>Ga0081540_1000020_pt1 | contig 163043 bp, 144 predicted proteins | sample TabmetS2T1R1_FD_71024 | JGI IMG/M metagenome (GOLD analysis project Ga0081540, IMG submission 71024) | Tabebuia heterophylla rhizosphere microbial communities from the University of Puerto Rico - S2T1R1 | ecosystem: Host-associated > Plants > Roots > Rhizosphere ... | reverse complement strand
TTAATCCTTAAAAATCAACTCGACTCGTCAGTCGATAGTGAAAATCCGCTTTGCGAATTGGCCGGCTGAGTGGAAGACACAAGCGGAGAAGGAAAAGACATCGTTGGATGCGATCGCCGCTGAGGCCGCGGAACTGAGCGCGACCCTGACGAAAACTCCCGATTCAGCAACGGAGTTCTTGGAAATTTCTTTTCACTGCTTTTCCAATTCCTCAACTTACCCTGGCGCCTAAGGTGCGCACGATCACCCATTTGCCGTCGCGTTTTTTGAGGAGGTCGATAAAAACAAACTGACCGCTAACGTCTTTTCCATCGTGAAGCCTGTTTTCGGTGACACTGGCCTGGACTATGGCCACATCGCCGAACGTCTGCACGTCCATAGGTCCAATCTCAAACGACAGGAGTTTGTGCTTGCCGGATTTAAAATCGCTTAGAAGGCTCTCCTTAGCGAAAATCTTGCCGGAGGAATCGACGGTTGCCCAATCGTCCGCATAGATCTGATTGAGCTTGTCGATATCGCCGGCCACCATTGCATTTCCTGTCTCCTGTGCGAATTGCTTCATAGTCTCGACAATGGTCGGATCCTGGGATTGCGTTTGGGCCGAGTCGCCCGAAGTCAGCCTGGCGTTTGCGCTGCGCACGACAGCCCACCTGCCTGCACGGTTCTTGAGGAGATCCATCCAAACAAACTGACCGCTAGTATCTTTTCCGTTCCGGGTCCTCTTTTCCTTCACACTGCCCTGGGCCACGGCCACATCACCGAACACTTGCACGTCCGTAGGTCCAAGTTCAAACCACTCGAGTTTGTCATGGAAGGATCCAAAATCGCTTAGAAGGTTCTGCTTGGTGATAAGCTTGCCGGAGGATCCGACGGTTGCGAAATCGTCGGCGTAGATCTGATTAAGCTTGTCGATATCGCCGGCCACCATTGCATCTCCCATATCCTGTCCGACTTGCTTCACTGCGTCGATAACGGTCGCCTCCTTGGATTGCGCCTTCGGCGCCTCGGCCAAAACCGGTGCAGCGAACGCACAGCTGAACAGAACCGTCCCGACGATTTTTTTCATTTGTAGTTTTTTCATTTGTTTTCCTTCTAATTGATTTATGAGCGGGACTGTATTCCGTCGACAGTGCCTCGCACAGATCCATTCGCTTGAAAAGATGTAGGACCATTCTTACCTCGTGCCGCAGATGGTCTGACTAACGAGCGAGAATCATTTGAGGGCCGCGGCTAGGCAACGAATTCCCTCTCGAATCTCAGACTCCGGCAACGGCGCGTACCCAAGAACGACGCCGGTGCGCTTTGGCGGTTTAAGGTAGAATGCCTCTACGCCGTACAACCCCACGCCAGCTTTCTCTGCTTTGCCATGCACATCCGCGATCATTCCACCGCGATTTCCTTTCAACCAAACAAGAAGGTGGAGTCCGGCATTCGCACCGCAAACTTCTGCTCGTTCGCCGAACTCCTTCCGAACGGCGGTCACTAATGCATTTCGCCGAGCAGAATTCGAAACGTTGGTGCGACGGAGATGACGATCGAAATGGCCCGTGCTGATGAAATCTGCAAGAACGAGCTGTTCCAGTATCGCCGATCCCGTATCTCCCACTGCTTTTGCGGCCACAACCGGTTCTACCAACACTTCAGGCAACACGAGATATCCCAGCCTCAACGCTGGAAAGAGAATCTTGGAGAATGTGCCGACATAGATGACGCGACTTTCCCGGTCGAGTCCGGCCAGTGCCTGAAGCGGTGGTCCGTCGTACCGATATTCACTGTCGTAGTCATCCTCGACAATGAATGCTCCTACACGCGAGGCCCAATCGAGAAGCTCAAGGCGCCGCGCAATTGGAAGGACTACGCCAGTCGGAAATTGATGAGACGGTGTGACGTATGCAAGTCGAACAGAGTGCCTCTTCGATTTCGGAATCTGAATTCCATTGCTATCAACGGCCGACGTGACCAACTGTGCTCCCGCCGCCATGAATACGCACCGCGCACCGGTGTAATGAGGCTCCTCGATCAGAACGCGGTCGCCAGGATTTAAAAGAACGCGGCTGATCAAATCCAAAGCCTGTTGCGTTCCGTTGACGATCACAATTCTCTCCGGGCTCGCATCAATTCCACGCAGCCGCCGGAGGCGAGCGGCGATGGCTTCGCGCAGTTCCCATCGACCCTGCGGGGGACCGTAATCGAGATCACGCAGCGTAGCATTGCGGGCGCGTGCGCCGAGCAGCCTGCGCCACAGTGCATACGGCAGATCGGGAAACGCCGCACGACCTGGCCGGAAATCGTAGCGTAGGCGCGGTGGGTTTAGCTCCCAAGTCAAGCGTTGCAATCCCAGGCTTTCGGTTGTTGCCCGTGCAGCTTTTACGATTCTCTCTCCATTGTTCCCAAGCCTGGCGTCACTGCGACGGAGAGTTGGCCGTTGCCGATCGAGCGGTACGTGAGAGCGAAGAGAATCCGGCGGCAGAACAGCCGTCACAACGGTTCCTGCCGCACCCACACGTGTCTCAAGATATCCTTCCGCCAGCAATTGTTCGTAAGCCAATACAGCAGTGTTTCGCGATACTTTCAGAAGTTCGGCAAGGGCTCGGGTCGAAGGAACTCGTTCGCCGGGCGCTAGAGCCCGGGTCAGGATATCGTTACGAAAGGCGCGGTAGATCTGCCGATACAGCGGCCCCATTCCATCCAGCTGTAGCACAATGGACCTATTCAAATATAAAAACTCTAAGCATGCAAAGCTCCATAAGCAGGTCACGGCAATTAAAACTGATTGTTGAGAGAACGCTTTAGTCGAGAGATTCGATTTTGCTATTCGGATCAATTACAATCTGGCGTAGGACATGGTACGCCGTTACATCGAGGAACGAAGTGGCAGCGATCTAGAGAAACGATGGAGCGAATTCGCGCAACTGCTTCTCGCCACGCTCGCCGAGTGGATTGCGGTAGACTTCTGAGATGATTAGTCGTCGGCAATTTACGAAAACTTTGGGCGGAGCGGTGATATTGACCGCGATCAAGCCGGACGCTTTGTGGTCGGGCGAACCGACCCCTAGCGCCATACCACCATTGGTGTCGCCTGTCGCTGCGAAATTGTATCGCAAGACGTTTGTACTCGACGGGAACGTACTGGCCGCGCTCGGGTTTCCGATTTCAGATCATGATCCGGTGGGAGAGACCAGGCTGATTGTTGGTTCCGGCGTGAACATAGTGAAGTCGACACTTGGCGGTCCACAGGGAAATTTCGAGGAGACCGTGGCCGCGATCGCGAATGCGGAGCTGTTGATGGAAAAGCAGCCGGAGGCATTTTTCAAAGTGCAACGCACAGCCGATTTCGATCGCGCCAAGAACGAAGGGAAGCTCGGCGTCATTTATTCGTTCGAATCGCCGAACATGCTCGAGGACAAGATCGACAGGATCGAGTTGTTCCGCAGTCTCGGGGTGCGAGTGATGCAGCTTACCTACAATCACAGGACGCCGCTCGGGTGCGGTTGTCTCGACGGCGACACGGACGGCCTGACCGATCTCGGCGGCAGCGCCGTGGCCAAGATGAATGAGGTGGGCGTTGCGCTCGATCTCAGTCATGCCAACACAAAGACGACGGCAGACGGCATCGCTGCGTCGAAGAAACCGGTATTGATCACTCACGCCGGCTGTCGCGCTGTTTACATGCATCCGCGGAACAAAGAAGATCGGGAATTGAAAGCATTGGCGGAGAAAGGCGGCGTGATCGGAATTTACATGCTGCCGTTTCTGACCGAGCCGCCGAAGCAGCCGATGCTCAAGGATTTTCTCCAGCATCTCGACCACGCGGTTAAGGTTTGCGGCGAAGACCATGTGGGGATCGGGACAGACGTTCCTTTTCTGCACGTCGGCGAAGAGGAACTTGCTGAACTCAAACGCAGGACCGAGGAACGGAAAGCCGCGGGCATCGCCGCGCCGGGCGAAGATCGGCCGGCTTATATCCCGGACCTGAATACCGAACGGAAACTCGAGCTCGTGACCGATGCGTTGTTGAAGCGCGCCTACAAAAGTGCGGCGGTAGAAAAAATCTTGGGCGGAAATTTCAAACGGGTCTTGGCCGACATCTGGTCCGCTTAATTACTTAGGCATCAGTCGTCAGTCGCAACCGTTAACTGTGGTAAGCGGCTCGAGATTGATCTAGAGCAGAAGGAGTGGAAAAAGAATTCTACTATTCCGAATCGAGACAAATTTGCGTGATCCGTGTCGTCGGTAATGTGGGATGACACGCGTACGCGAAGCTTTTGTTGTTTCCTTAACTACGGTTCTTGTCGCTGGATGCCACAAGTCGTCGGATTCTCTGTCGCTTGATAAGATCATCGAACGCAACACCGAGGCTATGGGCGGGCGCGCTGCGATTGAAGCCATTCAGTCGATTGCCGTCGATCTGCATATCAAAGATCCGTCATTCGAAGTGGACGGCAGCTATTACGCGGCGCGCCCGGGCAAAATGCGGATCGATGTTAGCACTGAGGGTAAGCATGTTTTCACCGAAGCATTTGATGGCCAGAGCGGCTGGCAATGGGACGGCAAAGGTGAACAGAAGCCTGCGACTGAAAAAGCCACTGCTGCTCTAAGGCATGGCGTCGAGTTGCCGGGGAAGCTGTTCGGTCTACACGAACTCGAAGCGCGCGGTCACAGGATGAAATTGATCGGGCGCGAACGAATCGATGGGGTTAACTATTATATGCTGCAGCTGATTCTGAACGATGGTTACGCCGTATCTTTGTACGTTGATCCGAAGAGTTGGCTGGTCATCCGACGTCGAGATGTCAGGCCCTTGCACGTCGACGTGGATCCTACACCGACGACAATCGAGCAGGTTAGCTTCGATTTTCGGGACGTGAATGGTGTGAAATTCCCGTTCGCAACAGCGGAAACGGATCGTAACACCGGCAGGTTGCTCGAAAGCACGGTAACGAAAAGTGTGAAGATAAATCCAACGTTTCCGCCGACGTTGTTCGACCAGCTTTGACTTTCGGTGGTAATCCGACGGAAGGCGCCGACGCAAATTTGCTTTAATTCCCTCGGCGATCTGTGCAAGGTCGAGCACGGAGGTTTTATGACCATCTGGCAAATTATTCTGCTTATCGCCGCCTTTGGAGCATTGGGCGGAATCGTTAACTCCGCGATCAGCGGCGAGTTCAATTATCCGCGATTTGATCCTGGGGCTAAGGTCTGGCGGCCGGGCTGGATCGGCAATGTGTTGGTTGGCGCGGTCGCTGCGCTCGTGGTCTGGGGCGTGTACGGTCCACTGGCGTCGTATGATTTAGTAACTGGAAGAACGATTGAGCTACACCTGACCGTCGCTCAGCTTCTGACATCGCTTGTTGTTGGGTTGAGCGGTGGTAAGATTCTTACATTGATGGCTGAGAAGCAGGCAGCGACGATTTCAAAAGATCAATTAGCTGCCACCCTTAGCGCACTAACGAAAGGTTGATAATGACCATCGAAGACAACAAAGCCGCAAAGATTCAGGAACTTTTAAAGCAACTTTCGAGTGCGGATGCCTTCCAATCAGTTGCGATCACCAGGCAAATCAGGGACATCGCAACAGAAAATCCGACGCAGGCGCAGGATGCAAAAAGTAACCCTGTCGCCATTAGACCGACGCAAAGCTAGTCGGATTCCAAACTAAGCAGGCTCGAAAGTCCACTGGCCGACTTCGACTATTACGTGGCAGCATTTCGCCACGTCTCGGCGGAGCCGCGGATTGGACCGGCAAAATCACTGTCAGAGAAATCGCGGACTTGAAGTAACTGAAATGTGACACTGCCGTCACATAAAATTGACATTGGTTGGCTTGATCTGCGGCGTGACCGTCTTAATAGTCGACCGAGGCTAATGAATGCCCGCAAATATCGACGGTTCCATATCTGATCCCGCCGTATACGAAACTCAGCTCGTTAGACCCGCGTTGCTGGAACGCCTTTTCCGCCCCCAGTTCCAAATTAATTCGATTCTGCATTCGAACGAGACAGGCTTTTTCCAATGGCTATGGAGATACGGGGGGTGCATCGCGAATCACGCTTCCATCGCGTGCGAGCAATGACCTCTGTTGAGTCGCGGTTGACTACTGATGTGTCTGTCGGCGCGCTGCGATCGATGCGGCGTTATCGGGCTCTTCTCTGGGGATTGGCCGCCGGTTTGAAGGCGTGTGGGTTCGCCGCTGCATTTATTATCGCCGCAAACAGCGGATGGCATGGAGTGGCTGCCCTCGCGATCGCGCTGGCCGGTCTACTGCTTAGATCCATCCTGGTTGCTACTTCCTATGGTGATTAACAAGCATGAGTGACGAGATGGACAAAGAGTCAGTGCAAAAGATCTATCGGCGTTGGGCTCCGGTTTATGACCTGGTCTTTGGGAAAGTTTTCGACCGCGGTCGGCGCGCAGTCGTCGCAGCCGCCGAGCGCATTGGAGGCAGGGTTCTTGAGGTCGGGGTGGGCACTGGGATTTCGCTGCCATATTACTCGGACAGAACTCGCGTGGTCGGGGTTGATTTCTCAGAAGAAATGCTGGGCAGATCACGGCAACGAGTGGTCGAGCAACAGTTACGCAATGTAGAAAACCTCATGGTCATGGACGCCGAGCGGCTTGATTTCGCTGATGCGTGCTTCGATGTGGTTGTGGCGGTTTGCGTAGTAAACACCGTGCCGCATCCGGAAGTGGCCATGGATGAGTTCGCTCGTGTCTTGAAGCCAGGCGGGGAGATCGTGCTGTTGAATCGGATCGGTGCAGACAGCGGGCTGCGGCGAACCTTGGAGCGATTCTTCCAGCCGACGGTGAGCCGGTTGGGCTGGCGCTCCGATTTTCCGTGGGAACGTTTCACGCGTTGGGCAGCAGGAAGTCAATATGAGATGCAGCTGCACGAGTGCCGCCCCATGCCGCCCCTCGGACATTTTTCGGTGATCCGCTTCGGAAAGATAGCTGCACGAAGTAACGCCGAGCAGGTCAACGCGGTTTCGAGCGGAACCTATTCAAATTAACAGCCAAGCCTAACAAACAACCAGAAAGCAAAAAATGGAGACTTTTTTAGAAACCTTGAGGGAACAACGATGGGATGATCACCGTTACTATCACCACAGTCGCATTAACCAGACGCTGCACCTTCTCAGTGCGAGCAGCTTCTTGTGCGCGTATGTCCTTGTCTTTAAAAGTCCGGCGGCCGCGGTGCTTATTGCCTGGTTAGTGGGCATGACTAGCCGGCAGATTGGCCATTTCTTTTTTGAGCCGCGGGACTACGACGAAGTGAATGAGGCAACGCATGACCACAAGGAAGAGATCAAGGTCGGTTATAACCTTCGGCGCAAAGTCGTGCTCATGACTATCTGGGCCTTGTCGCCACTGTTGCTCCTCGTTGATCCGACCCTCTTCGGTGTCTTCGAAGCGCATCCTTCTCCCATGGAATTTCTGAACCGCGTCGCGCTCGTTTGGCTGGCGATCGCGGCTGGCGGGCTTCTATTCCGGACGATCCAGCTTTTCTTTCTCCGAAATGTTGTAACCGGCCTGGCATGGATGACTAAGATTCTGACCGATCCTTTTCATGACATCATGCTTTATTACAAAGCGCCCGTGTACTTGATGCGCGGGGAACTAATCGATCCAATGCATCATGTGCGGGATGGGGACGATCAAACTTCGGCCGGTGAACTGGCCCCGGAGCGGGAAAGCAGTTAGGCCGATCGCGGTAATAAGTCACTGGCGGCTGCTTAAGAACTGCTTGATTGTCTCGTGTAAAATCTGCTGTTTGATTGGTCGCGCTCGCTCATCTGTCGAGACCCACCACCAGCCATCGTCGTGCATGGCGCGTGCTGCTTTGACGAAGCGTTCAACCACAGCCGCGAAATCGTTGTCGGTATAATTCAGACTGAAAATAATGCGCCCGGTGCCAATCCAGCTTAAGGCAAGACCTTCGGCACGCAGATAGTATTGCAACATCCAGTTGTAGCGCGACGGCACGGTGTAACACACGGTCCACACAGTAGAGAGATTGGCGACATGCACGGGCAATCCATCTTTCGCGAGACGATCATTGATGTGGCGCGCTCGCTGGTTCCAGCGCATGTCGAGGTCCTGGTAAAGCTCGCGGATCTCGGCCAATTCGAGGCGACTGAGGAACTCGCACATTGCTCCCATTACCGATGGATGTGCGTTGAAAGTGCCCCGCGCGAAACAAATGTCCGCCGGGTGATCTTCGTGATAGCGCTTCATCAGTTCGCCCCGGCCGCAGACCACACCGATCGGTAAACCACCACCGAGTGTCTTGCCGTACGTCACGAGATCAGCCCGGACGCCGAAATACTCCTGGGCACCCCCGGGCGCAACGCGGAAACCGAGCAAGACTTCGTCGAAGATCAGCGGAATACGCTGCTGGCAACAAACCTCTCGCAACATTTTCAGCCAACGCTGATAGGCGGCCTTGTCGAACCCGGCGCGGCGGCTGCTATCAACAAGCGAGGAATCCGCCGGGGCAGCCCTGTTCGGGTGGAGAGCCTGGATCGGATTAACAAGTACACAGGCAATGTCGCGCCGGGTCCGCAACACGTGCAACGTCTGTTCCGACATCTCGGCGAGGGTGTAGGTTTCGCGTGGCGGCAGTGGGTTACCGACACCCGGTTGCACATCCCCCCACCAACCATGATAGGCGCCGCAAAAGCGTACGAGGTGCGTTCGGCGCGTGTGATATCGCGCCAGTCGGACCGCCTGCATCACAGCCTCTGTCCCCGACATATGGAAGGAGATTTCATCCAGGCCGGAAATGGCCTTGAGTCGCGCCACATTCTCGGCAACCACGGGATGATATGCCCCGAGAACTGGCCCGAGTTCCCGCACTCGCTCCCAACCTGCTTCCATGCACGACTTGTAGAAATCATATCCAAGAAGGTTAACGCCATAAGAACCAGCCAGATCGTAGAAACGATTGCCATCAAGATCAGTGAGCATCACGCCGTGGGACGACTGGAGAAAGGAACCCGCGCGCAGGTGTTCGCGCACAATGCGGCTGTATTGGAACGGCACTCGATAGGCGTCCGTGAATTGCAGATCGGAAATGCTTTCGCGCGCGATCGCGGTCAGCCGGCGCGTTTCGCAGAAACGTTCACGGTAGAGTTGCGCGAGCCGCATAAAGCCGCGACGGCGGCGCGCAGCAATCTCCTCAGGGGCGCCGTCCGATCCGAAGAATTCGTGCTCGTCGAACTCATAAAACGGCAGCAGCCCGGCGAGGCTCCGTGCTATGCGAGCATGCCCGGCTAACGAACGATGCTTGGCTCGGGAGAGCTCGAGCCGCGATTTCACTTTTGCCAGTCCCGTCACCAGCGCAGCCGCGCCGAGAGGGTAAGATATCCATCTGCGCAATCGTTTTTTCATGGAGCGATAACTTGAGCGACTATAACGACGCCATATGACCGCGCGACGTATCGTTGCAAAGATCTTTCAGCACGAAAGTCTCAATTTTACGCTGACTAACCGCATTCCTCGGCGTTTGGCAACGCGTTTCATTGGTTGGCTCAGTAGGATCGAGCAGCCGTTGGTTTGCTGGGTTTCCATCGCGGTTTGGCGCTTCTTCTGCGATCCTGACCTGAGCGAGGCGAAGAAAAAGAAATTTGCCAGTCTGCGCGACTGTTTCATTCGCGAACTAAAGGAGGGCGCACGGCCAATCAACCCGGATCCGAACATTCTCGTTAGTCCGTGCGACGCGATTATTGGCGCGTCGGGATCGATTCGCGGAACTGATCTGCTCCAAGTGAAAAATTCATGCTACTCATTGGCAGATCTGCTCGGCGGCGATCGCGAGCTGGCCGAGTTCTACATTGACGGGTCCTATGCCACGCTCCGTCTTACTGCTGCGATGTATCATCGCTTCCACGCGCCGCACAACCTACGTGTTGATCGGGTCAAGCATGTTCAGGGAGATGCCTTTAACGTAAACCCGGCCGCGCTTGCCCACATTGAAAGGCTCTTCTGTCGAAACGAGCGGGTCATAATTCGCTCCATTCTCGAAAAGACGGGCCAGGTCGTTACGCTTGTGCCCGTGGCGGCCATTCTGGTTGCCGGTATACGGCTGCGCTTTCTTGATCTCGTAGTGAATCCGCGGGACTCGACCACCATTCCCTGCAACAGCTACTTCGAAAAGGGCCAGGAGATGGGCTGGTTTGAACACGGCTCGACAATTCTTGTGCTTGCGCCGAAAGGGATTGGTTTGTGCGAAGGGGCGCGCCCAACCTCAACCATTCGAATGGGCGAAAATCTGATGCGGATCGAAGCAGGATGAGCTTTAACTTCCTGCCTTCCTAATTGACTCGTGAAAATCTGCGTGCCTTAAAAACTTGCCATCGCTGCGCATATCGCGCACTATGAAGTCCCGATGATCAGGGCGAATTGTCGGGCGCGGTTTACCGCGGCTGATTTCGACTTCATTTTGCGAACGCTCGCGCGCTCGCAAACCGATCAGGTTTCTCTGGTCGATCTTTTAAGCGATGTCGAAACGCGCGATTCAGTTCTCGATCATCCACGGTTAGTTGACGCGATCTTGAATCGCTGTGGACATCTGCGGATCTCGTCCCAGTTTTATTTTTACGTGCTTGCCCGGCACGTCTTGCAGCATGGTGGGATCGGCGACCGGAAGCTTTGCGATTATGTCGCGTCGTTGCTTGAGACATTTTCGCGCGCGAGCCGATTGCAGATCTCCGATGAGACCCACCATCTTGCGGAACAATATATTTCCGACATGCTGATCGCGTTGACCCGGGCGAGTCCCGAGCAAGCATTCTTGCTGCGGGCCCACATCGGTAATTACTCCCTTTTCATCAGCGGAATTTTTCACGAGAACGCGCAGCGACGCAGTTTGCGCGGGGGACCGGATATCGGGTTCTACGAGCAGATCGGCCGGACGAACTATCAACTTGTTGCTTCGCACGCCGTCGCGCGTCGGTGCGAACTGGATGACGTTTTCGAAGGGTTAGCCGATCGGTTTCGCGATGTTCGGCTCGCGCTGAATCAACTTTCTGATCGATTGCTGAATCTGGATGATGACGCTCGCCCGTCGCTCTCCCTGTGAACGAGACGCTTTTTAGCCAGATCCAGAAATTATTTGAGCGAACCTATGCGCAGGTTGGAATCAATCTTGAGGATTGCCTAATCGATCGCACACGTTGCGCGCAATTGTCTCTCCTCGCTGGAAAATCGGCCCGTGAATTAAGCGAACTGGCGCGCACATTTCTACGCCGCGCCGGAGATCAGCTTTACGTCGGCATTTATTATTCGCGCTGGCTCATCGAGCAACTCGAACAGCATGATCCGCGTGCCGGCGTGGGTGACCGCAATATCCGCTCGCTAATCATGTTCGTGGAGGAACTCAACCACGCATTGCACGCGGCGCTTCAGTTCAAAAGCGGAACCCGCGAGATCGCTTCGGAAGATTTTGCGCGAAATTTGGAGCTGCAGGCACAGGTTGATACCTATCTCGTTCTTCTCTTGTTCATCGCGTTCTTCCGAAAAACCCAGCGAGTTTCGCGCACGGACAGGCGCTGGCTTCGCTTTCATCTCTTCGCGCGTCAATGCCCGGAGGCATTTCGTGATGCAAACCTGCGCGGCCGTTATCTGGAAACGAGCGAGCTTGCCGCGAGCTACACGCGTTACCTCGACACGCTCAACAGCCAGCGGCGTCTTGATGAAATCCGTCGCTTTCATTCGCTTGATTACGGCGGGAAAAAGGCGCGGATCCTGGCCCTGCCGGACAGCGCCGACAACTAGTCAGAAGCGCGGCGTTGATCGTGCAGACTATTCCCGAAATGAGTCATGATGCTCGCTTGCGACAAAAATTCTGCATCCAGACGCGGCGATTCGTCGGATGACTAGGCACACCTAATCCTGCAAAGCGACAAACAACTCCGGCGAATAAACGGAGCGCTGGGTGGGATTGGTAACCGCAAAACAACAATATGAACAACAAAAATGTTACACTTGCCGCTCTTGTTGCTGCCAACATGGTGGCAATGCTGTTCGCCACGGAAAATCCCATGGTGGGCGGAGCATCAATGTATCCGACGAAGGACATCATCCAGAACGCGATGAACTCAAAGGATCACACCACTCTTGTGACCGCCGTAAAGGCTGCAGGCCTGGTGGAGACTCTCGAAGGAAAAGGACCGTTTACGGTGTTTGCACCGACAAACGAGGCCTTCGACAAGCTGCCATCCGGGACAGTCGAGACGCTTCTGCAGCCTGAGAACAAGGAGAAGCTCGCGGCCGTCCTCACGTATCATGTGGTGCCGGGGAAAATCACCGCGGACAAGCTGGCCAAGGAAATCAAAGCAGGCGACGGATCAGCGCAGTTGACGACTGTCAGCGGCGAGAAACTCACTGCAAGGATGGTGGGCGATTCGATCGAGTTAACTGATGCGAAGGGCGGGATGTCGAGGGTAAAAATCGCCAATGTGATTCAATCAAACGGCGTGATTCACGTTATCGACACGGTCTTGATGCCTTGACTGGCTGGGAACTCCAAGTGCAGATAACACACGGGCGGTTGCAAGACACCGCTCGTCTGTCTGCTACAAGCATCTATTTTTGGCAACGAGCTTGAACAAAGCCGAGAGCGGTGCTTCTTACAATGGCTACCAATCTCACGCTGACGATTTACCGCTTGTCGGCGTGCGCGGGATGAATTTAACCCGACTGAACTGAACATGGCGGAAGTGACGGCCATAGCGCAACAGATGGCGGACCGCGAAATGATCGCGCGGATTGGCCGCCGCGATCAAAGCGCCTTCAGCGCTTTTTACGATCGGATGAGCGGTCCGCTTTACTCTTTGGCGATGAAAATGCTTGGAGATCCGGCAGAGGCGCAGGACGCTCTGCAGGACGTGTTCCTCCAAATTTGGTCGCGTGCCGGGACGTACGACCCCGAACAAAGCAGCGTCTTTAGTTGGACCGTTTTGCTGACTCGAAGTCGAGTCATCGATCGATTGCGGGCGCGCGGTCGGCGTTCGCGGGTTGTGGTCGCCTCTACCGAAGATACACCTACCACAGTCGCCGGGGATGCATCCACTGTCGAAAGTGCTGCGGATACCGCTGAGAAGAATGATGAGGCAGCGCGCGTGCGATATGCATTAAACAATTTGCCTCCTGAACAACGCGAGGCGATCGAATTGGCTTTTTTTGAGCATCTCAGCCATTACGAAATTGCAGAACGGCTTGGGCAACCGCTGGGCACAGTAAAAGCCCGAATTCGTCGAGGACTGCTTAAATTGAGGGAGCGACTTCACACTTGATTATGATTCCAGAGGAACAACAGGATCAGGCAGCACTCTATGCGCTTGGGTTGCTCGGCGCGGATGAGGATGCTGCGTTCGAATCCGAGTTGAGAGCGAACGCTGAATTGCGCGATCTGGTCCGCGAACTGCGCGAGGCGGCAGGCGATCTTGCCCTCGCCGCTCCATCGCTGCTGCCGCCTGCATCGCTAAAGCAACGGATCATGCGTGAAGTAGCGACCGAAACCAAACGAGTTGTTCCAATGCCGACCCAGCGCGCTTCGTTTGGTTGGGTGCCGTGGGCTATCGCGGCGGGGTTGGCGATCTTTTGCGGATTGCTCGCTCTCGATCGCGTGCGCCTGGAGCGGCAACTCGCCGATATACGCGCGGCCGATCCTCTGATGCAGACGACGTATTATGCTCTTGCGCCATCTGCGCCTGCTCCAGCCGACGCGAAAGCGACCGTGGCGTGGCAACCCGGTCGTCAAAGCGGCGTCATTCGCATCAGCAACCTTCCCGCGCCGGAGCCGGGCAAGGATTATCAGTTGTGGGCTGTCGATGCCGAGCACAAGGATCCAATTAGCGCAGGCGTAATTCGCGTCGACAAGAATGGCGTCGCGCAAGTCCGCTTCAAGCCGGTCGAGAAGGCGGAACATGTAAAAGCTTTTGCGATCAGCTTGGAACGTGAGGGTGGAGTCCCCAAGAAAGAGGGGCCAATCCTACTGGTTGGAAGTGCCTAGATAAATCCGTAATCGTCTCCTGTTCAGAGCCGAGGCGCGTTCAGTGAACCTTAAGACAATTGGGAGTATTCGATGGCCATTCTTTTTTCATTTCGCCACCAACGTTTTGCGACGTTAAAGGCAGGTTGCTGTGCATCTGACAGGACAACCTTCGCGTATTACGGGGCATGCTGAGAACATCCCTGCATAAGACCAGTCCCCGGTTGCGTTCCTCGACGCTCCTTCTACGGCTGGGATCAAGACGCGTGAGGCGTTCGCTGTTGGCGGGGCCCATAGTCGCGCTTTTTCTTAACGCTGCTTCGAGCTGGTCGCAGAGTGCCACTTATGAGTTCAACGATTCCCACTTCCACTTGACCAACAATATTCAGCAAGGACCTGGCATTCGCGAGTTTGTCGGTATAATGGGAGACAAGGCTGGACGGGCCATATTATCCGGTATCCCACTGCACCAGGAGTGGTCCTATCGCGTGGACGGAGATCGTGCGCCCTCATATTACCTGCACTCGGACGCTCCGTTGTACTACTACTCGTTCACGGACGCCTTGATTGCCATGGCGTACAAGTCGTTGACGTCGGAACAGCAGGCGCGTTTTGATCCTATGATCACCGGCTTCAATCCGGCGGATATGTACGCGGCAGATCATGTTCGCCGGGTGCTCGAAACTTTTCCAGGTGTCTTCACCGGCATCGGCGAGTTCTCGATTCACAAAGAGTTTGTGTCGGGGAAGATCCCCGGCGAGGTCGCTAGCCTTCAGAATCCAGCTCTCGATAGGCTCCTCGACTTTACCGCACAAGTTGGTCTGGTCGTTTTGATCCACAACGATATCGACGTTCCATTTGCAAAGGAGGGGTCGGAACCGGCCTATCTCGGTGAGATGAAGGCTCTCTTTAAACGGCATCGGAACGCGACCATCATATGGGCTCACATGGGCCTGGGACGCACAGTACGCCCAGGCAAGAACCACGCGATGCAGATCGAAGAAATCCTAAAGAATCCCGACTTTGATCACGTTTATTTTGATCTCGCTTGGGACGAAGTCGCCAAATATTTTGTCGGCAGTCCAGAAGCGACAGCAGCTATCGCCGCTCTTATTCAGCGCTACCCGGACCGCTTCCTGTTTGGCACTGATGCAGTAGCACCGGCCGATCAATCCAAGTACTTAGCGGTCTTCAATCAATACCAGCCTTTATGGAATTCTCTCGATGCAAAGACTTCCCGGAAAGTGAGACTGGAAAACTACGCACGAATTTTCGATGAAGGACGGCGTAAAGTGCGAAGCTGGGAGAATGCCCATGTCCCCACGCTGAAATCAAACATGGCCAGTGAGACGGGAGTTAGTTCGAACTGACGTTGCGGAGGAAAAGGTCGCATCCACTTCTGCGCCGTCAGTGACGGCAAAGGCTGTGTCGCTTACTGATAAAGGGATCAGATATTTGAGCGCGTAATCGACGAACGTATTATCGATCGCTCGGACGACGTTGGCGCTCGTTGCGGTATATCGCCCCACTTTGGAGAACGAAGGTCGCGACTGGAATTTCGAAGTCACTGTCACGATGGAATTTTAGCGCCGTTTAAAAATTTTTGGGCAGCGAATGCATCCAGTCGCGACCCCTCAGCGTAATGCTTGCCGAACGCGAAAAAATGAAAACTCGCAAGCAAGCAATCGACAAGCGCGCAGGCAAGTGCGGTCGAAGAATTTTAATTTCTGGCGTCACACTGCTGCTCGTTATCACCTGCCTGGACACCTTGTCCGCACGGGCAAAGAAGAAGAGCGAACCGAACAAGACGCCAGCAACGGCTGAAATTTTTGATGATCCTCTGGCTCTAGTGCTTTCACCACAAACGGGTGACAGCCGTAGCGACAAGGAAATTTCCCGGCTCCAGCAGCAAATTCGTCATGGAAGGGATCTTCAGCTTGGACTCGAACAACTCGGCTGGGCGTTTGTAGCAAAGGCGCGTGAGAGTTTCGACCCCGGATTTTACAAACTAGCCGAACAATGCGCGCGCTCGATCGAAAAGCGCAATCCGAAAAGCCAGGAAGCGATGCTGTTAAGTGCGCACGTGCTGCAGAATCTGCATCTCTTTAGAGAATCCGAAACGCTGGCACGCCGCCTCGTCCAGCAGCGGGGACTAAGCTTTGACTACGGTCTTCTGGGCGACGCTTTGATGGAGCAAGGGAAACTGAGCGACGCGGTGGAGGCGTATCAGCGGATGATGAATCTGAAGCCCGACCTTCGCGCATACGCCCGCGCGGCCCACATGCGGTGGCTTAAAGGCGATCTCGCGGGCGCGATCGAGGCGATGGAACTGGCTGTCAGCGCCGCCAGTCCAAGCGATGCCGAATCCGCCGCATGGGTGAACACGCGTTTGGCGCTTTACGTGTTTCAAGCTGGTCACGTTGACGAAGCAGAGCGGCGGTGCGCGTTCGCCTTATCGCTGCAAAACAATTATGCGCCAACGCTATTGCTGAAGGGGAAAATGCTTCTTGCTCAAGACCGGTTCCGCGAAGCCGCGGACGCTTTGCGACACGCCGTCAAGCTGAATCCGCTTCCGGAATATCAGTGGACGCTCGTCGAGGCGCTGCGTGCAGATGGCCGAGAAAACGAAGCATCTGGCATCGAAGTGCAACTTCGGAAGCGCGGCGCGAGTAGCGATCCCCGCACAGTGGCGCTGTTTCTCGCGACGCGACACGATAATCCGGAGATGGCGCTTCGACTTGCGCGAACTGAACTTGGTTCGCGCTGTGACGTATTCACTCATGACGCCCTGGCGTGGTCGCTGGCTGCAGCGGGCAACCTCGCCGAAGCGCACAGAGAAATGCAGCGCGCATTGGCAGAAGGGACGGAAGACGCGCGCCTCTTTTTCCACGCTGCTGTGATCGCTTCACAAGCCGGTCACGCAGCTGACGCTGAGCGCTGGTCGCTCAAAGCGAAGGAACTCGCGCAGCTGCTTTTGCCATCTGAACGCAACGAGCTTCAACACGTCGCGGCGCGCGGAGCCGGAAAGAAGGCGTCCATTGCTCCGGACTTACAAGAAACTTTTTCGCTCGGATCAAACGCCGCGCGGAAAACCCAACCCCAACCTCAAACCAAACCCTAAGGAATAAATGAAAAAAATAACATACCTCCTGTCGCGCGGTGTCATAGCACTGCTCGCGGCACACTTAATCGGATCGGCACAAGCTTCCAGTCACATGGACGCGCCGCTGATCACTCGCGATCCGTCAGCCAACACGACGGACGTTTACGCGTTCGTCCAGAATAGAAACGGAATGAAGAGTCTTGTCACCGCCCTCGGCGTTTACCCCCACGAAGAGCCTGGTGTTGGACCAAACAAGTACAACTTCGATGACAACGTGCTCTATCAAATCCGCGTTGCCACCGGTAACGACGTTGCTCTGGGCAAGGCCACACTGAGCTATGAGTTCAAATTCAATACAACGTTCAGGAACCAGAACACCATCCTGCAATCGTATCTTGGCGTCGTTAACGACGTCGGGGACGCCAATCAGAACCTGGTGCAGACCTACACCGTCACCAAGGTGGATCATCGTCAACACGACCATCGGACGGTGCTAGGAAGTGGAACCGTTCCGCCCAATAATCAGGGCGTTGCCACCCCGTTTTATAATCAGGGCAACGACGGAAACAATCCCGCGAAGGACGGCGTTGCGACGGAAGGCGAGCTGGATCGTTATACAACACAGACGATCAAGAACCTTGGTGGCGGTTACTTCTCGTTCGCAGGCCAACGTGACGATGGTTTCTATGGAGACATCGATGCCATCTTCGATCTCTTGCAGCTTCGTTCGCCAGGCGTGGATTCCCAGGGCGGATTCAACATTCACATCATGGCGCTGGTGATCCCACTAAGCGAATTGGGTGGTGATCAGCAAATCGTCGGCGTTTACGCAACCACGAGCCGACGTCAAATACAAATACTGCGCGATGAAACTGGACGGCGTCCGGTAAGACGCGGCGATCCGCAGTTGAATGGCCCCTGGGTGCAGGTCGCCCGGCAAGGCAACCCGCTCTTCAACGAAGGCCTGGTCGCTATCGCCGATAAAGACCGCTACAGCCGAACCAGCCCTGAGTCTGATAATGACTTGTTCCGCCAATATGCGGTGACTCCCGAACTGGCGAGACTGATCAACCAAATCATTTTTAACGGACAGTTACCGGACGTGGAGACAGGCCGGACTGACATCGCGGGAATTTTCATTCCTGACTTGATTAAGGTCGATTTGTCCACAGATCGCTGCCGTCTGGCCGGCAATGGGACGCAGCAGGGCGCCAACCCGGATGATTCCGGCTTCTCGCGTCTGAGCATCTTTGGGGGCGACACTCTGATCAGCCAGATTCAACCGGGCTTTGGCAATGGCGTTATTCCAGGTGGCTGGCCGAATGGCCGCCGTTTTGGCGACGATGTAGTGGACATCGCGGTCACTGCTCTAATCAGCAATCTTCGCGTTAATCCACCGATAATTCGGGGTCCAGCAGGAGACAATTTGGATTTTAACGACGTAGCCTACAACAAGGTCTTCCCGTACGAATCCACGCCGCAAAACGGCCGCAATCACTCACACCCCTAACCGTTCGGCATCGCGACTGAGGCATTCTCCATGCACTCTGGGAATCCCGGCCAGGCAGCATTATCGCGCCTGGCCGGGTCGCGCGTTGTTCGAGGCGCAATTCTTGCTGTTCTATTTTCGCTGTTGCCGTTTCAAGACGTGGCGGCGCATGATCCCGGCCTAAGCAGTCTCAGCATTCGCCCATACACCAGCGGCCTGGACGCGACATTGACGCTGGCGGTGAAGGACGCGGCGCAACTTGCCAAACTCGACGAGAATCACGACGGGACTGTAACGCAAGCCGAGTTCGCCCGGGCTGGACGGCAGCTTGAAGCGGAAGTGGTGCGGCAAGTCGTCGTCGCGGCTGACGGCAAAGTCGCCAAAGACAAATCGACTAGCAGCCGTCTCGACGAGAATAACAACGTTGAAGTTCGTCTCGATTTCGACGCTGTCGTCTTCTCCAGCCTGGAAATTCAATCCAAACTCATCTCGTCCCTCCCGTTTGGCCACCGTCAGTATCTCCAGGTACAAAATTCAGACGGCAAAACAATCTTCGAGCGATTGCTGAGCGGGAGCGCAGACCGCGCGACAGTGCAAATGCCCCAAACCAACTGGCGTAATAGCGCGGTCGAAAGCATTCGTTGCTTTGCGAATTTTCTTTCTCTGGGTGTGAGACATATTTTGACCGGCTACGATCACTTGCTCTTTCTCTTCGGCCTGCTGGTTGTGGCGCGGGGCTTTGTCGCCGCACTAAATATTATTACTTCATTTACCATCGCGCACTCGATCACGCTGGCGGTGGCAACATTGCACCTCGTGCAAATTCCAAGTCGAATCGTTGAGCCGCTGATCGCTGCTTCCATTGTTTTTGTGGGGGTCGAGAACCTTTTGCGGGGCGACATTCCGAACGCACGGCGAATGGTGGCGTTCGGCTTTGGTTTAATACATGGCTTTGGCTTTGCTTCGGCTTTGCGGGAGGCGGGCATCGGCTCGGGCATCGGCGGCATCGTGCTGCCGCTATTCTCTTTCAACCTTGGCGTGGAGCTCGGTCAAATCATCGTCGCGGCCGTAGCACTACCGATCATTTGGAAACTCCGGGAGAACGCCATGTTTGTCGCGCGGTGGGTGCCGGCGTGTTCAGCGGCCGTTGTGCTCCTCGGCAGTTTTTGGTTCGTGGAGCGAGTCTGTATGAATTGAAATGCGACTGCTTTGGTATTCACGCAAATCCTAAGCCTCGGTTTGTTGCTACAGCTGCTATCGGGATAGCGTCACCCGCCTTCGCGTCGCTTCGGAGCGGGAAGCAGCATCACGGCTACACGCTGCAGTTCTCAACTGGACCGATTGCGCTGACAGTGGGTATGCGATTTACTTGCCACATGCATACGTACCCTAGAAGCCCAAAAGAAATGACGCGCGGCATGATGCATTTCCCGCGAATGATGGACAAGATTCGGCTACACGGCCGGGGCGAATTGCACGAGGATTATCACGCGAATCTTGGCGCGCCTCGAACGCTTGATGGTGCTTGCTGCAATTTCTTGCGGATCAACTATGACGATCTTCGCGAGCGCATTCTCCAGGGCGGAACCGACGAGGAAATCCTGGAGTGGTGTTTTCAAAGCGGCCGGCAGCCGAATGATGGTGACCTGTTTGTCTGGAATGGGTTCGTGTCGAAACTCGGGTGGCGCGATTCTTTTACTCCCGTGTTGGAAAAAAGGAAAAAGAAGTACGGCATCGCCGACCGGACCGACATTCTTACAATTCCGGACCTGATCGATTTCGACGAAGGTCGGAAAAGTTAGAAGTGTATGGAATCTATTTCCCAAGTAGACAGGTTCGCCGCTGAATGCGATGGAGAGATCGAATGGAGGACGGAATCATGAATGGAAAGGCGTTGTGGGTAGTGTTGGAGGCGAAGCCGGGCAAGGAAGCAGAAGTAGAGAAATTCTTGCAGGCTGGTCAGGCATTAGTGGAGGCTGAACCGAAAACGGTGTCGTGGTTCGCCATTAAGATCGCGCCGTCCACATACGGTATTTTTGACACGTTCGCCGATGACTCTGGCCGGGATGCGCACCTGAATGGCAAGGTCGCGCAGGCGTTGAAAGAAAAAGCGTCTGAGTTTTTAGCAAAATCACCTTCAATCGAGAAAATTGACGTGATTGCGTCGAAGCTGCCGAAATAGTTACTGAATGGGGTTGAGCTCGTTCCGATCTCTGGCAGTGACTTCATCGAACTTGAATCGTCGTAGCTTAGGCTTTGGGATTTCCTTTTGCCTGTGCATTCTGGCTTTCAACGGGTGCCAATACGAAGTTCCAATCACATCGAGTCCCACCCGCAAGGTACAAGAACAGCTTCTAGGAAACTGGGTTTCGCTAGACGGCAAGGAGAACATGAGAGTGCGGCGCCTGGATGACAGCGCTTACGTTGTTTATTACGATGGCGATCTATTTCGCGCTTACCACTCCGATGTCGCGGAAATGCCGTTGGCCAGCGTTCAGGATCTCAACTCAAACGATCGCAAGTACGCTTATGTCGTTTGGAAATTGTCGAGTGACGGCAAGGGTCTGACTCTACGAAGCGTCAACAAGCTGATCCCAAAGGAAACCAGGGACTCCGCTGCGGTTGCAGCGCTTTTGACAAAAAACGCGCGTAACCCTGAGCTGTTCGGCGAGGAAATCGAGTTTCGCAAGGAGAAATAACTCTCACCGCACTCGAGACAGTCTGGCGAAGCCGAGGAGAATGTAGTAGCGGAAATTCGAGATGTCTGAATCGAACCAATTACGCGTCGTCTTTTTTCTCTCGTTTTGGGTATTTTTGTGCTTTCAGCGAGTTGATGCGCAACAAACGCCAGCGGCAGGCTCGAGTCCGAACGCGTCGCCATCTCCAACACCAGCTGTCTTTTCACTGCAGACTCTGGCGGCGCTGAAACGATTGCAGCAGGCAGCTCTGACAAGCGACTACGCTTATCGCCAGGTCGCGCATCTATCGAACAACATTGGACCGCGTTTGAGCGGATCCGCTCAGGCGGCGAAGGCGGTTGAGTATGTCTCCGGCGAATTGAACGCCATCGGATGCGAAGTGCACCTCGAGAAGGTGAGGGTGCCACATTGGGTGCGCGGTGAAGAGACGGCAGCGCTCGTTCAATTTCCCGGACAAGCGCAGAACACGACGCAGAAAGTTGTGCTCTGCGCGCTCGGGGCAAGCGTGGCGACGCCCCCGCGTGGAATCGAAGCAGAAGTAATCGTCGTCAGAAATTTTGATGAACTCAAATCGCTGCCTCGCGACAAAGTCGCGGACAAAATCGTCCTCTTCAATTATCCATTCGACAAACAAATGGCCGCGGAAGGTCGTGGTGGCGAAGCATACGGCGAAGCAGTCGTTTACCGTAGCGAGGGTCCAAGCGAAGCCGCGCGCCAGGGCGCGATCGCCTGTCTGATCCGTTCTGTGGGTGGCGCCGAGTATCGGCTTCCGCACACTGGTGAGACGGATTACGCAAACGACGCGCCGAAAATTCCAGCTGGTGCGGTCACTGCGGAGGATGCAGATTTGATCGCGGACCTGGTCCGCCAGGGACCAGTGAGAATGAAATTGGTTCTCACGCCCCAAACTCTGCCGGATGTCGAAAGCGCAAACGTGATCGGCGACATTAAGGGTAGCGAATATCCCGAACAGGTGATCGTCGTTTCCGGCCACCTGGACTCGTGGGACCTGGGGACGGGCGCAATTGATGATGGCGCCGGCGTCGCAGTCTCCATGGAAGTGGCGAATGTAGTCAAAAAACTTCATCTCAAACCAAAGCGCACAATTCGTGTGATCGCGTGGATGAACGAAGAGAATGGGCTGACCGGATCGAAACAGTACGCAAAAGACCACGAAAAAGAATGGATGAACCATTTTGCGGCGATAGAAACAGACGGCGGTGCCGATCATCCGCTTGGCATTAACATCAAGGCAAAACCAGAAGTGAAAAAGATGTTCGCGCCGGTCTCGGCAATTTTGCAGGGCTCAGGCGCGGGGATGCTGAGTCTTGTTGAACATTGCGGCGCTGACATTGAGCCGATGGAGAAAGCAGGTGTGCCTGCTTTCAGTCCGATCCAGGACAGCCGTTTCTATTTCAATTATCACCACACCGCCGCTGACACACTGGACAAGATCGTTCCGAAGGCTTTGGCCGAAAACTCTGCCGTCGTCGCAGTTCTTGCGTATGCACTTGCAAACATGGAGCAACCGCTGCCACGTTGATCAGCAACGCTGGGAACGGCAGTCTCCGCCCCGCTGGTTCGATCAACGGTGCTTCAGATTGCGCAACTCGTTGAGCGCAAAATTAGCTGCTCGGCGGCCGCGGTTACGCACAAACCGCCATGGCCCGGCATCGACGAAATAAGTTAGCAAAATGCTGTCGCGCGTTTTTACTTCCGATCCGACCGGGTCGGCGGAATGCCACGTGTTATCAGCAACCGCAAACGCGTAGCCGCTATTGGGTGAGAATGACATCTGCGCTTTTTTGGGCTTTCTACCGTTTGGGAGCACTTCATGAAAAATGGTCCCGATATGCGGCGTCGAATTATCGGGTGGCAGGTAAAACTGAACGGTAATCCCTTTCCATAGACTGTCAGTGTGTTTGAAGATGCGATATCCAGGGATATCCCGAGTCAGAATCGGCACTGGATACATAGTGACTTTCGCAAAATCGACGCCGAACCTGTGCTTCAAACCGGGCGCCAGGCGCTGCACAAAAGCTTTCTCCAACTGTTTGGAACGCAATACGCGGCCGGCTGCCTCCCAGATTTCGCGCTTCATTGGCGGCAAATGGCGGATGTACTCGGGGAAAAGATCAATTTTGGTGCGAGTCGGTTTGCCGTCGGGCCTGCTGCTGCCCATTTTACTTTTGCCAGACATGGCGCGGTAGTCGTCTGTCACCGGCATCGCCAGCAACATCTCCGCGTAAAAGTCATCGGGAAACACGCGGTCGAATCTCAAGTGATGAAACGGTGCATCGTCGGCATTTGCGGTTTGGACGGAGTTCGCCACGAAATCGGTCAAATTGTTGACGGACCACGATTGTCTCATTGATTGAATTGTTCCCGTGAATCATGAGGCAAACAACTGAAAAACGCTCGCGTTTCGCGCGCTTGGGCAGATGGGTGGCCGAGGTAGTTCTGGTGTTCGTTGGCGTTTATGCGGCGTTCTGGCTCAATAGTTATCAGCAGCGCCGGCAGGACGCAGAGCGGCGCGACCAAATCCTTGCGTTTATCGAGCAGACATTGAGCGAAGGAATCGAGAGCTCAAAAGCAAACCGCGCGAAAGAGCAAGAACCAGAAGCGGCGGAGTTTCGGCGCGCATTGGACGCCGGTGAAATGCCGCCGCTGCGTCCCTTTGTTTTCATCACGGACTACAGTCCAAGCGACTTAGCCACGATGCTGCAGTCTGGAGGGGTTCAGCTACTCGACGTGCAGACACTTAGGACACTGCGCAGGGACGAATCCGTCATCCGTTGGGGACTCCAGCGCATGTCGCGCTACCAAAAATTAAGCGACGAACTAATCGTGCCGAACCTCGGCCAAGACATTTCCTTCTTTTACGATCCGGCCACCAAGAAATTGCGAAAACAATTCGAGATATATCCCCAAGCTCTGGAAGCAAGAGTGGACTTTGCGCACGAGCTTGAACGAACCCACACAGAGTTGCTGAAACAAATCCAAGTAGAACGGCGACGAAATCATTAATATGAACACGACAATTCGAACCTTCGCGCTTTTGTTTTGCATCTTGGCACCAGGGTTCGTGTTGGGTGCCGATTATCCGGCTCCGAACGAGGGGGACTTTACGATTCGAGATTTCAAATTTGCTTCAGGTGAAACACTGCGGGAATTGCGTGTACACTATCGGACGCTTGGCAAACCAGAGAAGGATGCTCAGGGCAAAGCAACGAATGCCGTTCTTATCATGCACGGGACCACCGGCAGCGGCGCGCAATTTATTCGGCCGGAGTTTGCCGGGGAGCTGTTTGGAAAAGATCAGCCGCTCGACGCGACAAAATTCTTCATCGTATTACCAGACGGAATCGGTCACGGCAAATCGAGCAAACCGAGTGACGGCATGCACGCCAAATTCCCTCGCTACGGCTATCTCGACATGGTGGAGGCTCAGTATCGCCTCCTAACGGAAGGTTTGGGTGTGAATCACGCACGGCTAATCATGGGAACATCGATGGGCGGAATGCAAACGTGGCTATGGGGTGAGTTGCATCCGGATTTCATGGACGCGCTGCTGCCGCTGGCGAGTTTGCCGACGCAGATTTCGGGACGCAACCGTGCCTGGCGCCGCATGGTTATCGACGCCATCCGCAACGATCCAGCCTGGGACGGCGGCGAGTACAAAACGCAGCCGCCGAGCCTGCGTACTGCTGCCGAGATGCTTTGGTTCATGAGCAGCAATCCGGTGTTGCGTCAGAACGACGCGCCGACGCTCGCGAAAACGGATGAAGTGCTCGACAAATTCGTTGAGCAAATCGTCAAGACTGATGATGCCAATGACGTGGTCTACGCGCTGGAGGCTTCACATGATTATGATCCGGGACCGAACCTGGAAAAAATCCAAGCGCCCCTTCTGGCGATTAACTCCGCTGACGATCTGATTAATCCGCCCGAGCTCGACATTCTTGAACGAGAGGTCAAGCGCGTTCCACACGGCCGCGCAATCGTGATTCCGTTCAGTGATAAAACCCGCGGCCACGGCAGCCACACCCTGGCGACATTGTGGAAAGATCGGTTAACAGACCTGCTGAAGGAGACGAAGAGTAATCACGGACTTCCCAAGCAGGGAGGGCAGGCTGCAGATGACGGCCGATTAACCAGAGATTGAAATTTTCTCCCGCCGATATGCCCTGTTTTAAACACCAACAGCCTATTTGCACTTGTAAATTTTCCTGACACCGAATAAAAAGCCCGGAATGCGGGTAGCGTTGCGCAGCACAGCGCGGGATAGCTTGTTTGGTTCCACTCGGTGGACACTAGTGCGCCAAGCGGCCGATTCCCAGACATCACCGGAGCACGCGCTTGGCGCGCTTTCCGAGCTCTGCCAAATTTATTGGCGACCGGTTTATCTTTTTTTGCGGCGGCAAGGAATTCCGCAACACGATGCGCAGGATTTTACGCAGAGTTTTTTTGCGGACCTGATCGAGAATCGCGCTTACGCGAGAGCTGATGAAGTGAAGGGGCGTTTCCGGTCGTTTTTGCTCGGCACGTTGAAACATTTCTTGGCGCACGTGCGAGACCGCGACCGAGCGCAAAAACGCGGCGGCGGCGCACAACAGGTGCATCTCGATGAGGCGGCGCTTTTGGAAGTCGAAGCGCATACCGCCTTCTGCCAGAGCTGGAGCGCCGACAGAGTGTTCGACCGCGAATGGGCGGTTTCACTGCTGCGGCAAGCGCTCGACCGGCTGGCACAGGAATACGCTGTCGCAGGTAAGGACGCGTTGTTTGAAGCACTAAAAATTTATCTCACGGGAGGCCCGACTGCTGCAGTTCCCTATGAAGAAATGGCGAAGCGGCTTGGGCGCGCGGCTACGACGCTGCGCAGCGATGTCGCGCGTTTGCGTGCCCGTTATCGTGCAATCTTGCGGGACGAGATCAGTGGTACGGTGGTCGATCCGAGCGATGTCGATGAAGAGCTGCGCCATCTCCGCGAGGCAATGGCCGCATAGGGAATGAATCCCAATGCCTGCCATAGAAAAAAACGCTGTCTGCGCAACCTGTGGATCGCCAATTGAGACGACCAGCTCAGGTGATCTCGGTTGCATGGTTTGTCTTTTCGATGCTGCATTGGATCGCGATGCAACGGAGAGTGATCTCGCCTTTGAATCTGCGTCCGATCATTTCGGCGTTTATACGATCCAGCACCGGGTTGACGGCAGCGCGTGGGAACTTGGTCACGGCGCCATGGGCACCACGTATCGCGCGATCGATAAAATCCTCGACCGTCTGGTCGCGTTAAAAATAATCAACACCAATCTTGGCTCGCGCAGCGCAGAGGCGCGTGAGCGGTTCATGCGGGAAGCGCGCGCTGCGGCTGCGTTACGCCACCCCAATGTTGCGACCGTATATCAGTTCGGAGTTTGTGAAGAGACCGGGCAGTTTTTTTACGCGATGGAATTGATCGAAGGCGAGACGCTCGAGGAACGCGTCCATCGGCTGGGACCACTCGATGTTTTGACTACGATTGATATAGCGCTGCAGGTAACCGCCGCGCTGGCCGCCGCGGAAGAACACGGGCTGGTCCACCGAGATCTCAAGCCGGGAAATCTGATGCTCGTGAGCATCGGCAATAGTGTAAAGGTGATCGATTTCGGCGTCGCCAAGGCGGTAGCAGAGAAAACGAATGCAATGGCGCTCACTCACGGCGGGTTCGTCGGCACACCGGCGTTTGCCAGTCCGGAACAGTTCACCAATGCCCCAGTGGACGTGCGCTCCGACATCTACTCGTTAGGTGTGACGCTCTGGTTTTTGCTCACCGGTCACATGCTTTTCAGCGGCCGAACGATCGAACAAATTCGCGACGTTCGCCGATCAATGCCTTTGCCGGTCGAGCAACTGAAAGCCGCGCGGGTTCCACATCGTTTGGTTGCATTGCTGAAGTCGATGTTGGCGATCGAACCGGCAGCGCGGCCCGGAACGCACGATCTGGCGGCACGCCTGCGACATTGCGCTGGATGGGCTAGCGGCGCGCAACGCACACGCATTCTTCTCGCAGGCGCCGGCCTGACGTTGATTCTCGGCGCCTCCGCAGTTTTTGTTTCACGTTCACTACATACCCATCGGTCGGCTGCCGGATTAGCGTCGACTCATGCGTCCCAGGAGAAGAGCGTAGCCGTTTTGCCTTTCGAAAACCGAAGCGAAGAAAAAGCGAACGCCTACTTTGCCGACGGCGTTCAGGACGAGATTCTGACGCGCTTATCCAAGATCGCGGATCTGAAGGTGATTTCACGCACATCAACCCAGCATTACAAGAGCGCACCGGGAAATCTGCCGGAGATCGCACAGCAACTTGGTGTCACCCACATCCTGGAAGGGACAGTGCGAAAAAGCGGTGACACAGTGCGCGTCAATGTACAGCTCATCAAAGCTGACGATGATTCCCATGTTTGGGCGGAAACGTTTGATCGTAAATTGACCGACATTTTTTCGGTTGAGAGCGAGGTGGCCAAAGCCATCGCCGATCAGTTGAGGGCGAAACTCACTGGCCAGGAAGAACAAATCATCGCCGCCAAACCTACAGACAATACCAAAGCTCACGACGCCTACTTGCGCGGACTGGCTTACACCCTAAGGGGTGCAATCACACCGGCCAATGCCCTTGAGGCACAGAAGTATCTCAGGGAAGCTGTGCGGCTGGATCCGAACTTCGCTCTGGCTTGGGCGCTGCTATCAAATGTAGAAGCGCGCGCTTACGTCACGCAGGCTCTTCAACCCACAGTCGCACTTCGTGAAGAGGCGCGGCAGGCGGCCGATACCGCGCTAACCCTTCAGCCCAATCTGGGGGAGGCTTCGCTCGCCAAGGGTTACTACCACTATGGCTGTCTGAAGGATTACGACACCGCCGTGCGCTATTTTGAGCAAGCACGTCACTTCCTGCCCAATAGCAGCCGCGTTCCTGAATCGCTGGCGCATGTTACTCGCAGGCGAGGCCAGTGGGAGAAGAGCGAAGCCTACTTTAACGAAGCGGAGCGACTTGACCCGCGCAACCCTAATCTATTCGCGCAGCACGCTCTTTCATACGCCGTGCTTCGCCGTTTCCCTGAAGCGCTGCGAAAGCACGATCAGGTTCTAAACATTACGCCGGACAACATCGATACCCTCGCAGAAAAAGCGGCTGTCACGCAGGCTCAAGGCGACTTGCCGCGTGCATCGGCGATCCTCGCTCCGCTTCACCCCGGGGCCGACCTCAACCAAGCTTTGGAAACACAAGTTTACCAGGCCATCTTAGAGCGCTGGCCCGCAACAATCATTCCTCGCCTAAAGAAAATATTGGCCAAGCCTGATCCCGCGTTGGGTTATATCAATGGGGAACTACGCTTTTGGCTGGGCTGGGCGCAAGACGTCGGCGGCGATCATGGGGCCGCGCAGGAAAGCTGGCGACAAGCGCGCAGCGAACTGGAACACTTAGTCAAAGAACAGCCAGAGAACGAGAGGCTTATTGGAGATCTTGCCCTAACCAACATGGGCCTTGGTGATAAAGCCGCAGCGCTATCTCTAGCTGAACGGGCGATTGCCGTAAATCCGATCGAAAAGGATGCCGTGACTGGCCCAATGCCGATCGAGATCCTCGCCCGGGTAGCAGCGCAGATCGGAGAGCCCGATCGCGCTATTGCTGCCTTACAGAAATTGCTCTCAATACCGTACGAGGGCCCGCTGACCGCAAATGTACCGCTCACTCCTGCGCTGCTCCGTCTTGATCCAATGTTCGACCCGCTCCGCGGCGATCCGCGATTTCAAGAACTTTGCAAAGATAGGCAGCCGTGAAGAACGGCGGTTTCCTGGGCAATCATCTCTGCTCCAGATAATTTGCGTTGATTAGTATTCATTCGTGGTCAGTCTCCCCCCTTTTTTACGTAATCCGAGGTCAAACCGCGACGCCTCAAACATTTTTTGCAACGCCGTCCAAAATTTTCGGAAGGAATGCGTGATGGCCAACTATGAGTTTCCTAACGGATGTTGCCTTCAGTCGCCGCGGCGACCGGCTGCCCACCCAAGGGAAATTAGAGAAGGCCAGAAGAATGAAAGGAAAATTAAATTATGAAAAATCGAAACATCGTATTTACAACTCTTTTGCTTGCGCTTGCCTGCTTGGCGCTTTCACCCGGAGCGCAAGCGGTCGGACCGGAGGCGCCGGATACGGCCTTACCCGGAGGCAATACGGCGGACGGGCAACTCGCCCTTGGGAGCCTCACTACCGGCAGTTACAATTCAGCATTCGGCATATACTCACTTCTCAGTCTCACCGATGGCAACTTTTGCACGGGTGTCGGTGCTGGAACGCTCATTGCCAACACCGCTAACCAAAATACGGCCGTTGGCGCTGGCGCGCTTTTAAGTAACACCATCGGCGAAGAAAACACGGCCAACGGAACGTTTGCCCTGTTTAGCAATACCGAAGGCAACCAGAACACGGCCGTCGCTGATAACGCGCTCTTTGGCAATACCGAAGGCACCTTCAACACCGCTACCGGTCACAGCGCGCTCTTTAGCAACACCACGGGTGACGGCAACACGGCCAATGGTCAATCTGCGCTCTTTAGCAACGTCGCTGGCGACAGCAACACCGCCATCGGTTTTCTTGCGCTCGGTAATGCCACCGGCAGCAACAATATTGGTTTGGGCGCGGGAGCCGGCTTTAACTTTACTACCACAAGCGATAGCATCGCTATCGGTTTACCAGGTGAAAACGGACCCAGCGGCAGGTGCTACATCGGCAGCATTCGCGGGGTTACAGTGGGAAACGCCGACGGCATAAATGTCATCATAGACTCCGACGGTCAGCTGGGCACGTCGAATTCCTCGCGGCGCTTTAAAAAAGACATCAAACCGATGGATCAAACCAGCGAAGCCATCCTGGCGCTCAAGCCGGTCACGTTTCATTACAAGGACCTAGACAGTAAAAAAGCCGAAAATACGCCTCAATTTGGTTTAATTGCAGAAGACGTGGCGGAGGTAAATCCCGACCTGGTGGTGCGCGACGCCGACGGCAAGCCTTTCACCGTGCGCTACGATGCGGTCAACGCGATGTTGCTCAACGAATTCCTCAAAGAACACAAAAAAGTTAAAGAACAGCAAGCAAACATTGCGGAGTTAAAGTTAACAGTCGTCCAGCAACAGAAAGGGATCGAAGTTCTCACGGCCCAGCTTAGACAACAGGCCGCGCAAATCCAAAAAGTAAGCACCCAGCTTGAAGTGAGCAAATCAGCGCCGCAAGTGGCACTTAGTAATCCGTAACCCGTCTCTGCATTGATAACTCACCGTAGCCGGGTCATCCGCCTTTGCTTCACGCTTGGCGGACAAGCCGACCCGGCTACGGCTGGAAAGCTGTCAGGTTATTCCGCGGCAGCTTGCCTCTTTCGCACTTGCCGGAAAGAGATGGAAGTTCTCAGGGCGCAGGCTAATTATTAGCCGGTTGCCCCCGAAACATAACTGATCCACGAAAGGACACGAATCTGGGCAATCATCTCTGCTCCAGATAATTTGCGTTGATTCGTGTTCATTACTGGTTGGTCTCCGACCCCCGCCGCACGTTGCCACGGAGCGATGCGAAACTTTTTTGCAACAGCGTCCAAAATTTTCGGAAGGAATGGTGACGGCCAAAACTGAGTTCTCCTTCGCGGGGCGCCCGCACGCGAAATACGTCGCCGTAGCTTCGGAGAAGGCGGCAGTAATCAGAAATCAGAGAAGGCCAGAAGAAGGAAAGAAAAATTAAATTATGAAAAATCGAAACATCGTATTCACAACTCTTTTGCTTGCGCTTGCCTGCTTGGCCCTTTCACCCGGAGCGCAAGCGGTCGGACCGGAGGCACCGGATACGGCCTTACCGGCAGGCAATACTGCGGATGGGCATCTCGCCCTTGGGAGCCTCACTACCGGCAGTTACAATTCAGCATTCGGCATATACTCGCTTCTCAGTCTCACCGATGGCAACTTCTGTACAGGTGTCGGCGCTGGGGTGCTTCTTAGCGACACAGCAAGTGAAAATACAGCCACTGGTGCTGGCGCGCTGTTCAGCAACACCACCGGCCCGAACAACACGGCAACCGGAGCATTCGCGCTATTTAGCAACACTGCCGGGACCGGAAACACAGCCGTTGGCGATCGAGCGCTGTTTAGTAACGATACCGGCGACGGTAATACAGCCAGTGGTACCAACGCGCTCTCGAGCAACACCAACGGTATTGACAACACGGCAACCGGTAGTAGCGCGCTGGGACACAGTACTATCGGTCACAGCAACACGGCCAGCGGTGCCGCCGCGCTCATTAACAACATTGACGGCGTCCAAAACACAGCCAACGGTCGTGCCGCGCTCTTTTTTAACACTTCCGGCAACAGTAATACGGCGATCGGTGTTGGCGCGCTCCAGGGCAACTCGACTGGAAGCGACAACACAGCCATTGGCCGGTCAGCCGGCTTCAATATCACAGGCAGTGGCAATGTTTGTATCGGTGAAGGTGCCTTCGGTGTTGCCGGCGCAAACGATACCACCTGGATTCGCAATGTGAACACGCTCGCACAGCCGGTTAGCGGAACTGTTGATCTTGTGACCGTACGGTTGTCCGACGGCAGACTTGGTCACGACGTTTCTTCGCGTCGTTATAAGGAGGATATCAAACAAATGGACAAGGTTAGCGAAGTGCTCTTCGCCCTGGAACCAGTCACTTTCCACTATAAGAAGGAAATCGATCCCACTGGCTCGGTCGGCTATGGTTTAATTGCCGAAGACGTCGCCAAGCTTAATCCAGACCTAGCACTGCGCAACACCAAAGGCGAAATCGAAGGCGTACACTACCAGCAGATTAACATCATGTTGCTCAACGAGTTCCTCAAGGAACACCGTGACGTGCAGGTATTGAAAACTACTGTAGCAAAGCAGGCCAAGCAGATGGAGGCTCTCACAGCCCAGCTTAAAGAACAGGCCGCGCAAATTCAACAAGTGCGCACCCAGCTTGAGGTGAGCAAACCGGCGCCGAAAGTGGTCGTGAACAAATAGCTGAATTCTTGTACCCGGCCCGAGCTTTCTATGTTGAGCCGCGGGGTAATCGTCCGGCTCAATCTCCGTAGTAGTACGCGCCTCCATAGTAACTGTACCATGGATAGTACGGATAATAATACGGGGCGTGGTAAGTATTATATCGGGCTTCGGGTGCTGAATAGGAATATGTATCAGCACATCCATTGAGCAAAAGCAAAAGGAGTGCTGCGCACAAAAGCGACAACATGGTTGGTACTGCCCGAGCTGTGTTCGTAATTACTGTCGCTGATGTCTTCATCTCCTCATTTAATGACAGCGGCGCAAACAAACAAAGCCAAATTAAAATAAATTTTGTGGCTACACTTCTCCGAGCGGCTGATTGGCAACGCCTTCCTTGGTGAAGACGCGGCGCCGTGGTTACGGTGCGCGGGAATCTTGAATCCCGTTGATCACACGTTTCGGCGCATCGGCGCATTCGCCAGTATCAGCGAATGGCACCGATGCGTCATTCCAGCGCGTGTCGCAAATCAATACCCGTAGGTCGTGTAGTAGCGCGTGCCGTAGCTGTTGTAATAACGGACGCCTGACCGCACAACCGTGCGAAGATATGTCGGTTCGTAATAAGAATACGGGTAGCCGTAATCGTAGTAGGCAGGCGTGTAGTACGCGGTCGGATAATAATAACCGCGATCATACGCTGTTACGTACGGACCGTCCGCGCATCCGCCTATTAAAGTTGCAATGACGCCTGCGCAGAAAACCGACAGCAAGAATGCCCGACTGGGGTGCATGTATTTGGATTTTGTCATCGTTTTCATCAGATTTCCCCCCTTTCATCAAATTCTGATTTCCCTTCGATTCCGAAGCCTTTTGGGATTAATCGGAGCTGCGCCTTTCGCGCGGCCTGCTTCGATTTGCTTGCCCAATTCGAAGGCAACAGGCCTCATAGTAGGAATCGCGTCGCGTCGCTCTCTTGGCCGTAGCCGGCGGCATGGCACAAAGCGGTGTAACGACGCACCGCACTCCGAGGCACTTCCATGCAAAATGCATCGAAGACTTTGTTCACGTTTCGCGGGTTCTTTCGACGTGCGTGCGCGTTCCCGGCGTTGCGTTGTAAACTTGGCAACATCAAATGCTGCGTCGCTTCGCATTCTTTTTTGCGCGCTAATCGGCGCTCGATAACTTCCAACGACGTAATGAAGCAAAGGTTCTTTTGGCTCGGTGGGTTCCTGACGATTGTGTGCACAATGTTTGCCCAGAATCGATCTCCATCTCCGGGGCTGCCGGATTTTGATGTCATCATCAAAAACGGCACCGTTTATGACGGCACCGGTGCAGAGGCTAAACAAGCGGACGTCGCGATACGTGGCGATCGAGTCGCCGGCGTAGGTGATTTCAAAACGGCGAAAGCAAACACAATTATCGACGCTAAGGGACTCGCCGTCGCGCCCGGGTTTATCAATATGCTTTCCTGGTCCACCGTGTCACTGATCCAGGATGGCCGTTCACAAAGTGAAATTCGGCAGGGCGTGACGACTGAAATCATGGGTGAAGGCGAATCGATGGGCCCGGTGAACGATCGCGTGCGCGAGCACATGATTCATCAGCAGATTGACATCAAGTACGACATCAAATGGAACACGCTCGCGGAGTATTTGCAGTATCTCGAAAAGCGTGGCGTGTCGTGCAATGTGGCGTCGTTCATCGGTGCAACGACGGTTCGTGAGTATGTGATCGGGTTCGAAGACAAACAGCCAACAGCTGCACAACTTGACCAGATGCGCGAACTGGTGCGCAAGGAAATGGAAACGGGCGCGCTGGGGATCGGTACTTCTCTGATCTATCCGCCCGCGTTTTACGCGAAGACTGAGGAACTAATCGAGTTGTGCAAGGTGGCCGCGCAATATCAGGGCAAATACATCTCGCATATGCGCAGCGAGGGCAGTCGGCTGCTTGAAGCGCTGGATGAATTAATTCGCATCAGTCGCGAGGCCAAGATTCCGGCAGAGCTTTACCATATCAAAGCATCGGGCCAGCAAAACTGGCCGAAGATCGACGATTTGCTTTCGCGAATTGAGGCTGCGCAGAACGAAGGACTGAAAATCACCGCCGATATGTACACATACACCGCGGGAGGAACCGGCCTGGACGCATCGCTTCCGCCATGGACGGAAGACGGCGGTTACCCTGCGTTGTTCAAGCGCCTGCGTGATCCAGCGACGCGAGCCAAGATCAAGGCGGAGGTCCAAAAGCCCACAGGCGCATGGGAAAACATGTATTTCGACGCCGGGGGTCCCGAGCACATTCTGCTGGCGGGGTTCAGGTCGGAAAAACTGAAGCCGCTTACGGGGAAAACACTGGCAGAAGTGGCCGGGATGCGTGGGAAAGATCCCATCGACACGGCGATGGATTTAATCGCGGAAGATGAATCGCGCATCGGCACGCTCTATTTCATCATTTCCGAAGACAACATAAAGAAGGAGCTTGGGAAACCGTGGATTTCATTCGGCTCCGATGAGGCTTCGCAGGCGCCGGAGGGCGTATTCTTGAAATCCAATCCGCATCCCCGGGCCTATGGGAATTTCGCACGCGTGCTGGGCAAATATGTGCGTGACGAAAAAATAATTCCTATGAAGGAAGCTATTCGGCGGCTGAGTGGATTGCCTGCTACAAATCTGGGGCTCGATCATCGCGGTTTTCTAAAAGAAGGGATGTTTGCCGATGTGGTCGTGTTCGATCCGGCGAGGATTGCCGACCGCGCAACCTTTGAGAAACCGCATCAATACGCAGTGGGCGTGAAGCACGTTTTTGTGAATGGTGTGCAAGTGCTAAAAGATGGTGAACACACTGGCGCGAAACCCGGCCGCGCCTTGTGGGGCCCCGGAAAAATAAAGTAGCGCAAGCGACTGCGCTGTTATTGCAAAGGGAGCGTAAAGCAGCGAAATTTTAGCTTCGTACCGATCCACCAAATGGACCCGATCAAAAACATTAAGTTGCGCTGGTTGCATGGCGTATTGCACGATCTGACGTCTGAACTGTCGCATTTGCAATTTTCCAGGTTTGCACCGCACGCTTGGGAGCCGGCAATCAATGCGTATCGCTGCGAAAAATCCATTCGCATTTGCGTCGACCTGGCGGGCGTCGACCGCGCGCTTATTGATCTTAGCGTCGAACCGAGGCGCTTGGTGATTCGCGGCACGCGCGAGCTGCCGGAGCCTACCGACGACGAGGGATGCGCCCTGCAATTATTGGCCATGGAAATCGATTACGGCCCGTTCATACGCGAAGTGCCGTTGCCCGCCGACGTAGAAATCGAACAAGCGCACGCCGAGCAACGCAATGGATTGCTTTGGATTTGGCTGCCCTTGAAAGAGTCATGAGCGCAAAAGAACTCAGCACGTTTCGAGCCGGCGTCGAGTCGAAACCGGGAACGGAAAGCACAATCGCCGTCGGAACCGGCGAAAGCCAGATGCCGCATATTCCAGAGGAGTTATCGATCCTGCCAGTGCGTGGCCTTGTTATTTTTCCGGGGACAATTATTCCGCTGACTATTCAGCGTGCCGCGTCGCTTAAACTGCTCGATGACACGTTGCCGCGAACAAAAGTGATCGGCCTGCTGACGCAGCGCGATGAGGCGAAGGAAGATCCGACGCCACAGGACCTCTACACGGTCGGCACGGCCGCGCTGGTGCTCAAACTTTTGCGCCAGGCGGAGGATAACGTGCTGGTCATAGTGCAGGGGCTGCGGCGGTTTTCATTGCGCAAAATCGTGGCGACGTCGCCTTTTCTGCGTGCCGAGGTTAACTTGCCTGAATCGATTATGCCGGCGACAAGCAAGGAGTGGGAGGCCACATTCCGGAACTTGCGCGATTCGGCCGCGAGATTGTTCGAACTGGCGCCAGACGCGCCAGAACAGGCGCGCCTGATGATCTTAAACATCGAAAGCCCCGAACAACTTGCTGATTTTCTCGCGCCCAATCTCAATGTGGATATCGGCCAAAAGCAGGCGCTGCTGGAAGAGTTGGACGTGGAAAAGCGCGTACAGGCAGTACAAAAGCAGATATCTGCTCAGTTGGAGATCGCTGAGATCCAGCAAAAGCTGCAAAAGGATGTGGCCTCGCAATTTTCCGATGCGCAACGACGCGCTTATTTGCGTTCGCAAATCAAGGCCATCCAGCGCGAGCTAGGCGAAGCTGAAGGCGGCGGTGAAGAACAGGCCCAGCAATTGCGGGCTCGCCTAGAGGAAGCCAAGCCGCCAGAGGAAGTGATGAAACAGGCCGAGCGCGAATTGAAACGCCTCGATTTCATTCCTCCCGCCAGCCCGGAATTCTCGGTGATTGTCAGTTACATCGAGATCATCGCCGATCTGCCTTGGAACAAATTGAGCGAGGACAATCTCGACCTCGATCAGGCACAAAAGATTCTCGATCGCGATCACTACGATCTGGAAAAAGTTAAAAAGCGGCTGATCGAATACCTGGCAGTGCGCAAACTCAATCCTCAGGGCCACGGCGCGATCCTCTGTTTTCTGGGGCCGCCCGGCGTGGGAAAAACCAGCCTCGGTCAATCGATCGCCGACGCTCTGGGCCGAAAATTTGTGCGTATCAGCCTCGGAGGTATGCGTGATGAAGCAGAAATCCGCGGACATCGCCGCACGTACATCGGCTCGATGCCGGGTCGTATCATCCAGGAGTTACGCCGTTGCGGCACCCGTAATCCTGTCTTTATGCTCGATGAAATCGACAAGATCGGCGCCGATTTTCGTGGTGATCCAGCCAGCGCGCTGCTCGAGGTACTCGATCCGCGACAAAACAATGCGTTTGTCGACCGTTATCTCGATGTGCCGTTCGATCTGTCCCAGGTAATTTTCATTGGCACGGCGAACTACATCGATGGCGTGCCCGAACCGTTGCGCGATCGAATCGAAGTGATTTCGCTACCCGGTTACACCGAGCGCGAAAAGCTCGAGATCGCTAAGCGATATCTTGTCAGACGGCAGTTGGAGGAAAACGGACTTAAGACCGAGCAGGTTGAATGGCAGGACGAAGCGCTCCGCCGGATTATTAACGATTACACGCACGAAGCAGGCGTCCGCGAACTTGAGCGCCAGATCGCGTCTGTTTGTCGTGGAATCGCGTCTCAGGTGGCGCAGGGCAAAATCGAGCACGCCACCGTCAGCCCCGAGGTGGTCGTCGAAATGCTCGGCCCGGCGAAATATGTGCGCGAAACCAAACTGAAAACGAGCAAGCCGGGCGTTGTCACCGGTTTGGCTTACACGCCTGCCGGTGGTGAAGTGCTGCACATCGAAGCGACCCGTTATCCTGGAAAGGGCAACGTCACGCTTACCGGACACATTGGCGAAGTGATGAGAGAATCTGTCCAGGCTGCGTTCAGTCTGGTCCGCAGTCGTAATAGCGAAATCGGCGCCAAGGCGGAAGATTTCCGTAACATCGACGTGCACGTGCATGTCCCAGCTGGTGCCGTGCCTAAAGATGGTCCTTCGGCCGGAGTCGCCATGTTTACCGCCCTGGCATCGTTGTTCAGCAATACCCCGGTCCGACCGGATGTCGCCATGACCGGCGAAGTCACTCTGCGCGGCTTGGTTCTGCCAATTGGCGGTCTAAAGGAAAAAAGTCTGGCGGCGATGCGGGCAGGGATTTCCACCGTCATTATCCCCAGGCTAAACGAGAAGGATCTCGTCGACGTTCCCGAGGAAGCGAAACAAAAACTTAAGTTCGTTCCGGTTGAGAATGTTGACGAAGTGCTGGCCGTAGCGCTGGAGAAAAGCAGTGCTCCATCCGCGTTAGGATCCAAGGAGTCGTGACATTTCGGCCTGGGGAAACGGGGGCTTCCTACCCGCTGGTTCCAATTTGCTTGTTGCCAGGTTGTGTCGCGCTAAATGCCCGCGGCAGATAAAAAGCGCCGCCTGTTACGGCAAACGCCACCGGCCCCATCAAGGTTCAGCCTGGCGGTAATGACGGACCGTACACGCTGTTGACCAAAACGTTGTTGTTCAGGTGCCAGATCGCTGTTTGACGTGTGCCAGCGTTGTAAAGCACATAATCGGGTTTGCCATCGCCGTTAAAGTCGGCTGTGGTCACCAACTCCCACCCACTGGGAACGATTGGGCCATAAGCGCTACCAATAAGGGTCGGTCCCGATAAATACCAGATAGCTGTATAGCCGGAACTGGGATGGAATAAGAGATAATCTGCATGGCCATCGCGATTGAAATCCGCTATACCCGCTACATTCCAGCCAGGCGGAATAGTCGGACCATACGCGCCGCCGACGTAAAAATTATTGTTCAGATACCAGATCGCGGTTTGACGCGTGCTGGCGTTGTAGAGCACATAATCGGGTTTGCCGTCGCCGTTGAAGTCGGCCGTTGCCACCAATTCCCATCCGGTGGGAAGGGTCGGTCCGTACGCGCTGCCAATGAATATCGGCCCCGACAAATACCAAATTGCCGTTTGTACTGTAAACGAATGAAACAACGCGTAATCTGGATGTCCGTCCCGATTAAAATCCGCCACACCTTTTAACCCCCAGCCGACTGCCAGAGTCGGCCCGTATGCGCCACCGAGGAAAACGTTGTCGTTCATATACCATACCGCTGTTTGGCGCGTATTCGCGTTGTAAAGGGTATAGTCGGGCTTCGCATCGCCGTTAAAATCTACGGCTTTAATCACGTTCCAACCGCTTGGAGCGACCCGGACATAATAGATGTCTTCTTCGCCGTTGAATGTCGCCGCATATGCGACATTGCCACCCGTGTTATCCGAAACGATTGTGATGTAATCGCCTAACTTGTTCTGATTCGGATAACCAAGGTGTGGGTTAAACGAATTGCTGATGGCGACATTCAGCGACCAGGTATTTCCGCCATCGAGGCTGTACGAATAGAACAGCTGCGAGTTGATATTGTTCGCAGCGTTACGCGTGTCCAGCCAGACTGCGTCGATTCGTCCGTTGGGCGCAACCGAAAGCGTGCCGAACCAGTGCCATTTCGCGTGGTTAACAGGATCGTCATTGATCCGGCGCGGCGCGCTGAAAGTCTGGCCGCCATTTGTGCTTCGGGCGAACATCACGTCACTGCCGGTGGCGAAGCCGCCGGGCTGAATACTTGCAAGCACGTAAATATTGTTGTTCGTGCTTGTACCGGAACGATCCACCGCCAGAAAAACCTGGCCTACCAATCCTTGCGGATTAATTGCCTCGCCAGCAGCGATACTGCCCCCGAGGTTCACTGCTGTGCTTTGATCGAAAGTGGGGACTACGGCGCCGTTCTTCGCGTTGGTCGAGCGAACGCACCAGATTCGACCACCCACCAGCTCCACCCCGCCGATGAAGAGATTCCCGTTGGAATCGACGTCCAGTGTGCCGAACGCGGGAGAATTGGGAATATCGATCGGATTCATCCAGGTGACTCCGCCGTTGGTCGAGCGAGTGAATTGTCTGCCGCCGAAATTGTTACCGTCGCTGCTCCAGGATTGGTACTGGAATCCATGTCCCTGGCTGTTAGTGTTGTCGATTGTAAACCACTGCTTATCGCCGCCATATGCAGGTGCGATATTCGCCCATGATTGACCGCTATTGAGCGATCGCCATAAATCATCGAAAAAGCTCTCCAGAAGGCTGAGATAAAAAAAACGGCCAGCGCTATCTGAGTTCAGGACAGGATCGCTGCGAAACACATTGCGTTGGAGAACACCGGCGGAAATCCACGTCCTGCCGCCGTTGATCGTATGTGCGAATCCAGCCTGGCGAAAATTAGACGAGATGCTATCGAATTGCCTCCAACCGATACTCATCCTGTTCCTGTTCGTTGGATCGACACAAATGGAGGGTTCATTTGCAGCGTCACCAACAATGTTATTGCCGCTCGCGTTAACGTTGACTTGATAACTCGTGTAAGGACCGAACCGCGAGATCAAACCGGGCGACGTGCCTACGGCCGCGGCTAGTGGCGGTGGGTTATCATATTTTTCAAGCGGCTCTTTCGGAAGCGGCTTAGGCGCGAGGGTCTGGCTCGAAGCGACCGTGACTATGGCGATGAAAACCAAAAGGGTGCGCACAGTCGCACGTGACATCGCTCCACAATTATAGCTCTAACTAGCTTAAAAGCGATTCAGAAAATCGTTGATGATCTGGAACCAAAGTTTTGAAAGCGGTGTCGCGCGTCAAGGCGAAGTTCGCGGAATCGCCACGGAAACGTCCCCGTTTTTTTGCGATGCCGTCATCTGTTTGTAACGCCCGGATGCAATGGTGCCCGCAAACGCAACCAAACATCACGAAACCTCGACAATTTTATTCAATGGTTAGTTTGATCACACGCAATTTGCTACCGATGGGTTAGGTTGCGCCACAGATAGACCCAGAGCCGGGCGCCTCGCAAGGACCTTCTTCGGGGCGCCCGTTGCTTTTTCGGAGAGCCTCATGAAGTGCTTACGAGAAGGTGGATCGGCTTCTCAGAACACGATGGCAAATCATTCGCAAACGGCGCAAATATCAGGTGGCAGAACTGCGGTCTATCTCCCAACGCGTTGAGATTTGCCGCGGTGACTGAGCCTCACAACGCGCCCACGTCACCACGCTTCTGTGTTCGCTCGTTGCTCAATTTGTTCAAGACTCGGATCGGCGTTCTGAATCCAATCGCGGGTCTCGTTAATTTCAACGGGATTGACTGGGATCGCGCGAGGAATGGGCTCGGCGCGTGCCACCAATTGCCCGTCAAACTTGACCGGTTTTGCGCGTTTGATTGGAAACTTCCAGTGGTGTCCAAACCTATAGAGCGCGTAAAACATAGTCTTCGCTTCAACCGCGCTCACCCCACTGCAGCGCATGGCGTAGTAGAACATGCGATCGCAATCTTGCCACGGCCGTTTCTTGTCCCCATACGCGACGTCGTGCAACACGGATGCATTCCGATATTTTCCTTCGAAGGGCCCGCCCATGAACGACCAGAGGTAGCGAGGAATGGAAGCCCCATCGACAAGCGATCCGATCGGAGCGACCCAAACGTTGCCCTTCGGATCTGTATACCGCAATTCAGTTAACAGTGTCATGGTTCGCCCATCTGGATTCCACTTGGTCACTGGCTGTCCATCAAAAAAGCCCCATTTGGTAGCGCCTGGAACCACTTGCTCAGCTCCGGGAACCTGGGCTTGATCCTGGTCCGACGCACATGCAGCGAAGATCGCGGCGAAAAATACAAATAACCGAATGATTTTTCTGTTTTCCATGTGAGATCAGAACGTTTAACGCTCAACACTCAAGATTCAACCCCTCGCCTGGCATTTTGTGTTCGCCGAGCCGTGCGAAAGGTGGTTCGCCTCTCCAATCCATCCAAAGCGCCGAGCACCGGCGCACTCGATGACGGGGCGTAAAGTGGGCGTCGAAATGGTGGTTACGTTTTGGATTACGGCGGTGTCGCGCCGCTTTTCGCCTGTTCGAAACTCGCGCCGTGGGTGGCGAATTTAGCGCGTGATTTCCGCAACGGCTACCGCTCTTGTGGCGTTTGTCCCGTACGTCTGAGCCGACGGCGTGATCGGTTCGCCTTCGGTTTGTTTTCGGTACGGCTGGAGATAAAACATCATGAAGACACCAATTACAACGAGTAGCGAACCGATCCATTTCAATAGCCAGCCGGGATCGCGCAAAATCTGCACCGTACTTTGTCCGAGGTTCTCCGGGTTCCAAGACGCCTGAGAAATTTTGTAAGTGAGTCCCGTCCAGGTGCGCCACCAAGTGCCCGGATAACTGAACGGATGGTTCATCCAGCACGAGCCGGTAGCAGTCTCGCCATCGGCACTCACAACGCGCAGAGTACTCTTGAATCCCGCAGGGCTGTCACTGCCTTCGTTCCGTTTTACTTCGAAGTCCAGCAGTTCCAGTCCGATTGGCAGTGGGACTGTTTTCCACCCGTAGGCAATCATGGTCGGGCTGGGGGAAGTGGGAATTGCAATCTGCCAACCCCCTGGAGCCCATCGCTCGAAAACTTTGCCATCTTGCTGAATGCTGACACGCACTCCATCTGGCAAATCGGTGCTCCCAGACGCTTTCTCTGAATTTAAAGGATTGAAATCCATCGAGCTCGCCGCGTGCGGCATCGTCTTATCAATCGTCAGTTGCCAATCAGCCCAGCCTGTCGGCAATTGCTTGTTCAACTCAAGCTTGCCACTTGTTCTGCCATTTTTTCGCGAAGTCAGCTCGTAACCGATCGTCCCATCGTCCGCCATAAACAGGGTTAGATGGTTGGGTGTTTCTTCGCCGGCAGCAGGCATCGTTGGCGGGCCGCCATTTGTGGTGCGGTCTTTAGCGCTACCATGTGGATTTGTTTCAGGTTGGCCGGTGGGGAGACCTTTGCCTCGAATTGTCACAAGCACTGCTGGGTTGTTCGGCTGATCGGTCAGGGAGCTGGGTTCGCCATTCTCGATTCGAAAATCAGCCCAGTAGTCCTCGATTTTGAGTGTGAACGGCGTGTCGGCGATTGCGACCTCACGACCGAGATTTTCTGCAACATCGAAACCGGCTTCTTTTTCGGCTAATGAAATGAGAACGCGTCCTTTGTTACTGGTCTGGGGTTGTTCCAGGCGCACTTTCGCGCCCGTGCTGCCACCCTTGCGAACACGACCAATCTGCTCCTCAGGCGCTTTGCTAAAGGCGAATATTGATTCCTCAAGATCGACTTCTTCATTCTTGCTCGTAGTTGAACTCGAGGGCGGGCGATTCGGTGAATCGCCCCTACCTGCGTCTGCCGCGGTGCCGCGTTTAAGTTCGATGTTGGCCAGACCCATGGAGAAACTTCCGTTCTGCGGATCGTCGGCGAGCAACCAGCCATCGAGATGTTGATTCATCATCGCGGTGGCAATGGCGAAATGCAGTGCCGGCGCCCCGCCGTCATTCAATGGCTTTGGATTGAGCTTTGCTTCGATCGTTGGGGCGTAATCAATAATCCTCAAATACGCGCCGCCAGCGAGACGACCAAGGTCGCGTGGATGCTGTGGCGTCGGAGGATGATGCAAAAACTCGGCGGGATAGCCTTTTACGATTCCATCAACATCGTGGACGCGCAGCTGGCGTTCGTCGACCACGAGTCGATTTGTTGGCGGTTCGCCTTTGAAAATCGTGATTGTTCCTTCGATTCCCCAAATTCTGCCGATAAGGGATCCGATCAGCAGCGTGATGATACCGAGATGCGTGATGAGAAATGCGAGATGATGTTTGCGCCACGGCCAACGAGAAAGCGCCGAACAGGCAAGGTTTGCTCCAAGCAAAACGAGCCAAAGGTTGAACCAGGGCGCTCCGTAAACATAGGCGCGCGCCACCTTGGCATCGAAACTCGATTCATAGATAGTGCCTGCGATTGCCGCGACAATGATTACCGCGAGCAATACGACCGCGAGCTTAAGCGACGCGAAAAATTCGAAGATGGGATTGCGTTGCCATGCGGGCTGCTCAATCGAATGGGAGTGTGCCATTTGTGGATTGACACTTTCAGCGAGGTGACGCGACGCTTCAATAGTCGATTTGTCCAATGGCACCTGAATCGTTAGCGACGATCCCAATCGATGGCGCGAAACTCGCCTGTCGTCGAATCGGGATTGGCCAACCGCTTGTGATTCTGAACGGCTTCGCCGCCACAAGTTCGGACTGGGATCCTTCGTTTATTGACGTGCTTGCCTCTTCCCACGAGCTCATCCTCATTGACAATCGCGGCATCGGTTGCTCCACCGACAACGGACGACCATTTGATATCGACCAACTCGCCGATGATGCCGCACGAGTAATCGAAATGCTCGGCATCGACTGCGTAAACGTGCTCGGCTGGTCGATGGGTGGATTCGTTGCCCAGGCGCTCGCCTTGCAGCACCCGGATCGTATTAATAAACTCATCCTGTTATCGACGGATCCGGGAGGAGCTAATGCAGATCTCGCGTCAGCCGAAGTGTGGTCAAAACTCATCGACATGTCCGGCACGCCTCATGAACAGGCGCGTCGATTGCTGTTATTGCTTTTCCCGAGAGCCGTCGCCGAATCCATTTTTCGCGAATTCGGCGATATCGTAGCGGCGGCCCGTGCGCGGTTGTCTACCGATCTCGTTGATCGTCAGGTCGCAGCGATGAACGCGTGGCACCGCACCGGCATCGGGAACCGCGTGCGAGAGATAAGTGTACCAGTGTTAGTTGCCACTGGTTCGGCCGACATCGTGATTCCGCCATCCAATGCGCTGAGGCTGGTTAACGCTATTCGTGGCGCCTGGCTGGCTCAATTCAATGGCGGGGGCCACGCTTTCATAGCCCAGTATCCGCGTCCGCTCGCGGAGCTCATCAATAACTTTCTCGAGCTTGGATGAAGGGTTCGACGGGGCGCGTATGTCATCAACGCTCAACGCGTCCAGGCTTTCCAGCGTTTACGGATCGGCTTTGCATAGCGGTCCACGTCGATCTTTTTCAGTTGTTTTACCCCGTCTTTTACTGCTTCAGCCGAGCTTTCGTACTTTTCCCTGGCTGATTTGAACAACGGCCAGAGAAAAGGCAGCGAAAGAACACCCCAGTCGAAATTTCCCAGCGGCGACTTCACCTCTATTTCAGCCTTTCGCTCGCTGGTAGACGCAAAGCGGATAGCTAATCCGATCGCGATTCCGAGCCCTAACGCGCCAAGGATGGTCGGTACGGGATTTTCGCGTACAAAGTATTCAGTACGCTCCCGCGCGCGGCCGGCTTTCTCTTTCGTCTCATCCCACGTCTGACTCATGGCCGTGGAAAATTTGCTTGTTGTTTGACGAAACTGCTCACGCCCACCGGAGTCAATTTGTTGTTCGCCCGGCTGAACCGGCGTCGGCAGCGGTTCGTCTCCCCTCGTAAGGTTGTTTTCGTTCGGATTAATCATACACAATTGCAATCGTATCCGGCGGCCTGATTGCGTCTCTCAACTTCTGCTGTTTCGCTCTGCGAAACTCGGCGCTGATCTCCACACAAAGCATATGTCGCGGCACCCCAGAGGTCGCCGGCTACAACAATTGCCGGTACGCGTCGTAAACATCTTCGCCCCAAAGAATAAAAGTTACTTTGTCGATGTTGTCATCAGTCGCAAGAAAATCTCGCACGGCCTTCAAAGCGACCTTGGCTGCGTCTGCAATCGGATAGCCATAGGCGCCGCAACTGATTGCAGGGAAAGCAATCGTCTTGATTTCATTTTCGATCGCGAGCAGCAAAGAATTCCGGTAACAGTTCGCCAGCGTCTCAGGCTCATGGTGTTTTCCTCCGCTCCAAACCGGGCCAACTGTGTGAATGACTAAGCGCGCGGGCAGATGATATCCGCGAGTCATTTTCGCTTCGCCGGGTCGACAACTGCCGAGAGTCCGACATTCAGCGAGCAACTCGGGTCCAGCGACGCGATGAATCGCACCATCGACCCCTCCGCCGCCGAGCAGTGTGGTGTTCGCTGCATTCACGATCGCGTCAACGTCAAGCTTCGTTATGTCGCCGCAAACAATGTTGATCTTGCTGTCAGGATCTTTCATGATCGTTCAATCAACAAATACGAACTGATAGAGATAATTCGTTAAACTGTACATCGGATTTCCGATTCAACGTGGCCAAAGACGCTGCTCAGGGTGCTAATCGCTCGATCAGCCAGGAGCTATTGGCCTGCCGGGTGTAACGAAACCGATCGTGCAGGCGGTTCGGGCGACCTTGCCAAAATTCGATCGTATCCGGTTTCACTCGGTATCCGCCCCAATGAGGCGGCAACGGGATGCGCTTGTCACCGAAGCGCTCGGTCATCTCTGCCATGCGTGCATCAAGCACGCGGCGTCCATCAACAACCTGACTTTGACGCGAAGCCCACGCGCTCAGCTGGCTCCCGACTGGCCGGGAATGAAAATAGGTTTGCGATTCTTCGCGCGACGTTTTCTCAGCTGTCCCGCTAATGCGAATTTGACGATCCAATTCGATCCAGTAAAACGCCATCGCGGCGTACGGATTAGCATCGAGCTGTTTCCCTTTTTCGCTCTCGAAATTAGTAAAAAACACGAACCCATCGTGGTCGAAGCCTTTCAGCAGCACAATGCGGACCGATGGTCGGCCGTTAGCGCTAGCCGTGGCCATGCTCATTGCATTGACATCGCGAATACCGGCTTCAATCGCTGCCGTGAACCAGTTTCCAAATTGTTTGATGGGATCGTGGTCGAGATCGCTTCGGCGGAGTCCCTTCGCCGCGTGCTCGTAACGCGAAGCGGTGGGATCACGCGGTGTTTCCATCATGGCAAGACAGTTCCGCACAATATTGTGCGGCCAGGGAAATTGTCGAACTGCTTACAGAGCCGTGGCTACTAGGCTTGGCGCAACGCTTTGGCGCAGTTTCTCGATTACCTTGGGAACGACTTCAATGGCGCGATCGATTTGCGCGTCACTGTTGAACCGGCCGAGAGAGAAACGCAGACTCCGTCGGGCGCCATCGCTACCTGGATTCATTGCCCGTAGCACATGCGAAGCTTCCTGTGAACCGGTCCGGCAGGCCGAACCGGCCGAGCAACAAATACCTTGTCGATCCAACAAGAGGAGGGCAGACGCAGATTCGATGCTTTCAAATGAAAGACTCGAGGTATTTGGGAGCCGATCCGCGCCCGCGCCATTGACCGATGCTCCATTCACGGCTTCAAGCACAAACTTCTCAAATCGGTCACGCATGGCGCGGATGTCGCATTTACCTTGTGCAAGATATTTGAACGCGACCTCGGCGGCTTTTCCGAGACCAACAATCGACGCGACATTTTCAGTCCCGCCACGGCGACCATTTTCCTGACCGCCACCAGCGATCAACGGACTGAAGCGGGTTTGCCGGCTGATATAAAGCGCGCCAACGCCTTTTGGGCCGTGAAATTTATGCGCGGAAAGGGAAAGAAAATTGATCGTCGAATCGCGCAGACGCATGGGGATTTTCCCGGTCACTTGGACAGCGTCTGTATGAAACAGCACACGTTTCTCACGACAAATTTCACCAATTTTCTCGATGGGAAATACTACGCCGGTCTCGTTATTTGCCCACATGATTGAAACGAGGGCTGTCCCCGGACGAATCGCGGCTTCCAGTTCGGCCAGATCGAGATTGCCATGCCTATCCACGCCGAGGAACGTGACGTCACATTCTTGTTTTGCGAGATCCTGGCAGGGGCGCAGCACCGCGCTGTGTTCGACGGCGCTCGTAACCACACGTTTTCCGTGCGTCTCAAGCTGCAGCGCCGAATTGATCACCGCATTATTGGATTCCGTGCCGCCGCTGGTGAAAACAATTTCCGCCGGCTCACACCCCAGCAACGCGGCCAACCGTTCACGCGCAAGGTTAATGGCTTTCCTCGCCGCGGCCGCGAAGCCGTAGCCGCTCGAAGGGTTGCCATAATGCTTGGTCAAAAACGGCACCATTTCCTCAATCACCGCGGGATCAAGCTGGGTAGTAGCGTTGTTATCAAGATAGATGATTTCGCTTTCGGCCATTGTCGACATTGTAATCGATGGAGTGGTGGCACGACAACTTTAATGGAGTTGTCATCGCTCCGTTACTCCACTACTCCATTATTCCATGATTTCGATCTGGGAGCTGGCGAACCCGCAACTGCGCGAGATCACGGTTTATCAAGCGGGAAAACCAATCGAAGAAACGGCTCGCGAACTTGGCCTAGATCCCGGTGCAATCATCAAGCTGGCTTCGAATGAGAATCCGCTGGGTCCGTCTCCCAAGGCAATGGAGACGATGCGTAAGGCATTAGAAAAAGGCCACCTGTATCCGGATGGCGGCGGATTTTGCCTGTGTCGCGCAGTGGCAACCAAACTCGGCCTCGGCCTAGAGAATGTGATTCTCGGCAACGGTTCCAATGAAGTACTCGAGTTTCTTGGTCACGCATTTCTTAACCCCGGGGACGACGTGGTCACATCGCAGTATGCGTTTGTCGTCTACAAATTGATCGCCACCTCCTTTGGCGCGCGCACTATTGAAGTGCCCAGCCCGGATTATCGGCAGGACTTGGACGGAATGCTGGCCGCGATCACGGCGAAAACCCGACTCATTTTTGTCCCCAACCCAAATAATCCAACGGGGACGTTGCTTTCGCAGCGGGCAATCGACCATTTCATGTCGCGTATCCCTGAAAACGTGATCGTTGTTTTCGATGAAGCCTATTTCGAATTCCTCGATCATCCGCCTGATACGCTCCAATTCGTTCGCGAAGGACGGAACATTGTTGTCCTTCGCACGTTTTCGAAGATTCATGGGCTGGCCGGCTTGCGTATCGGCTATGCGGTTGGGCCGGCTGATCTTGTCCAAGTGCTCCACAAAACAAGGCAGCCCTTTAACGTGAACAGCATCGCTCAGGTCGGCGCGCTGGCAGCGCTGAAAGATGACGAGCATCTGCGCGATACTAAGCGGGTAGTCGATGAAGGCCGTGCTTATTTACACGAACAATTTACCAAAATGAAAATTCGTTTTGTGCCCGGGACGGCGAATTTTGTGATGGTAAATGTTGGGGACGGCCACGTGATTTTCGAGAAATTGCTGAGGCGAGGCATCATCGTGCGCCCGCTCAAAGGGTACAACTTGCCCGAATGGCTCCGTATTTCGGTCGGCACAATGGAGGAGAACAAGAAATGCGTCGCGGCACTGAAGAAGGTGATGCGCGATTAGCGGAAACAGAGATCCCAATGAAAAGCGGCAATGTTCTGACGTTATGAGCAGCACCAAAGCGATGTTGTTCACGCAATTTGGCAACGGAGGTGGTTGCCCTACAATTCGCTAGGATCATGACCATTCTCGACACCATCGCTGCCGTCTCCACGCCGCCCGGGGAAGGAGCCATAGCGCTTGTGCGAGTCTCAGGCGCGAACGCGGTCGGCGTAGCGGACAAAATCTTCCATGGCAAAGAGACGCCGTCGCGATTTGAGACGCGCGTGCAACACCTTGGGGAGATTCTTGACTACGAAGGCCGATTGATCGATCGCGTAGTGGTTTCCGTCCACCGGGCGCCGTCCAGTTATACCGGAGAGGATTTGATCGAGTTCAGTTGCCACGGAGGAACGCTGGTTTCTGCAAAAGTCCTTGAAGCGTGCTTGCGCGCCGGTGCACGCGCGGCGCGTCCGGGCGAATTTACCGAGCGCGCCTTTCTCAACGGCAAAATGGACCTGACTCAAGCCGAAGCGGTAATCGATCTGATCCGCGCGAAGACAAATCTCGCTCTCCGCTCGGCCACGGAACAACTCGAAGGAAGGCTTGGAGAACAAATCAGGAAAATTCGTGATGAGCTGGTTGAACTGCTCGCGCACATCAATGCGTCAATCGATTTTCCTGAGGAAGGCATCACGCCGGATGAAAGCGAAGTACTGCACGCGCGGCTCGATTCCATCCGCGATAAAATCGCAGCGTTGCTCGCCACTGCCGATCAAGGACGCATTCTGCGCGAAGGTGTACGCGTGGTCATCTACGGAGCAACAAATGCCGGGAAATCGAGCTTGCTGAATCGGCTCCTTGGTTACGATCGCGTGATTGTGAGCGAAACGCATGGCACAACACGCGACACCATTGAAGAAACCATCAATCTAGACGGCGTTCCCATCCGTTTGCTTGATACAGCTGGTTTGAGAACATCTAGCAGCGAGCTAGAACGTGAGGGTATCGCCCGCACGGAGAAATCACTGCAATTGGCCGATCTGCGCCTCCACATCGCAGATGGGAGTCGCTCGAAACCTCCACATTTCCAGGAACGTAACCCTGATTCCGACGAAATTGTCGTTTTAAACAAGAGCGATCTGCCTGAGAACAGTGACTGGAAAGATTTCCACACGTTGCGAATTTCATGCCTCACGGGGGAAGGCCTTCCAGAGTTGCAAAAGGAAATTCTTGCCCGCATCACGAAACAAAACCTAAAGCCTGAAAGCCCGCTGGCGATTAATACGCGCCATCGCGATTGTCTGCGTCGCGCTCTGGAATCATGCGATCGGGCTGCGTTAGCGCAAGCCGAGGGCTTGTCGCAGGAATACGCTGCAAATCATCTTAACGAAGCATTGTGCGCGGTCGGTGAGGTAATTGGCGTTGCCGATGTAGAACAGATCCTCGACGCTGTGTTCGGCCAGTTTTGCATCGGGAAATGAAACTGACGTTGAACCGTTAAAAAAGTTACACCGTTAAAGGTTAAATCGGCGTTTCTCTGTTGTAACTTTGTGACGCTTTTAACCTTTAACTGAAACGCCGGTTCAGATGTTAAACTTTTATGAGCGGGTTCTTAGGCCGGTGCTGTTTTCGCTAGAGGCGGAGATGGCACATCATTTCACAATCGCATCGCTTCGCAGGGCTTCGCATTTTAATCTTGCGCTCTGGGCGCTGAAACGGTTCACGCCGCCGTCAAAACCAAAAACTCTTTTCGGTTTGACCTTTCCGAATCCAGTCGGCCTGGCCGCCGGGATGGACAAGAACGGCGTCGCCCTGCCGGCATTGGCGGCATTTGGTTTTGGTTTCATCGAGATCGGCACCGTAACCGCCATGGCACAGTCAGGAAACCCGAAGCCGCGCATCTTTCGCCTGCCGGCGCAGCAAGCCGTCATCAATCGCCTGGGATTTAACAATGACGGTGCCGATGCCATCGCAGTCCGCTTGCGTCGACTGCGCGAGAGCGGGCGATGGCCCGCAGTTCCGGTCGGAATCAATATTGGCAAATCGAGGATGACGCCGCTTGAACGCGCCACCGACGATTATCTCTACTCGTTTCGATTGCTCCGTGATTTTGCGGATTACATCACGTTAAATGTGAGTTCGCCCAATACGCCTGGCCTAAGGGAATTGCAGGAACCGGCGGCTCTGTCACGATTACTGCACGCGATTGGCAGTGAACAGGGGCCGGTCGCTAAGCCGCTCGTAGTGAAGATTTCACCTGACGTATCATCGGTTGAATTGGAGGCAGTCCTTGCAGCGTGCGAAGAAAACGGAGTCGCCGGGATCATTGCGACAAACACCACGCTCGATCATTCCTCTCTGTCGCCGGAGCTGGATGAGAAAGGCGGTTTGAGCGGCGCACCGCTACGGAAAAAATCGACTGCGGTGGTGCGCAGCATCGCTGCAAATTCCAAGATTCCGGTAATTGCTTCCGGCGGAATATGTGATGCAGAATCTGCCCGGGAAAAATTCGAAGCAGGCGCTCACCTTCTTCAGCTTTACACCGGATTTGTTTATCGGGGCCCGGGAATTCTTCGCGAAATCATGGAGAAATTGTAGGGCAGCCGGGTTGCCTGCTTTCGCTATGGTTGGCAACCGGAGCGGTTGCCCTACAGTTGATCGATTTTTTTGAATGAAACTTTCCCGAAAAATTCTCAAATTCACCAAGCCTCTGACCTACCGTCGCGGATGGCGCAGAGCGCAACGCTCAATTTTTCGCGTTCCGCTTCGACCGATGCTGGCGAAAATCGATGAAGCACGCGTCCGAGAAATTCAGCAGCGTTATGCGAATTCCACTGCTGGATACGCCAAATATGCAAACATCGAGCCGTGGTTGCGATTAAATCGGGAACGCGTCCAGGATTTGAGACTCCATCGTTGTGAGCCGAAACGCGTGCTCGATCTCGGTTGCGGTGGAGGATTTTTCCTGTTCATCGCCAGGAACCTTGGCCATTCCGTTCTGGGCCTGGACATCGAGCACGTCGCTCTTTTTACCGAACTGCTCGAGCTTTTCCGGGTTCCGCGCGTAGTTTGGAGGATCAGCGCGTTTGAACCACTACCTGACCTTGGTCAAAAATTCGATTGGATAACTGCGTTTTCCACTAATTTCTATCTTTACCACCCGACGAAGGAACGCTGGGGAACAGCGGAATGGGATTTTTTCCTGGGTGATTTGCAGCAACACCTCGCCCCGGGCGGGAAGATTTTCTTTGGGTTGAATCCTCTTTATAGCGGCGATTACTACACGCCGGAACTGCGCAATTTTTTCATTAGCCGCGGCGCAGACGTCGAGCGTGAACGAATTTTCTTCGAGCACGGAGTGCGCTTCTAGCACGCGTGTTGCCTGCTCTACGGCGTCGCCGGCGGTGATTCGGGAGCGGACTGGCGCGGGCCGCGATGATGGCGCCACCGTCGGTGTCGCTCCTCAAGTTGCTGAAGTTTTTGGCGTTGTTCGTCGGTAAGATTGATCGCGATCTCCTTGTGCGCTTCCGTCATGATCGCATGGACCCGTCGGCGGGTGTCGCGCCGTATCTCCCGGAGCTCCCTAGTTGTCTTATCGATGATCGGCGAGACCTTGGCGGTTTGTTCTGGCGTTAAGCGGAGCTCCGTTCGAAGCCGCTCCTTCATCCTGTCGCCTACCCGGCCGGGCCGGTGGCTCTCAAAGAAAAGATGCCGGGTATACCAGCCGCCGAGGGCAGCGCCAGCGATTCCACCAGCAACGAATACAAGAACGAATCCGGTAACAAGTTTCCACTTCAACGCGCCGTTCATTGTGAAAACTCATCCTGAATCGCTGTGTCCGCGATGGCAACCTCGTTCGTGAAGTCGTTGTATTGCTCTCGGCTCTGTTTAAGCTCGCGAACAGCTGCCAACGTGGAAATGGCAATCACTGCGGCCGACAAGAGCGCCACGCGCCGAAGCAGCGAAGCAACGCCATTTGGCTGCGCACCCAATCCACGCCAAAGCGCGACCACGCGAGTATCGAATCCAAACGGCATTTCGAGCGGTTCTTCGTCGCCCGTCTTCGCGGCTGATCGCAACAACCGGTCGATTTCGTGATCTTTCATACTCCCTCCTTTGCCGAAATCCGGGCCAGGCATTCTTTCATTTTTCGTCGTGCTCGAAACGCCCGTACTTTAATAAGCGCCGCGTTCCACCCGGTAATTTTACGGATCTCTTCAACCGAACGTCCTTGCAAGTAGAGCAGATCGATAGCCAGCCGTTCGACCGGTTTGAGGACAGCGAGAAGATGTTCGACCAGTTGGCGCGAGGCGAAACGCTGGTCTGGCGCCAGCTCATCAGCGGAGGTTTTCAGATTCTCAATCACGGCTTGCTCTTCCACGCTTAAATCGGCGTGACGAACCTCGGGTCGTATTTTCTCCCACTGAATCTGGTTCAGGCAAGTGTTGACCGCGATACGTGAGACCCAGTGCTCCAGCGGCACCTTTCCGGAAAATTGCGATAGTTTCTGGAATACTTTGATGAAAATCATTTGGCAAAGGTCTTCTTCATCTGTTCGATACGGGCGATGAGCGCGGACAATCTTGACCACAAGCGGATAGAGCTGCCGCACCAGTGCGCGAGCCGCCTCATCGTCATGCTGGAGCGCAGCATGAACAAGCGCACTTGCGTCAGTATCATCCATGTAATCGAGAGCGCATCCACACTAGTAGCAATGACCGCTACCGGGCCGCTTTGGTTACAATTTTGGGTGTAGAAGCGCTTGTGCCAAGCGCTTGTCACGAGAAACGCGGTTGCACGAGCGAACCAAAGAAAAATTGTAACCGGCCAGATTCCTTGCCGGTCATTACCTGAAGAAGCGAAAGAATATTTCGCGGAGAAAAAATGAAACAAACCATGAAAAGAAACATATTAACGTTTGTGGCCGCCGGCGCGATTGCGCTCGGGGGCTTCGCAGTATTGCAAGCGCAACCCGGTGCTGGCGGTGGTTGGCACGGACACGCGTTTGGCCTTCGGGGGTTAACCAAGCAGTTGGACCTGACTTCTGATCAACAGACAAAGGTTCAGCCGATTCTCGATGCGGCCAAACCGCAACTGACCGCCATTCATCAAGAGGCGATGCAGAAAGCAAAAGGAGTCATCGACAGTTCGTTGTCGCAGATCCGGCCGCTGCTAACGGCTGATCAGCAGACGAAGCTGGATGCCATCCAGAAGGCGCATCAGGACATGATGAACGCCCACAAGGAACTTCAGGACGCGATGCAGCAATAACTTCGTTGTTCAGAGCGGTGGGAAAGGCGGCGATCTCGGGAGGATCGCCGCCATTTTTTTAGCGCCTGGACCGGTGCCGTGCTTAATGCGCAATCTGCGGTCTTAGTCCGCGATCTTGCCTCAACTCTGTTTTTTTGTAAACGAAAACAGAAACACAAGGACGCCCAAGCCTACGAAAATTGCTGCAGTGACCAAGCCTGTCGTTGTAATCTCAGCGCGCGACTGAAAGCCCGCTTTCAGATGACCAGCAATGCCGATCAGAAAGGACAGAAATCCCAGGCAGATAAGAATGATGCCGATCGCTTTTTTGTCTTCGGACGAAATCTTCATTTGGTGGTGAAGCAATCAAATAATGATCGGCAGACTAAAATTCAAGTGCACTCTTTAAAATAGAAGGCATTAATGTGGCCGGTGCGCTGGCTTAGGCTGAGTTTTGGGTTGTTCGTTTTGTTGATTGTCGGTCTCCGGCTTAACGCTCAGATCGATCGCATCACCGGAAAGAATTTCGCCACACGGTCGGAAGTGCTGGCACGCCATGGAATGGTCTGCACAAGCGTGCCCGCCGCCACACAGGTGGGCATCGATATTTTAAAACGCGGTGGCAGCGCCGTAGATGCAGCGATCGCTGCAAACGCAACGCTCGGTTTGATGGAGCCCGTCTCAAACGGGGTTGGCGGCGATCTGTTCGCAATCGTTTATAGCGCCAAGGAAAATAAACTTTACGGAATCAACGGCAGCGGACGTTCACCGCTCGGTTTGAGTTATGACCAGATGAAAGCCGAGCTGGCGAAACTGCATCGTGAAACAATTCCACCGATAGGCATGTTGCCGATTAGCATACCCGGAGCAGTGGATGCATGGGCTGAGCTGCATAAGAGATTCGGCAAATTGAAACTCAGCGACGATCTTGCGCCTGCCGTTCAATATGCCGAACAGGGTTTTCCGGTCACCGAATTGATCGCCTACTACTGGGGGTTCGGTCCGCGATTATACAAGGAATTGCCCGGCGCTTTTTTTGAGACGTATACACTCGACGGAAAAGGGCGAACCCCCGCCAAGGGCGATATTTTCAAGAATCCGCCCCTGGCGAAAGCCTTGCGACTGATTGGCGAAAAAGGTCGCGACGCTTTTTACAAGGGTGAGATCGCCGACAAGATCGATGCATTCATGCGGGCGAATGGCGGCTTTTTGCGGAAAGCCGATTTCGAGAAGCATACATCGACCTGGGTCGAGCCCGTCTCGACGAACTATCGCGGCTACGATGTCTTCGAGCTTCCACCAAACGGTCAGGGGATCGCCGCGCTGCAAATACTGAACATCCTCGAGGGATTCGACCTCCATGCAATGGGACGCAATTCGCCCGAAACGCTTCACGCAATGATCGAAGCGAAGAAGATCGCCTGGGCCGATCGGGCGAAGTTTTATGCCGATCCTGCGTTCACAAAGATTCCGCTCGCTGGTCTGATTTCGAAAAAATACGCAGCCGAGCGCCGAAAATTAATCGATCCGAATCACGCGGCTAAAAAGGTTGAGGCTGGTAATCCCGCGCTCGACCAAGGCGATACCATTTACATGTGCACTGCCGATGACGAGGGTAACATGGTCTCCCTCATCCAAAGCAATTATCGCGGGATGGGCAGCGGCATCGTAGTGCCTGGACTCGGATTCATGTTCCAGGATCGCGGTGAGCTTTTTTCCATGGATCCGAGCCACGCAAATGTTTACGCACCGGGAAAGCGGCCCTTTCAAACGATCATTCCGGGTTTCGTGATGAAAGATGATAAGCCATGGGAAGCATTCGGTGTTATGGGCGGCGGAATGCAGCCGCAGGCCCACGTACAGATGCTCACGAACCAGATTGATTTCGGTTTAAACGTGCAGGAGGCCGGGGACGCTTCGCGATGGCAGCACGAAGACGATAACGAACCAACCGGAGAAAAGATGACTGAATTTGGGGGCTTCGTTGAAGTCGAGAGTGGTATTCCGTACGAGACTGTTCGGGAATTGCGCAAGAAAGGACACGATATGCGTTTCGATGTCGGCGGATATGGTGGTTACCAGGCGATCAGAGTCGAAATGCACGATGGCCAGCGCGTCTACGTCGGTGCGAGTGAATCACGCAAAGACGGAATGGCAGCCGGTTATTGATCCCGCGAATGGCGACCCGGCGATTGCATAATTCACCGATTCTATCTTGATCGGTTATTCTGCGCTTTGAGCTCGGCGAGTTTTTCTTCGGCGTGAGTGACATCGGATTTTTGTCCGATGCCTAGCTTAAGAAGCTTTTGCTGTCGGCGTAAGTTTGCTTCTGCAGCCTCGACCTCGGCCCGCTCACGTTTCGCCGTGGCTGCTTGCGCGGCTTCGGTTAATTGCGCCAGCGCTGTTTTCATTGACTCCAGTTCATCTCTGGTAATTTCACCAGTCGCGAGTTGAGATTCCTTTTCGGCAAGTTCGTCTTTTGCGCGAGCGACGCGCGCGTTTGCCAGGTCCGATTCGCAGCGGACAACCTTCAACAACCGCTGCTCTACTTCCGCTTTCGCAAGTACGCCCGTTTTATAGAGACGTTCCGCGCCTGCGGCATTTTGTCTTGCACGTTCCAATTGCTTTTCCAAGCGCGCCATATCGCCGTCGGGCAGTGGCTCATCCGAGAGGTTTTGCTTCAATATCGGCGGCTCGACGTCGAATGAATCGGGTTCCTCGGATTTATTTCCCGCGGATTGATCCGTTGCCCATGCCGCCATCGCCAGGGCGAAAAGCGTGACCGGCAGGGCGAAAATGCGGGCCATCTTGCCAGTTTACCATGAATTCGTGGTGCCAGCATAGGCGCTTGTCTCGCATGCGCCGATCAAGTCGCCCGCTTACGCGATCTTGTTTTTCGTTTCGTCGAGTAATTCTGAAAGCCAGTCAGGCGCTTCCATTTGGAGGTGGCATTTCAGAACATCGCGAACGAAACATCGAAAATCTCCATCGCAATCCGTGCAAAACTTTTCCATGGTGTGCGCACCAAGCATTCGGTAACTCTCGAATTGCGACTCGGAGAAGAACTGATCGCTCGTGCTCTCGTGCGGGAACGTCGGATTGGTCTTGAAGTATTCGTAGATATCGCGCGGTTCATCGCCGTAACAAGCCGGCTTGATGTAAACGATAATGCCATCCGGAGCATCGAGACCGTCCACTACCGCGTAGCGAATGCGACCCACGGCGCAGTTATGCCCGGGAGTTTTAAGGGCGTCGATCGCGCTGCGAGGATAGATGCTCATTGTGCCGAACTCGATCGGAATTCCAAAGTCGATACGGATTTTGCGCACTGCTTCGCCCAGATCGGCATAGGCACACTCGGGATCCTCACCGCCATCGCTTACCACAATGAAATGACAGCGACGCAGCACCATCTCGTAAAGGCCAAGGTTTTCGAAATGGCCGCCGTCGGAGAGGTTCACATACTGGTAGCGATCGGTTGTGTTACCGATTGCTTCCGAAAATAGTGGCCCCACGGAATATCGCGGCCCTTTTCGTTGCCACGTTTTGGCGCCGGGCGATCCCGGGTTTCCCAGCCACCAGCCGAGACGCACGTTAAATAGCGTCATTAAAAGACCCAGCACTGGCGAAGAATGGTAGCCCATATTCGGATTCGCCGCCGCGCCTGAGATAGCCATTGCTGTCCCGAGGGTAATCGCTTCGCCATATTTGGGCGATGGCCGGTAGCCCACTTTAAAGCAGCCGCAGTGCAGCCGGCTCATTGTAAAGGATTCAGCCTTGCGCTCCTGCCACGCTAGCTGCTCGCCTCTTACGACATTAAGCGCTCCGTTAAGGACGTGAAGAGGTTTGTCGGAAGACAAGTCGCCGAGCTTGATGTTGTCGGCGGGGTCAAATCCCGTAAACAGATTCGGACTTCTGGTTGTGCGCGAGGCGGCAAGATACGCCCGAATCAGCCGGTTCCGATAGGTGGCGTGAAGAGAGAACTTGTTCGCATTGATAAAAAACCCAATCACGATTCCGAAAAACAGCATGACGCACGTGAGAAAGACGACAACGAAAAGCTGAATACGCCACGAATTTGGATCGATAATTTGCTCCGGTGTGCCGCCCAAAAGCCAGGCGGTAGCGTGTTGGGCCCAAGGCTGAGACCCAATCAATACCAAGGCCCACGAAATTATGATCGCCAGGAGCACAAAGAAGACCACCGCCACTACAAGCAGAAGCCATTGAAAACCGGCTTTCTCGCCAAATTTACTACTCAGCTTGGATCGGATAGCCAGCAACGCACTGACCAAACCGGTTACTCCTCCAAAGGCGCCAAGAAGACCTTTTGCCTGCGGCGTCGCCTTCACGTCCCCGAGAAAAACACCCAGCCGATTTGGCGTTGCAGAAATCACCTGTGCGCCCCAAAGAACGATTACGTTGATCACAATCCAGCCGAAAATCATGATGAGGATCCAAGCCGCTGATCGTCCCCACCATTCGCGGTCTTCATCCTCTGTGACCCAGCTTGTCAGGCCGGTAAACAGGAAATTAACTAACAGCAACACGCCGAGGATCAACGCCGGCGCGAAACACACGTATTTGACCGCATTACTCGCCGGTGCCGGCAGCGGGAACCGCTCGGGAAGCTTCTGATTTGTTTTAAGCTGCAATGCACCGATTTCATTGTCCGTTATGCGCCCCGGACCTTGAGGAGTTTCGATGGTGTACATCTTGCGGATTTCCGTAATTTCAACCTGAGTGCCCGATGCGAATTTGGTTTTCTCTCTGTTCCAGGGCGTTGGCCACGGAGTGGGTAGGGCTTCGCAGTCGTGCTTCAACGTGTATTGAAATGGTAGCTTTTGGTCTGGTTTCATTTCCACAGGACCGAGATCGTTCTCGCTGATGCGCCCCTTCTTCTCAGGCGTTTCGATGGTATATCTTTTCTCGATTTGAGTAATGGCGCCCTGAGTGCCCTGTGGGATCTTTATTTTCTGCTTACTCCATGGGATAGGCGTTGCCTCGAGGTCCCGGGTCAACGTAAATTGAATGGGAGGTTCTAAAAACATTCGCGTTGCGATCGTCCCGAGAGAAAATCCAGCGAACGCTGCTGCTAGGGCAACGATACTCAATCGCCAGAGCGAATTGAAGATGCGGCGTTCTCTCTTTTGCTCATGAAATGCAAGAATGACCGTCGCAAAGACGCCGCCGACCAAATAACACGCAACGAAAAAAATGACGAACTTGGACCGCCACTCCCCCGCGTCAAACGGCTCGCTACCATGAACATTGCGGACTAAAGCCCACCATTCCGCCAGGACGAGAGAGGCGAGCATTAGCGGAACTTGCCGAAATTCCAAGAAGCGGCGTTGTGGTAATCGCGCATTGCCCGTGGAAGGAACGTCGATAATCGCGTAGGCCATCGCGATGGCGATCAACGCGCCTCCGATTGCGAGAAGGATGTTCAGCCAGATGTCCCAATCGTGTTTTACCTGATTGGCCAGCTGCGCGTACGTCGTGAGATCCATGTCGGGACCCCAGGCGGGCCAGTTCGGCTGCAGGTTGATTGCGGCGAGATATAACCTGGGGACCATCATTGCGGCTGCCAGCCACGAGATCAGTACCAGCCAGTTCAAGAACATGTTGCGTACGAAAGTCGTAATGAGCGTCCAAAAATCCACCGACGTCAGCCCGGTTCGCGGCGCGAGGTAATTGCTGAATTCCCTCAGATGGCGGACCGGCGGCGGTTCCGGCGTTAGGGTGGAATCAGGCCGCCGTTTCAATTCGTCGACCACACCACGAATGCCGTCTGGATCATTCTTAATCCACGCGCTTAGCCAGCTGCCAATGTATCCTCCGCCGGAGACTGTGGATAGGTAGTGAAATTTCTCGAGCAATCCACACCGCGCCAGGCCCTGCAAAATCCCCAATCCAAAGGTGGCGCTCCGGATGCCGCCGCCCGAGATGCAGAGCGCCGCGCGTTTCTCCTTTAATCCGTGAATCGCGCCCCACAATTCCTTGAGACGCGTTTTCGATTCGCTCGAACTTGGATAGTCTGCCGGGAGTTCTCCATGAAGAGCGACAAACTCAGCTTCCAATACTTCGTGCAATGGCAACGAAGAATCGGTCGCCGAAGTTTGCTTCGCCATAGCTGCTGACCTCGAAAGCGTTCGGGGTTCGCCGCTCCAGCGTTTATCAAACCTGTGGTAGTCCGTCAATCTTACTTCGTGCTGCTTCAAACATGGTCAGCGGTTCGTTTTTTTGGCGCCTGTGATTTTACGTTGGGCTTTCAAAGGGGGCGTCCGAACCCTTTCTGTTCGTAAGCTTAAGCGACAACCGCGCGTCTAAGAGTCGGCAACAAGTTATCGACTTGTTCTCGCAACAACTGCAGTCCGTGCAAAATCCGAAAAGTATTCGCGCCGCTGCGTCATCCCACTTAATGCTCAACTCGAAGAAGGGAAGTAAGGATCGCTAGCCCGACAGCTTTTATTCGGCGGGAAACGCGGTATATGTCCGATTGTGCGCCCGTAGCTCAGCCGGATAGAGCAACGGATTTCTAATCCGTGGGTCGGGTGTTCGAGTCACCCCGGGCGCGTGTTCCTTCGAAAACCAGCAGAACTTTCGCGACGCCGACATCTCAATCTAGTAAACGTCAGCGTGATCCGCTTTTCTTAGCAAAGCGAATCCTGATCTTCCGGCCTGCTGAGCTTTTCTCTTCCCTGTTTCCCGCACGGCGCAGAATCTTTCGGCCCATCGACGCCGTGCGCGTCGAGTAATTTGATTGAATCATCGACGGGTGTGGATTTCGAATGGTTTACCTGCTTTGTTCCCGACAACGCAAGAATTTCCCGAAGGATCTCGGCGACGCGCTCTTCTCCCTCGCGTGCGGCGCTCATCATGTCGTAGACGTCGCCGAGTTATGATTTTGTCTGTCCTCAGGCTCGTTTTTCTTGCCGCCAGACACGCAAGTTGACGCAATTAGAGCGATGCGCCTGATCGGCGAGGAAGAGTCTGAGTTGGCAGCGCTTAAAACACGGCACCAGAAGTCCTTTGCTTATTCGGTTCTCAACGCCGTCATCGGATTCACGCGAGTGGCCCGGCTTGCCGGGAAAAAACAAGCAAGAAGCGCCGCGGTGGCGAGCATCAAACTTGCGCTGACGAGCGCCAGGGGATCTGTTGGATCTACTTGATACAAGATTTTGGCCAGAACGCGACCTGCGGCCAATGAAAGAAGGAGACCGACGCCCACCGCGAGGGCTGTTTGCAGGACGCCTTGTCGCATAATAAGGGCAAACACGTCGCGCCGGTGTGCACCTAACGCCATGCGGATCCCGATTTCTCGGGTCCGACAAGCGACGGCATAAGCCTTCACGCCGTAAACGCCGACGACAGCCAACACGAGCGCGATTGCGCCAAAAGCACCAAAGAGAGCTGCACCCAGCTTGACGATCCAAAGATTGGGCGACTTTTCGATTAGATCGACATATGGCGTTATCTGCAGCAACGGCAGATCGGGATCGATCTCGCGCAGGGTTTGGCGCAGTGTCGGCATCAGGGCAATGACGGCCCGCCGATCTAGTGTGTTGAGTCGTACATGCAAATAGGTTTGGCCACTGTATCCCTGCGCCAAGGGCACAAACAATCGGCAAATAACGGAATCGTTGGCAATATCATGGCGATGCTTGCTGACGACGCCGACGATTTCCATGTCGTTAGGCGAGCCGTCCTTCGGCGGTTGCGTGTAGCGAATATGCTGACCAATCGCCTCTTCATTCGGGAAAAGTTTTTTGGCCAGTTCTTCGTCGATTATCGCCACGCGACGGCCGTGTTTATTTTCGCATTCGTCCTGGGTGAAATCGCGGCCCCGCAGCAGTTTTATTCCCAGCGCGTCGCAGTAACCGGGTGTGATCGCAGTGTAGAGTGAGTTGACGCTTGGGTCCGGCGCCTTCGGATCACTGGGCATTGTGTCTTTCGTGCGCAGAATACGGCGCGCGGTGGTGAAATCGGAATACGGCAGCATGGTGCCGATTGCAGACGCCGTCACGCCGGGCAACTCTCGCATGCGTTGTACAATCTGGAACATCAGTCGACGCGAATCGGCCGGCGCTTTCTTAATCAAACTGAAATCGAACTCACTGATGAGATCGCCGGATGCGATGAAGCCCGGATCAAGCCCGGCCGCTTTGAGTGCTCCGCGGAAGAAGAGTCCCGCAGCAAAAAGCAACATGAGCGAGAGCGCTATTTGTGCCATGACCGAAATATGACGCGGTGCGAAGAAACGACTCAAACGTCCGATGCGCGCCGGCTCGCCGACTTGCTCTTTAAGGTCATTAACGAGATCGGCCTTTGTTGCTTTCCATGCCGGTCCGAGACTGAAAAGCATTGTTGCGATCAAGCAAAAGAAGAATGTGACTGCTAATACCAATGCGTCCGGGCGCAATTTGACGACGAAGGAAAAGTTAACGGAAGAGAGCAGACTACGAAATTGTTCGAGTAAAAGAGTGTTACACCAGGTGCTAAGAAGGAGGCCGATTGCACCTCCGCAAACGGCGAGCACGAGTCCTTCCGATAATAGTTGCCGAATGATCTGCCAGCGCGATGCTCCAACAGCGAGCCTGACGGCGATTTCCCTCGAACGCGATGTCCCGCGCGCGAGCAGCATGTTCGCGAGATTTAAACACGCGATGAGCAGGACGGCGCCGGCCATTCCCATTAACAACGTCGCGATAAGCGTGAGCGGGCCCTCGTCCTGTGGTTGCGTACTTATGCCGAATCGTGCTGGCGTTTGGATTTGCAGCTCCCGCGTTCCTTCAGTGCCCTCCGGTTGGATACTGTTCAATCGTTGCGCCAGTACCGGCAAACGCGCCTTAGCCGCGTCGATGGCTAGACCCGGACGCAGCCGCGCCGTGAGATTGAACGTATAATTCCTCGGGTTCAGCAAGTCCTGCGTCCTTTCGGAATCGCCAAAGGCCGAACCGAGCTGTGAAACAATACCCAGCGGCATCCAGATGTCGGGTGCGATCAAAGCGTTCGTGCCACTGAATCCCTCCGGCGCAATACCGATTACGGTGTAGGGCTGCCCATTGATGTGAATCGTGCTACCAACGAAATCATTGCGGGCACCGTTGCGTTTCCAAAAACCGTGGCTGGCCACCACCACGGCCATGTTCGCATTCGGTTTACATTCTTCTGCGTTATAAAACCGGCCGCGAAACGGCTGCACTCCCATCATCGGGAAATAATTTTCCGAAGTCAGGAACGCGAAGCTGCGTCGCATCTCGTGATCGCGTCCAATGCCCGCGACTGCGAACTGGAGTGCGGAAACATCGGAAAATGCGTCTTTGCCGTTCTCGCGCAGCTCGCGGTATTCGTTGTAAGAGAATTGGCGATAATCGTGGCTCGCATTCTGTCTGGCCGTAAACACATTCACGACCTCGTTTGGCCGGAGCGGTACCACCGGCTTTAGCACTACTCCATTAATCAGCGCAAAACTGGCTGAGTTGACGCCGATCGCCATCGCAAGCGTCAGCACCGCAACGGTGGTGAATCCCGGCGTCTTGAGAAGTTGCCGCACAGCAAATCTGAAATCCTGAATCATAATGATTGTGGTTTATTTTCACTGGGATGCAGCCAGCCTCCGCTTTGGATTCAGATAATTTTGCGCCCTGCCAAATACCGTGGAGCCAACAGGAACCCGTTGGTCGAGGCTTAGAGTCAGCCCGGGTGGGCGTGTTTACCAGAGAAACGGAATCAACCGGTAGCGGACTTTTTCTGTGTAGGCTTCGTACCCTTTCAATCGCGGCTTCAAAAACCGCTCCTCGAATACGCTCCGCATTGCCAGCACGGCGATCGGAATGATGGCCAGCAAGGCGGCGACGTATGATTCCATCCAGAGCGCAGGACCTATAACCATTGGAATAAACCCCGCATACATTGGGTGGCGCACCACAGCATAGAGGCCAGTGTCGATGACTCGCTGGTGCCTGTCTTGCTGAAGTCTGACAACTGGCACTGCAAAGGGGTTGGCCTTCATCGAGAGCGTCATGACCCACCAGCCCGCGATGTAAAGCGCTAATCCGAAAACTGAAACAAGCCCGCTGGGTTTTGGCAGAAGATGGAAGCGCAACGCATCAAGGGGAATAAAGACGATCTGCCCCACAAACGAGACAACCAGTAGGATTACGAGAATTCGATCCCACAGCGGCTGGCCTTTCTGGATGATCCCCCTTGCGCGCTCGGAGAACAGGCCAGTGTTGTCCGGGAAAATGCTGAAAATGGCCGTGGCCATCACGGCGACGGTAACCGCAAGGAACACCCATGCACGCCACCAGTCCAACGTGCCAGCGGGTACAAAGAGTAGGAGAGCGTAAAAAAAGACGTTGAAGAGAACACCAGCAACAAGTTTGGGGATGGACACCGGGATTTTCTGAAAGTGAATCGTAAGAGCTAAACAGTGAGCAAGATTGGCGGAAAGTGCCAACTTCTAACTCTGACGAGTAACTTCTTAGTTCTTAGTCCAGCGGCGCTCGTGGTCTAACAACCATTTCTTGCGCCACAACCCGCCGCCGTATCCACACAGGGTGCCATCTGCGCGGATCACGCGGTGGCACGGAATGATAATGCAGATCATGTTCGTGCCGTTCGCTCGGCCGACAGCCCGGCACGCGTTTTCATCTCCCAGGCGTTTCGCCATCCAGGAATACGAGCGTGTTTCGCTCACTGGAATTGATTGCAAAATTTTCCACGCCCGCAGTTGAAACTGTGAACCAACCGGCGCCAGCGGAATGTCGAACTCCAAATTTTTGCCAGAGAAATAGTTGACCAATTGCGAGCGGACTGCTTCCAGGTGCCGATGTTTGCCGGGGACTACATTTGTTCGCAATCGCTTGCGCAAGAGTGACAATTCACGTTCGGTGGCGCGGCGGTCGATAAACTCGAGCAACCGCAGGCCTTCGTCATCCGCAACCGCGATCATCGGTCCGAGCGGCGTATCGATTCGCTCCGCTAGAAGCGGCGCGCTCGTCTTTGCATTTGTAGGGGGTTCGCCAAAAACCCTGGTGAACGCTTCGCGAAACCCGCTCTCGGATTCAAATCCGCTGCCGTTTCGCGCTTCGTCCACGCGGCCGCCTTGCCGCACCTGGCTCAGGGCGAGACCCATCCGGCGCGCGCGATGATAAGCTTGAAACGTCATTCCGTAGTGGCGTTTGAATTGACGTCGCGCGGTTGAGGGATCGATCGCCAGCGCAGCCAGTTCTTTATCTGTAAGCCGTCCGCCGGGCGCCCGCTCCACTTCAGCACGTAGACGCGCAATCAACTTTGGCGGATGTCCATTCGGGTCCATAGGATGGCAGCGCAAGCAGGGGCGATAACCGCGCTCTACCGCTTCGCTCGATGTGGCGAAGAAATCGACATTCTGCGGTGCCGGCTTTTTTGCGGTGCAGGTCGGCCGGCAAAAGATTCCTGTCGTACGTACTCCGACAAAAAATATGCCTTCAAAACTCGAATCGCGATTCAACAACGCGCGATACATTGTTTCGGTCGGAGGAAGGAGTTCCATTGTTTTCATGTTAACAAGTTAAACGGTCGCTCGTTTGACGCATCGACGAATTTCGGGCGAGGAATTTGCCCAATTTTCACGCGCGCAGAATTCGGACCGTAAAGCAGCCGCGCGCAACGCTTCGCGCATCAACAAATTCGGTCTTCGGATTTTGGAGCAACTTCTCGATGACTGCTTCCGGATCATTTCCATTCACGACCTCGGCATCGATCATATTGTAATTTACATCGTAAGCGCGGAGCACGCGGCCGTTGCGGAAATCGGCCGGATATTCCCCAGTTGCGCCGTAGCGTTCGCACCGCTCCGCATGAACAAAAATGGGTCCGGTCTCGGAATACGGATGACCGGGCGGAATCGAAGCGTAGGGAAATAAAATGACGCGCTCGTCAGGTTGCGCCCAACGCAGACAATGCCGGCAAGGATAACCGGTTGCCGAGTCCACTTTAATGACAGCATGGTCCTCAGCGCCCGACTCTGCTCTGTGTCGAGCTTCCTCTGCGACTTCGGTGGGAAGTGGAGCGATACGAAATGTAGCGCTCGCGAATGCTTTTGGAGTTGATGTTTTCATGACACAAGCTGAGCGCACTTTGCGAATTGCGCATCGGCGAAATTCGGGCGTTTAATTCAAAGCGTTGTCTCTTTTAATTAGAACGTTCTTCCGTCCGATAATCGAGATGTTTGTCATTGCTTATATCGATCGCGGCGACGCCGATTCGGCCGCCAATTCGTGTCTCTATCGCTGCAGTGCGGGCTGCCGCATCATTTTCTCCCGACTCCGCACTTGCCGCCAGGAGAGCCAGCAACAGAAAAACTCTTACCATCGATGATACGCGGGATGACCTTCTTTGACCGCGACAAAAACGCCGCGACAGGTAGCGCAGACTTTTCCACCAGCAGTGAGTGTTCCTTCAACGGTTGCGCGATCGTCCGTTAGATCGACAACTTTCGCGGAAAGAAATACCGAATCATTCGTCGGTGTTGGCCGAAGCAATTTGATATCATACTCCGCTGTAACAGTGCACGGCGGGTGATTCTCGTTCGCGTGTTTCATCAGATGATACGCTGCCGTCCAATTGCAATGGCAATCGAGCAACGTGCCGATTACACCGCCATTCAGAACCCCATCGAACGCTTCGTATTTTTTCTCCGGCTTCCATTGCGCAGCGACTTCGCCGTTTTTTGGGAAACTCCGGATATGCAATCCGTCCGGGTTGGCCGGACCACAGCCCCAGCAGGCATTGTTCGGAGCGTATTTTTCCTGGAGCGCTTGCGATTCTGTCATTGTAGCGGCGCTCCATGAGCGCCGAAGAGTAATAAGTTCGGCGGCCATAGGCCGCCACAGCTTCGAAGGGTTATGCGCTTTTGCCAGACGTGCCAGGGTATGGACGCAATTTGTGTCCAACGTAAAGCGAGCGAGGCCGAATCAGACGATTGTGATCGTGTTGCTCGGTCACGTGCGCGCACCAGCCTGCCACACGCGATGCAGCGAACAGAGGCGTGTTTAACTCAGCTGGGAATCCGAGCATCCAAAACACGGGCGCCGCATAAAGATCGACGTTGGCGCAAAGATGTTTTTCTCGATCCATCACCTCCTCAAGTTTTTCGCAAATTGGCACCCATTGTTCTTTGCCGGTGCGCTTGCCCAGATCTCGCGCGATCTCACGCATCACCGGTACCCGTGAATCGCCCTTTTTGTAAACGCGATGGCCGAATCCCATGATCTTGTCCTTGGTTCCCAGTTTTTTCATCAGCCACGCTTCCGCACGGTCCGGCGTGCCGATGTCCTCAAGCATCTTCATCGATTCTTCGTTGGCACCACCGTGCAAGGGACCTTTAAGTGTCGCGACCGCCGAAGTGACTGCTGCATAGATATCCGCCAGCGTCGAAGCGGTTACCCGCGCCGCAAAGGTCGAGGCGTTGAATTCATGGTCCGCATACAAATTGAAAATCGTGTCCAACATTCCGATTTGCCAATCCTGCGGAACTTTCCCCTTCAGTTTATAAAAGAAATTGCCGGCTTGTGTGAGATCCGGCTTCTCCGGGAATGGCTGTTCACCGTGCAAGACGCGCCAGCCGTCAGTGATCAATGTGGAAACGCGTGCGATCAGCCGAATCGATTTGCGAATGTTAGCGTCGTGCGAGTAATCATTGAGATCCTTGTCGAACACGCCGAGCATCGATACGCCGGTGCGAAGCATGTCCATCGGATGCGTCCCATTCGGCAGAAGCCGCAGCATTTCCGTTACGTGGCCCGGCAGCGCGCGTTCCGCGGCAATTTGTTGCGTAAACTCGGCCAGTTGCTTTCCATTCGGTAACTCGCCGTTGAGCAGCAGGTAAGCGACTTCCTCGAAGCTCGCTTTTTGCGCCATTTCATGAATGTCGTAGCCGCGATACATCAAACCGGCATTTGGATCCACCCAGCAAATTGCCGTTTCACCCGCAATCACGCCCGCAAGGCCTGGGCTGTATTCTGGTTTCTGTTCTGTAGGCATTGGTTTCTCTTTACTTGCGAATCGCAATCGTTCAACTCACCGGATAAAAGTACTTGCGATTAACATTCACCTTTCCAACTTTTCGCCGCAGGATCGTAGTCCAACAACGTATAAAGCTCATCCCTGGTTTGCATTTTTTCGACCCAACCTGATTGCGTGCCGGTTTCTTTTAGATCGCGCAGAAATTCCTGGCTTGCTTTCATTGAAACGCGGAATGCGCTCTGAGGAAAAATCACCATTTTGTAACCGAAATCCGCTAGTTCTTGAAACGAAAGGAGCGGACTCTTGCCGAACTCCGTCATGTTCGCGAGCAGTGGCGCTTTCACCTCGCTGGCGAAACTCTTGAATTCATCTGCGTTTAGCAGCGCTTCGGGAAAAATCGCATCCGCGCCGGCCGCAAGATAACGGCGGGAGCGTTCCACGGCGCGATCGAAATCCTCAACGGCCCGTGCATCTGTGCGTGCGATGATCATAAAAGCTTCGTCCCGTCGTGCGTTGACCGCCGCTTTGATTCTCTCAGTCATCTCATCAAGGTCGACCACTGATTTGCCCGCCAGATGTCCACAGCGCTTGGGAAATTGCTGATCTTCAATATGGCAACCGGCCAAGCCTGCCTTTTCCAGTTCACAAATCGTGCGGGCGACATTCTCCGCACCACCGAAACCGGTGTCGGCATCAACAATTGCCGGAATTGTTACCGCACTTGCAACGTACCCTGCGAGCCTGACGATCTCCGTCATCGACAGTAACCCAATGTCGGGCACGCCTCCGGTGGAGTTCGCCATTCCCGCGCCGCTGATGTATACGGCATCAAAGCCAGCACGCTCCACCTGCCGCGCGATCGCAGCGTTCGGAACACCGGGCAGCATTACGGGACCCGTGGCGATCAGCTCACGCAGCCTCTTGCTCTTGCCATGCTTTGTCATTCTTTTTTTGGCATCAGCAGGGCCTTCACGAGTTCGTCAACATTCCTGGCTTCATCAAGTTTCCAGACAAGGTCGACGATTTTTCGGGCTGGCTGCCTGCCAATCGCTGGGTCTACGAGCGCAAAGAACTTCTCTTCCACCTCTGAATCCTTCAGCGGATTTTTCGCGTGTCCCATTGGATAATCCACGCGCTTTGTCAGCCGTTTCCCCTCGACGAGATCGACATGAACGATATTGGCGACCGCCTCTGGGTACATGCCACTCAGCTCGTTATGGCGAAGGACTTTCACATTCTCCAAAAATTTCCAAACGTCCGGATGGGCGAAGCGCTCGCGATCGAATTGTTTGTCCGTTACCTGACCATCGATCAGTGCTATCGCGGTAATGTAAGGCAAGCTGTGGTCCGCCGTTTCGCGCGTCTCGGGTTTCCATTTCTCCGGCTCGCTCCCGATGATGTCCACGGAGGCATCGTGGCTCTCGATCGTCATCGATTTCACCTTTGCGGGATCGCCAACGTCTTTTCGCAAAGCGAGCGCAGCTTCGATGGCGCTCTGGCTATGATATTCCGCCGGCCAGAATTTGATGCTTGTTTTCAAAATCATCTCCGGCGCGCCCTTGAATTTTTCGCCCACGTTGCCCAACGAAACACCGAGTTCCTTTTCGAACCCCATTTGTCCCTCAAAGATCGGCGCGGGGCCCGTCATCCCTGCCCGCGCGAGCAGGGCCGAGTACACGCCTCGCCGGGCGGCGTCTGCGAATGCCACGCCTTTCCAATGCGACAGTTCGCCCACGCGCGCCTGCCGCATGGCTGCGCACGCGACACCGGCGATGTTCACCGCGTGACGGGTCTTTTCCGGATCAAGTTTCATCAAGCGCGCGCACGCAAGCGCTGTGGAGAATGCACCGTAAGTCACATGGTCCCACCCGCGCGCACGAATGCTGGCCGCGTCGCAAAACCGGCATTGCACTTCATAGGCAAGGGCGATCGCGGCGATCAATTCCTGTCCATTTGCGTCCACGCTTTCTGCCGCAGCCAGCGCTGCGGAAATATTATCGCTCGGATGCGCTGGCTCTTTTGAAAGATAGGTATCGTTGTAATCGAAATAACGAATGCAACATCCATTGGCGAATGCGGTCCAGTCGGGCGGCGCTTTGTGATTGGTGCCAATGATTGTCGCTCCGTGCTTCGCCGAAAAATCGGATGCAACTTTTCGGGCGATCGCACATGGCTCTTCATTCCATGCACCCAGTGCGCAGCCCAGAGAGTCGATGACGCGCCGCTTTACTTCATGCACGACCTCTTTGGAAAGATCTTCAAACCGGAATGAGGAGGAATAGTTGGCAAGTTGATGAGCAAGTGTTGTCTTCATGGAAAAGTTGCAGTTTCAATCTGCCGACGATTTTTACATCGGCAACATGCGATCTTCCAGGGCAGGTGTTCCGCCTGCCAGACTCGCAACGCTCCCGAGGCGGGTTGCCCTACAATCAAAGAACGCGCACACTCTTTGCGTGAGTGAATTTCAATTTGGCGGAGAATTTGTGTGGCATCCCACACCGGAGCTCATCGCGCAATCTAACATTCAGCAATTCATAAATAAGCATCATCTCGGCTCGTACGATCGGCTGATGGAACGTTCGACCTCTGACATCGCCTGGTTTTGGGACACGGTGTTGGCCGATCTCGACATCCAATTTTCAAAACCGTACTCGGCGATTGTCGATCTTGGAGGCGGCAAGCCATGGGCAAAGTGGTGCTTGGGTGGCGAAATGAACATCGTCCAAAACCTGCTGGATAAATATGCGGACACAGAGATCGACAAGAAAATCGCAATCAAATCAGAAATCGAAGACAGCACGGCCCGTTCGCTTACTTACAAAGAGTTGCGCGATCAAGTTGATCGCATGGCCAACGCGCTTCGTAATCTCGGCCTCGGCAAGGGCGATGCCATCGGCGTCTTTATGCCGATGGTGCCCGAGATCGTAGTCGCCATGCTTGCCATCATTAAGATCGGCGGAATCTTTTTGCCGCTTTTCTCCGGATTCGGCGCAGCTGCGATCGTGTCTCGATTAAACGACGCCGAGGCAAAAGCGCTTTTCACGGCCGCTGGAACTTACCGACGCGGAAAATTTTGTGCGATGAAACCGATTGCCGAAGAAGCGGCGGCTCAAGTCCCGACGATTCGGCATTTGATTGTTCTTAACGAGGCCGGTGAATGGCTCATCGAGGATATTAGACCAGATGGGGGACCACCGACGACGTTACCGGGACCGTTTGACGATGCGCCGACCGAACACACCTCGGCGGAAGACCCGATGATGATTATTTATACCTCGGGCACGACCGGACGACCGAAGGGTGCCGTTCACACCCATTGCGGGTTCCCAATCAAAGCGGCCCAAGACATGTGGCAAGGGCTCGATTTGCACCCGGACGAAACCCTTTTCTGGATGACCGACATGGGTTGGATGATGGGGCCATGGGAAGTTTTCGGTACCTTGCTGCTCGGCGCCACGATGATGCTTTATGATGGCGCTCCCGATTTCCCGGAGCCGGATCGAGTGTGGCAATTAGTGGATCGGCATAAAGTCACCGCGCTGGGTGTCTCTCCTACGTTAATCCGTGCGCTGCGACGTCACGGCGATGAGATCGTGCATCGGCACGATCTTTCATCGCTTCGCAAATTCGCTTCCACGGGTGAACCATGGAACCCCGATCCGTGGACGTGGCTGTTCCAAAATGTCGGACGCGGAAAACTTCCGATCATCAATTATTCCGGCGGCACGGAGATCTCCGGCGGGATCGTGATGGGCAATGTGCTCACACCGATGAAACCGTGCGCGTTCTCCGGGCCGCTTCCGGGAATGGCTGCGGACATTGTCGATGAAAGTGGAAAATCCGTGCGGGGACAAGTTGGCGAACTGGTGATCCGCGAGCCGTGGATTGGTATGACGCGCGGTTTTTGGAAAGACCGCCAGCGTTACATCGAGACGTACTGGTCGCGTTTCCCGGATGTTTGGGTACACGGCGATTGGGCCGCGGTGGATAACGACGGCCTCTGGTACATTCTTGGCCGCAGCGACGACACTATCAAGATCGCAGGTAAACGCGTTGGTCCAGCGGAGGTGGAATCAGTCCTGGTTGCGCATCCGCAAGTCAGTGAAGCAGCTGCTATTGGTGTCCCTGACTCCATCAAAGGCGAGGCCTTGGTTTGCTTCTGCGTTTTAAAGCAAGGTGCTAATGGCGATGCCGCGCTCGCTACCGCATTAAAAAAGGACGTTGGACGCGATTTGGGAAAGGCGCTCGCCCCGCGCGATGTAGTTTTCGTGGCTGACATTCCGAAAACAAGAAACGCAAAAGTGATGCGCCGGATTGTACGCGCTGCATATCTGGGTGAAAAACTCGGCGATACGTCCGCATTGGAAAATCCGGCGTCGCTAGAGGAAATCGCGCGAATTGCTGCGCGATAAGGTGCGTCAATCCGAGCGCGACTCCGCAAACTCCGATGAAATTAAGGTTCCTCGGTACGTGGCGACAAACACAAGCTATCTGCCAAGTTCCGCGCCATGGCTGCCGAACGGGGTATCGACGTTCGCATTGCCTACGATGGAATGAAACTGGAGCTGTGATGGTAAACATGGCGACGTAATTTGGAGCATGTCGTTGCGCATTTTTCTCTGCGGCGACGTGATGACGGGACGCGGAATCGATCAGGCGCTGCCGCATCCAGTGAATCCAATCCTGTACGAATCTTACGTGCGCGATGCGCGTGATTATGTCGCTCTCGCGGAGAAGTCCAATGGACCGATACCGCGCCCGCTGAGCGTCAATTACATCTGGGGCGATTCGCTGCGCGAATTAGAAGTCGCACGGGTGGATGTACGAATCGTAAACTTGGAGACCGCCATCACATCGGCTGAAACGCCTTGGCCCGAAAAAGGAATTCATTATCGCATGCACCCACAGAACATTGGCTGCCTCGGGTCTGCAAAAATCAGCGCATGCGCCTTGGCAAACAATCATGTTTTGGACTGGCGATACGATGGATTATCGGAAACCCTGAAAACTCTACACGGGGCAGGCATCGCGAGCGCGGGCGCTGGCAACGACTCCGAAGAAGCGATACAGCCTGCGGTGCTCAAGATGCCTGGTGATGGCAGCCTGCTGTTATTCTCGTTTGGATCAAGAACCAGCGGGATCCCGCAAGATTGGAGGGCCACCAGCATTTCCCCGGGAGTAAATTTGCTCGACGACCTTTCAGAGATCACCGCCCAGCGAGTGGCCGAACAAATGCGCGTACATCAGCAACCTGGCGACTTGATTGTTGCTTCGATTCATTGGGGCAGCAATTGGGGCTACGAAATTTCGCGCGAACAACTCGCGTTTGCTCATCGCTTGATTGACGAAGGCGTTGCAATTGTGCACGGACACTCCTCTCACCACGTCAAAGCGATTGAGGTCTTCAAACGTCGCCTAATTCTTTATGGGTGTGGAGACTTCCTGGCTGATTACGAAGGAATCAGTGGTTATGAAATGTTCCGCGGCGATTTGGCGTTGATGTATTTGATAGAACTCGACTCGCGCAACGGCGAATTGATCGCTGTGCGTTTGGTCCCTTTGCGAATGCGGCGGTTCAGGCTGGAACGTGTGTCGACTGTCGACGCGGAATGGTTGTGTAATCTTCTGAACCAACTGGGGAAACCATTGAGCACTGGCGTAACCTTGGAGAAAGACAACAGCTTGATTCTGGAGTGGGGACAAGAATGATCGAACCCGAGCTGTAGCCGGCCATCGGTGATGCCGGCCCCGGATTAGCGCCGTTGCAAAACGAGCCGGGGTCACCGACCACCGGCTACAGCAGCAGCGCCAGCCCGCGCAGGAAGCGCTCCACTTCTGGCGGATCTTTTAGCGAATAACTCGCCGCAGTCGGCCGCGGTCGCTCAGTGACGAGGATGCCCGTGCCGCACTGCCGAAGAACACGGAAAGCGTCTTCGTCAGTGCGATCATCGCCAATGTAAATCGGGCGGACCTTCCGGTGCTCCAAGCCGAGGTTTTCCAATAACCAGAGCACAGCTTTACCTTTGTCCCAATCGGTTCCGGGCAGGAGTTCATAAACTTTTTTCCCTTCCATTGTGCGCAGGTCTCGATGTCGTGCCGCGACCTCGCTCACGGCGAACCCCAGCTTGGGGAAGTCTCTTTCATTCACGTTCCGATAGTGAATAGCGATGGAGAAGCGTTTTCTCTCAATGAGCGCACCCGCAATGCCGGCTAGCTTTTCTCGAAGCCCTTTTTCCGCGACATCCAGCGTTGGCAAAAACTCTATTGCCTCTTGTCTCCGCAGCTGGCGCGGTCCGACGATATCAAATCCGTGGCTGCCGGCATAAACGATTTCATCGACAGCAACACGCTTGCGAACGTCTTCGAGCTCTCGGCCGCTTAGGATAGCGACCGGCGCCCGCATGATCAGCGCTCGCAGGGTCTCTCGCGTGGAATCAGAGAGAAACGCTTTTTCGGGGTGACTTACGATTGGCGTGAGGGTTCCATCGTAGTCCAGGAAAATCGCACGATTGTGGTCGCCCGCCCCGGCGATTTCTTGGACGTGCTCAAGTGCGGAAGGGAGCATATTCGATTTAACAAAAAGCGTTAGAAGAGTTACAACGTTACAAGGGTTAAAAAGGATTCCAGACTAGCTGGGCTGTAACGTTGTAACCTTTTTGACGTTTTATCGCTCTAAAAAATGAACCGCCTGATCGTCGTTTCAAATCGGTTGCCATTCGCGCTGGATTCGACAGGCGAAGACCTTTGGACAGTAACACCGGCTGCCGGAGGACTTGTTTCTGCGGTGGAACCGGTGCTGCGCGAACGCGGTGGCATATGGATCGGATGGCCCGGAAGTGCCGGCGAAATCCCGAAGCGTGCGCTTGCTGAAGCCACGCGTAACGCTGGTTACAAAGTAGTGCCGGTTGCTCTTAGCGAAATTGAGCGCGACGAATTTTACTACGGTTACTCCAACGAGGTGATCTGGCCGTTGTTTCACGATCTACAAAACTTTTGCAACTTCGAGCCGGCATACTGGGAAACTTACAAAGCAGTAAACGAACGTTATGCCGATGCCATCGCTGACTGCACGCAAGCTGACGACTTTGTCTGGGTGCACGATTACCACCTGATGTATGTCGGGCAGGCGTTACGTGAGCGCGGGCTACGCGCAGCGTTGACATTTTTCCTGCATATCCCCTTCCCGCCGTACGATATTTTTTCCAAGCTTCCACAGCAACAGCGGCTACTGCGCGCCTTACTCCAGTTCGATTTGCTTGGGTTCCAGACCCGGCGCGACGTTCGCAACTTTCTTGGATGCGTTCGGCGCGTGATGTCAGACGCCCGCGTCGTTCCTCGTCGCGAGCTTCAATTGGTTCGTTTCGAAAAACGCGAGATTCGCCTGGGGCATTTCCCAATTGGGATCGACTTCGAATCGTTTGAAAAAGGCGCGGTGTCCGACGCAGTCGCGCGCAGGTCTCACCATCTGCGCGCCGCCTTTCCCGATTGTCAGTTAGTCCTTGGCGTGGACCGACTCGATTACAGTAAAGGAATTCCGGAGCGGTTGCGCGCATATCGCGACGCTTTGGAACGCTACCCAGAACTACGCGGTCATGTGGTTCTTATCCAGGTCGTCGTGCCGAGTCGCGTGGAGATTCCCAGGTATCACGAGTTCAAACAACGCATCGACCGCCTGGTGGGGGACATCAACGGACGCTTCTCCACCAGTAATTGGTTGCCGGTGCAATATCATTTTCGCAGCCTCCATCGCGAAGACCTTCTGGCGCACTACCGGGGCTGCGACATTGCCTTCGTCACTCCGCTCAAGGATGGAATGAATCTCGTGGCCAAGGAGTATTGTGCCTGCCGCGTCGATAAAAGTGGTGTGCTCATCCTTAGCCATTTCGCCGGGGCGGCGGAGCAGCTCAAAACGGGGGCGCTGTTGGTGAACCCTTATGACGTTGAGGAAGTTGCCGATACAATTTTGAAAGCATTTCGGATGAAAGATGCCGAGCGCACCGCGCGCATGAAACGCATGAGACGCGTGGTGCGCGAAGAGAACGTTTTTTGGTGGGTCGATTCGTTTTTGAGAGTTGGAGCGAAACTTGCGGCTCGATCCGCACGATTCCGCGGTCGCCGAAGAGCGAGGCACACAAAAATGCCCAACGCTCAACGAATCTGAATTGGGCGTTGAAGCGTTGAAGCCTTTTCCGGCAGGACTTCCCATTCAGCGAAAAACGATCCTTTGGTAAGGCGCAAAACGCATGGCGATTATCGATAATCTCCAAAAAATTTCCAGCACGGCTTGGGAATTGCCCGCCAATTACAAGGACACCATGCGCGTACCAGCACGCATCATTGCGACAGAAAAACTAGTTCGTGAAATGGACGAAGCGGTTTACGAGCAAATTAGTAACGTTGCGACCTTGCCCGGGATTACGCGCTACGCGCTCTGCATGCCCGATGGTCACAGCGGCTATGGCTTTCCCATCGGCGGCGTCGCTGCTATGGACATCCACGAAGGCGGTGTCATTTCGCCCGGGGGCATCGGGTTCGACATCAACTGCGGCATGCGCCTGGTAATCACCAATCTCACGCTCGACGATGTGCACCCGTATCTGCATCGGATTGTTGATCAGCTTTATGAGCGCGTCCCCGCAGGAGTGGGGAGTCACGGATTTATCAAATTATCACGGCAGGATTTTCGCAACCTGGTCGAGCGCGGCGCGCGCTGGTGCATCGAGCATGGTTACGGGTGGGAGGACGATCTTGAAGTTACGGAGGAGAACGGCTGCATTTTCGGCGCTGACGCATCGAAAATCAGCGAGCGTGCCATCGATCGAGGGTACAACCAGGTCGGAACTCTCGGTAGCGGCAATCACTATCTCGAAGTGCAGGTCGCGCGGCCGGATGACGTGCGCGACGAGAAACTCGCTGAAAAATTTGGAATCACGATCCCGAACCAGATCGTGGTGATGTTTCACTGTGGCAGTCGCGGTTTCGGGCACCAGGTCGCTACCGATTATCTCCAGACATTTTTGAAAGTAATGGAGTCGAAATACGGAATAAAAATTTTGGATCGCGAACTTGCGTGCGCTCCGTTCGAATCGCCCGAAGGCCGCGATTATTTCGCCGCGATGAAATGCGGGCTAAACATGTCATTCGCGAACCGGCAGGTCATTCTCCATAAAATTCGCGAAGTTTTTTCCGAAATCTTCGGCCGCAGCGCGGACGATCTCGGGATGCAAATGATTTACGACGTCGCGCACAACACCGCGAAGCTGGAAAAGCATATCGTCAATGGGAAAGAAAAGAGGCTGCTTGTTCATCGTAAAGGCGCGACACGGGCGTTCGGTCCCGGGCACGATGAAGTGCCGGCGCGTTACCGGGACGTCGGTCAGCCGGTGATCATCGGCGGCTCGATGGAGACCGGCTCCTATCTTCTCGTGGGCACAGCATCAGGGGCAGAAACGTTTTTCAGCACGGCGCACGGAAGCGGTCGCACCATGAGCCGCACCAAGGCACGCAAACAATGGCACGGCAAACAGCTCCAGCGTGACTTGGAGGAGCGGGGCATTTACGTCCGCAGCACCTCATGGGCCGGCCTGGCCGAGGAAGCCGGACCCGCCTACAAGAACATCGATGAAGTGATTGCCGCGACAGAGCTGGCTGGGATTAGCAAGCCTGTGGTGCGATTCACACCGATTGGGAATGTGAAGGGATGAAGTTGATTAGTGGTCACCGATCACAAATTTGCCATGACTCCGCGAACGCCAATCACTCTCATCATTGGTCCCCTTGGCAGTGGCAAAACGACATTGCTCCGGCACATCCTTGACACGCGCCGTGCGAAGATCGCCATCGTGATGAATGAATTCGGGGAGATCGCCATCGACAGCAAGGTCATTGAAGGCAAGAACGTACGCATTTCGGAACTGGGCGGTGGCTGCGTTTGCTGCTCATTGCTCGGCGAATTCGAGGCGGCAGTAACCGAGATTATTAAAAAGGTTGCGCCGGAAATGATCGTCGTCGAGACCACCGGCCTTGCCGAACCCGAAGCGCTCGTGTTCAACATTCAAGAAGCGCTCCCTGAATGCCGCCTGGACGGCGTTGTTTCGGTAATCGACGCGGACATGCTCGTTCGGTTTCCCGAACTTGGTCACACCACGCGTCTGCAAATCGAGGGGGCAGACATTTTGCTTTTGAACAAGACGGATCTTGTCCGTGCGGCGCAGATCGAGCCGCTTCAAAGGAAATTGCGCAACATCAATCCGACTGCGGCTATCGTTCACACCGAGCGTTGCCGGATCGATCCGGAACTTTTGTTCGGCATCCCGCAGGCGCGGAAGAGAAAGGCCGCGGCGCCCCACCATGAGCATCATTCGGAGTTTGAATCGTTCACGTTCAGTTCGGACAAGACTTTTTCCCGCGATTGCTTCGAGCGTTTCGTGGACGGACTGCCCGCGAACGTGATCCGGGCGAAGGGTTTCATCCGCTTCCCGGATGGCGCGCAGCTTTTCAATTTCGTGGCTGGCCGCTGGGAGTTGGAACCGTTTGAAACCAGGGACACAGAGCTGGTCTTTATCGGGAAGAACGTTTTGTCGGAACGGGAAGCGATTGTTGACGCATTGAAGAATTGCGAGGGGGTAACCTGAGTCGTTGTCATGCCTTACCACTACCTCGAGGACATGGGAACCGCGGATATCGCATTTGAAGCCACCGGGCGCGACCTGCCGGAATTATTCACGGCCGCTGCCGACGCGACGATGAACGTGATGATTGATAATCTCGACGGAATCGAGCCATCTGAGACGCGACAAATCGAACTCTCAAGCGACAGGATCGACATGTTGCTCTTTGATTTCTTGCAGGAACTTATCTATTTCAAAGATGCTAGGCGTCTTCTATTGCGAGCCCGCGAGACGCAAATCAACCACAAAGGCGAAGAATATTTCTTAAAAGCGACAGTCGCTGGCGAACGATTGGATGCCACTCGTCATCGGCAGCGCGCTGACGTGAAAGCGGTCACACTTCATGGTTTCTCTATCACGGAACACGGTCGCGACTGGAAAGCGAGAGTGCTTTTGGATATTTGATCTTTACTTCGGCTCCAGCGCGACGTAACCGCTTCGGCCCTGGCTGTAGACACGGATTAAAATCTTCTCGTTAGGGTTCAACCTTTTGCTGGCGGCGACAAGGTCCTTCGCACTCTTAACCCGCTGCTTATTCACTTCCTGAATCACGTCTCCTTCGCGCAGACCGGCTTTTCCCGCAGACGAGTCTGCATCCACTTCGGCAATCACCGCCCCTTGAACATCCTTTGGAAGATTCAGCGCAGTGCGAATGTCATCGGAGACATCCGCCACAGCGACCCCACCAAACACAGTCGTTTTCTCAGGCTGTGCTCTTTCTTCAGGAGGCACCCCAGGACCTCCTTCCTCGGTCACTCCGGCAGGCATCTCAGCAAGCTGAACATCGAACGCTTTCGTCTGACCTTCGCGATTCACCTGAATCTGCGCCTTACTGCCGGGCGCCATCGAGCCAATCATCAAACGCAACTCGCGCGCGTCGCTTATTTTCTTTCTGTTCACCGCAGTAATCACGTCGCCGGTCTTCACTCCCGCCTTTTCCGTGGGGGTGTTCGGTGCCACTTCGCCTACCAGGGCGCCAGTCGGCTGGCCCTTGAGCTTCATCGCTTCGGCTAACTCAGGGGTGAGCGTTTGCACGGACGCGCCGATGTAGCCGCGCACAACGCGACCCTTTTCGCGCAGGCTTTGCATGACATCGCGCGCAAGATTTGCGGGTATCGCGAAGCCGACTCCCTGGTTACCTCCGCTTCGGCTGAAAATGGCCGTGTTAATGCCTAACAATTCGCCTTTAATATCGACCAGCGCACCGCCGGAGTTGCCCATGTTAATTGCCGCGTCGGTCTGAATGAAATTTTCATAATCAACAATGCCCACACCTCCGCGGCCGACGGCACTGATGATTCCCATCGTGACCGTCTGCCGTAGACCAAATGGATTGCCCACGGCGAGGACAATGTCGCCCGCGCGTGCTTTCTCGCTATCAGCAAACGTAATTTCTGGCAGGTTTTTCTCGTCGATTTTCAGCAAGGCAACGTCGGTGCCTGGATCAGTGCCGACTTTTTTCGCCTTGTATTTACGCAGCTCGGTGCCGAGCCCGATCATGATTTCTTCCGCGCCGGAAACAACGTGGTTAGCAGTGAGAATGTATCCATCCGCGCTGACGATCACGCCCGATCCGAGGCCTTGAAGCGTTTGTTTACCTTGCCTCTGCGAAAGTTGGCCTCCGAAAAGTTGTCGCAGCGCGTCATCGGAAAATGGAAACGGCGCCTGCGTCTGCGACACCGTCTGAGTGGTGAATACTGTGACAACGCTCGGCGCCACCTTCTCGACGACCGGCGCGAAGCTGGTGAGAATTCCCGGCTGCAGGGGCGAGGCCTCCTGCGCCGCGGTCGAAAAAGCGCTCGTAGAGACGCATAGGATGGTGCCGATTAAACACTGGAAGGACAGGAAAATTCCTCTTTGCATAAAAGTTTTCCCCCTCAGAAGAATCGCACGTTCGACGGTGACCGGCCCTTTTTGCCGACTCGGTTATTAACGGTTGGCAAATATGTGCGGCTTTTGCCGCTAAGATGCTTACGCCATCGGCGATTTCCACGTTTCGCTAAAGCGCAAAGTGGAACGCGTTGGTGCCCGCCTTAGGCAGGAAACAGGCAAAGTTCTTTGCAAGTTCCCGCGGAAAAAAATTTCAACCTGGTGTCAGGGACGAGCGTGTGGTGTTGGACGCGCTCGTGGCGTCGGTCTGGGTCTTCCAATGGGAGTTGGCGAAACCGTGGCCGTCGCTGTTGGCGTGGCTGTGGGCGGCGGCGGTGTGACCGATGGTGTTGCCGAAGGAGTTGCCGTCGGATTCGGTGTGGGAGTTGGCCCTGCTGCGACGTTGACGACGCCAGTCATGCCAAGAATGCAGTGGGCGGCGCAAAAGTAATTAAACGTGCCTGCTTGCGCAAAAGTGAACTCGTAGACTGTGCCAATGTTGGAGAGGACTGGCTGCGCGCAGTTCATGTTGTTTGGTGAGCAAAATTGCCCGTCAGCTGTGCAGGGATCGCCGCTGGTGACGCTGTGACCGTTACTATCCCAAGTCCACCTGACTGTATCACCGACAGAGATATTTACTGTAGGAGGTGTAAAAGTGAAACCGTCCAGCCCTACAGCGACGTCGAAGATCTGGCCGCCACCCGATGGCACGCCGCTGACTGCTGGCCGGCCGTTTTGATCTACAATACGGATGGTGTGGCCGGAGGCGTGGTTCAGTTGTGCTGGCGTGACGCCTCTGTCGCCCGGTGCAGCTTGCGACGAAAATACGAGCGCAAAGATTACTGACAGGGAGAAAATCAGTCGCACTACTGGGTTTAATCGTTTCATGATCTTATTCCTTCTTTTGCGCGCCGGCATCTAAGAATTTCATTTTTGGGTCGACAACGAACCGCAGCTGACGCCGTGTGATTCGATGTCGGGGCGGCGATATTGCGCAGGGGCTTCAGGAGAAGGCAAGCAGAATCTTATGCAAGAAGGCAGACGCGTTCCCGGCGTTTGCGAAAAAAAGTAACACGATTGTTACGGCAAAGGAAAACGGAAATTAACGAAGTGCGCTGTAGCTGAGGTCGGTGACCCGGGCAACCGATCTTGTCGGGGCAATGCGGGGCCTAAGGCCTGGGCCGAACATGTGGACTCGGGCGAGCTCTCGGCGTGGCTCTTGGCGTAGCACTAGGTGTTGGACTAGGCGTTGGTGTTGCTGTTGCGGTAGGCGTCGGCGTTGGGCCTGCCTGAAAATCAATTTCAATGTTGTCGATCCCCAGGATCCAGGTGCCGAGACTGGGATAAGCGAATCCAGGCTTGTAAAAGCCAATACTCGTCAAATCAACGCGATGAAGAAACGGGGACCATTCTGCATCCGTGCCAGGCGTCCCATCGCCGCGTGTGAAGACCCATCCTTGTGGGATGGTCGGTGAATTGGCATCGACCGGAAACGAATATGTCTGCCAGCCTATCGGTGGGTTAGGAAGATCAGGTAGCGTATAGGTGGCGTCATAATCGACGTTAAAACCAGTCTCATCCATTTGTAGCAGCTCGAGCGTGACCGCGCGATCGGTCGCCCAGGTGGCAACTTGGATGACGTTCAAATCGACAGCTATGCTGGTAACACCGAGCGTGGTCCAGTCGCCGGTGTAGACGCTGTCGATCTTGTACGGGTCGGGAACTCCCGGTTGAAAACGCGTCGAGATGCTCGCCCATGTCGGTATGGCCGTGCTAAAGCCGCCTTGCTGAAGATAAGCTCCCGGATTTCCGCCATTAGCTTCAAGATCTCGTGGCACACCCACGCTGCAATGCCACAAACCGACATCGGTCCCATCATCGTAGGTTTCAACGAATGCATTAGTCGCGCCATCGTCGCCCGCGCCAAGAATAACTGCACTTAACACGGTACAGAAGAACAACGTAGTTAGTGATTTTTTCATATTTTTCACGCCATCTCACGTGGTTACATTAGAGTGGCGGAGTTGGGCGAGGACGCGGAGTCGGACGCGGCCTCGGTGTAGCTCGCGGTGTACCACTCGGTGTTGCAGTGGCCGTCGGAGTCCCAGTTGGTATAGCGCTTGGCGTCGGAGTCGGCGTAGGAGCTTGGGCGGCTGTTCTGAGAATCGTACCAAAGCCGCCTACTGCGGTCGCGGTGTTTGTCTCAGTAAACAAGACATTATAAAGATCCTGGTTTGTACCGCTTTCCTCACGAGTCCATGTCTGTCCTCCATCCGTCGTGCTAACCATTGTGCCCAGTTGCCCAACTGCTGTTCCATTAGACGGATCTTTAAAAGAAACCCCTAGAAGGATCTCGGAGACACCACTGGTCTGGCTAACCCAGGTCTGGCCTCCATCTGTTGTTCTTAGAATTGTGCCCACGTCACCTACAGCTGTGCCCGTGTTGGCGTCTGCGAACCAAACTGCTCGGAGTTGATTGATTGTTCCGCTTGTTTGCGGAGTCCAGTTTTGTCCGCCGTCTGTCGTTCTTAGGATCGCACCGTCGTTGCCAACGACTGTCCCCGTATTGGCATCGGTAAAATAGACACCAAGCAGCCCGGTTGCCCCGCTAGATTGCACACTCCAGTCTTGTCCGCCATCGGTGGTGCTGAGAATTTTTCCTTCGAGGAAGCCTACTGCCGTACCGTGATTTTCATCGGTGAATTGGACAGCATAGAGCCAGTCGGTTGTGTCGGCGGTCTGTTGCGCCCAGTTGTTGCCGCCATCCGTTGTCCTCAGGATAATACCTTCCTGGCCTACGAGGGTTCCAATGTTGGAACTTACGAAGTGCACTCCGAAAAAGTTTAGGCCGGCAAACGGATCGCCTATTCCGCTGTTTTGGCGTACCCAGCTGTTGCCGCCGTCGGTTGTTCTTAAGATCATGCCATCGGGATTTTCGTAGCCAACAGCCGTTCCGGTGTTCGCGTCGGTAAACGAAACGCCATACAAGAAATTGAATGTTACAACCGGCTGGCTATTCCATTGCTCTCCCCCGTTGGTGGTCTGAAGAATGATGCCCGCGTCACCGACGATGGTCGCCGTGTTCGGATCGGTGGAAGACACATCAAAGAACCCGCTTGCACCTTGCGGGAGCGAGTAATTGGTCTGCTCAACCCAGGTGCCTCCGCCATCGGTTGTTTTGAGAATGATACCTGTTCCGCCTAGCACGAATCCTGCAATTGTCCCGTTGTTCTGATCAGTGAACGTGACACCGGAAAGAGTTTTGGTCGTTCCGCTGACCTGCGACGACCAGCTATCACCGCCGTCGGTCGTTCTGATAATCAGCCCTCCATCGCCGACAGCCGTTCCTGTATTGGCATCGGTAAACGAAACATCGAACAGACATGTCGTTCCCGGACTGGGCTGGGTAACCCAGTGTTGTCCTCCATCGGTTGTTCTGACAACCGTACTTTCTCCGTTGATTGCGCACGATCCGCCCACCGCTGTTCCCGTATTCGCGTCGATAAAGGAAACACCGAAAAGCAAATTTTGGGTCCCGCTCGATTGAGGAAGCCAGCTGTTTCCACCGTCGGTAGTTCTCAAGATCGTGCCCAGATCGCCAACCGCCGTCCCGTTTTCTGGGTCGGTGAAGGAAACGCCACGGAGCTGAAGAGCTGTTCCACTAGTTTCGGTTACCCAGCTATCACCACCGTTTGTTGTTCCAACGATGGTGCCGCCTTCTCCGACAGCCGTTCCATTATTTGCGTCTATGAACGAAACGTCCCACAGGGTTTGTGTTGTGCCGCTGGTCTGAATTGTCCAGCTGTTTCCGCCATCCGTCGTCCGCACGATCGTCCCGTACTCGCCCACGACAGTGCCAGTGTTCGCATCCACAAAGGAAGCGCCTCGAAGGTTGTTACCCTGCGGAAGAGGGTTTTGCCAGTGCCATTGCGAGCTTGGGGCGTCAGTTGTGCGTTTGCTGGAGACGGTAGCGTTTGCGCCGCGTCGAGTCTGTCCAGCATGGATAGCGAGGACGAGCCCGCAGGAAGCTGCAAGGCCGAGGATTGTCAACGGGATTCTAGGATTTGTTACTCTCATAGATGTGTTTAGGGTTGTTTGTTGTGGTTTGTGATAACTTGCCGACAGCTGTTGACGTACGGCGCCTCTCCCTGACCGAAGGGCAGAGGATTTTTCTTTGAACGTTCGTTTTACCTTTGTTTCTCTCAGGAGTGCCCATCAATCCCTCACCCTCTTGAAGTCAACGAACGTTAATCTGAATCTTGACTCGGTGGAGTAGGACGCGGCCTTGGAGTGGGCCGCGACCGAGGAGTTACTCGAGGCGTAGCACTAGGTGTTGCGGTTGGCGTCGGTGTCGGAGTTGGCCCGGACCCTGTTCTTCTGAGAATCGTGCCGGTGTCGCCAACGACATTACCCGTGTTAGCATCGATAAAAGACACATCGAACAAAATATTGAAGGTACGGCTGGCTTCTCCAACCCAGTTGGTTCCGCCATCTGTTGTCCTGACGATTGTACCTCCTTCACCGACAGCGGTTCCATTATTTGCGTCAGAAAATGAAACGTCCCACAGGTGGTCGGTCGTCGTGCTGTTTTGAGCTATCCAATGGCTGCCGCCATCGGTGGTTTTGAGGATGGTACCGCTATTCCCAACCACTGTGCCGATGTTAGCATTCTGAAACGCGACTCCGTGAAGAGGAACTGCGGTTCCACTGGTTTGCGGGTCCCAGCTGGTTCCTCCGTTGGTTGTTCTTAAGATTGTTCCGCTCGCGCCAACGGCGGTCCCGGTATTGGCATCGCTGAACGAAACGCTAAAGAGGAAATTTGTGGTGCTGCTTAATTGCGTGTCCCAATTGTTACCGCCATTTGTCGTCTTGAGGATAGTGCCTTCTGCGCCAACGGCAGCCCCCGTATTTGCATCCGTAAAAGAAACTCCGAACAGGAGATTAGTAGTTCCACTTACTTGGTTATTCCACCCATTTCCTCCATCGGTTGTTCTAAGAATAATGCCTCCTTCACCAACTACCGTTCCTGTGTTCGCATCGGTAAAAACAACCTCGTTCAGTTGATTAAATGTTCCGCTCGTTTGGCCATTCCAGGTATTTCCTCCGTCTGTCGTTCTGAGAATTATTCCCGAGGCCCCGACAGCAGTACCAGTATTTAGATCAGTGAACGTCACTCCGAAAAGTGCCTGATTGGTGCCATGTGATTGGATGGTCCAGTTGGAACCCCCATCAGTGGTTTTCAGAATTTCTCCCGCAAAGCCAACTATGATTCCATTGTTAGCATCTACAAAAGAGACTCCATAAAATATTTGTAAGCTTCCGCTTGTCTGGCTGGTCCATTCATTCCCTCCATCTGTTGTTCTGAGTATTAAGCCGACAGGGCCGATAGCTGTCCCGGTATTTGTATCTGTGAAAGAAACGTCGTGAAGGTCAGAGGGGATTGGACTGGTCTGATCGAACCAATCATTCCCACCATCTGTCGTCCTGAGAATGGTGCTGTTTGATCCAACAACAGTGCCCGTGTTAACATCCGTGAAAGAAACTCCGTTAAGGTTATTTAGTGTGTCGCTTGTTTGAGGAACCCAGTTGGTCCCCCCATTTGTGGTTCTGAGAATTGTACCATTCTCACCTACGGCGGTGCCATTATCTGTGTCAGTGAAAGAGACGTCATTGAGAATGATGGTTGTTCCGCTTGCCTGATTAGTCCAGTTTGCGCCCCCGTCTGTGGTTCTTAGAATCAGACCATCTGAACCTACCGCAGTACCGTTATTCGCGTCCGTAAAAGAAACGCCAAACAGAACGTCGGCCATTCCGTCTCTCTGAATTATCCAATGATTTCCTGCGTCTGTGGTCCTTAGAATCGCTCCAAAATTACCTACAACTGTTCCGGTATTCGGGTCCGTAAAAGCAACGCTATAAAGATCGTCGTCCGTCCCGCTCGCAAGAATATCCCAATTGTTTCCTCCGTCTGTTGTTCTGACGATTGTCCCTCTAGCTCCAACTGCAAAACCGTTATTGGTATCTATGAAGGAGAAATCCTGTAGTGTGTTACCTTGTGGTAGTGGATTTTGCCACACCCATTGTCCACTTGATGAGCCAAATGGGGTCCTATTCGAGATTTTTGCTGCTACGGGGCTCCCGGCGTATCCGCTGTGAATGGCAAGACTCAGCGCACAGATACCCTTAAGGATTGAGAAGAATGCCGGGATTTTGTTGTGCGTAATTTTCATGATTGTTATCGATTCCTGACTTGATCGCATTTCAACCTGGGGGCGTAGGACGTGGCCTTGGTGTCGGACGACTTCTGGGCGTTGGAGTTGGCCTTGGAGTAACGCTTGGCGTTGCGGTGGGAGTAGAAGTTGGGGTTGCCGTCGGTGTTGGCGTGGTGCTGGGAGTAGCTGTCGGCGTGGCTGTTGGGCTGGGTGTAGCTGTGGCTGTCGGGCTCGGTGTAGGTGTCCCGCTCGGGCAATGATCGAAAGCCATGTGCGCGCTGAGCGCGCCGTTCTGGGCGCCAGGCGTTGCGACGTTCAGCGTGCCAATGTTGCCGTTTATGGCGGGCCAGGCATCCATTGACCCAAAAGTGCCGCCGATCGGTGTGGGATCACCCCGACGAGCGGCGATCAACAAATTGCCATCGGTCAATCCCAGCACGAGCCGGTCAGATGTCCCGTTGCTATCTAGATTCGTCCAGAACACGACATTCCCTGCCGCGTCGATTGTTTGCATCGGATTACGCGAAAATGCCAGGCCAAGGCATTGCCCGCCATCGACAGGATCGAAAAACACGACGACTTTTCGCCAATTACCAGGAGCTCCCGCGAACCAACCAGAGTTGATCGTATCTGGAGTGGGACGGTAATCGGAAAAGAAGGCAATTTGTCCGGCATTATTAATTGCAGCCGCTTGCATATCAAAATACGTCCCACCAATAGGCGTAGGATCGGGCACCTTGACATACCATTCATCAACTTGGTTCGTGCGAACGACGATGCCGCGGTCGGTGATGCCACCGCTCACGATGGCGCGGAAGGCAATCTGATCCGAGTCATTAATATCCGGGACGGGACCACCGGGAATAAAAGTTCCGTCCTGGAACCCGAAGCTCTCAACGCCGAGGCCACTATACGTTCCGCCGCCAGGAGCAGGATCACCAAGTGCGGCTATCTTTGTGACCACGCCGTTGTCCCACATGAATAAGTTGCTGTTGATCGTTTCACCAACCTGCGACGCAAGGAACACGACCTTTCCGTTGTTATTCATGGAGCCTGGACCAACCGCCCCGAATGTGCCTCCGATCGGCGAGGGATCGCCAATGGCAGCCACCTTGACAATTTGCCCGGAAGCAGCCTGATAAAGGAACAGTGCTCGTCGTGAATCGCCGCCATTGACATCGCAAAGAAAGAGTACGTCGCCGGCATCATTAATATCAGGTGTGAAGACGGTGTTGCCGGAAAAGAAGCCGCCAAAATGTCCACCTATAGGAGAAGCATCACCGCACGATGAAGTTGTGTCGCCGCCACCGCCCGGGAGGCCGCAGCCGATTGCGATGGCACTGATTGTGCCGTCTGCATCGGCAACGAACACACCCTGGTTACGGTCTGAGCCATCGACCCCCGAGTTAAATGCAACGCGCCCGGATGCATTAACGGTGGTGGGATTGGCAAAAGCCACAGGATTCAACGTCCCGCCATTGGTGTTAGGGGCCACCTGGCCGTGCGCCGCACGGGACTCCACGCCACAAATAGTACCCGATGGAGCGTTAGGACTGGTGACGGTATTGTTTTGTTCAGGCGACCCAATCTGAGTTCGTTGCGCGCTATCGTGAACTTTAACAAAGGTCTTTGCACCGTTGGCAGTGCGAAGATCGTTGCGTGACGTCCCGGCTTTACTCTGCGGCTGCGCTTGCGCGAACCTTATCATATTAGTGCCGATAAGCAGCAGAACGATGAAAGACGCGCTTCGAAGCAGGTGCGTCACGATGGTATTAGTAACCGGCCTTTTGTTCATAGTTGATTCCCTTTGGTATACGTTTTCAGCGATTTCAGAACTTTGATATTTATCGAGCCAAGCCCTTAGCCCGGAGGAGTCGGGCGAGGTCTAGGCGTTGGGCGAGATCTTGGAGTCGGCGTAGGCCGTGGAGTCGGTGTTATGCTTGGTGTCGGAGTTGGCGTAACGATGGGTGTTGGAGAGGGAGTTGGCGATGGCTCACCACCACTTGTCGTCCGAAGAATAACGCCGCCATCGCCGACTGCGATGCCTGTCAAAGCGTCGCTGGCAAACGAGACATCGTGGAGGTTTGCAGAGCTTCCACTTGTTTGATCGGTCCAGGTAGCTCCAGTATCGGTCGTGTGCAGGATTCGGCCGACTGCGCCAACGGCAAACCCGCTAGCCGCTATTGGGAAAGCGACGCCTTCAATCGCCTGATCGAAGAATAACGTTGACCAATTCGTCCCGCCGTCGGTGGTTCTCGCAATTGCACCTCTCCCGTCAAAAACGCTTCCTGAGACAAGACCGGTGTTTGGATCGAAGAAAAACAGATCATTACAGCCGCCTTCGTTGTTTTCGAAGAGGAAGGTTTGAAAAGTCCAGCTAGCGCCCCCGTCAGTGCTAGCGCCAACTAATGGGGCGAAGATTGAGTTTTGTCCTGCGACAAAACCGACGGTCGGGCTCAGCATCTGAGCGCCCGGGAACCCGCCGCCGAAGAATCCACTCTGGCTGATTTGCCACGACGCTCCTGAGTCGGTTGAGTAAAGAATATCTTGGGAGTCCCCTCCGCAGATCCCGTTTGTGCCGTTAAATGAAACTGATCTAAGACCATCTTTCACACCGCTAGCAATGCTTTGCCAGTTAGCCCCTCCGTCAGTAGTGCGAAGAATTGTGCCAGTGTCGCCGACGGCCACTCCTTGATTGAGATCCAGAAAATAAACGCCATGCAATGTGTTGCTCGTCCCTGATGTAAGCGGCGTCCAAGTCGCTCCGGCGTCAGTGCTTTTCAGAATCGTGCCCGTATCTCCCACGGTGAAACCCGTTCCCGTATCAAGGAGAATAGCGCCGTTCAAGTTGCTGGTCGTGCCCGAATCGACGGGGGACCATTGCCCAAAAACGATTACGCCTGGAGTGAAAACGAGCAAGAACGCAAGATAAATTGACCCAATTTTAGACATACGTGACCTCCGGTTAAGTTCTCAGCCTTGCCTGATGCGTGTAGACGCGCCATTATTGCTAGCGACAAAAGCGGGGAAAGCAAATTGCCAGATCTCGAAGACTCGCAAGGCCAGAATGGAGCGATCTGAGCTTGTGTGTCGGAACACCTGCGGTCCAGTTAGCCCCAAAAAACTAATTGCCCAACGAGTGGACAGATCAGTATCCCGAAGAGACACCGTAATGAACGCCGATCGCGCTAAGGTCGCGGTCGCGGAGTTGGGCGCGGCCTGGGCGATGGTGTAGGCCTGGGGATTGGCGTCGCAGTAGGCGTAGGCGTTAAAGTTGGTACTGGCGTAGGCGTGGTTACGCCCGATTCAGAATACTTGATGGTTGTGTAGTCATAATCGGTCCCGGCCCCGGTGCTGTACCCAGTAACTAGCACGTCACGATTATTATCCACCGCGATCACATAAGTCCCATCATAACTATTACCCGGGCCGTTATATAACTGCACCCATTGTTCAACACCGGTAGTATCGTACTTGATTGTTACAAAGTCGGAGGCTCCACCGCTGGCAACAAATCCCGAGACATACACATTTGCCAAAACATCCAACGCAATGGAGATCAATACATCCCCGCCATTATCGGGCCCGTTATACGATGCTGTCCAAAGCAGCTCTCCGTTTGTTGAATACTTAAGGGTAGCGCAATCCAGGCCCGTCGCAGTCGTATGATTTCCGGTGACGTAAGCGTTACCGTTTACATCAACGGCAATTGCCTGACCTGCGTCGTATCCATTGACTGGCCCATTATAATGTCGGGTCCACAAGAGGTCTCCATCTGGGGAATATTTGATTGTGGTAATATCATTGTCCGAACCTGTTTCGACGCTTTGTCCGGTGACATAAACGTTTCCCGAGGAATCTAGCGCAACACGATAGGCAAAATCGTTGTCATCCGCGGAACCGTTATATCTCCTCACCCATAGCTCATCCCCGGTCGGACTATATTTAATGGTGGTATAATCCCAGAGATTATTGGCGCCACCGCTCCAGCCCGTTATGTACGAATTGCCGGAGTCATCCACCACGATGCAGTTAGAGTAATCAATACTGTTCGGGGAACCGTTGTAACGTGCCGACCACTGCAGGTTGCCCATTGAATCATACTTGAGCGTTACGAATTCGCCGTCTGTAAGACCGTCGCTCATGAATCCTGTTACATAAACATTTTCCTGTTTATCGACTGCAGTGGAATAGGCATAAGCGCTATAGGTCTGGATAGGGCTACTCCAGCGTTGTGTCCAAACTACGTCTCCACTGCTGCTGTATTTTAAGACGAATATGTCAAATGTAGGGTTATCTCCGTTCCCGAACCCGCCGACATAGGAATTGCCGCTCTGGTCGACTGCAAGGGCATAACCATAATCGACTCCTGTCGCGGACCCGGCGTAGGTGTTTTCCCAAAGAAGGTCCCCGTTAGGAGAATACTTTACAGTGTAGGAATCGGTATTTCCTGTTGACGTTTCCATCCAGCCTGTAACGAAAACGTTGCCAACTGCATCTGTCTTAACATCGTGTCCATGATCGCTCCCGTGAGCGGGACCATCAATCCGGTTAACCCACGCTTCCGTGACGCTTCCATGTGGAGAATGAATTGAAGGAAGCCGATTTCTTGATGGCTTGCTATTACCGGTGCGTTCAGCGCCATACACGACGATCGCTGTTAGAGCGATGCCGACGGCCGAAAGACCAATCAGGGCATGTACATTAAAATAGGCGCATCGAGAAGGCGGTGTCGTTTTCATGACTTACATTCATGTTCTGGCGAAACATCACTCCGTTTTCACTAATTCCGCGAGAATTGCTTTTTGCACGTGCAATCTGTTTTCGGCCTGATCGAAAATAGTTTGAGCGTGAGCCTCGAAAGTTTTGTCGTCGATCTCCTGGCCGCGGTGTGCTGGCAAACAGTGCATCACAAGCGCGTTCGGTTTGGCCAGTTTCACCAATGATTCATTGATCCAATAAGGGCCAAGCTCCGCTTCACGCCGCGCCTCCTCGCCTTCGCGTCCCATCGACACCCAGATATCGGTGTAGAGCACGTCGGCATCGCGCGCCGCTTCCTTCAGATTTTCTGTGCAAATCACGCGTCCTGCCGCGCGCTTCCGCAGTTTGGCCGTCGGTTGATAGCGTTTTGGTGACGCGATACGCAATTCAAAGCCGAGCCTCCCTGCGGCGAAGAGCCACGATTGTGCTGTGTTGGACAAGCCGTCGCCGACAAACGTGATGACCTTGTCTTCGATCCTGCCGCATTTTTCCTGGATGGTAAAAATGTCACCCAGGATCTGACAAGGATGTTCGTCATCCGTCAGCGCGTTTACTGTAGGCACACCGGAAAACTCTGCGAACTCTTCGATGTCGCGTTGCGCGAAAGTTCGGATGATCGCGCCATGCGTCATTCGCGCCAGCACCCGCGCGGTGTCTTTGATCAACTCGCCGCGGCCCAGTTGGGCATCCGCAGCCGTCATGTAAATCGATTCCCCGCCGAGCTCGCGGATCCCGACTTCAAAAGAAACTCGCGTTCGTGTTGACGGTTTGGAAAAAATTAGCGCCCACGTTTGTCCGGCTAGCGGTCTGGACGAAATCATGCCGCGATTCGTTTTGAATTCAGCCGTTCGTCGCAATATACGATCGATTTCCTCGCGCGAAGTCTGTTCGATACTAAGCAGATGTTTCATGAGATTGCTTGCGTTGAAGCGCTGAAGAATTAAAGCGTTAAAGCGAAAGAACGAACTGAGATTGCAGATCGCTTCAATCGTTCAACTCTTCAACGACATTCTTAATCGCGTGCAGTCCTTCATCGGCTTCGCTTTCGCTCAAATTTAGCGGCGGCAACAAGCGAATCACGGACGTCGCCGCGGGAACGGTCAAGACCCCTTTTTCGTGCAATCGGTTCACAACTTGAATCGCAGGAGTTTTTTGTTCTCGTGCAAAAGCCCGAAGGTCCGGGTGGAACTCGATGCCGATCATCAACCCTAAACCGCGGACTTCGCGAACAACGCGCGGATATTTGCTTTTCATAAGGCGCAACCGATCGATCAACAATTCACCGACGCGTCGCGCGTTTGCCGCGAGATTATCACGCGCCACTACATCGAGAATTCGCTGCGCCACCGCGCAGGCCAACGGCGTTCCGCCGAATGTCGATGCGTGTGTACCCGCCGAGAGCAACCCGCCAAACTTCTCTCGTACCCAAAACGCTCCGATCGGGAATCCGCCGCCAAGCGCTTTGGCCATCGAGATTCCATCAGGCAGAAAATCAAAATCTCCAGGTTCCAAAATGCGCTGCCAGCTGTGAAATTTGCCTGTGCGGAAGTGTCCGGCCTGAACTTCATCGAGCAAAAGAAGCAGATTGCGTTCATCGCACAGTTTTCGCAAACCGAGCAAGTACTCCGGAGTGGCAATGGTGATTCCGCTCTCGCCCTGGATCGCCTCTATTAGAATTGCGGCTGTCGATTTCGTAATCGCGGCGCGCATCGCTTCCAGATCATTGAACGGAATCTGTTTGAACCCGGGAACGGTTGGCTCAAACCCTTTTTTTACTTTTTCCTGACCGGTCGCCGCGATCCCAGCCAGGGTACGACCGTGAAATGAATCGACTGCTGTGATGATTTCGTAGCGTCCTTCGTCGTGACCGAATTTTCGCGCTAGTTTGAAAAGCCCTTCGTTCGCTTCTGCTCCGCTGTTACAGAAGAAGACGCGCCCTGGCGCAATGAGATCGACAATTCGTTTAGCCAGGCGCGCCTGAGGCTCGGTGTAGTAAAGATTCGAAACGTGAATGAGTTTTCGCGATTGCTCCAAGAGCGCCTCGGTCATTTCCGGGTTCGCGTGGCCGAGCGCGCACACGGCGATGCCTCCGCCCAGATCGAGATACCGACGTCCACCGACATCCCAAACATAACTTCCCTCGCCACGCTCAAGCACCATGTGGAACCGCGCGTACGAGGGCACAACGAATTGCTCAAACAACTCGTGCACGTGTTCTTCAATTGGGCGTTGAGCTTGCTCTGTTCTCATTTCACCACCTCAGTGCCGACTCCCTCATCCGTAAAGATCTCCAGCAACAGTGAATGTGGAATTCTTCCATCAATAAACTGAACTTTCTCAACGCCGCTTTCGATCGCGGCAATCGCGCTGTCCACTTTCGGCAACATTCCTTCTTCGATAACTCCGGCTCGCTTGAGTTCCGGCACTTCTTCGACGGGCAGATGAGTCACCAACGTCGAATTGTCGGAGGGATCGCGCAGCAGTCCCGGCACATCGCTCATGAAAACGAGCCTGCGCGCATTAAGCGCGATCGCGGTCTTCGCTGCGGCGATGTCCGCATTGCAGTTGTAGATTTTGCCATCATCGCCGCGCGCTGTCGGGCTGATCACCGGCGTAGCGCCAAGCTGAATGCATGCGCGTAATGTATCGGTATCTACATCGGTAACGTCGCCGACGAATCCAAGATCGACATCATCACGCAACAATTTCCGGCACCGAAAAATGTCCGAACCTGCAAATCCGCGCGTGCTCCCCCCAAAATCCTCGATGGCCGTGACAATCTCAGGATTGACTTCACGCGACAAGACTCGATCGACAATCTCCACCGTCGCCGCGTCCGTGACACGGTGGCCCTGTGCAAATTCGGCTTTTAAACCGGCGGTTTCCAAGGCGCGGGTGATCGCCTTACCGCCGCCATGCACCACCACTGGATTGATGCCGACGGCCTCCAGAAATACAATGTCGCGGGCCACACGGTGCCGTTCCTCTTCATCCGGCGAATCCATGAAGCTTCCCCCATACTTCACGACGAACACCTGGCGGTGAAAGCGTTGAATATACGGAAGAGCTTCGAGCAATGTCGCCGCTTTCGAAATAATGGTTTTCATTCAACCTCCGAGTGTTGCGGGATCGTTCACATCGCCCTTGTTAAACGCAACGTAGTCTTCTGTAAGATCGCTCGCCCACATGGTGAAAGCAGCGTGTCCGAGGTGAAGATTGAGATGCAGTTCAAATTCCGGCGCGCTCGTGACCGTTGCCAGCGTTTTCAAAGTGAGATTTGTTGGCCGGCCGCGACGAAACGCGAAAAGTATCTCGCGGCTGTCCAGCTTCGCATAGCCGATATCGACAAGCGATTCGTTGATTTTCGCCTTTGAATAACCGAGCGCGCACAGGATCCGTCCCCAGTTTGGGTCGCCGCCGTACCAACTGACCTTCACGAGTGAGCTATTAGCGATTGCGCGCGCGGCCGCCTCAGCCTCAGCCTCATTACGCGCACCGCGAATATGAAGGGCAACGAAGCGCGAAGCGCCTTCACCGTCGCGTACAATCATTTTCGCCAGCTCCAGACAAGCGACGTTGAGCGCCTCTTGAAAAATACCGAATTTCGAATCTCGAATCTCGATTCTCGGATTTCGGGCGAATCCATTCGCCAATGCGATTACGGAATCGTTGGTGCTCATGTCGCCATCAACCGTGATGCGATCGAAACTGTGCCCGACTGCGATCCGAAGCGCGTGCTTTAGCAGTTTCGGTTCAATTGCAACGTCCGTTGTAATGAAGGCGAGCATGGTCGCGTGTCTCGCAGCCATCCCTGGCTGAATCATTCCGGCGCCTTTACAAATTCCGCCAATCCGCACTTTCGACGTTCCAATCTTGAGTTCGATTCCAATCTCTTTGCGGCAGGTATCGGTCGTCATGATAGCTTCGGCGGCTTGACGGGCATTCGTTTCCGATCTTGCGAGTAACGGCGCGCATGCGCGAATCCCGCGCTCAACGTTTTTCATCGGCATCAGCACACCAATTCGGCCCGTTGAACAAACGAGTACATCGGCTTCTCTCAATTTCAGGACGGCCGCCGCGGTTTCGGTCATTCGTTTTGCGTCAATAATTCCCCGCCGACCCGTACACGCATTTGCATTGCCGGAATTCACCACGATTGCTCGTGCAAAGCGGTTTGCCGCGCGTGCCGCGCTCAATTTCACCGGCGCAGCGCAAACCTGATTGGTGGTAAACATTCCCGCGACCGCCCCTGACGCGTCCGAAACGATCAATCCGAGATCGCGTTTTCGCCCTTTTTCCGATCCTTTACCGGTCCCGAGGCGTTTGATATCGCAAAAAACCGCGGCCGCCTTGAAACCCTGCGGTGCGCAAATTGAACCTTCGATTCTCTTAAAAATTTTGCCGTGTGACATTTCCGTCAAAGGCCGCTCAACTCACGGATTTTCCAATCCGGTTGTTTCGGGATAACCGCGCATTAAATTGAAACATTGAATGGCCTGTCCGCTGGCGCCTTTGACGATGTTGTCGATTGAACTCATCAGGATCGCGCGGCCGGTCCGTGAATCCAGGCGCCACGCGATATCAATAAAGTTTGTTCCGCTGACGTTTTTGGTATCGGGAAAACGCTCCGCGCCCAGCAGACGGACAAACGGCTCATCGCCATACGCCTCTTGGTAAATCGATGCGACCGAGTCAGCGTCCAGCTCTTTGCTTAGATCAACGTAAATCGTGGTAATGATCCCGCGATTCACCGGAATCAGATGCGGCGTGAATTGAATTGTGACTTTTTTCCTTGCGAACACCGATAACTGCTCCTCGATCTCGGAAAGATGGCGATGTTTCGGGACTCCATAGGGACGCATGCTTTCGTTGCATTCCGCAAAGAGATAATCCGTTTCGACTTTGCGGCCGGCTCCAGTCACGCCACTTAAGCTTGTCACCAAAATGCTTGCGAGACTGATTACTTTTCCGCGAATCAGAGGCAGCAGCGGAAGCAAGATGCTCGTGGGATAGCAACCTGGACAGGCTACCAGATTCGCACGCGAAATTTCCGCGCGATAAATCTCAGGTAACCCATAGACGGCGTTGCCCAGTAAATCAGGAGCGGGATGATCGTTATCGTAAAATTCCTTGTATATCTTCGGGTCCTTGATGCGGAAATCTGCGCTAAGATCGACAACGCGCGCGCCAGTCTGAACTAGCGGTTTGGCAAATTCCGCAGCGAATCCGTGCGGCAGGGCGAGAAAAATAATTTTTGCCATCTGCGCGAGCTGCGCTGGATCCGATGCGCCGAAGCGGAGTTCACCCGCTTTCTGGTGATGCGAAAGCCGCGGAAAAATGTCGGCCAATGTCTTTCCCGCGAATTGTCTGGACGTGACAACGGCTAGGTCTGCATACGGATGCCGTAAAAGCAGGCGCACGAGTTCTTCGCCAACATAACCGGAGCCGCCGATTACAGCGACCTTGGTCTCGCTACGGTTGGGGACCGCCGGGTCTACATTTTTTTCCACAGCGCGCAATGCGTATTTGGTTTCGATTTAATTGCAAACGACAATTGTGAGACATTTGTCGGCGAAAGATTTATTGTAGTTCGCCTGGGTGAGCTCACGCAACGCCATAGCTTGGCGAAGGCATGTCGAGACGTTCAGACGCCGTGGATACGGCTCTTGGCATGATTTGCCGAAATCTAAAATCAGCTTTTCCGTTTGCGTCCGATTTCTTCTAGCAACTCGATCTGGATCTGCTGAATCTCGAATAGACGGTTGTATTGCCGGCGCAGCAGATGATCGAGTTTTTCGTGCAAGTGTCGGATCTCAAGCTCGGCTTTTAAATTGACCTTGTAATCGTTCTCCGCCCGTAAGCGATCGCGCGCCTCGGCGCGGTTTTGGCTCATCATAATGATCGGCGCTTGCACTGCGGCAAGGCAGGAGAGAATCAGGTTGAGGAGAATGAACGGATAAGGATCGAAGGCATGCGTCACGAGAAGGACGCCGTTGATAACGATCCAGATAAGGAGCACGGCGCCAAACGTGATGAGAAATTTCCAACTGCCACCGAACTCCGCGATCTGGTCGGAGAGTCTCTCGCCGAAGGTCAGCTTTTTCTCGAATTGCTTGCTGAGGTCGTTCGACAGAATCTCGTGTTGTTGCAAGCTCTCGATGACTTCCTGATCAAGTGCGGAAAGCTCGCCGATTTCTTCCTCGAGGACCTCTTTCACGTAATCTTTGCGGAATTCGCCCAGGTCATCCAAACAAATAAAGCCTTTGCTATCCAAGCTAGGCAGGCGCTTCCTGATGAATTCGAATAGGGATGGCCGGATCAGCTCCGCTATCATTCCGCTCTGGGATGATTTTGGTTTCTTGCAGATTTGGCAGATTTGCAGTGCGGTTGCAGCTTGGCTCATCGGAATTAGCTGCTGAATTAAGCTGTTATCCCGGCGATTGTCGATGCCCGCTTGAATCGACGATCCACAGTTCTAAGATTTCGGATGGAGGAAGCAGAGGTTCCCCTCGAGCAGTTGCATGAGCAAGTAAAGGAGAGCGCGGAGCACAGCGGCGAGGCGTGGATTTCGTGGGTGGCTTTGACCACAGCGATTCTCGCCGTCCTCGCGGCCATCGCGGGTCTCCTGTCGGGCGAGCACGCTAACGAGGCGATGATGAACCAAATCGAATCGTCCGATCAATGGAACTATTACCAGGCTAAAGGCATTAAGGCTTCAGTTCTCGACGCGAAAATGTCGCTCGCCGGTGCGCCTAATGAATCGGATCAATCAAAGCGGGATCGCTACGAGAAAGAGCAGGAACAAATCAAGTCGGAAGCCGAGCGTAAGGAAGCCGCAGCGAAATCAAACTTCCACAAGCATGAAGTGTTCGCGCGCGGCGTGACCATGTTTCAAATCGCGATTGCCATAGCGGCAATCTCTGCGCTTACAAGGAAACGCTCGTTTTGGTTTGTGAGCTTGATCTTCGGTGCCGTGGGCTGCGTGTTTCTGGTCCTCGCGGGAGTCGCAAAGTAGCAGCAGTCCACCCGAACCGGGCGGGCGATTGCGGTCAATCGCCCTACCAGGTGTCTTTTTCGGGAACTTCTACCTACAATTACCGGAAGTATTTTCGTAGAAAACGCGAATTTACGATTGTCGCGCCCAGCACCGATTTGTTAATGCAGCCTACCACGTGAAAAACAGCGTGCCAGTTCGCGCGGGCACAAAGCCATGCAGGGTCGTAGTGGTGGGAGACAGGTGTGTCGGTGACTTGAGCCTAGCCACAATCGTTGCACACGAAGAAATGAAAAATCGTGTCTGGGTCGCTGGTGGTTTGTATCGCCAGCTACACATACCCAGCCGATCACAACAGCCAGATGAGGGCATCCGATGAGTTGGATCACCGTTGTCTGGTCGATGAACGCGGGTGCGTGTTTTGTGCTTGCGGGAGTCTGTTTCGTAGTCTGGTGCAAGCAGCGCGAGAGCTGGCCGCATTTGCTGTTTGCATGTAGTGCTGTTGCGGCGGCGGGCATCACACTCATCGAGTTAGCCATGCTTCGTGGCAACACAGTTGGGCAGTACGCTGAACTCATCCGTTGGATACACGTGCCGGTATGGGTGCTCACTCTGTCCTTCGTAGCTTTTGTCCGACTCTATCTCCACGCAGGCCGGGCATGGCTGGCATGGAGTATCTACGGTCTGCGGACACTGGTGCTCATTCTCAATTTTATTCTGACGCCGAATATTAATTTTTTGGCGATTACAAGGATACGCCACTTAACATGGTGGGGCGGTGAGATCGTCTCGCTGCCGGTCGGGGTGCCAAACCCCTGGAATGTGCTCAGTCTGGCGAGTTTGCTCTTGCTGTTTATCTTTTTTATGGACGCCACAATTACCGTCTGGCGACGCGGTGACCGACGGCGCGCTTTGGTCATCGGCGGCAGTATGATCTTCGGCACGATTGTGGCATGTCACGTTCCACTCGTAATCTGGGGAATCCTTGACGTCCCATTCTTCCTCGGCTTCGCATATGCGGGAATCGTGCTGGCGATGGGTTACGAGATCAGCAATGACATGCTTCGAACGGTGCAACTCGCTAAGCAGTTGGAAGCGAGAGAGGCTGATTTGCGGGAGGCGCAGGAGCGTATGGAGCTCGCCGCCAGCGCCGCCAAAATCGGCATGTGGATGTGGGACATCTCGCGTGATGAAGTCTGGCTTACGGATAAAGGCCGCGCCCTCTTTGGCTTCGGAGCGTCAGAGAAGCTCAACTTCGATCGTGTCCGAAACGCGATACATCATGACGATCGTGAATTGGTGCTTAAAGCCATCGAGAACTCTTTGCGCACCGGCGCACAGTACGAATCTGAGTACCGACTGGTGCTACCGAATGGGCAAGTGCGCTGGATGGCCGGCCGTGGCCGCGTCGAGTTCAACGGCGACGGTAAGCCGGCTCGAATGCGCGGCGTTTCACTCGACATAACTAAGCGCAAGCAGGCCGAAGAGCAGGCGGCCCGTCACCGCAATGAAATGGCGCATCTCTCACGCGTGACAATGGTGGGTGAACTTTCTGGCTCGATTGCACACGACCTTAGTCTCCCGCTGAGTGCCATTCTTAGTAATGCGCAGGCTGGGCAGCGAATCCTCGCAAATGGCGCCGACGTTGCCGAAGTCCGCGAAATTCTTAATGAGATCGTAAGCGAAGACGAGCGCGCCGGTGAAGTCATTCGCCGCTTGCGCCTATGGCTGAAAAAGGGCGAAGTGCAACAGCATCCCCTCTGTGTCAACGAAGTTGTGCAGGACGTCTTAAAGCTGTTGCATGGCGATCTAATAAATCAAAAAATCATTGTGAATACTGAATTCGCCCGGAATCCCCCGAGCGTTACCGGCGACCCAGTACAGCTTCAACAGGTATTACTCAACCTGATTGTGAATGCTTGTGACGCGATGATTGGCTGCGACAATCCGGATCGCCGGATGCTGATTCGTACTGGAATCGAGCACGGCGGTGATACAGTGGTCGTGTCTGTCACTGACAGGGGCGGCAGCATTCCCGAGGAAAAACTGGAACAAATTTTTGAACCCTTCTTTACCACGAAAGAGCAGGGAATGGGCCTGGGCCTTTCGATCAGCCGTACCATAATTGCTGCGCATCGAGGGAGGCTCTGGGCCACTAACAACACCGACCGCGGCGCGACCTTCTACCTTAGCCTGCCTATAGCTGCCACAAACAAGGAGACAGTTATAAGCGACACAACGCACGTCACAAGTGTGCAGTGCTGTAGCCACGGCGCTGTATGCCGTCCCGGAGGTACCGGTCCAAATGGAATAAACGTGCCACAGGCGCGTGGCTACAAGAGAACCGAAGAGTTATAGGTCGATGAGTACTCTTGGTCCAACCGTTTTTGTTGTGGACGATTATGCTCCATTACGGAAGTCGGTCTCGCGTCTGTTGCGTGCAGCTGGCTTCGCTGTAACTGCGTTTGCGTCAGCAGAGGAATTCCTGGCACAGTACGATCCCGGCATATGGGGTTGCCTCGTTCTCGATGTTGCTATGCCGACCCTCAATGGTCTCGAGCTCCAAGAGATCCTCGCTAAAGCAGGAAGTCTCCTGCCGATTATTTTTCTGACCGGCGAAGGTGATATTCCGGAATGTGTGCAGGCGATGAAACACGGCGCGAGTGATTTTCTCACCAAGCCAGTCAACGATGAAGAGCTGCTTGCAGCCGTTCGTGTGGCCATCCAGGCGGACAGCGCCTCGCGCAGACAGCAGGCGAAGCTTTCCGAAATCCGCGCCCGCCTGGCTACACTCACACCGCGTGAGCGAGAAGTGCTCGGGTATGTGGTCGCTGGCAAGTTAAACAAACAAATCGCCGGCGACCTCGGTACAGTGGAGCAGACGGTCAAGGTCCATCGTGCCCACGTGATGCAGAAGATGAGAGCGCAATCAGTGGCTGAATTAGTTCGACTGACGCAGCATTGCGGCATCAGCGCAAGATAAGGGCTTTGGGAAGATGGCCCGGTAGGAGTCATCGACCTGATTGAACGAGCGGGTCAACTGAGAAAACTTCCACTAGTCAGACAGCAGACTCAGCCTTGCCTGGCTCCTACTGGCCTTGTCTATTATACCAAAGTATAATAGACAAGCCAGCGCGCGCATCGCTACTCTCGCAGTTCTAATGTTAGATCAGAGTCAGAATTTTTCGCATTTCGGATTATCTTCCGAAGCTTTGGTCGACAAATCCGGGCGACGAGTGATGAAAAGAAACAGACGAAGGCCGAAACAGAGACGGCTGCATCCAACGACGCCACAGTGGAATGGAACGCGTGTCCGCGCACACGCCTACGCGCGCATGACGATCACCCAGCGCTACCAGGCGTTGTTCAACTGGATTGCGTCATCACAGCAGAACGATGGCACATGAACATGCATGATGATACCCGGCTGCGATTACACCAGGCTCACGCCGAAAACTATAGCAGCCAACACGAAGGAGCCCTAGTAAAGCGCCTTCTAAAAAGATGAAAGAAAAAACTATTTGGCAGCAACTGCGAGGCACTCACCGGTGCGGAGAGGCGGTTATTGGAGGCCGTGCTGATTCATGATCACCGCGCCAGGTTAAGTCCCCGTGTAATTCCTGGTCCCTCGCAGTTCGTTGCCTGTTTCTTCGCGGCAACCACGGATGAGACACAGCCCAACTCCAATCGGCCGTGCGGAGATTTGTTAAAGATCTGCCAGTGCTTCGTGTGACGGGGATTTGCCTTTTTTGTTCTCCCCAGAGCAATGGCAGATGATGTGAACGCGGGCCGATGACGCACGGGCTACAACGTTCACCGGCTTTCCGGTGTTATACTAAGGTGTAATAGACAGGCCGGCGCGCGCATAGCTACTCTTGCTGTTCTAATGCCGGACTACACTCACGATTTCTCCCATCTGTCGGTAGATTTTCGCAATCCTTAGCCCGGCAAATCTCACAGAAAACAACGAAAGAAAAAACAGATGAAAACAATAACCAATATGATTTGTACTGCTTTGGCTGGACTCGCGCTCACCTGTGTTGGGCTTTCGCCCATGGCGCAGGCCCAACTGGAACTACCACCTCCAAATGCCCACTTATTCGCTTCCATTAATGGTCCCACCTTTAATGGATTCGATCAGAATTCCGTTGGACCAATTTACCAATACACACCCCCCGGCGTACAAAGCACGTATTGGGGTGGGCTTTCTCGTCCTCGCGGTTTGGCTTTCGACAGTGTCGACAATTTTTTTGTTGCAACCACCTACTTCGGCGCCGTTTCGGCTCAGGCAAAGATATTGAAATTTTCGCGCGGCGTACCAACAACATTCGCCACATTCGAGAACTTTTATGTTGAGGGCGTGGCTATCGACGGTGCAGACAACATCTTTGTTGTCGCGATAGACATCAATGACCCGAACCTGGCGAGCACCATTTTCAAGATTACGCCCGATGGCACCCAGAGCATTTTCGGCTTGGTGCCTGGGCAAAGTTTCGGCCTCGCCTTTGACAGCGCGGGCAATCTCTTCGTGGCGGACGCCGTCGACATCGCCATCTACAAGTTTACCCCGGATGGGACGCGAACCATCTTCGTAGATTCCTCAGCATTCGGCCCTGACGATGGCCCTGTCGGACTGGCTTTCGATGAATTCGGCAACCTGTTCGTGTCCACTGAGCGTGATTTTGTCACCTTCGGCGGCGAAGGCTTAATTCTCAAGTTTGCCCCAGACGGCACGGGGACCACATTTGCTGACGTGCACAATTACGCTCGCGGGTTGGCCTTTGACAGCGATGGCAATCTGTTCGTGGCCGAGGTCGGTATCCCAGGGCCCGGTGATATCTTGAAATTCGCTCCGGATGGCACCCATACCATCTTCGCATCCAATATCTTTAATAGAAATGGTGGTCCTGAATTTCTAACGTTTCATCTGCCGATTCCGCCGTCGCGGTTTCGGCCGCCGCCCACCCCACTGCCTCGGCCTTGAGAGCAGGAGAATTTTTCGTCCTGGAGTGTTGCACAACAGCGGTGCACGAATTTCCGGTGGTTTAACGCCAAAGGCGTTGTTTGATATCGAGCCTGGAGGATCACCCCACGGAATGCGGGTGCCCGGACTTCCGCGCGCTGAAAGCGCGTTTTAATCCGGCGCAAGCCCACGCTCGCCGAGCCAGGGAAAGTGGCGTCGCACTTTGCGCCTGCGGGATTTGAGACCGAACGATTCAATCGCTTTGGTTCGAATATGCGCAATGGCTTCATCTACTGAATCGGTGGCGTAGATTAGGCTCAGGTCTTTGGCAGCGATCATTCCGCGCTGCGCCATTGTTTCGATGAAATGGAGCAGTTCCTTCCAATAATCAGTTCCCATGATCACGATCGGGAAATTTTTGATTTTCCCGGTTTGAATCAGGGTGAGCGCTTCGAAAAGCTCGTCTAGCGTGCCGGCGCCGCCGGGCATCACAACGAACGCGTAAGAGTACTTAACCAGGAGCGTTTTGCGGGCGAAGAAATAATGCATCCGCACACAACGATCGAGATAAACATTGGTTGGCTGCTCGGAGGGCAGCTCAATCGTGCATCCCACCGAGCGGCCTCCGGCTTCCTTGGCACCGCGGTTTGCCGCTTCCATGATGCCAGGGCCGCCCCCCGTGATCACGGTGAAGCCAAGCCGCGCAATGGCCGCGCCCATTTTTCTAGTTAACTCGTAATGAGGATCGCCGGGCTTAATTCTCGCCGAGCCGAAGACGGTCACGCATGGACCGACAAAATGGAGCGTGCGAAATCCGCGCAGAAAATCGCGCATCACCTTCAACAAGGTGAAGAATTCGTCAAAACGCGAGCGTGGTCCTTCGAGAAAGATCTCATCGTCGGGATCTGAAGGACTGGTTGCCGCCGAACTCGTGTCGGTGGGCCTTTCTGTATCGGGATCCGTCCCTGGCACAACGTTCACCTCATTCTTCTCTCTTGCCGGAGGAGACACGGATCACGCTGTTATGAATTGTCATTGGCAGAGGGTTTACGAGTCGCAGCGCTGGCAAGCAAGCCTCGATTAACTCTACAAATACAACGGTAAAGCTAAACGCCAGGATCTTTGGGAATCGGACGTTCCCGGCTGGAAATGACATCGCTCGCCATCCGACGGACTTTTTTCAGCGAACGTCGCGCCCATGCGTACTCGGTGGCAAGGATAGCCAGCCCAATGGGAATGACGATGAATGCTGGTCCGGGCAAAACAAGCAGTGCAATGCCGATCAGGAGGACAGTCACTCCGATCACCGAGACGACCGCGCGTCTGACGACCTTTATGTTGGTAGTGCTCCAAATACTGGAGAGACGTTTCGTCCAGGAAGGGGCGCCGACGGACTGTTCCGGACCAAGCTGAGCGCTCATAATCATAACATCGTCGCCTGTGAGTAGAGCGGTTCGGTCCGGTGTTCCGCCGGAAATCATCAGCTCTTGATCGCGGTGTGTAAACGGTCCAGAAGAGGTATCTGTGTCGATTTGATTTTGCGTCTGGCAGCTTTGTCAGCAAAAAAGCACGCCTGATCAACTTCTGGAAACGTCTTGTACTTGCCGGAGCGCGGCGGCCATTCCATTTCGAACAAATTTGATTTGCATTCGAATGATTCCGGCAAATCCCCTTCAAACGCCCAGGCGTGCACTATTTTCCCGCCTTTTTGTTTGATCCACCCAAGCGCAATCCAGTCCAGAACGCCTTCGGGGCGGAAACCGACCTCTTCCTCGAACTCAATTTGAGCGCGTGTTAGGAGATCTTCTCCCAAAGCCGCTTCGCCCTTCGGGATCGTCCATACGCCGTCATCTTTGCGAGCGAAAAATGGTCCGCCAGGATGCGCGAGCAGAACTTCGAGTTGATTGTTCCTGCGCCGAAACATGAGCAAGCCGGCGCTGATGCGACTTCGCGGAGATTCCAATTTTTCAGGCATCATTTTGCGCCAGGAACATGCACCACATCTTTCGCGGCTGTCGCTCGGTTTTCACTTCTATCGCCCCAGAGATGCAATGTGTAGGTGAACACAACATATCCCATCACGCGGCTCAGATCGTCGTTACTGAAATAGATCGCCGGATTGAACTGGAAATCCCGTGTGACATTGCAGGTGAAACCGATCGTCGACGAATTTTCAGAACCGCTCTGCCAATCGAACTGCACTCGCCATCTCTCATTGAAGTCGTAGGCATAGCCTAGGATTGCTTCGTTCTTGTAGCCGGCATGAATGGCTCCAACGATTACCTTGTGATGTTCGGTGTAGTAGCCTGCTTCAATATAGGGTTGCGGATCTACATCCAAGTGAGGCGACCAGTTCACGAATCCAACGGAAAGAAGAAAAGGCTCTTTCGTTAATAATCCGATTTCCGTGCCGAAGATCCAATCGTCCGGCTGGAATCCGCGAAACACCGCGATCTCGGCCCATTTGGTCAGGCCCATCTCGGCTTGCAATTCATATGGATTGGCAATGCGCTTGTCTTGAATTTGCAAACTCAAGGAGAGATCGCCTTCCGGTTGCAGATCTGGTGTCACAATTTGACTCAAGCCTTTCGTTGTAGCGAACGATGACGGAACGCTCGAAAGAATAGTCATCATTACGACGATGATCTTTACGCCGCTGATTAACTCTTTATTCGATGTTCGTTCAAGCAAACCGCTGGACATTTCGCCGCGAGTAAAACGGGCGTTTGCCAATTTGTCGATTCCTTGTTGAACCAAGGCTGAGCGATTTTAAGATCATCGATAATGCGCGTGCTCGCCATTGATGCTTCTCTGCGCAACACCGGTGTTGCAATTGTCGATGCAAACAATGGCAAACCACGCTCCGTCTATTTCGGAACGATCCACAACGCCAGCACACTGCGTTCTTCATCCTGTCTGGTGGCGATTCGCGATCGGTTGGTCGAACTCATTCGGGAACACGAACCGGACTGTTGCGCCCTCGAATCGGTCATTTACGTGCAAAGCTACAAGACTGCGATTCTGCTCGGCGCCGCGCGAGGCGCCGCCATCCTGGCCGCCGCAGAAAACGGATTGTCGGTATTCGAATATTCACCTAGACGAATCAAACAATCCACTGTTGGGCGCGGCGGGGCGGACAAAAATCAGGTTGCCTTCATGGTGCGCGCCCTTCTCGGTTTAACGGAAACACCGGACGCAGATGCCGCCGATGCGCTCGCGATTGGCCTGACCCACCTACGCTCGCAGGAAGTCGCCAACTTGGGAATTCCAGGAGCAACGCGGATATGAACGCGGCGGTTACTGATCTTCGCGTGCGCTGGCTTGGGCGAATGAAATTCCAACGTGCACTCGCGTTGCAGGAGGAAATTGTGTTGAAGAAACGTGAGGACTCTTCGGTAGAAGATCAATTGCTTTTACTCGAGCATGAACCCGTTTACACGATCGGCCGGACACCGGATCAATCGAGTTTGTCCTCCCCCCGTACGGTCGGACAGGTTCGCGGTGGCGAAGTCGGCGCCGCGAATTTGCCGCATCCTCTTTTTGTCATCAATCGCGGCGGCCAGGCCACATATCACGGGCCTGGACAACTAATGGGTTACCCCATCATCGATCTGCGCCGATGCGGTCAGGATTTGCACAAGTACTTGCGCTGGCTCGAACAATTGCTCATTGACCTTCTCGCCGAAAACGGAATCGCCGCTACGCGGCGCGAATCGCTTACCGGAGTTTGGGCTGGCGACCGCAAAATTGCTTCCATTGGGGTAGGGGTTCGTCATTGGATCACCATGCACGGCTTTGCCTTGAATGTATGCGGCGATCTTTCGCCTTTTAATCACATCGTTCCGTGCGGCATTAATAATGTCGCAATGACCTCCATGGAAACAGAAGCGGGCACGGCTTTTTCCGTTGTCCGTATTGCCACGTTGATGGAGAAATCGGCGCTAAATCAGATTGGTGATTTGCGCGTTAGTCGAGAGGCACAACCGATTAACGTTTAAGAAATAGAACTTTAGCAACAGAATATGATTCCTCTCGAAGACAACGTTGGCGATATTATCGGAAAAGCGCAACGCGGGTTGGGCATTTCCGATTCCGAACTGGCAAAAAAAGCGGGCGCCGACTTGCAGACGATTCGCAAACTACGCGAAGGCGATGTCGATGAGCAGGCACTGCTGCGCATTGCGCCCGTCCTGGGTCTTGCAGCGGACCCGCTTCGCGAGCTGGCGAAGGGCGAGTGGCGTCCGCAAAGAATCGATGAGCCAGACGGATTCGCGCAATTCAACACGCGTTATCACGACATGACCGTGAATGCTTATCTCGTTTGGGATCCGACAAGTCGCACCGCAGCGGTCTTCGATACCGGTGCCGATTGCACCGACATGTTGCGATTTGCCAGCCGCCATAAATTGAACGTGCAATTGATTCTTCTTACCCACGCGCATCCGGATCATGTCGCGGATCTGCCGCGTCTGCGTGAAGAGACGGGCGCGGATGTTTTTGCCCCTGAGCGCGAACCCGTCTCGGGCGCGGAGCCGATCGATGAAGGAAAGCATTTCCACCTGGGAAATCTGGAAATTGATACGCGACTGACCTGGGGGCATTCTCAGGGCGGAATCACATATGTCGTGACCGGCCTGGCGCGCCCGATCGCAATCGTGGGCGATTCCCTTTTTGCCGGGTCCATGGGCGGCGGAAATGTATCTTACCGGGACGCGTTACAGAATAATCTCGAGAAAATTCTCACATTGCCGGATGAAACGATCATTTGCCCAGGACACGGGCCCATGACGACTGTAGGCGAAGAGAAGAGGCACAACCCGTTTTTCGCCGCAAAGTAACCTCATCGTTATGAACATTGGTTTTGTTGGGGTCGGTCGCATGGGCGCGAACATGGCGCGCAGGTTGAAAGATCGACAATTTCACGTCACGGCTGTTTACGACACGAATCGCGCGACTGCTACATCGCTCGCCGCTGAGCTCGGTTGCGCCGCCGCTCAAGACTTGTCGGAAGTAACGGCAGAATCTGACGTGATTTTTACTGTCGTGACCGATGACAGCGCGATGCGCAACATCTTTTCAGGGAGCGGAGACAATCTCCTGATTAACGCGCGCGGCAAGCTTTTCATTAATTGTGCAACGATCTCGCCGCAGGTGCATATCGAGATCGAAAAGCTGGCGCACCAAGCCGGGGCAGAAACGCTCGAAGCGTGCATGGCCTCGAGTATTCCCCAGGCGCGCGAAGGAAAGCTTTATTTGATGTGCGGTGGAACACAAGATGCATTCCGCAAGTCGGAACCAATTCTAAAGGAGATTGCCTCGGAGGTGCGCTTTATCGGTAGGGCTGGCGAAGCCGCGAAGGTGAAAGCGCTCGTCAACATGGTGATGAACATCAACACTGCGGGGTTGGCCGAAGGACTCGCGCTCGGTGCGGCGCTCGGTCTGGATTTAGAAATGTTGAGAAAGGTGTTTTCGCAGACAGGCGCGTCCTCCCGCGTGCTCGAAACTGACGGCGAAGATATGCAGAATCATGAGCACAGCTGCTTTTTCTCCGCTGCGCATGCGGCCAAAGATAGCGGAATCGCTCTCGAGCTCGGGCGCAGCCTTGGCCTGGATTTGCCACTCGCAGATGCGACCAAGGAACAATACTACCGCATGGTCGCGGAAGGCCTGGGCGAACTCGACAAATCGGGCATCGCCGAGCTCACGTTCAAGGATCGACATAAGCAAGCCAGCGATCGGGTTTGACCAGGCACCCCTAGCCCATGCCCGAGGCTGCTGCCAGCAGCGGCAATCCTGGCGAACGCTGATCCGCTAGGCAGAAAACCTGAGCGTACCTTATCCGCGACCAAGCAAGCGATTCTAGAAATTTTAAGGTTTCGGAGAACTCTTCGCCGCCATTTCCGGATAAAGACCTAAGTAACCGTCCATCAACCACCAAATATTCCGACGGTCATTAACTTAATCCTTAAGGCAACAACCCAAATAAACCGCGGACATAATACGCGTCACACTACCCGATTATTCTGGTCGCGAATACTGCGCGCATCGGACAGTATCTGGCGAAATTGGGATGAGCGTGAATTTCGTTGCACCGGTTTATCGACGACGGCATGTAGTGATGTTAGATAAAAAATCGGCCCGGTGCCGGCCGGACAAAAACAGTCTTTCCAAAAGCGAAGTGAAGAAGCTGCTGGCCGCCCGCGTCTGGGAATGATTGCGAGTAGCTATACTTAGAGACAAAAGTGACTTGTCGGCGTTGTTTCCAAGGGCGGAAGAGAAATTGGAGTTCTTGAGAACTTTGCACCGCCGTTCCCGGATAAAGACCTAAGACGCGATTTACTCTTGAACCGGATCTATTAGGTCCGTGTGCTAGAGCTATGCCTAGAAGCTGGTTACGACATCGGTGTTCCCGATGTAGTTATTGGCTTCAGATTGAAAGGTTCTGTCTTAGGGAAGTTAAACAAACACCAATAGGCAACACCTGCATGGAAGCTGGCAGTTGCCTTTTCTGTCCAGAAGAACCGCACCGAGCAAATAACACGGTCAACTAACAAGATTGGCTAACATATTAATCCTTTTCCGGAACCTCGTGCGGCGCTTTCCGGATAAAGACCTAAGCAACGAAAGCGTCAACTGCTTCCATGGATGCGGCTGGCTCCTTCGGACAGAAAAATGAAAAATCGATTTCCAAGACAGATAGCTGCCGTGCTAGCCATTTTGATGGCTTTAGCGCCTTTTGCACCGCTCGAAGCGGCAAAACGGCATAAAAGAAAGAAACATCGCAACTATCGCTCGAAAGAGCTGCTGGGCGCCAGACAAATACAAGGGAAAGCGGCGCAATATGCCCATGAGCTCCTTTTGGAATTGCCGCCTGAAACGCTTGGCAGTGTCTCTATCACAGAAGGAACCGACTTTGAGGCCGCAGTGCAAAAGAATGTTCGCGATCTGAAAGCAGCAATAGCAAACTCATCCTGGCCGCAAGCTGCGAAGAATGCCGCATTCTGGCATTTGCCTGCCGGGTTGACTGGCGGCGGGGGAAAGAGTGGAAATTGGTCGGGAGAAACCTCCGTTGGCGGTTACTGCTTCTGCTGGACGCGCACGACGATCTTTTTCAAGGATCCGTGGTACGTGATTCGATTTACAGTAAAAATATGTTGTACGCCTACGCCTACTCCGACGTCGCCAACACCTACACCTACACCGACACCACCTCTACCTACTCCGACGCCACCGCCGCCAACACCGACACCACCTGCTCCTACGCCTACGCCACCTCCACCAACGCCGACTCCTGATCCAACACCAACCCTAACTCCGCACCCACGGAAACCGACTCCTACGCCCAGACCCGATCCAACTCCCACTCCAACGGCAACGCCCACAGCGACTCCCACGGCCACCGTTACGCCTAGTCCAACAGCTTCCCCTACTTCAACACCGACGGTGACTCCTACACCTACAGCAAGTCCGGATCCAACACCGACACCTACTTCAACCCCGACATTCACGCCAACGGCGACGCCGACGGCTACCGTTACGCCTAGTCCGACTGCGACGCCAACGCCAAGTGTGACGCCTACGGCAAGCCCAACACCGACATGCACGCCGCATGGTAACTGTACGTATTCCAGACTCTTTTGGAAGGACTACCCCGATCAGTGGCCGATAAACTCAGTGACTCTTGGCAATGTTGCTTACACCAAGGAACAATTGCTAGACATTCTAAATTACCCAGGCTTCGCAGGAGACGGGCTGAATCCAATGGCACGTGAGTTGGTTTCGGCCAAACTGAACATCGCCAACGGTGCCGGTCATGAATGCATTGACGACGCTATTGTACAAGTGGATGCCATTATCGGAAATCTCATTCCAAAACCGGTTGGCAACGACACGATACCGATTGGAAACGTGCAGGGATTTATTGACCTTCTGTCAAGTTACAATAAGGGAGATCTTTGTTGCGCAACGCATTGCTCAGCATTTCCCAGTCCGACGCCGACGGCAACCGTAACACCAACACCGACCCCTGACCCAACGCCAACAGCTACGCCTACCGCTACGGCCACACCAACTGCAACGCCTACGTCGACACCTACAGCAACTCCAACACCTACCGCTTCGGCGACGCCAACAGTAACCCCCACTCCATGTCAGTTAGACAAGCCTGCTATCACGTGTTGTACCTCCGCAGCTTCAAACATAGCGATCGATGTCATTGCTGGAGAGTCCGGTGCGCCGAATGGATTTGTCATTGAATGGATGACGGTGGCGGACTTTATCGCTAACGGCAATCAATGGCCCGATAATCCAGGCGAGGTTTGCCAGGCGAGTTTTTCCAACAGTCTGGCGCCAAATCAAACAGTCGAGGCGGTGATCGGCGATGATCGACTGTTCGACTCCGTTGGTGTGCGAAGTGATTGCTCGGGCGATCCGCTCCTTTGCGACACCGCTTATGTGTTCCGCTGCCGCGTGAACGAAACGGACTCTTGCGACGCAAGCCCGTGGGGTAATACCATTGCCTGTGCAACGCTGCCGTGTAATCCGGGACAAAATTGCACGTATTCGCAAGGTTATTGGAAAAACCATTCCGACATTTGGCCGTTGCAAAGCCTGACGCTTGGTGCCGTCAGCTATAGTGAATCACAGTTACTTCAGATCCTGAATCGCCCCGCGCAGGGCAACGGGCTCGTGATCCTGGCGCACCAGCTCATTGCTGCAAAATTGAATATAGCCAACGGAGCGGATCCAACGATGGTGCAGCAAACCGTGATTGACGCGGACAGCATGATCGGAGGGTTCATCGTACCGCCGGTTGGCACCGGTTATTTGGCACCAAGCCAGACTAGCGCCCTGACTGATACCCTCACGGAATACAACGAGGGAACGATCGGTCCTGGACACTGCGATGACTGACGGCACAGGGCCGCTCCGTAAATAGAGAAATAGTCGCTATAGAAGCGCGCAGCGAAGCCGAACGCTTGCTTTTGGCAATGTCTGGACCTTCGTGGCTCAGGATCGTGTCCCCTTTTTCAGTGTCTCTAGCAATTTTTTCGCTGCAGTTTTATTTGCATTGACCGACGCAAGAATCGGGCCGTTGCTTGTCGGGTCGGCACCGCCTTCGGCGGAGGTTAATCAATCCTCAACGTGCAAGTATTCCAGCAGCGGGCGGGAAAATCCGGGCTTGCCTAACATTCGCGCAAATGAGATCATCCGCGGCTGTGAAATCCGAAGCACCTCAGACCAGCGCCCGCCGCCCCGATCGCTTCATGACGACCCGGTGGAGCATCGTCTTGTCGTGCACGGATACTGATGGCGACGAAGAGAAGGCGCACGCCGCGCTTGCCGAGCTTTGCAAAATCTATTGGCGGCCCGTCTTCGCGTTCATCTGTCGCCAGGGACACTCCGTCCCCGACGCCCAAGACCTGACCCAGGACTTCTTCGCTATGGTGCTGAAAGGTCGGCTCCTGCAGCGAGCCGATCGAAGCCGGGGGCGGTTCCGTTCGCTGGTCCTTAAGGCATTGCAGAATTTCTTGCACGATGCAGTGGACAAACGTCACGCCCGGAAACGTGGCGGCGACGTGCAATTCGTCTCGTGGGACGATTGGATGGCTGAGGCACCATCGCACTTGTCGATTCCAGAGCAGGAGTCGGAGAATTGGTCGCCAGAAAGAATCTTCGATGTGCGCTGGGCGGCTACCGTGGTTGAGCGCGCCTTGCGCCGATTGGGCGATGAATGCGAAAGGCGTGGTCGACGACGTGTTTTTGATGTGTTAAACAATTGCCTCGCAGCTGAGCGGGAAGATGTTTCCTACGCCAAGTTCGCAAAAACGCTGGGCCTCCAAGAGGCGGCGGTGAAACGCCTTGTACACAGGCTGCGCGAACGCTATCGCGCGCTGCTCCGGGAAGAAGTTGCTCAAACCGTGGAAGGACCGAACGAGATCGACGACGAACTCCGTTATCTCTGTGCGGCGTTGAGCGCGGCAGAATAGTTCGAGATCGGATCGGAATATCGAAATCAGAGCGTTCAGGAGACCGCGAATCGCCCCGTAGCCCGTAAAGGTCGATACTTGCGATTTTAGGCGACGGCTTCAAATTCTCCGAAATCAGGCCTGCTGGCGTCGGCATTTCCACGGCGTCTGCTCTCGCGAGGAACAACGTGCACAGGTGTCGATTTTCCGACGGATTCTTGCAAAGGACGATTGAGCGCTGAATCTGTTTCGTCCTGCAACATTCCGTCTGACATTCGATTTTGGCGTCAGATATCCGGTGACTCTGGGGCAAGGAGCGACTTCTGTCCGATCGCTGCCGATTTGTATTCTTTGGCGATCGCATTTTTTCGAGAACTCCGCCCCTCCAATTCCGGAGAAACCAGAGAGGAAGCGTCGCCGCCGACAGCCGTACTCGACTTTCGTCACCCCGCTCCCTTCCACTTGCAGCCTTTGTTAAGTTTCAGAATCCGATGAGCGGTATTCCTGTTTCGATTCGTCTGCAAAAGGAACCGCTCATTTGTCCGCAATGTGGTTCGGCGTCGCGTATCGGACGTAGTCTTTGTCTGAGTTGTCTGCTTGCTCAGGGTCTGAGCACTCGGGTCCCTCCGCGTCAGGCGGCGGAAACGCTTGAGGACCTGCTTGGCGAACTCGATGTGCGGGACGCCGAGTGGCGCGTAGGCGATTACCAAATCCTTGAAGAAATTGGGCGCGGCGGCATAGGTGTCGTTTACCGGGCGCGACATAGGCGGCGCATTGTGGCGCTGAAACAAATTTTGCCTTGTCCTGCCGACTCGCGGGAGACGCTGGTGCGTTTCCGGCGCGAAGCGGAGACTGCGGCGAGCCTCGTTCATCCGAACATTCTGCCAATCTATGAAGTAAGCGAATGCGACGATGGGCTGCCGTTTTTCAGCATGAAGTTTGCTGGTGGGGGCAGTTTGCTGGATGCGGCTCCGGCATTGCGTGGTGAGCCGCGCCGAGCGGTGGCATTAATGGCGAAGGTAGCGCGGGCGGTGCAGTACGCGCACGGACAGGGGATTCTGCATCGGGATCTAAAGCCTGGGAACATTTTGCTGGATGGACGAGGCGAACCGCTGGTGAGCGATTTCGGTCTCGCCAAATGGCTGGACACTAGCAGCCACCTGACGCGCACACTGACTATCTTTGGCACGCCCGGCTATATTGCGCCTGAGCAGGTGAACGGATCGTCGGGCAAACTTGGTCCTACGGCCGATATATATAGTTTGGGTGCGATTTTGTTTGATCTACTGACGGGTCGTCCGCCATTTTTAGGTGAGCATGCGCTGAAGGTGATCCAGCAAGCGAGCGAGAAACCGGCGCCGAAGCTGCGCACTCTGATGCCTGGGTTGGACAAGGATCTGGAAACAATCTGCGCGAAATGTTTGGATCGGGAGCCGAGCGCGCGTTATCGCTCAGCAGGCGATCTTGCCGAAGACCTCGAACGCTGGCTGGAAGGCCGCCACATTGTCGCGCGTCCTGTCTCGCCGATTGCGCGCGGGTGGCGCTGGACGCGACGGAATCCAGTTATTGCGGGAATCGCAGCGCTTCTGTTGGCGCTGGGATTTGTTGCAGGGGTGATTATGTGGAAGGGCAGCGGACCGAACCCACCAGCAACAGCCAGCATCGCTGTTCTGCCGTTTGAAACTTTGAGCGACGATAAAGATGACGCCATTTTCGCCGATGGCGTTCAGGATGATATTTTGACCAAGCTCGCCAGCATTCGCGATCTCAGGGTGATTAGCCACACCAGCGTGATGAAGTATCGCGGAAAGCGGAACATTCGTGAAATTGGTAAAGCCCTTGGGGTTTCTCATATTGTGGAGGGTACTGTGTCCCGCGGTCGCGGAAACGCCCATTTTCACCTCAAGGCTCAATTGATAGACGCTGGCACTGGTGCGCTCGTCTGGTCGGAGGAATATGACCGTGACTTAACTGAACTTTTTGCGGTCCAAAGCGAGCTTGCGCGAAAAATCGCTCAACGGCTTCGCGCAAAAATTTCCACCGCGGAGAAACTTGCCGTTGAACAGCCGCCGACAACCGACCTTGTCGCTTTCGACCTCTACAATCGCGCTAAAAATCTTCTTGCGCTTCGCCTTAGCAGCGGCCTTAAAACAAATTTGCTACAGGCGGTCGACTTGTTGAATCAGGCCATCACACGCGATTCCTCTTTTTTTCAGGCGTACTGCCAGCTCGCCTATGCACATGAACAGCTCTATTTTCTCGGCTTCGACCATACGCCGGCACGGCTGAGTTTGGCTGAAGCAACCATCGAGCAGGCATTTCGCCTTCGTCCAGATGCAGGCGAAACCCATTTGGCTAATGCGCGAACTCTTTATCATGGGCACCTCGATTATAGTGGCGCTCTTGCTGAATTGGATATTGCTCGGCAGACCTTGCCTAATGATGCGCGGATATTTCGGATGATGGGATACATCCAGAGGCGCCAAGGACTCTGGCAGGAGTCTACGCAAAACCTGGAACGTTCAGGCGACCTCGATCCGCGCAACACCGAAACGTTCCAGCAGATTGCGCTCACTTATGGAGTTCTCCGGCGATACCCTGAAGAAAAATCAGTGCTGGATCGTGCGCTGGCGATCGATCCAAGCGATTTTAGCACGAAAGTTGCACTGGCGGCCATTCAATTTCATTGGAAAGCAGATACACGCTCATTGCATCAGGCATTTGATTCCGTAGGACCCGTAAGAGCTGGTGCCTTGTCGAGCGCAGCTGACGAGGGCTTGAGTTGTGCCCTGGCCGAGCGTGATGTCGCCGGCGCAAAGAACGTTCTGGATACGATCGGTGACACGCCTCTAACAGACTATTCGGTTCACCTGAATCGCCCCATCATCGAGGCCGTAATCGCTCGAATGACGAGAAATGATGGCGATGCCCGCGCTTTGTTCACAGCCGCCCGCGTTCAACAGGAGAAAACTGTTCAAGCCGAACCAAATTACGGCCCGGCGCTATGCGTTCTTGGTCTGATCGATGCGGGCCTTGGTCGGAAGGAAGAAGCGTTGCGAGAAGGCCGACGTGCGGTTGAGCTTGTTTCAGTAGAAAAAGATGCGCTGGTCGGTCCGACCATGATCAAGTATCTGGCCATGATTGCTGCATGGACCGGTGATAAAGATCTTGCGTGCGAACAGCTGGCCATTGCCATTCGTCCGCCAAGCACCCTCAGTTACGGTCAATTAAAGCTGTTACCGTTTTGGGACGCGCTCCGGGGCGATCCACGCTTTGAAAAAATCGTCGCTTCACTCGCGCCGAAAGAGGAACCAAACGAATGACGAAGAGATTTGCCCGTTCTCGTGTAAAATGTTCAACTCTTTGTGAATAACTTGAACAAAAATTTTCCATTTTTTAGTTTGCAACCGACCAAACTTCATTTAGCATCCTGACCTCTTCATGCGCGAGCCCTCCAGTTCTGACCCGGTGGACCTCCAAAAGGAGTCGGGTACCTGCCCCCAGTGCGGTTCGGCATCGCGCGTCGGACGCAGTCTTTGTCTTAGCTGTATGCTCTCCGCAGGCGTGGGCGCCAATGGAAATAACGGCGACTCGTCTGCCGAAGCCTCGACCAAGGCGGAAACGCTTGATGACCTGCTCGGTGAACTCGAGGTGTGTGATGCCGATTGGCGGATAGGAAATTATCAAGTCCTTGAAGAAATCGGTCGCGGCGGAATGGGCGTTATTTACCGGGCACGCCAGCGGCATTCGCGGCGCATTGTGGCGCTGAAACGAATCTTGTCGTATCACGCCGATTCGCAGGAAACGTTAGCACGTTTCCGACGTGAGGCCCAGGCAGCAGCCAGCCTCGATCATCCGAACATTCTACCAATCTATGAAGTAAGCGAATGCGACGATGGGCTGCCGTTTTTCAGCATGAAGTTTGCTGGTGGGGGCAGTTTGCTGGATGCGGCCCCGGCATTGCGTGGTGAGCCGCGCCGAGCGGTGGCATTAATGGCGAAGGTAGCGCGGGCGGTGCAGTACGCGCACGGACAGGGGATTCTGCATCGGGATCTAAAGCCTGGGAACATTTTGCTGGATGGACGAGGCGAACCGCTGGTGAGCGATTTCGGTCTCGCCAAATGGCTGGACACTAGCAGCCACCTGACGCGCACACTGACTATCTTTGGCACGCCCGGCTATATTGCGCCTGAGCAGGTGAACGGATCGTCGGGCAAACTTGGTCCTACGGCCGATATATATAGTTTGGGTGCGATTTTGTTTGATCTACTGACGGGTCGTCCGCCATTTTTAGGTGAGCATGCGCTGAAGGTGATCCAGCAAGCGAGCGAGAAACCGGCGCCGAAGCTGCGCACTCTGATGCCTGGGTTGGACAAGGATCTGGAAACAATCTGCGCGAAATGTTTGGATCGGGAGCCGAGCGCGCGTTATCGCTCAGCAGGCGATCTTGCCGAAGACCTCGAACGCTGGCTGGAAGGCCGCCACATTGTCGCGCGTCCTGTCTCGCCGATTGCGCGCGGGTGGCGCTGGACGCGACGGAATCCAGTTATTGCGGGAATGGCGGCGCTCCTGCTGGTCTTGGGATCTACAGTTGGCGTGATGATTTGGAACGGCGAAATGACGAGTCCACCGGCTGCAAGTGGCATCGCGGTCCTTCCTTTCGAAAGTTTAAGTTCAGATAAAGAAAATGCATTTTTCGCCGATGGCGTTTACGACGGTGTTTCCACCAAGTTGGCGAAAGTCGCCAACCTAAAGGTGATCAGTCATAACAGCGTGGCCAAGTACCGCGGCGCGCGGAATACGCAGGAAATTGGTCGTGCGTTGAATGTCGCGTACGTGCTCGAGGGAAGCGTGCGCAGGGAGGCAGGCAGGATCCATTTGAACGCCCAATTAATCGACACGCGCACGGATGCTCACGTGTGGGCGCAGGAATACGATCGGGATCTGAATGACGTATTCACCCTCCAAAGCGAGATCGCGCAAAAGGTTGCGGACCAGCTTGGAGCGCCGGTCTCATCCACCGAGAAAACTGCCATCCAAGAGCCACCGACCACTGACCTTGTTGCCTACGACGCCTATCTGCGGGCCAAAGACCTCATTAATGGCATTTCGTTTAGCACGCGTGCAAAAGAGGATTTGGTGCAAGCCGTTCAGCTGCTTGACCAGGCAGTCGCCCGTGATCCTTTTTTCTTTCTGGCCTATGGCGAGCTCGCTGGCGCACATGATCGAACTTATTTCCTCGGTTTCGATCACACAGATGCGCGGCTTAAATTATCTGAAACGGCGATCCAATCAATTCGCCGGCTGCGCCCCGATTCTGGAGAGACACATCTAGCGCTTGCACAGCATTTTTATTGGGCGTATCAGGATTTCGACCGAGCCCGGGAGGAATTGGCTATTGCGCGGCGCACGTTGCCTAACGAATCGAGAATTCCTCTTTTGGCCGGCTACATTGACCGGCGCCAGGGTCGCTGGGAGAAATCGCTGGAAGAAATGAAGCAGGCACTGGAGTTGGATCCACGCGATTTTTCCATACTCCAGCAAATCTCTCTTACTTACGAAGCTTTGCGCCGCTATAAAGAGATGGCCGAGACACTAGACCGCGCGCTGGCCATAGCTCCAAAAGATGTCATCAGTCGGGTCAGGCGCGCTTTAGTTGAACTAGAATCCAGCGCAAATCCAAAACCGCTGCATGCTACGATCGAGGCGATTCTCGCCGAGGACCCGACTGCGGCGCCAGTCCTCGTTGACCAATGGCTCTTCCTTGCCTTGCGCGAGCGCGATTCCATTGCTGCCGAGCGTGCCTTGGCTGCCATGCCTGAGGACGGGTGCTACGACGACAATATTCCATTCCCTAATAGTTGGTGCGAGGGTCTTGCCGCCCAGTTCCGTAACGATCAGCCGGCAGCCCGCCGCGCCTTCATGAGTGCGAGGAAAGACCTCGAGCAAACAGTGCGCAGCCAACCTGGTTACGCCCCGGCCCTCTGCGCGCTCGGCGTAGTGGATGCCGCTCTGGGAAACAAGGCGGATGCTCTTCGCGAAGGCGAGCATGCTGTCGAGTTGATGCCGGCAGAAAAAAACGCTCTCGAGGGTTCGATGTTGATCCAGTACCTAGCGGTGATTTATGCGTGGACGGGCGACAAAGATCGCGCAATCCAGCGATTGGCGGAAGCCACAACGCTGCCGGGAAGCCACGTTACTTACGGTCATTTGCGTCTTAATCCGCTCTGGGACCCGCTGCGGCCGGATCCGCGCTTTGAAGCAATCGTCGGTTCGCTGGCACCGAAGTAGCGGTTAAACGTAAGATCCTTGGGATCTGGGCCGCTCTCCACCCTTTTTTTTGCCGCCCTCGCGAAGAGGGGCGCGCTTTCGGTGATTGTTTTTATTCTAACGGAGCCATTTAACAGTTAGATAGCAGAAAGAAACGAAGACTCGTTGATTCCCGCCACGCGTCAACGGGAGGCAATGCACTCCATGCTAGCAAAGTGGTAACCAGCCTTATTTGACAACCGAATAGCGCCACAGTTTTCACGGAAACGGATCGTTCAAAATCAAGTCTTGGCGATAATGCTATTGCTGGCCATTGTCGCTACTTGCTTTTCAAATGCCAGAAGCACCACTTTGCGGCTTAAGAGATAGGAGAAAACCGCACAGATATTTCAGGCATGCCGGCAACTTGACCAACATCGCCTGAAATGCCACAGTAAAATTTTTTTTATTTTTATAGTTGACACTTATTCACATTGCTTGTAACCGTGCCAACTTATGAAAAAGCTCCAAGCCCAAATCAACAAACGCTTGGTCGCGGCAATGCTAATTACTATGGCTGTTATAGGTCTTAGTGTCCTTGCAGTGCATGCGCCCATTCAGAACCAAGATCCGCTCACGCGTTCCTTGAAGAGTATTCGAACCGACAAAGCGACTCTTTTTTATGCGGATCAGAAGTTGGAGCGGTGTTACTTCGTGGAGCGAGTCACGCTCGGAACCACGGAAAGTAAGGCCGCGACCGAGAACTTGAAGTTGATAGCAGCGACACTCTAAACCCGTTCTTTAACTAACGAACAATGTGCCAGTCCCGAAAGCCTTCGGGACTGGTTGCGTTGCGTACGAACGCCGCTACGACCGAGCGCATTCGAGGAACACACGGGGCAGCGTGACTCTCCTTTCCACCTAGCGGTATTCAACGATCTGTTACTGGTTGTTTGCAAGATCAGCTAATCACTGACCTGAATTCTCAGGCTGTATTGACGCGAATAATCAGAATAAAAGGAGAGGCGACCCGACGTCCGTCGTTTTCCTATGGGCTTGGTTATTCCGGATTCCGTCATTTCAACACATCTTGATTTGCTTCGAATCGCGCGATTCACTGGCCTAAAAATAATCGCGGAAGACGCAAGACGCCCCTACAATTCATCAGATGATTTCCAAACGCATTTACGCGGCTTGGTTCGTCGTACACTTCTTTCTCATAACGGCTGTTTGTTTCGCCGGCATATTCTCGTTGATCGCGGAGGGCGCCACCATTTTGCCATCAGCGTTGAAGCGGTATGCACGCAAAGCCGAACTGATTGCGGCATTCGTCCTCGGAAAGCAAGCGACTGCGTCGAGTGGGGTGAGGCGAGGTATCGCCACTTACCTGCATGCCGCCGGTATTCAGGGTGGATACAGTTTTTTTGCGCCGAATATTCCAGGTTACCACAAGTTAACCTTCGAACTCTATTACGAAGACGGACGTGTAGAGTATGAGTCGCCGCATGTAAGCGGCAGAGCGGCGGCCCTTCGTCTGGACAGTTTGTTAGACCGCTTGGCCGATCAGCGTTACGAGCCGATACGGGAAGTAGTGATTAAAATGCTCGCGTTGTCCGTTTGGCGACTCCACCCAGAGGTGAAAAAAATTCGGGCCATCTTCGAGTTGGTTAGTCCGCCGAGTATCGGTGACTATGAGCGTGGACGAGGTGAATCCTTTCAGCCCATGTTCAGTTACGATTTAAGTCTGCGCCAGGAGGAAGAGAAGCAATAGAGGAGCCATGGTTCGCACCGGATAGGCGGAATAGAAGTCGAAGCATTGTGGCTTCGAAGAAGCGTGACACCGCGATGTTCTTCAGTCCTACATCGTAAGTATGCTTTGCCCTTGCTGATTCACTCTGTTATCCGTTTGATTTGTTAATCCGTGGCTAAATCATCCGCTTTCAACGAACACGTTGCGGTGAATATTCTGCGACGATCGTGGGAAAGTCTGATATCATTCCTTTTCGCGCCAGAAACAGACAAATGGCTTGGCGCTTTGCGTATCGGTCTCGGACTGCTGGTAACCATTTACGCATCATTTTTAAGAAATGATTGGCACACCCTGTTTGCTAGTACCGGGAAGGGTCTTGTCAGCCGCCAACTGGGAGAAGCCATTACCTCCTTCGATAGTCCACTCATTCCCAAACTTGGCTGGCTTGTTGCTCTTGGCCGTTATGCTCACATCGGCGAGGACGCCGTTCTTTCAATTGCATGGGCCTGTTTGCTATGCACGGGGCTGCTGTTATTACTAGGCCTCTTCTCTCGCCCTGCCGCAATCATTGCTTGGTTTCTTCACCTCTGCGCAGCCGAAAGCGGTGGATTACTCGCATACGGCGCCGATGACTTCATGACCACAGGCCTTTTTTATTTGATGTTGTCGCCCTTGCCGGACCGATACTCGCTTGATCATCAGTTGCTACAGGCGGAACTAAAAAATCCACACATTTTAGGCTTTTGGCGGCGGGTCTTACAGGTGCATATGTGCTTCGTTTACTTTATCGGCGGCCTGGCGAAATGTCTCGGAAGCGGTTGGTGGAATGGCTCCAATCTCTGGCGATCTCTAACCCGGCCACCTTTCAACCTTATTTCCCCAGACATTCTTGTACGATTTAAATACGCGCTGCCGATCCTCGGCATTTCGATCTGCCTAATCGAACTTGGTTACCCATTTTTCATTTGGATTAGGAAGACCCGTTTGTTTTGGTTGGTGTGCATCTTGGCAATGCACACGGTGATTGGACTGGCAATGGGAATGTATCTTTTCGCTCTTGTGATGATCGTTTTGAACGTTGCCGCATTCGGTATCGGAATGAGCAAACGGCAACCTCTTCCTTCCGAAGGAACGGTGGGCTGCGAAGACACAGAGCAACACACTGGCATTTCGGCCAGATCAGCTATCGGAACGTGGCCGCGTCGCGGTTAAATTCAACCGATGCGAAATCGCACATCGCGAATCGTCCTGCCGCCGAAACGTTGTTTTAGTTTCCGCAAAATTTCGGACTTGGAAATTTGTTCGAGCTCGTAATGCAAGGCTGGCTGGAGCACGCGAACATAGAGAACGCCTTCGCGCAATGCTACCGGCGCCGAATGCGTAGCGATAAATTCGCCGACGATTTTTCCCCAGGCGTCAATCACTTCCGTCTCATGCAAACGCTCCCGCAACCCGAGGCGTTGCATCAATTTTGGTACCAACTCGGACGGCGACTGCCACCGATCGCCGCGCGGTTTTCTCTCGGAGAGACCTCGCCATTCGGCGATCACGGCAGCGCGGAGAGAAGGATTCATCGTGAGGCGTAAATCGTGATTCGTAGTTCGTGATTCGGTTAACGATGTAGCGCTTTAACGAATTACACCAGGCGTGTGATCAATACTTTCGGCGCATGTGGCTTGGCAAAATATTCAGCTCGGTGCGGTACTTGGCCACGGTGCGCCGCGCGATCGGAATACCGCGTTCGCTTAGGATCTCAACGATCTCATTGTCGCTCAACGGTTCATTGCCATCCTCGCGCTTCACCAGCTCGAGGATAGCTTCCTTCACGCTGGTGTTGCTCAACGATTCACCGGTCGCGGTCTGGTAGCCGGGCGTAAAAAAATATTTCATCTCGAATACGCCTTGCGGCGTGGCCATGTATTTGCCGGACACGGCACGGCTCACCGTAGTCTCATGCACGCCTACCGCTTCGGCGACCTCTGCCATGGTCATCGGTTTCAAATGCGACGGTCCGTGCTCGAGAAAATCGTGCTGTCTCGCCACGATCTGCTGCGCAATATTGGAAATTGTTTGCTGGCGTTGATGGATCGAGCGAATAAGGAATTTCCCGCTCCTGATTTTGTCGCGGATATAATCTTTGACTTCGCTGCTCTGGGTGTTGCCTGAGGCAATGATATCTTTGTAAAGATTGCTGATCCGCAGATGCGGAATCTGCTCGTCGTTTAAACTTATTTGATACTCGCCATTCACCTTTTCCACCGTCACATCCGGCAGCACATAGTTTTGCGGTGCGGCTGCAAACACCTGACCAGGACGCGGATTGAGTCGTCCAATATTGTCGGCTGCGCTTTGCACATCCTCTACACTGGTCCCTATCCGACGCGCGATATCGGGAAAGCGGCGCCTGCCCAAATCCTCCATATGTTCGGACACAATTTTGTGCTCCAGGCTGTCTTCTTTTCCCTCTCGCTTTAGTTGAATGAGCAAACACTCGCGTAAATTGTGCGCCCCGACTCCTGGCGGATAAAAACTCTGGATCAAGGCGATCATTCTCCCGAAATCTTCCTTGGGGATTCCTGAGTTGAGCGCCATTTCTTCCGACGTGCTTTGGAGAAATCCATTGTCATCGATGTTGCCAATGATCAGCTCCGCGGCCTTGCGGTCGCTGGCGTTGAGGGCGCTCTGATTCAGTTGTCCCAGTAGATTTTGCTGAAGTGTTTCCTGCACGGCAATGGAATCGAAAAAGAACTGACGCTTATCTTTCACTTCCCGTGACCTCTGAAAACCATCCGTACTAGAGTTCGCCGACTGCGCCATGTAATCGCGCCATTCCTCATCCAGGCTCGCCAGCTTCTCGAATTCGCTCTTAAAATTTTCGTCAACGGAAGTCTCGCTTTCGCCCTGCACGTCGGGGGAAGGCTCATCCGGCAGTTCTTCGAGAACGGGATTTGTCTCCATTTCCTGCTGAACAAGGTTTCGCAGCTCGAGCAGTGGCGTCTGCAGGACGAGGAGGCTCTGTTGGAGTTGAGGCGAGAGAACTTGCTGTAAGGCAAGGCTCTGCCCGGGAAGCAGTCGGGTCTGCATTCCTGGTCCGGCCATACGCCGAGTTTACTGGCGCAGCAGATGGCGAGCAAGCAATGGCTTCGCCATGTTAAATTGTTGAAACATTAAAAAGCTGCCGGTCGCGTCGGCGTGACAATGTAACACTTTTTAACCAATCGCGTCATTGACTCGTCATTCATCATTCCCCAATGCTCTATATCTTTCCATTGATCATCATCCAATTAATCTGCCCATCGAACGCCACTATTTCTCCAAATAGATCCCGGTCTCCGCTGCAGGGAATGGCTATGAGATCGGCTCGAAGGCCGGCCCGAATCCGGCCAAGCGTGTTCTGCTGACGTAGCGCCGACGCCGGATTCACCGTTGTCATCTCAAAAATCTTCTCCGGTGACCTCTCCGGTTCACTACGCTGAAATGCGCGCATCTCCGCAAACAAGTTCAGGCTTTCGTTGCTGGCGAGGCTGTCGGTGCCCAGGGAAACATTAAATCCGAGTGCGTCCAGCCGGTTGAATGGAAATGGGCTGTGGCCGAAATACTGGTGACTTCGCGGGGAATGCACGACATGAAATTTCATCCTCATTTTTTCCAGCAACTGGAAGTCGCTTTGCGTCAATTCGTTTACGTGCGCAACGATCCATTGTGATAGGGCGCGATTGGTCCCAGCCGCACTGGCGTGAGACGCGCCGACGAATAACTCTAAGGGTGTATCATTCCCACAATCGTGCATGTCACGCCCAATGCTTTTCATAAATTCGTAAAGCGGACCTGATGCATCGCGAAACATTTCCATTTCCTCTCGTGATTCCGCCAGATGCGTTGTCAGCAAAACATTCGCGCCGGCTTCCTCACACCGTTGATACAAATTTTTGGACGCCGTAAACAGCGCATGCGGTGCTAATCCGTGGTTTTGCCCGAACTTTAATGAGTCGACTACAGAATCGACAAGTTCACTTACTCGCTCGGGCGAGCGAACATCAATTAGCTCTGCGAACCACCACGTGCGAAGCGGCGCTTCCGAAAACTGCCGGATCAGTTCCGGAAACGCAGTCAGATTCGCGATGGTTGTCGTGCCGAATCGTTTCGACTCCGCGAATCCTTCGCTGATCGATGCGATGAAATCTGGTGGTGAGAGTTTCGATTTCTCTGCGTTAATGGCCCGGATCCAGTCGGTGAACGATTGTTGTTGGGGAATCTTACCGCGTAAACATGTGTAATCGAGATGACAATGGGCGTTGATCAGACCCGGCAGCAGCGCTTGCTCGCCAAGATCGACCACGGCGCCGGAATTGCGCGTTTTGATTTGGTCGAATTTTCCAACATCCACGATTCGATGTCCGGAAATTGCGACCGCGCCATTCCCAATTGGCGCTCCATCCATCGTCACGACGTCCCGCGCGCGAATGATCATTCGGCTTTCACTACCTTCCGGCAGGCCGCTACCAAAAGGTTGCACGCCTCCTGACAAAGCAGCGGGACTATGGCCGGGGTCGCTGTGTCCGCGGTAGCTTTAGCGAAGGCGGATGACCCCAGCCTGCCCGCCCCCTGGATCTGATCCCAAGTCGGATCAAACTTTTCTTTTGGCAACTTTGTTGACGCAATCGTGCCGCACTGGTCGCGTTTCCATAAGATTGTCCGCAGACAGCCACCATTGGATCGGCAAAAATCCGCTATTAGATGATCAATCTGCGAATCCGAAATTTTGGCGGCGATACGGTACATCCCCGATTGCCGATCCAGGGTTTCGCGGAGTGGTGTGGTGCGCAGTTGACCACTCTGCCACGCAACGAAGACGCCCAACCTGCCTGGATAAAAATTATCGAGAGCGCGTTTCAATTCCTCCATTGTCGCAAGTTCCATGCGCCAGCCGTGCCGCAGGTTCGGCGCGGTTTTTAGTGGACGATAGTTTCCGTCGTCGTCATATCTTGCGATCTCGATCGCGCCTCCTGCGTTTCGAAACATTTCCAACTGATCGTGTGCCTCTTCATCGCGATGACATAGCACAAAACTCTTGCTGGTTTTTCGAACCGAAATCTGGCCGAAATAGAAAGGAGCAATTAGCAGAGCGTCGAGGTCACTCTCGATGAAGCCCGGCATCGGTGGAGCGCGACGATCAGATCGCGCCACGTTAGTGCAAACAATGGGCGATCAGGCCGCCGGCCCGCTCCAGGAATTCTCGATCTTCTTCGCCAAACGCGTTCAACTTATCACTCTCTACGTCCATCATTCCGAGAATGCGCCGGTGGTCGTTGTTCCTCATCGGGACAACGATCTCCGACCGCGTCGTATGAAACGCGGGGAGATGGCGCGGATCCTTGTGTGCGTCGCCGACAATGATCGGTTTCCCGGAGTCTAACGCAGCGCCGCACAGCCCTTGCGAAGTAGGAAAGCGAGGATAAGCGGGCGGTTCGTTACCTGTGCCGGCAAGAATCACGAATTCATCTTTGACGATTTTGTATACCGCCAACCAGCGGTAATCGCGCGCCGTGCGAATCATTTCCACCAGTTGCTTCATTCGTTTTCGGGTGCAGCCGCCAGCCAGCGCAAATGCCCCGATCTCCTGCAGCTTCTTGCAAGTGGTTTCCTTCATTCGCGGGAAAGCAATCTTGCGCAAAAACAAACCAAGCGCGAGCGCGATTTTAAATTTTTGTGATGCCTGCTTGCTCGACGATGATGTCCGCAAAACCGGGATCGGTGCCGATCGATGGCGCATAGAACAGGGAACGACCGTCGACGCGGTACGGATTGCCCCGGAAAATCTCACCGCGCACCGTGCGCGAAGTAGTCCATGTCTCTTGGCCGATCCCTATCAATCGCGGTATGTCCACGTAACTATGAAGCCCGTCTGAGATAAAGAACGGCACAACCACTACGTTTCGAGTCTTGGTCAATTTCCGCCAATCCGATACCAGCGGTGGTTCTTCCATGTAAACGTTGAGGACTTCCGCGAATCTTCCGAGCGCACGGATGTCTTCAGCTTCACGTTTTGCCGCCACGGCACTGTTTTCATTCAGGTCCGTGCCGTGCGCAACGATTAGCAGGCTGGTTGCAACAGGATCCACACCGGGTGCGACCTCGCGTGCGCGTTTGAGCAACAATTCGGTCATCGCGGGATGATTTCCAACCGGCTGACAGTACTTCCATATTTGTCCGTTGGCCCGTTTTGTGGTGACCCCATCCAGCTCCAGCTCGCGCGGGATCACCGTTTGAGTGAAGTAGCCTTCGCTGATGAAATTCGGCACCACGCAGACTTCACGGATCGATTCCGCATCGAACAAAAACTGTGCATCGCGCAAGCTAGGTTCCTCTTTCCAAAACGCACATTCGACATCTGCAAAAATTTTGCGGCGCCGAATCTCAGCGGTGTGTGCCAGCGTCGGCGCACTCGAGTCCGGATTCACCGTAGAGCCGTGTGCGACGATTAGCAGAGCGTCGTGACCGCTAGAAGTCATTCGAACTAAGAAACGTCGAATGCTCAACGCCGAAGTCCAACGCTTAATTTCACGATCCGTCTTCCTTGGGCGTTGATCTTGAGCGTTGGACGCTGAGCGTTTAACTTTTAGCTGCTATGCGTTTTCGGACTTACAAGAACACTGATCTAACGGTTAGCGCGGTCGGCTTTGGTTTGTGGACGATTTCCACCGGCTGGTGGGGAAACTTTACCGAAGGCGAAGCGGTCGCGCTCATGCACAGGGCATTCGACCTCGGCGTTACCGTGTTCGATGCTGCTGATACCTACGGAAATGGTTTGAGCGAAGAGCTGATCGCCAAGGCGTTCCCCAATCAACGGGACGAAATTGTGATCGCAACCAAGGTCGGTTACGATTTTGTTCATTACGGCCAGACACGCGGACGAGGTCAACGGGAAATTCCGCAGGATTTTTCACCGGAAGCGGTGTTACGCGCGACCGATGCGGCGTTGCAGCGGCTAAAAACGGACCGGATCGACCTTCTGCAACTGCACAACATCCGGATGGAGCAAGTCTATGATGATGCGGTCTGGACGACGCTTGAGAAGTTAAAGACGGAAGGAAAGGTTCGCTATTACGGCATCGCGCTTGGCCCCGCGATCGGTTGGCTTTACGAAGGGGCGAACTGTATTCGCGAGCGGAACATCACAAGTGTGCAACATATCTACAACGTGCTGGAGCAACATCCTGGGCACGGTATTCACGATGCCGCAACCGATGCCGGCAAGGACACCATGTTTTTAATTCGCGTGACCCATTCGTCCGGAATGCTTGAGGGAAAATACACTGCCGAAACAACCTTTCCGCCGACCGACCATCGCAGCCATCGACCGCGCAGCTGGTTGCTGAATGGAATTAAAAAGGTGGAGAAATTACGGTTTCTCGAAAATTCCGAACGCACACTCGGGCAAGCAGCGTTGCAATGGCTGCTCGCCGACGATCGCGTGGCTTCGACGCTGCCGAACATTTACAACGAGGAACAGCTCGTTGAATTTGCCAAGGCTCCGCATTGCTCATCACTTACGGCCGAAGATCTGGCGAAAATTGATGGGCTCTATGCCGATAATTTTGGCGTTGAAGAAGCAGCGCCGAAGTTTAAGGGAACAATGGAGCTACCAAAGGAAACTGCAGCCGCTTAGTCTGTAGCCGCGGGCGTTAACCGCGGCTGATCGAGAAATAGCGAGATCAGCGCCTCGGCTATAGTTAATCCGATTCGTCTTCTTCCTCCACTGGCTCTGCGCGTCGAATTTCTGGCTGTTCGTGACCGCGACGCTGCCGGCTGGACGGCCGACTGACGATCTTTTCACCCTTGTAAATTTCTTTGAAAATGTCGGCAATCATTGGGGCAGCCGCGGAGCCGCCATGGACTTTGCTACCGACGTCGCCCTCGTAAATAGCTGCGAACGCGTACCGCGGTTGGTCGGCTGGCAGGAACCCGGCAAACCATGCTGCCGTGCGTTCTTTATTTTTAGGGCCCCATTGCGCAGTGCCGGTTTTACCGGCGACCTCAGCATTATCGAGGCTCGCCTGGTGCGCGGTGCCGCCCGCACCATTCACAACGTCGTTCATTCCCGTGTGCAATTCGTCCAGTGTCTCGGAAGACAGGTTAAGCGTTCTCTTCGCTCGCACCTGATAGGCGGTAACTATTTGGTTATCGAACGTCTGCACCTGTTGGACCAGCCGAGTTTGATACAATGTTCCACCGTTTGCCACGACGCCCATGGCCTGGGCCATTTGCAGGGGAGTGGCCTGCGTGTCTCCCTGCCCAATGGACATATTCGCAATGTCGCCGTTAAGCAATCTGCGACCGTGCGTTGCCTTCATGTATTCATCATTGGGAACACGACCTTCCGCTTCGCCGCGTAAAGGGATACCGCATTTCGCACCGAAGCCTAGTTGCAACGCCCAATCGATGATGGGTTGCGCGCCGGTTTTGATTCCAACCTGATAAAACCATGTGTCGCACGATTCGGTAAGCGCCTGCACAAAATTCAACGAGCCGCGATTCCCTTTTTTCCAATTGTGAAAGGTGACGTTGCCAATTTGAATTGCCGGAACGCATTCATATTCATCGTCCGGTTGGACGGCATGACTCTCGAGCGCGGCAATTCCAACGGCAATTTTGAAGGTCGATCCCGGCGGATAAGAAGAACGATAGGCTCGAGGCAAAAGCGGGATATCTGGATCGTTCTGCAAAATTTTGAGTTGTTCAGCCGAAATTGACGGAACAAACAGATTTGGATCGTAGGTAGGCCAGGAAGCCAAGGCAAGAATGTCGCCGTTGTTTGGATCGATAATCACGATGGCGCCGCGTTTCGCTTTTGCTTCCAGCGCTTTTTCGGCGAGTTGTTGAAGACGCAGGTCAAGGGTGGTCACTACGTTGTAACCGGGCTCGGGCGGAGTGATCAGTTTCTCGGAAGTCTTCCGACCATCTTTATCAAAGGTGAGTTTGTATTCGCCATGCTTGCCCGTGAGCATGTCGTTGAAAGTTTGCTCGAGTCCCTCGCGTCCCTCGGTTTCGGGCCACAGGGTTTCGTGATTGTCAACGATGCCGTCTGGATTGCGGCCGGTTTTGCCGGTGTAACCGATAATTTGACCGGCCACTTTTCCGTTCGGATAAACCCGTACGTAGATCGGGCGCACAATCACCCCGGGCGGCGGATCATTTTTGATCTGTTCGTACTCCATCTGGCTGAGATTCTGCGCGATCTCCATAGGCATGATTCCTCGGTTATGGTAGTGACGAAGAATCGCTTCGTCGGAAATCTTGACTTTGCGACCAATTAGCCTGGCCGTCTTGTCGATCTTTTCCCTGGCGAAGCTGAGCGTCTGTGCATCGGAAAAATCAAGCGGCGTTGGGAAATTGATGGCCAGATTGTAGCTAAGTCGATTTTGCGCGAGTGGTTCGCCGTTCCGGTCTGTAATCTGGCCGCGCGGTGCTGGAACATCGAGCATGTAAGTGCGCGCGAGTTTTTGCGTCTCGAATGTGGGCACAATTGTTTCTTCGTCAGCTTGTGGAGGTGTGCTTGTACTGGGCACAGCAGATGGCGCCAGCGCCTGGGCGAATGACGCGATCGGTGTCGTCTGGATCGAGAAGGCGACCCACAAAGCGCCCAAAGTTCCCCAAAGTGATTTCATTCGAAAAAGCGAATCTGCGAATCTATCGATAAATCAATGCTTTTGCAGGAATTGATGCACTTCTTCGGCCAGCTTTCGACCTATTCCTTCCGTGGCGGCAATTTCGTCGACCGTGGCCTTACGTAGGCGATTCACCGAGCCGAACTTTCGCAGCAGTAAATTTTTGCGGTTCTGACTCACGCCGGGGCAATCGTCGAGAATGCTTTCACCGACCCGTTTTTTCATGAGTAATTGGTGATATGCGTTGGCGAAGCGATGCGCCTCGTCGCGAATGCGTTGGAGCAATCGCAAGGCGCCGGAGTCCATCGGAAGCTGCAGCGGCAGGGCCCGACCCGGCCGGTAAATCTCTTCGCGTTCCTTGGCCAGGCCGATAATCGGAAGATCGTGCAAGCCTAGTCGCTGCAATTCACGGCACGCCGCGGAGAGTTGGCCCTTTCCGCCGTCGACGATAATCAGATCTGGAAGACGAACCGCTACAAAACTTTCGTCATTCCGGGGCTCGAAAGTTTTCGGGGTCGAGGAATCCCGGGAAGTTACCGGGGCGTGTTGCAGTGGGGTCCCTGGACTTCGCTCGGGGTGACCCGAAATTCGCGCCAACGCATCCGCGGCATTCTCCTGTGAAAACTCCGCTACTTCCGAGTTTGCATCGCGCGCCTCCAGCAGAACACGCGAATACCTGCGCCGGACAACCTCGGCCATGCTGGCGAAATCGTCCTGTCCGTGGACCGTTCGCACCCGATAGCGGCGATAATTGTCCTTGTCGGGTATGCCTTCACGAAAACAAACCATCGAGGCGACAACGTGCGTCGTGGAAATATTTGAGATATCGAAACATTCCATCACACACGGCACTTGCGGGAGTTGTAGCGCATCAGCCAACGCGCGCACGTCCGCCATCGGATCGATTGCGCTTGGCAAACTGCCGCGGGTAAACCGACGCATTGGCCTCGTCGTGCTGCGCAAATCGTCAACCATATTGCGTAGTTCGGCTGCTTTCTCGAACTCCATTTTCTTCGCCGCTTTACGCATTTCCTCTTCCAATGTCGCGATCATTTCCCTCGATTTTCCTTCCAAAAATTCACAGGCTTGCAGTACACGCTCGCGGTATTGGTCTGCGTTAATTTCGCTCAAGCGCACCGGCACCTGATAGGTCGCTGATTTCAATTCGCGCTCTGTAGGCGAGCCTCGTCCAAATGTGAGCACCCCGAATTTTTTCCGCATGAAATTCAATGTCTGCCGCAGCGCCCCGGCATGCGCATACGGACCGAAGTAGCGGCTGGAATCGTCCTTTTTGAACCGGGCGAGCCGAAAACGCGGCCACTCCTCCGAAAGATCGACCCTCACCAGAAGGAACCGTTTATCATCGCGAAAGGAAACGTTATAACGGGGCCGGTATTCCTTGATTAGTTTGCCTTCGAGCAAAACGGATTCCGCTTCGCTGCGGACGGTGTGCGTCTCAAAATTCCATGTCGCGTCGAGCAGTGCGCGCGTTTTCAAGTCGGCTTGCGCTAATTTGGATGGCAGGAAATATGAACCCACTCGTTTCCGCAGGTCGCGCGCTTTGCCTACGTAAATCACCCGATTAAACCGGTCGCGCATCAAGTATACTCCAGGTTTATGTGGGACCTCGTGCACCTTCTTCTGCAAATCCGGCTTCTCTTTGGTCGATACAGCCATCCAGTCGTAAATCTACGCGAGAAGCGGAGATCTGGAAATCGCTATCGCCCGTCCACCCGTCGCAAGCAGCAACATGCGTACAGCAAAGCGCCCGCGAAATTTTTCGCGGGCGTCTTTGATTTAGCCGTGACGACTTTTCCGTTAAGGTCTCGTCGTCGTAGTAGTTGTTGTTTCCTCGTGTTTGATAACCCTGGGTGGTTGGCTCAACACGACCTTGCGCACGAGTACCCTGTCGCCGACTTTCGTGTAATAGACGGTTGCCGGCATATCTGGTCTAATGGCCGACAAACTGACGGTACGACCCGCAGGATCTACCACGGTGGTGTCCCGAGTATAATAATAACGGGCTGGCGCCACCTCAGGCGTTGTCCGGAACATGAAGTAATCCGAATCCGGGGTGTACGTAACAATTGTGCCAGCACTGGTCGTGGTTGTTTGCTGAGTGGTCGTCGTGCCCGTTACCGGATCATTCGTGGTGGTAGTAGTCGTGGTCTGTGCCAGCGCTATCCCTAATGACGCTACGCAAGCAAATCCAGATGCCAATATTTTTACTAATCTCGTTTGTTTCATATTTGTCCCTCTGCTTTGATTGAATGGATGTCCTCCATTCTGTATCTCTCCAGCCGCTTAGTGCCGGAGCTTCTTCAGTTACGCCCTGATATCGTAAATTCCGCCCCGCGCGGTCGCATCCGTGGGGATAACTCCTTTTGTTGCAACAAGGTAGGATGATGTAGCATTTTATGCAGGCTTTACCTGGTTTTCGCGATTTTCTCCCCGACGACTGCGCGGTGCGCAATTACATCTTTGCGTCCTGGCGTGAAGTCGCGCGGCGCTACGGTTTTGTTGAATGGGACGGCCCGGTTCTCGAACCGACCGAGCTGTATAGGAAAAAAAGCGGCGCAGAAATCGTCGATCAACTTTTCAACTTCACTGATAAAGGCGAACGCGAAGTCGCAATGCGCCCCGAGCTCACGCCTACGCTTGCTCGAATGATCGCGGCGCATGAGCGCGAATTTAAGAAGCCGCTCAAATGGTTCTCAATTGGCCAATTTTTCCGTTACGAAAAGCAACAGCGCGGAAGATTGCGCGAACATTTTCAACTCAACTGCGACATCATTGGGGAAGCGAGCCTTGCCGCTGACATCGAGTTGGTGGCGCTCAGCATCGATATCCTGCGGGGGTTTGGGTTCACCGCAAAAGATTTTGTCGTCCGGATCAGCGACCGCGATTTCTGGACCAATTTCCTGCGCGAAAGAAATGTACCAGCGGATCGATGGGACGAATTGTTGCAGGCAATCGACAAATCCGGACGTGAACCGCGCCAGAAAACAGCGGAGAAACTTGGCAAACTCGCCGACCCAATTTTTTCAATTCTAAAGATCGGGGGGAAGAGCCCGAAACTCGACCAGCTTGTTGATGGCCTCCGCGAGCGAGGGCTTGCAGATTACGTGACGATCGATGTCGGTATTGTGCGCGGATTGGCTTATTACACCGGTATTGTATTTGAGGTGTTCGACCGGGGCGGAAAACTCCGCGCCATCGCGGGTGGCGGCCGTTACGACAACCTGATCGCGCAAATGAGCGATGGCGGTGTCTCAATGCCGGCCCTCGGTTTCGCTATGGGAGACGTTGTGCTTGCTGAGCTAATGAACGAAACGGCTCATGCGCGTGAGAGATTGGAGAATGCGATCGCACAGGGCCGGAAGATCGATATCTATGTCGTTATTGCGAAGGAACAGCGCCGCTCAGACGCTCTCGCGCAAATTCAACAATTTCGCGACCGCGGCTTCCGCGTGGATTATCCACTGACCGGCGAAAAGGTCGGCAAACAATTTCAAACCGCCGAGCAACTTGGCGCGCGCGTTGCGGTCTTGTTCGGGGACGAATGGCCGCAGGTAAAAGTAAAGAACCTGGCTACGCGAGAAGAATCTTTAGTTCACCACGGCGAGTTACTTGCGCACTTGCAAGCGTAATCCAGTTTGTCATTCTGAGCGCACCGGGATTGCTCGACGTAGCTCGGAATGACAAGAAACATGTATCGCACCCACAACTGCAATTCACTTCGCAAGAGCGACGTCGGTAAACAGGTCGTGCTGGCCGGATGGGTAAATGTCACACGCGATCACGGCGGAGTAATTTTCATTGATCTCCGGGATCGCGAAGGCCTGACGCAGATCGTGTTTCGACCTGAGGAAAATCCGCAACTTGCGAAGGAGGCTCATACCTTGCGCAGCGAAGACGTGATTCAGGTTTCCGGTCGCGTCGCTGTGCGGCTGCCCGGGACAGAAAACCCAAATCTCGCCACCGGCGATATCGAAATCATTCCGAGCGAGCTAAAGATTCTGAATCGGGCGGACGACCTGCCGTTCCCGATCGATGCCCAGCCGAACAACGAAGACTTGCGGATGACCCATCGATACTATGATTTGCGCCGCCCCCGGTTGGCGCGCAATTTGCGGCTGCGCCACATCGCGGCGAAAGCGACGCGTGATTATCTGGACAGCCAGGGTTTCGTCGAGGTTGAAACACCGATTCTTTCCAAGAGCACTCCGGAAGGGGCGCGAGATTTTTTAGTGCCGAGTCGAATCACTTCCGGGAAATTTTATGCACTGCCGCAGGCACCGCAGCAGTACAAGCAATTACTGATGGTCGCCGGCGTGGAAAGATACTTTCAGATCGCGAAATGTTTTCGCGACGAAGATTTGCGCGCAGACCGGCAACCGGAGTTTACCCAGATTGACATCGAGGCCTCATTCGTTACACCGGACGACATTTTCGCGGTCACCGAAGGGATGCTCGCTGCAATCTTCAAAGCCACTCGCAACATCGAGATCAAGGTCCCGTTTGAGCGGCTCACTTACCGCGAAGCCGTTGATCGTTATGGGAGCGATAAGCCCGATCGCCGTTTTGGGATGGAGCTTGTCGATCTCGGAGACATTTTTCGCGAGAGCAGTTTTAAAGTTTTTCGCAGCGCGCTCGAGTCTGGGGGCGTGGTGAAAGCGATTAACGCAAAAGGGTTTGCCGGCATTACCATCGGACAAGCGGACGAATTAACTGAAATTGCGAAGTTGTACGGCGCAAAAGGGCTCGCTTCTATCAAGATCGAGAACGGCGAATGGAAATCACCCATCGTTAAATTTTTCTCCGAAACTGAAAAGGTCGCGCTGCAATCGAAACTGAAAATCGAGGAAGGCGACTGTGTTTTCTTCGGTGCGGACAAATGGGAAATCGCTTGTGAAGTGCTTGGACGATTACGGCTGCGCATCGCAGAGATGCAAAAGCTCACGCCGGCTGCCGAAGTCTGGAATTTCCTCTGGGTCACAGATTTCCCGCTGTTTGAATGGAGCCCGGAAGAAAACAAATGGAACGCAATGCATCATCCCTTTACCCGACCGAAAGCGGAAGACATGGCTCTGTTTGCCGAAAAGAAGTTTCCTGCTGTTCGCGCCGAAGCGTACGACGTCGTCTTGAATGGTGTCGAAATCGGCGGCGGCAGCATGCGAATTTACGAACCGGAGTTGCAGGACAAAATGTTCGAGGCACTCGGCATCAGCCCGGAAAATCGGCAAGCACAGTTTGGTCACTTGCTTCGCGCGCTGCATCTTGGAGCCCCACCCCATGGGGGGATCGCGTTCGGCTTTGATCGCCTCGTCATGCTGATTGCTGGCGAACAAGGCATTCGCGACGTGATAGCCTTCCCAAAGAACAATCGTGGCGTCGATATGATGTCGAATTCACCGGCGGAAGTTGATGCTAGACAGCTGCGCGAATTGGGAATCAGGCTCGCCAGCAAAGAAAAGAACGAGTAACGCAAGGAGCTGACGTGAAGCCCATTCGCCTGCTTCACTCTTCCCGCAGCAGTTTCGATGGATCGACAGCAAGCGCTCGCATGGCTGGAATGGCCGACGCTGCAACGCCCAGGAACACCATTATCAGTATCGCGCCCGCCATGACGACGGGATCCTGCGGATTCGCCTGATACACGATATGCCCCAGCAGGCGACTCGCGAGTAAGCCTAACAGCAGCCCTAGTAACGACCCCGCTACAAGCAGTACGATGGGCCGCCCCACAGCTGCACTCATCACGTGTTTAGTGCGCGCGCCCAACGCCACGCGGATCCCAAGTTCCTTCATCCGCCGACTCACGTTGTACGCCGCCATGCCGAAGATGCCCGTCACCGCCAGCATCGCCGCCAACAGGCCCATGACGCAGAGTGCTACGCTCGCTGCCCGGGCCGGGAACAGTGCATTCAATCCCCCTAGCAATTCGAGCCAGCTCTCTACCTTGATTCGCGCATCCGGCTCGAGACCGTTCAGGGTGCGTTCGAGCGCGGCCGCTATCTCATTCTGTGCCCGCTGCGATCGTGCAACAAAAATCATTTGGTTCTGCTCATTTTGCGACAGTGACAGATACGTCACTGGCTGCTCCGACTCTTGCATGTTGTGGTATTTGCCGTCCTCCACGACGCCCACGACTTCGGCCAAGTGGCCCCGCACGATGAAACGCTGTCCTATGGCCGATGTGCCGCTCCACATCTTGCGTGCGAAGATCTCGTTCACGATCGCCACGTAGGGCGTTTGGGTGGTGTCCTGCCATGAGAAATCCCTTCCAACCAGAAGCCGAGTACCAGCAGCCTCCAGGTATCCCGGCGATATGGTAAACACGTACGGGGCCAGCACAGAATTGTTCAGGGTGAACTCTGTTGTCCCCGGCTGGAAAATCGGAATCCCACGCAGTCCGCCATTAAAAGGAACTCGGTTCACTGTACCCGCCGCCGCCACACCGGGGATATTCCGCACCGCTTCAATCATTGCTTTCTTTTTCTCGATTGGCACGTCGCCGCCCCGTTCCACCAGCCTCAGGTCCGTCTCGGCCAACATCACGCCTTGTGGTTGGAAACCCAGTGGAGCGTGAAGCAAGCGCATCATGCCGCGCACGGCAACAAGCGAGGCCGTTACCAACAGCATGCAGATTGCAATTTGTGCGCTCAGCAACAGGTCCCGCGAGACAAACCGGCGCATCGGCATTGAATCCACCGGCCCGCTTTTCATCGCCTGCAAGGGACTGCTCTGCCATGCATGGCGCGCCGGAACTATTCCAAAAAATAACGCGCTGATCAGAGTCAAGATCAGTGCGACGAAGTAGACACGCGCATCGACATTAACTGCCAGATGACCATAGGGGGAATCCCATCGGTTCAGCATACCGAGCAGCAGGCTCGCGGTCACAAGCCCCGCGGTTCCGCCGATCAGTGATACGACCATCGCCTCAGTCATGAGTTGCCTAACGAGTCGCCAACGGCTCGCACCAAGCGCGACGCGAACCGCCAATTCCCGGCTGAGATCGGCCGCACGCGCTGCAAACAGGCTGGCCAGATTGGCGCACGCGGCTACTAACACCAGCAGAGCTAGCCCTGTCACGCTGTAGAGAAACCCGCGAATGACATCACCGTCGTCCGCGAAGAGTCCGGGGCGGACCAACCGCAGCGGCATTCCGGTGTCCGTCTTTGGATACTCCTTCGCCAGCTGGGCCGCGATCGCACTCAGGTTCTCCGCTGCCTGTTGGGACGTTACGCCTGGCTTCAGTCGGCCAAGCACCGTCACCGAGATGGATGTCCGGTCTTGCAAGCGTTGCTGCCCCCAGTTCACGAAGGGTATCCAGTAGTCGGGCCGGTCAAATTTCTCCGTGCCGTGGAACTGCGCCGGTGCCACGCCGATTACCGTGTAGCGATCTTTATCGACTTGCACGGTGGTCCCCACTACACCCGGGTCGGCGTTGAATGCGCTTCGCCACAGATTATTACTCAACACCAGATAGGGCGCTGAGTTTGGCCCATGCTCGTCTGCCTCGTGGATGAACCGTCCAACTTCCGGTTGCACCCCCAGCAGATCGAAGTAATTGCCGGTGACCGCATAGCCGGTGACACTTTTCACAGTAGTCCCCCATCGCAATGTAGCCTCAGCAAATCCGTCAAATCCAGCCATCCCGCTGAAGGTGCTGTTTCGCCGCTTTAAGTCTTCATACGCAGGATACGACGTAGTCAGCAGTTTGAAACTCGTCCATGGCTTGAGACGAAGCTGATAGAGATTCTGCGGGTCGTTCACTTCGAGCGGGTGCAGCAGGACTGCATTCACGACTCCGAAGACGACGACGTTTGCCCCAATCGCGAGCGTCAGAGTGACCAAAGCAACGAGCGTAAACGCGGGAGACTTCCAGAGCACGCGAACTGCATAACGAATGTCCAGCAGCAGATCGTGCATGACCAGCGGGCGGTGTCGATCAATAACCCAAGGCTTTTTTTCGCTCGTTCGCGCCGGGCAACGGGTCCTTTTTGACTGTGATCGCCTCTGCTCCAGAATCCTTCAACTGATGAGCCTCAGTCGCGTTGAATTCGATATCTTTTGTGAACTCGGGCGGAAGATCCGCCTCCGCATAAATGGCATGCACAGGGCATACATCCACACACGCCATGCAATCAATGCAATCCTCCGGATGAATGACCACCTGCTTGTCCATCTCATAAAAGCACGCGACGGGGCATACTTCTACACAGTCGGTGAACTTGCATTCGTTACATTTATCGGTGACGACGTGAGGCATGGGATTTCAATGGTTGAATGTTGCGTATAAAGGATCGCCGTTACGCGTCAAGTAATTAGCGAACTACGGCCGGGCAATTCCTGCTTTACCATTGGCGTCGGCGAACCCGCGTTTCCTACGTGCACTTCCGCAGCCGCGATCTGGCTCCGTGGGGTACGAAAAAGAACGCTAATAATAAGTGTAATCACGCAACCTACGAAAACAAACCAGGGCCAGGCGATCTTCGGCCACCAATCAGGCATGAACCAGCCGAAGTTCCAGTCTGCGTGCTTGAACTCGCCCTGTAAAAGGGCACGGACATCGAACGCGGGCAGCGCGACCTTGCACAGGATTAGCACCGATGTGATGCCGACGATCATCGCGACGACGTTCATTCCGTCGCGGCCGCGACTGCGCGTGAGCATCCCGAGAAGGAACACAGCGAGTAAAGCTCCGTAGGTGTAACCGAGAATTCCGATGGCAATCGGAATGATCGTCAGTTTGGCGTCCTGCAAAACCGCGTTGGCCGCCATTGTGGCGACGAGGATCATGAGAATACCAAACACAGAAGTGGCGATGCGCGCGGCGCGGATAGCCTGCCGGTCAGTTGCGTCGCGGTTGAAGTAGGGAAGGTAAAAATCTTTTGTGAAACTCGTGGCGAGCGCGTTCAATGCCGCCGAGGTCGAACCCATCATGGTTGCGAAAACGCCTGCGATGATGAGTCCGCGAAACACCACTGGCATCTCATGCACGATATAGTAGCCGAAGATTTCGTTATCTGCGGCTGGCAAATCTGGGCTCGGCACCACCGTGTAAAAGACAGAAAGCAAAATGCCGACGGTGAGAAATGCGCCGGCGAGCGGCAAATCCATTACGCCGCTGAGAATTAGTGAGAGTTGCGATTTGCGATGATCGGGCGCGGTCAACATTCGTTGCACCATGTCCTGGTCAGTGCCGTGTGTTGCCATCGTCAACATGGTCGAGCCAATGAATGCGGCAAAGAGCGTGTAGGGTTCCTCCAGCATTGCCTTGAGCGCCGGACCAAACGGCAGATTGGCGTTCCACCCGGTCTGAAACACCTTCACATTCCCGAGGCCGCCCAGGTTTTGCTTCACCGTCTCGAACCCGCCCGGAATATTGTGAAGCAACAGGAAAATGGCGAAAATCACTGAGCTGAACATCAGCATCGCCTGGATGAGGTCAGTCCAGACTACGGCTTTGATGCCGCCGACCGCCGTATAAATCGTCGTGATGACCGTCACGAAAATAATGCCCCAAATGTAGGTGTTCAGATTGATCGGCAGGGTTGGAAACAGATAACGCCAGATCACTACCATGATGGCGCCGCCAAGATACAAACGAACTCCGATTCCGAGCACGCGCGTAAACAAAAAGATGCCGCTTGCCATGTTCTTGGTTTTTGTTCCGAAGCGCACGGTGAGGAACTCGTAGATGCTCTGAACCCTATAGTCGTAGTACGGCTTGATGAACGTGAAAGCTATCAACACTCGCGCCAAGATTGTGCCAATTACCAGCTGGCCGTAAAAGTAGCCCCTCGTTTTGAAACCCTCGGCTGGAGTTCCGAGGAAAGTTGCAGCGCTCGTTTCCGCGGCAACAATCGAGGCCAGAACCGCCCACCAGGGAATCGATCGCCCGCCAAGCGAGAAATCACGCAGATTCTTATTTCGGCGGCCCGCCCACAAACCAAGCGCCACAATGCCGAAGAAATAAAGAAGCAGGACACCGGTATCGATTGCCAGACGCGCGTCCATGTCGGCGGTTACTTAGCCACAGACGCTGCGCTGAGCAAAGCCGAAGCATGAAAACAGATTTACCCAGATGGGGAACGAAGATTTCCAATTCGATCATCTATGTTTAATCCGTGTTAATCTGTGGCAAGAATGAAGCTGATTGAAATTTCAGCGCCAGATTTTGATTTACAAATGACGCTGGATTCCGGTCAGGTCTTCCATTGGCAGAAGATTGGCAGCGGATTTATGGGAACGATCGGGGGCTTGCCGCTGTACGTGGAGAAAAAAGCCGACGTTTTGAAAGTTCGTTGCTGCGGAACGCCGCAACCAACACGCCAGACGCGCGCGCTCCCCGGAATTGTCGCGCGTTACTTTGCCCTCGATCATCCGCTCGAGGAGATTTGTGCATCATTCCCGGACGATCCGGTAATGAACGCAGCGCGGCTCTTTTGTCGTGGCTTGCGAATCATTCGACAACCGAAGTGGGAGTGCCTGGCTACGTTCATCTGTTCGTCGATGAAGCAGGTGGCGCATATTCGTCAGATTTCACTCGCGTTGCGCTGGCGTTTCGGTGAAAAACGAAAGATCGCTAGCGGCTTCACTTACACTTTTCCGTCGCCGCGGCGAATTGCCCGACGTACCGAGGATGATCTCCGCAAGTGCGCGCTGGGTTATCGCGCGAAAAATCTGCTCGCGACTGCCCGACTCGTCAGTTCTGGGGAATGTGACCTAGAATCGTTGTCGGTGCTTTCTGATAGCGATCTTAGAGAAAGGTTATGCTCCTTGCCTGGCGTGGGGACGAAAGTAGCTAATTGTGTGATGCTCTTTGCCTACGAACGACGGCGCGCATTTCCAATCGACGTCTGGATCCAGCGGGTTTTGAAACAACAGTATTTTCCACGGAAGAAAAAAATCACCGAACTCCGGCTACGCGAATTTGCGGAAGCCTATTTTGGCGAACACGGCGGTTACGCGCAGCAATATCTGTTTCATCACGCGCGAATGGCTCGCGGAAGTCATCACGTCGTACCAGCCGGTACTCCACACCTGGCCAAGTTGTCAGCGCCCCTAGGCTGAGATACTGTTCCTCCCTTAAAGGGAGACTTCCAAGGCCCAATCTTCTGACCACTGAGAAACCGCTCTGATGACGACGGCTGACATTATGTTCGCCCAGCCGGGCAACCCCGAAAGCCTTCGGGATCACGAATACGAGAAGCGAACGATTTTGTTGGCGCTCCTCGCGGCGATTCTCATCCATCTGCTTGTAGCGTTTTTCCTTGCTGCCTTTGGCGGCGTTTTCTCGCCGACGACTCCCGTTGAGGACAAGCCATCTGAACTAACGTTCATGGATCTGGCGCCCACAGCCCCGAAGAATTCCGCGTTCATGGAGACAGACGAATCAAAAAAGGCTCCCGAACCCAAAGAGAAAACATTTGAATCGAACGCCAATTCGATTGGAGCAAGTGAGCTGGCTGCCGCCGGGGAATTGCCGTTGCCGTCGCAGACCGGGAAGGATCAGCCATTTACGGATTTGGAGACACATCAGCATTCGCTCGACATGAAAGGCGCGCAGCCACAACCGAGTTCCGCGCCACAGGAAAGTCCGAACCCGTCAACGGCGCCCCAAACCCAACCGGCTCCAGTTACTGCGGCGGAGCAGTTTGCGATGTTAACTCAAAGACCGGCGCAAACGCGTGACACCTCAGCTGCAACATCGCAACCGCAGTCGGCGTATCGGCGGTTGAAACAGCGAACACACATCGCCGGAAACATCACCAATCGCGGTATTTCCTCCGTTAATGCCTTGGGAACGCCGCTTGGCCGCTACCAAAAAATTGTAGCAGATTCAATTGGATCGCGCTGGTATGCGTTTGTGGAGCAGAAACAGGACCTGGTCAATATCGGCACTCTGCGGCTCCGGTTTTATATTGATCGGAGCGGACGAGTGAAGGACCTTAAAGTTACCGAGAACAGCTCGAACGAGGCGTTCGCAAACGTTTGCGTACAATCGGTGCTGGAAGCGCACCTTCCCCCGATTCCCGATGATGTTGCGAACACTTTGCCTCCTGAGGGGTTGGAAGTAGATGGACTCGGTTTCATTATTTTTCCGAACCGATGATCCTTGCTGCGATAACTATCGAAACTCCGGAAACCGTGAATACTGTCTTTGGATTCTTCGCTAAGGGCGGCCTTTTCATGTGGCCGCTGCTGGCGTGCTCGATTGTTTCGGTGACGATAATGATTTTGCGCGGTCTGGCTTTGCGACGGAGCAAGGTTATGCCGCCTTTGATCGAGAACGAAATGGAACGTTTGGCCCCAGGTGAAGGTCCTGAGCGGCTGTCGCGCATCGTGCATCATGATGGTTCGTCGCTGGCGCGTATTGCTCGCGTGGCGTTACAGTATTTACGCAGCCCACGCTCGGAAAACGTGGAAGCGGTTCAAACACGCGCTCGCCACGAAATGGTGCGGCTGGAAAAAGGTCTTATCATTCTCGAAGTCATTGTGGGGATCGCGCCGCTGCTCGGTCTCATCGGTGCAGTTTCGGGTTTGGTGCATGTCTTTTCCCAGCTCGGACTGAACTCGGGTGCATCGGATACGCGCCAGATCGCGCTTGGCATATCCGAAGCTTTGAATGCAACCGTCTTCGGCCTTTCCATTGCTGTGCCGACGCTGATCGGATTCACCTATTTTTCGAGGAAAGTTGAAGTGATGTCGGTGGAAATGGAAACGCTGGTCGTCGAATTGATCAATAAGTGCTATTACGGTCGCTCTTCGCGAGAATTCGCTCCGGCAAAAGCAACAGGCGCCAGCTCGATGCCGATTTCGACGCCGGTAGCGTGAAACGCGCGGCGCATTTCACACCATGAAGTTTGCCGTACGAAAACGAAGAGCGCCCGTCATCATCATCGTTTCGCTCGTCGATATCCTCATTATCCTGCTGATCTTTTTTGTTGTTTCTACAACTTTTAAAAAAGACCAGCCCGAAGTTCAGATTAATCTGCCGGAATCCAAAACAGCGAAAAAACAGCCTGCCGAGCTTGAACACGCGATTGTGAGCATCGATCAAAATGACGAAATCAAACTCGATGGACGAACCGTGGGTGTGGACGAACTGGAAGGGGCCGTGCGCAATCTGCCCGAGACCCGCAAGTCCACACTCGCCCTGCAGGCGGACAAGAAAGCTTCGTTCGGCACGATTATTAAGGTCATGGACGCGCTGAAGCTGGCCGGTGTGCGGAATTTGCCGGCGTTTACGCGGGAAGAGAAATGATCCTACCGATTTTGGAGTACGGCGACCCGATCCTGCGCGCCAAAGGCAAACCGATCGACAACATAGACGATCGGATTCGCGAACTGGCCGCGAACATGATCGAGACGATGCACGCGGCGAATGGTGTCGGCCTCGCAGCGCAGCAAGTCGGTGAAGCTTTACAGCTCACGGTGCTCGACGTTTCGTTAGTCGAAGATCGGCCGAGCACGTTGAAGGTGGATGGCAAAGATATTGATCCCAAGGCTGCGATGCCGCTGGTGTTGATCAATCCGGAAATTGAGCTGCACGGTGCGAGCGAAACGGGAATAGAAGGTTGCTTAAGTTTTCCCGAAATCACCGGGGACATCGAACGGGCGAAGTCGGTAATCGTCCGCGCACAAACTTTGGAGGGCGGCACAATCGAAATTGAAGCGAGCGGATTTCTTGCGCGCGCGATACAGCACGAAGGCGATCATCTTAATGGAATCCTATTTATCGATCGGATGAATTCGGCGGCGAAGGCCGCGTTGTCGAGCCGCCTGAAACGACTCCAAAAGGAGACCAGGCGCGGCATCCGACATCGGGAAGCGCTCGTAAGTGAGACAACGCTGTAGTGGCTCTGCAACTCTTGGGTCACATCTGGAAATTCCGCTAATGAGCACCATGTGGGTCAAATGGGTTCGCAGGCTTCAATCAATCGCGCAAAATGGGCGAAACTATTGCAAGAACGAATTCGACCTGCAGCGATATCAACAGGTTGAGGACATCGCTGCCGAGATCGCCGCTAGCTACTCCGATGGCGAACACCAGACCATCAAGGCGATGTTTGAACGCGAGACTGGACCGGCAACTCCAAAAATCGACGTGCGAGCGGCCGTCATTTCAGAAAACAAAATACTGCTTGTAAAGGAGCGAGGCGATGGTTGGACGTTGCCAGGCGGATGGGTAGATCCCGGAGAGTCCCCAAGCGAAGCAGCTGTGCGGGAGACAAAGGAAGAATCCGGGTATGACGTGAGTGCTGTTAGATTGATTGCGATTTACGATCGCGATAGACAGGGGCACCCTCCGTGTCCTTTTCACGTCTACAAGCTGATTTTTCTGTGTAGTCTTGTAGGAGGTTCGGCCAGGACAAGTCTTGAGACTGACGGAGTCTCCTTCTTTGATCAGGATCAATTACCCGTTCTTTCAGAATCTCGAGTCTTATTAGCGCAGCTGAAGCGTGCATTCGCTTTCGCCGGAGACCCGAACTTGCCTGCTGACTTCGACTAGATTAACGCTCGCGACTTAAGAAGCGATGCCGCCGCGACCTTCAAAATTATCGAGTCAGAAATCCCGTCAACGGACTAGTCGCCGCCGCGACATCCAGTTTTTCAGATAACCCGATTTCGCGCGCTTCGCGACCCGCCTCAATGGCTTTTTTAAAAGCCTTCGCCATGCGAACCGGATCGGAAGCAATTGCAATTGCCGTGTTAACCAGAACCGCATCGGCGCCCATCTCCATCGCTTCAGCCGCGTGACTTGGTACGCCCAGACCGGCATCGACGACTACTGGCACTGTCGCTTGCTCGATGATGATCTCGATTTGGGGACGCGCCTCGATTCCGCGATTACTGCCGATTGGCGAGCCAAGCGGCATCACCGTTGCGGTCCCGATGTCCTGCAATCGTTTTGCCAGGACAGGGTCCGCGTTGATGTAGGGCAGAACCGTGAATCCTTCTTTCACCAGGATTTCCGCGGCTGCCAGGGTCTCCACTGGATCGGGTAGCAAATAGCGCGGGTCCGGATGAATCTCGAGCTTGATCCACTTCGGCAAGCCCGCGCTGGCGGCTAGCCGAGCCAGACGCACAGCTTCGTCTGCATTGCGCGCACCGCTTGTGTTCGGCAGGAGAAGGAAACGTTTGGGGTCGATAAAGTCGAGAATGTTTGCAAACGGATCGTGTTTACCTGAAATATCGGCGCGCCGCAGCGCCACGGTCACCAGCTCTGTTCCGCTGGCAACCAGCGCGTCGCGCATCAGTTCGTTCGACGCGAATTTACCCGTGCCGACTAGCAAACGCGAGGTGAACTCGCGATCAGCGATCTTCAGCTTCGAGGGTTTGTCCGACATTAGTAAAGAATAAACGAATTAGCGCGAAGGCGCGAATACCGATCTGGGGAGCGCAGGGCCGTATCGGACAGCTATGCTTCAAAGGCTGCGACCGCCTGCATTGTTCTAGAATTCGCAGGCAACATGCCTGCCACTCAGAAAGCCCCCCATTTTTAGCTTGTACTACGGCTCAATATCACGCCACATTCTCAGCTAATGCCGAAATTTGATCTTCGTCGCGGAGATTGCATCGAAGGAATGTCGCGATTGTTAAGCCAAACTGTCGATCTGGTGGTTACGTCTCCGCCATACAATCTCGGAATTCGCTATCGAAAATATTCCGATCGCAAAGATCGACAATCGTATTTGAAGTGGTGCACGGAGTGGGCGACACAAATCCGGCGCGTCTTAAAACCGAGCGGCTCGTTTTTTCTCAATATCGGCGCCGCGCCGTCCAATCCGATGTTGCCCCACGAAATTGCGATGACATTGCGCGGATTATTCGTGCTGCAAAACACGATTCACTGGATCAAGTCGATCACAGTTGAAGATCGAAACGGCGATCTGAAATCGCACGGCCATTTCAAGCCGATCAATTCAAAACGATTTCTCAACGATTGTCATGAATACGTTTTTCATCTCACGAAAACCGGGCGTGTGGAACTCGCCCGTCTGACAATCGGCGTTCCGTACCAGGACAAGAGCAACATCGCGCGCTGGTCGCACACTCGTGGGAGTGATCTACGCTGTCGCGGCAACACCTGGTTCATTCCCTACGAGACAATTCAGAGCCGCGAGAAAGAGCGACCACACCCTGCGACGTTCCCGGTGCAATTGGCTCAATGGTGCGTCAGGCTGCACGGAGTTTCACGCGTTCGCACCATGCTTGATCCGTTTCTCGGCATAGGAAATTCCGCCGTCGCCGCAAAGCGCTGCGGCGTGAAAAGATTTATTGGGTTTGAAATCGACGAAGCTTATCTCGCAGAAGCGAAGCGGCGCTTGGGAGCATTGCAATTAGTCAACTTGGCCCAACGATGAGCCACTATTCAGCCGATCGCTGACGGAACTGGTCTTAAAGGAATTTGCCGCCTGGAATTTGTGGATTCGCCACATGTGATACAGGGTACCATTACTTGAAAAGGTTAATCTTAATTGGGCAAATTGTCGTCATCCTCAACGTCGTAGCAATGTCCGGCGCGCACGCAGCGCAAGGTTCTCTCAATTTCGCTGGTGCTACTTTTTCTCCAGGTTCAGTTGTCCAGGCCAATGTTCCACTGAGGCCGCTGGAAAAATCATATGCCGCACAAGGGGGCAACGCCGTGCCCCCGTACGCAGTCGCTGTGCTTGCAACGCCAAAGAATTTTAATCCAACCAAGAGCTGGCCTGTTTTGATACCGTGCTCCACAAGCGACTTTAAACGTCAGAACCGTAGTGATCTGACTGAGTTTTACCAGAGGGTCGGACTTTCTGAAGGCTGGGTCTTACTCGCAGGGGACGGGCCACAATATCCGAAGAATGACAATGTGGCATGGCGTGAGTCCATGACTCTTGCAGCCATAGACGCGCTTCACCGGAGCTTTCCCGGATCGGAGAAGTGGCCGGTGGCATGCGCAGGGATGTCGGGGGGAGGCAAAGGCGTCGGTTATGTTGCGCCTTTCCTTGCGAGAAACGGTTGTCGCATCGCCGGAATTTACATGACCGGCGCGAACGAAGACCACCTGAGTGACGGATATGCGAAATTGCAGCCTGGCGCAGGTTTTCTTAACACACCAATTTACATTAGTGCCGGGCACGAGGATAGAATCGCGACCTTGGAGCAGCAGTACGCAGTCGTAGGTTCGATCAAGCGAACCGGTTTTAAGCGGATTCGAATCGGAACTTTTCGTGGTGGCCATGAGGTCAATGACGCGCAAACCTCGATTGCCTTGCATTGGTTTCGCGAACTGGCGAAATAGTAACTGGTTACATTGTCCGAGCGGATCGTCCGTTTCGTGTGTTCGAAGCGTATCACAAAAGTTCGTTTCTTGGGCCTTGCGCGGCTGGTTCCTGAAATTTCTCCAGCGATCTAACCAAATTTCCTGGCAGTGGCCGCACGCGATCAAAAATGCGCGCTGCCAGCGGTTTCGCGGTTGTGTAACCCGCGGCGAACATTTCCAGACGGGCGTCAAGATTATCGATGTAATGCAATGCCATCGCTTCCGGAGTCTTCGGATCAACAGGCGAACCCAATTGTTTGTCGCCGTGATGTGAACCAATGAGGTGCAGAAGATGTATGCGCACATCTTCTGAGAGAGGTTGATACGTTTTCCAGACATCTGCGTTTTCCGCGGCAAGCTTTTGCCACAACGAATTGACGATTTCGAGTCCGATCGAAATGTGACCGACCAATTCACCAAGCTCGTCGTAGCTCATAACGAAGCCGGTTTCAGAAAACTGGTTTTCCCAAAGCTTACCTGAGTCGTGAAAAAGAATGCCAGCGACCAAAAGATCGATGTTCAAGTGCGGATAGAGAGGCGCGATGGCCCTCGCCAGGCGCATCATTTGCGCCGTGTGCTCGACGAGGCCGCCGCGCCGGGCATGATGATATTTGCGAGCTGCGGCGGCGCGTCGAAACCGGTCGCCCCACTTGTTGACGAATGTTTCCGACAATGCGCGAAGACGAGGATCAACGATCGTGCCAATGGACTGCACGATAAAATCCCAGTCGGACGCTTGCTTTGTGCGCAGGTCTGCCGGTCCTTCCAGCAATTCTTTTTTCTCCAGGTCAGACAGTGGCCGTACCATCCACTTTTCTGCTTCGAGTCCGTATTGCGGGTGTACACGAAAATCGCCAGTGAGTTCGATGAAACTTTCAGTGGTGAATGCGCTGCATGATTTGTAAGCGGGATGATCACTCCATACCCGTAGCGTCATTCGATCGCACGCATCTGCCAAAGCCAGTTCGCAGTATGGTTTCCCTTCGCGTTGCGTTTTTGCAGTGGCCGCTTCTACCTGCACATGTACACGCGCAGGCAGCCCGCCATTCTGCGCCGCCCGGCGAATTTCAGTGAGCGTCATTAAATCCATCTGGCCAAATCTACCACAGGCCGCAAACGTGCTACGCTTTATTGTCCCATGTTTGTGACGTCCCTTGAATGCAGCGCGTGTGGTCTTCAGCATGAATCGTCACGGCTGCTGAATCTCTGTCTTTCTTGCGGCAAACCACTCTTTGCAATCGTCGATCTCGACGGGGCGCGGCGCACGCTGACGCGCGAAACGCTCGGTACCCGGGAGAAATCGTTGTGGCGGTATCGCGAAGTGCTGCCGCTGCCTGCCAATGTTGAGCCGGTTTCGTTAGGCGAAGGCGGAACACCACTATTGCGCGGACAAAGGTTTTGCGGCGACATCGACCTCTGGATCAAGGACGAATCGATAAACCCAACGCAGAGTTTCAAGGCGCGTGGGATGAGTGTCGCCGTGTCCATGGCGAAGCACCTCGGAGCAACCAAGCTTGCCGTTCCCAGCGCCGGTAATGCTGGCGGAGCGCTTGCGGCCTACGCTGCTCGGGCTGGGCTAGAAGCCCACATCTTCATGCCACGCGATACGCCGCGCGCGAATGTTATCGAGTGCCGTGAATTGGGCGCTCATGTGATGTTGATAAACGGATTAATCACGGACTGTGGCGCTGAGATCGCGCGGCGCAAAACAAAGGAAGGCTGGTTCGACGTGTCCACGCTTAAAGAACCGTATCGTGTCGAGGGAAAAAAAACGCTCGGTTATGAATTAGCCGAGCAATTCAACTGGGAATTGCCCGATGTCATTCTTTATCCCACCGGAGGTGGGACCGGGCTCATTGGAATGTGGAAAGCGTTCGATGAAATGCAGGCGCTCGGCTGGATCGGGGCAAAGCGTCCGCGCATGTTCGCCGTCCAAGCCACTGGTTGCGCGCCAATCGTTCGCGCGTTCGAAGCCGGAGAAAAAAGCGCTGGTGAATTTCCAAATGCGCACACAATTGCTTCTGGTCTGCGTGTTCCCAAAGCGATCGGCGATTTCCTGATTCTGAACATTCTTCGTCAGTCTAACGGCGGCGCGATTGGCGTTGCTGATAAGGAAATGATCCGTGTCACGCGCGAAGTGGGATCAAGCGAAGGTCTCTTTATCGCTCCCGAAGCTGCCGCCTGCTTCACGGCTGTAAAGTCGCTCCGTTCCGCAGCCAAAATTCGGTCTGGCGAACGTGTGGTTATTTTCAACACCGGATCGGGGATTAAGTACCTCGATTGCTACAAAGACCGGTAAACAATCGATCTCACTTCCGCTTACCCGCGAAGAAAGAGATGCGCCTGGCGAAAGCCTTTGCAGGCTCCGCGTAGAAACGGCGTCCGAGTTCGAGTGCGTTGGTACGCAATCGTTTCCCGCGTTTACGGATTAGCTTCTCCAGTTGTACAAGTTCATCGCGGAGCGCTTCATCGCCCTTTTCAGTCTCCAAGCGATCCCAAAGAAAATTTAAATCGTGTTCAAGACCCAGTAATTCCCCCAAAACTTCGGCGTCGCGGGCCATCTCCGTAAAGACCACGCGATTAAGCGGCTGCAAAATGCGGAATTGATACCAAAGATCTTTCACTCGCTTGCGCCAGGCATGAAAATTTTCCGGGTCTGGCGCGTCAATTGTTTTCGTGAGTCCGCGTTGACCGCGCCTGTAGATTTTTGCCACCGCGCCGCAAACTTGCTTCCAAGTCAAGTCCCCCAGTGGCCATTTCAAAAGGCGCGCTTCCACTCGTTCCAGTTGCGGGATGGCTTGTTTTTGCCACCCGGCGAATGCTGCAGAAAAACTTTCTCGTTCAAGTGACAATAATTCTTCTATTCGGGGAAAAGGACTCTCTTCCGGTCCTTTTGCGGTGTCGTCGCGCAATTGAATAAGCGTTTGCAACCGCACTTGGGCATCGCGCAGATCCGAGACGAGCCGTCCGATTTTGCGCACACAGCGATCTTCGCGTGTATGTCGGTTCTTGCCGACCTCGGGAATGGCAAGGCGCATTGCCGCCCGCAGCTTTTTGAGGTGCTTGCGAACTTCGTGTACGGTGACGCCGCGTTGCTTTGCGGGGTGCCGGCACAACTCCAGAGCAGACTCGGTCTGTTCCCGGAAGACTCGTTTCAGCCCATCAGGCAATGGTTCGCGCAATTTCAAACGGAAGCCCATAGAACTTCCTGCTTACTCGTTAGCGAGTCGCACGTTGCTGTAGCGTTTTTCCCCAGTCACTTCCCGTCCAAACCAGTAAGGCGGTTTGAATCTTCGGCAGCTGACGCGGTCGGGAAATTCCACTTCTGCCACCACAAGACCGGCGTGTCTACCCTGATAAATATCAATCTCAACAACTACATTTTTCCAGAGAACTTCGCAGCGCACCTTGCGCAATCTTCTCCCGGCGGTTCCCGGCCAAAGCGCTTCGAATTGTTTTGGGCTTAGCCTGATCTCGCGTTCTTCCCGGTGCGTCCCGCGGCCCACCTTGAAAGTCAGGGTTGCGGCCGTGCCTTTCTTGCGGAGACGGACCTGTCTGCCTGCGGGCTCACTCGCCAGATAACCTTGATCGATAACGTAGCACCGCGCGCGATTCAGCTTATCCGGTAACCGCCTAAGCAAAAATTTACGTTCAATTTCCCGATTGTTTTCTGCCCGAGCATTTTTTTGCACAAGGTCATCATGCTAAACGCGATGAGCTTGCTGTCTAGGTTTTCGCGTTAGCGAGAAAACCCATGCGCAACATGTCGTGCTTAACCGTTGTCGGTGTCGAAAAATAGATTCGCGCGACATCGCCGATGCCGGTTACAACTCCGACGATTAGCTTAGCGCGCGTTGGAAAAATTCCCGCAAGGCGCCTGCGGCTTCAAGGATTGGCCAGACCGAAATCGCCACGATTATCACAAAGGACAGTGCTTCGACTGCGAACTCCAAACTCTGTTCCCTCGCAAAGTAGGTGCGGGCTAATTCGCGAAACGACCGGGGTATGGTCGAGGTTTTCTTCGACCTTCCATTGATCACTATTTTTTTCACGGGCGCTTCTCTGGCCGGTCCCTGGAAAACTGTCCTCCTCACTGTAATCACGTTCATGTTTGAACACTCGATCGGTATTGCGCGGCGTCAGGTTACGAATTGTCAAAAGCGAGTGACGATGTGGTGACATCACAAGATGATGTGTTGCACAAGAGACGCTCCGCAACCCCTTGGATGGACAGAGGTCGAAGGCGGATGCTTGTCACCCCGCGAAGTGTCCGTTGCTCTGAGGCGCGAGCCCTCGATTTTGACCGTCCCTAACGCACTTTAACGAGCAGACATCCCTTGCGGCCGCAGCGAATCAATGGTTTGGCTCGCCGCTGGCCGGTTCGCCACGAATGGATCGTAATTAATCAGCGAGAGGATGCCGTCCTCGCCCTCAACAAGCGCCGAGCAACTCTCTACCCAGTCGCCACAGTTGTAGTATGTGACTTTGCCGAACTCCCGGATGGCGGGGCTATGGATATGGCCGCATAGAACGGCATCCACGTGATAGCGTTCCGCATAATGCGCGACCGCAGCTTCGAATTTACCGATAAAGCTGACAGCGTCCTTCACCCTCCGCTTGGCATACGCGCTAAGCGACCAGTACCCAAGACCGAACCGGCGTCGCACGAAATTGATGAGCGGATTCAGTGAGAGCAAAAATTGATAGCCAACGTCGCCGGCGAATGCCAGCCATTTCACGTTTTGCACGACGGCATCCAGTTCGTGTCCGTGAATGATTAAAATGCGTTCCCCGCACGCAGTCACATGAACAGCATTCTCCTTGATGTCGATGTTCCCATAAGCACCAAGAAAGCTGGTTACCAACTCGTCGTGATTTCCAGGAATATAAATTACGCGGGTGCCCTTGCGGGCCTTGCGCAAGATTTTTTGGATGACGTCGTTATGTTGCTGCGGCCAATAAATTCCGCGGCGTAGGGACCAGATATCGATGAGATCCCCTACAACGTAAAGAGTCTCGAAGTCATTTTCCCGAAGAAAATCGAGCAACGCCGTGGCATTGCAGCCGCGCGTGCCCAGATGGGTGTCGGAAATCCAGCCAGTGCGATAACGCCTCGGTGTCGGCAGTTGCCCTGGCGATTTGCCAAATGAGAAACGCTGTTGGGCGGCGAACATTCGCGCCGAATCCCTGGGAGGAAAGGTAGACGCCTGCATTCCCGGTCGCCATCAACCGTAAGAATCAAGAACCCTCGAGGCAAAAGAAATACTGTTACGTTTCTGTGGCAAAAGAGCGCCTGAGTTTCTGGCGCTCTATGAGTGCCCTTTGGAAAGCCGATCTACCGGCTGGCAAAAAGAACACCCAGGATTTTCTGTCGCCTTAATCTAACCCTACTAGAATTTAAAATTCAGATTCGCTTGGAATAATTGATACTGGTCAATCGGATTGATGGTTAGGTCACCAAGACCGCCTGTGCCGTAGGAGCCATTGATACGCCAGGCATACGAGTAGGTGACGTTGAAGAGTATTGCATCAGCCAGCATGTAGCCGGCTGTGAGGACGAGGCCTTGCTCATTGAGTCGGCTGTTGAACAGGTCTGAATCGATCAGGTTCGGATCCAGCGAGAATTGTTCCTGGTGTTGCCAATAACCCTCGATCTGCCAATCGCGTTTCTTCTTAAGCTGACCAATGCCGAGTCCAGCTTGATAAGCGTAGCGCTGGCCACCGCCTCCTGGATGGCCTGCCGCTGTAGCGCGATCGTCCGCATCGAAGTTGGTTGCGAAATCCCCAAAGGCGCGCATGGGAATTTTCCAGAGCTTCCAGCCGACCTCGGCCGGGAGGTCGAACACCAAAAGACTGTTGATACCCGTTTGATTGCCACCGGGATCGCCTGAGTAATGGATGTTAAACGTGTTGCCGTCGCCGGTGTAGTTGTAGAGAGTTGGTGCGAGTTGGAAGTACACAATGTGCGGGAAATCAAACTTCGCTCCCACCTGCCAGCCGAGCATGAATGCATTGGCAAGTGGGATATCCTGAGTCTCACCGCCTATTGGTTGCGTCGTTGTGGGGCGTGGTCCAATTGGGTTTGACGGGTTAGAATCGTCATAAACAAACTGGCCGAAGTTTGCGAAGACGTCGATTTTCAACCACGGCTCGGCGGGAGGCGGCGAGGCTACATTTTTCCCGTCTTTACTGTAGGACACTGGCGCAGCCGCTCCGCCACCGATGGCAAACGTGTGTTTCCACTGCTCTGCCAATCCTTCCGGGTTAATGTCATCATCCCACACCATCCGCGTATAAATAAATGGGTTCGGCATTCGGCCCCCCGTGAATGTAAAGCCAGGTAAACCTTTGTAGCCTCCATATGCCTGGCCAACAAAGACCCCATCACTACCCTTTGCGAATGGTCCGCCGCCACCCGGTGAGTCAGGAGATGTGTCGTCACCAAACGTTACGTTCGTTGACCGTGCGTTGGCGTTTGTCTCTAACCGCACACCAAAGAACCAATCATCGAGAACGGTTCCGCGAAGGCCGATGCGCAAACGATAGCGCTCGCGTTCGCGCTCCTGCCAGTCATTTTGGTTATCTTGACCGAACTGAAAGTGGTCGGGCAGTCTGCCACCTCGATATTCGTATCGCAGACGCAGGTCACCGAAGAGCTCCAATTCAGTGATCCACGGGGCCAATTTCCATTTTTCGCCGCCGTGAAAATCAGGCACGAATTTCTCAACGTATGTCTTCCCATCGCTGGTTACTTGCGTTTTGCCTTTGGTTTCCCCGGCAACCGGCGCCCAGGATGTGCGTTTCTTCAAACCCGAAACCTCCTGTTCCAGCTCCGTATTTCGCTTTTGCAGTTGGTTAACGGCCTGTTCGAGCTTTTGCAGCCGCGCGGCATCGGAGTCTTGGGCTTTTAGCGGCTGTGCCGCCAGTGAAAGAACTGCAGCCAGACTCGCTCCCGCTGCGCGTAAGACGGTTTTTCTAGTAAACATTCATTTCTCCTTAGTGTGATGGTTATGGTGCTCTGAGGGGGAACGGTTAAGTGAACGCGTGGAGGCTAAAAGCCGATTGTTACAGGCGTATGGCGAAGAAGTAACAATTCGGCGAACTTTGCCGCGGACCTCAGAGGACGGCGGATTTCAGACCGTCGAGTGAAAATAAGACGGCTGAACAGCCGTCTTTTTTGTTTGCTTCAGCGAAACGCCGGCAGCGTTACGGCGTCGCTGTTGGTTGCGCCGCGGGCGCCGGAGAAGAAGCCGGCGACGTCTGAATAGGCGAACTCGTTGGAGAAGAAACGGGTGAAGATTGAGCCGAGGCTGGTGCGGGAGAAGTTGCTGGAGCAGCTTGCTGTTTCATCAGCTCGCGCCGGAATGCGCTCTCCCCGCCTGTACCCCGATGCGCATATAAAACCGACAACCCAAATGTGAGCGCGAAGAAAATGCCAGCCAACCAGGTCGTGAACTTCACAAGAACGTTCGTCGTTTGTGCGCCGAAGATGTTTTCCGTGACCCCGCCGCCAAATGCTGCGCCCAGGCCTTCGCTCTTTGGGCGTTGCATCAAGATCACGAGCACCATGAGCAGGGCCACCAGAACAAAAAACACCAAGAACAGGTTGATCAGAAGATTCATCGGGGCCGGAAATATGAACCCTAAATGACGAATGACAAATGTTTCGCGCGTTAAATCGTCGAAACGTTAAGACGTCGAGCCGGCAAGGTCGGCGTAGCGAAACAATTCAACGGATCAGGCCGGAAGTTGGGGGGCTTGGTTCGTCATTGATCCTTTTGATTTGCTCCCAAATTGCATCCATTTCCGCAAGATCGACGTCGCCTAATTTTTTGCCGCGCGCATTCAATTCATTTTCCAACCGGTTGAATCGCGCGACGAATTTGTCAGTCGCACGTTGCAACGCACTTTCCGCGTCGAGTTTGCATTTCCGTGCGAGATTGACGACTGCGAAGAGCAAATCACCTGTTTCCTCTTCGACCTCGTGGCAGGGCCTTCCAGCCCGTGAAGCATCGGCAGGATGCTGCCAATTCGTAATGGCCAATTTTAATTCCTGAATCTCTTCTTCAACTTTTGCGATCACGTCGCCCAGTTCAGTCCAGTCGAAATTGACACGTGCAACCTTCGACTGCGCTTTTTGGGCGCGCATGAGAGCGGGAAATGCGAGCGGCAAATCATCGAGATAATGTCCGGCTGTATCACCGCTAATACGGCCAGGTTTAAGTTTTTTTTCAGCGCGCTTGATCGATTCCCACTGTTTTAGCACTGCGCCGCTGTCGCGCGCATCGCTGTTGCCGAATACGTGTGGATGCCTCCGGATCAGTTTCTCCGTTACGTCCTTGAGCACGCCGTTTATATCGAACCGGCCGGATTCGCTCGCGATTTGGGCATGCATTACGACCAACAGCAGCAGATCGCCGAGTTCTTCGCGGAAATTTGCGGTGTCGTTGGCGCGTACTGCCCCGGCTACTTCGTATGCCTCTTCGATCAGCGCGGGCAATAGCGATTCATGGGTTTGCTCGCGATCCCAGGGACAACCGCCGGGGGCGCGAAGCTTTGCGACAATTTCGCAGAGTTTTTCAAACGCAGTCATTCGGAGCTCTTCGACTTCACTCAGAACAGGCATCCCATAGGGAGGCCGCACAATCCTGCGACGTTAATTTTGGGTTTCATCACGGATTCCGCGAGCTCGCTCGGAATGAAGTTCAAATCCGCCAGAGCGAACGGTGCGTGCCGAACTCTGAAATTTCGCCGGAAGATTTCTTGCTGACGTAAATCGTGATGGAGATCACACTGACGAACGTGCCCGCAAAAATCAGCGCCACCAGCCAAGACGGAATGTGTCCGATGCGCATGGCCTGATAAAACGAGACTACATCGTTAATCGGTTCGCTGGCATGTAAAAATACCTTCGTCACCCATGCCATCAGGATAAGAATGAAAATGAAAACATAATTGCGTTTCAATCGGCGCCCGACCGCTTCCAGTTTGCTGATCTTGAAGCAAGGCAGAATCAAATCTTCGCAAACGAGCTTTTTCCATTCGCCCTGCAGCATTTCGCGATTTTCCATCACCATCGGCACGAGAAAATGTGCTTCGAGCATTCGGACTCGCGCGCGAAAGGCATCGTAAAAACGGTAGCGCCGAGCCTCAATCCAGAGAAGCACCCAAACAATGGCAAGGTTGAAAAAGAAAATGATGTGCGGGACCTCGCGAGTCGAGAATGCAATGGTGATAATGGCGGTGGTACTGGTGATCGCCCAGTTTGTTGTCACGTCCAGCCGCTGCCGCCACACCATGATTCGGCCCATCTCCCCGCGATAAAAATGCGACATCGCATTGACATAGCCCGGATCGTAAATGCTCCGTTGAAAGGACACGGTCCTCTCTTCGTTTTCTGCTAATGCTGTGTTTTCAGTTGCCACGACTCCTCATTTAACTGGATAACTGGCTTTGCCGGATAATCCAATAAATCTCTCTCCGCTCCCAATGGCTATCACGCTCGCCGACCTTCTCGATGAAAAGCAGGTGATCTTGGGATTGCGTTCCCGGAAACTGCCAAACGCGCTGCAAGAGATTATCCAGTTGCTGTCGCAAAATCGGAAGATCGAGGACCCGGAAGCTTTCTTTGAAAAAGTGCTCGCGCGCGAACTGGCGCACTCCAGTCTGCTCGAGAACGGCGTGGCATTTCCGCATGCGCGTACCGATTTGGTTGATGAAATAGTCCTTGGCATTGGACGCAGCCGTGCCGGGATTCCATTCGGCCACAACGGAGTGCGCGCCCGTTTGATTTTTGTAATCGGCGTTCCAGAACGGTTAGTGAACGATTATTTGATTTGCGTTGGGACGCTCGTTCGACTGGTGAGAGATGACACTATACGGGCGGCGCTGCTGCATGCCCAAACGCCGCGCGAATTTGTCGACATCCTTACAGCGAGCCCCTAGGCGGGCGACCCCGGCCGTACTTATGTTAGGTCCCGGATCGCGCGAAGCGCCGTGTCGACCTCCTGCGGACTATTGACGACGCTGCACGCCAGGCGCGCATACGACACGCGATAGGGAGTCGTTGAAGCGACAATGCGCCGATCGAGAAGATGTTTTACGACTTGCTCGGGCTTCGTTCCCTTTACATCGAAGCAAACCATTCCGGCCGAAAGATTCTCGTCACGCGGTGTATAGAGCTGAATGTTCTGCATCCGCGCAAGTCCCTCTTTCATTTGACCGTTTAATTCGTGGATGCGCGCCGTGATTCGAGCGGGCCCGACGTTCTGGTGAAAATGAATGGCCGCTGGCAACGCAAAGTAATGTTCGAACGCCTGAAAACCGCCCGGTGAAAACCATGCTGCGTGTGCTGGTCTCTGCGGGGCATGTTCCTGTTCCCACGCTTCAAAAGGTTCGAGCGAAAAGAAGCTCGGAATGACCGGTCGCATTTTCTGCCAAACTGCAGGCTTAGCCCAAACGAACCCGGTGCCGCGTGGCCCAAACATCCATTTGTGGGTGCCGGCCGCAAACGCGTCGCACCCAAGGGCAGTAATATTCGGGTCTTCCACTCCCAACCCATGCACGCCATCGACGATCAGCAACACCTGATCGTTCTCTTCCCGGCCGCGATTCGCGTCTGCAATGCTTTCTGCAATTCGTGCGATTGGAAGACGCACCCCGCTGCTGGAGTGCACCCATGTCACGCCCACAGCGCGCGTTTTTGGTCCGATTGCCTTGCGAACGCGTTGTGCGATTTCGTCCGGCGAAATCGAGGCGTAGGAATCGAAAAGCGGAATTTTGCGCCAGGTCGCTCCGCAACGCCCGGTGGCCAGTCGAATGGACTCGTGATGCACGTAGTGATCGTGCGTAGTCGTTAGTATCTCATCACCTTCGCGCAACGGCAGTCCGTGGTAGAGAAGAGCGAGACCGGTGGTGGTGTTCTGGGTGAGTGCGATGTCCTGCGGGTCGCCGCCGATGTAGCTGGCGATGGCCCGACAGACTTGTAACGGAATATTCTGGTTACCCGATTCAAAGATTGCGCTATCAACGGCAATGAACGGATTTGCATCGATTTTTCTTCTGTACTGTTCAATCGCCTGCCGCACCGGTGCGGGGTGAGACGCAAGAAAAAACAAGGCGAGATGCACATAATCGGGAGCCAGTTCAAACTCCCGGCGCACTGACTCCCAATCTTTGAAGTCGGCAGGTGTGTTCGGCTTCGTTTTATCAGCCCCGACGACAAGCGATGGAAACGCTCCAGCGGCGAGCGACAGTGAGCCACTGATGAGAAAATCGCGGCGGCTGAGGGGCATGACTTCTTTACCTTTCTTCTCTTTTAATGATTGTTTCGTTCACCGGGATCAACAATCCCGGCTACAGCTACACTGCGGCGCGCTCGGCTCTGATTTCGCCCGGCGCAACGGCGGCGTTCGCGCTCCTGCGGTATCGCCAGATGGCGAACGCCACGAACAAAAGATCCAGAGCAACAAAGATTGCCACGTAAGTCTCGCCGCCGATGCCGAAGCCGTAGCTATGCAGCCCCTTGCCCAATACAAAGTTCACCCCGTACCAAGCCATTAGCACAGCGAGAAAACAAACGACGCTCGCAACAGCCAGGCCGAATTGGGTCCACCAACCTGCCAGCCGTCCATGCAGCGCCAGGATGTAACAAAGCAACGCGATCAGGGCCCATGTCTCCTTGGGATCCCAACCCCAGAACCTGCCCCAGGAATAATTTGCCCAGACTCCACCGAGAATCGTTCCAGCCGCGAGTAAAAGGACCCCGAGCTGCAGTACGCGATAAAGCCAGAAATGCATTGGCGCGTCGGCGCGTGCGGCTGCCGGGTTCCGCGCGTACCGCCATAGCAAAATATGCCCGAAACCCATCGCCAGCGCGAAGGCCGCGTAGCTTAGAGTAATCGTTAACACATGAATCGTGAGCCAGAAATTATCGCGCAGCACAGGGACCAACGGGTCGATGCTCGAAGGCATGGCAATCGGCATTTGATGCACAAGCAGCAGCGCGATGAGCGTGACCGGTAACGCCGCCAGCAAATAGATGTGTGCCCGATAACGAACAAAAAAGATCATCCCGAAAAACGAAACTGCGAAAGAGACCCAGATGATCGATTCATACATGTTCGTAACCGGCGGCCGGCCGGCGATCATGCAGCGCATCACAATCCCAGCTGCTTGAAACGCGAGACCGACTATCGCCACTGCCACGCCAATATTTTGCAGCGCGCGTCCGCTCTTGCGAAGATGCGCCGTAATCAGAATTACTAGCGCAATCCCGTAGCACCAGATGGCCCGGTAAAACGCTTCGAAATGATTATAGAAATATTCGAGGCGTAATTGTTGATCCCGCGGATAAATCGATGGACTCAAGGCGCGCAGATCTTCGCGAAGCTGATTCGCGGCGCGACTGAGGTTAAATCCGTCCCCCTGTACATACGCGGTGGCAATTGCTTGCAACTCAGTCTGGATGGGCGCGAATTGCGCATCTGCATAATATTTCGATCCGCCCAACGCGGGCTCGACCCACGGATCTGTTTCGTTGGCCGGTGCAGGGACGATCAGCAATGCCCTTCCGTCCATTACGCGCGCGAGAAGCGTAAGCCGATCGCTCACACTTAGCGCTTCCTGCTGGACCCGGGTCAAAGGTTTCTCTGCGCGCTTGAGCGACTGCGCCTCAGTGACAAGCCGCTGCAGTTCGGCCGATTCGGTTAATTGCGCAAAGGAAAATCGCCGCTGCGTCTTATCGAGGCCTAGCTGCTCGATCAACTGGCCCGATGAGATCAGCACCATTGGCTCATTTTTCCAATCGTGCGTCTCGACCAAAACCGCCAAGACGAAATCATTCGGCCGCCATGTTCGGCCCTTTTTATCTGTGTACGCCGACCTTCCAGTGACCCGGATAAGCGTTTCTCTGGCGAATGTGTCTATCGGTTTGCGCCGTCCTCCGTCTTGGATCGCCAGCAATCCCCACTGCTTGGAATCCAAATTGCCGGTACTCTCAGCCGACACTTCGGCCGCCCCAAAGCCGATTCCTCTAAACAGAGCGCTAGCCGCGATGACGACGATGACGATGCGGGTTTTCAAGCAAGCGAATGTAGTTCGCAGCGTGGGTCGTGTCGAGCAAGGCCATAGAATCAGGCGATGCAAACCGGGGTTCAATAGACCTGTACGACTAAGGTCCAATAGACTCATAGGCCGTGAATGTGCACTAATCAAAACGGATCTGAATCAGGCGGAGAACTCCTCCCCCGCTCGGTTCTCCGTCTCCTCCGGACCCGCGGTTAACAATCAATTAGCGGGGAAAGAAAAGGAGGAACTACATGAACGTACTGTTAGCACCGTTAGCGGTGCATTTTTTTTCGTTTGTGAAAATAGGTATTCGTCGCCCCGCCGGGCATCTGGATGATCAGTTATGTAAAAGTCTTTTACAAAATTTTTCCAAAATGCGATTGACGGATTTTCACGGTTTAAGTAAAAGCGGCGGCTCAATTCCGAAATCCACCCGGGCAAACAAAATGAAAACACGACTCCCACTCACTCTTATCCTCATATCCATGTCTGTACTTCTTCTGGCACCTGGCTCGATAGCACTGGGTGCAGATATTATTTCGAACGGCCCGGTTAGTATTCTTAAGGGCAGCGACGCGATCAGTCCGCGTCCTGGTACGCAGGGCGGCGGGGGAGAATTCAACTCGTTGTTCTATGTGCGGCCCGGAGAAGGCGAATCGCCGCAAGAGGGCCGTCCTTATCAGCATCAGCTTCCAGACCAGCCGTTCTCCATCGCGTATGAGCCGACTGCCTCACCAGTGCAATCGAATGATTGGTGGACGGGCGTCGGGCTTCAGTGGTACGTTTCTTCACTCGACGCGGGCTGGGTGGGCAGTTTTAATGACGGCGTTATTCGGTCACAGGGATTTATCAGCGAACCGTTCTCTTATCAGTTCGTTGATTTCACTGGGGCGAACGGCAGCGTAGAGCCGCCGCTTCAACCGCTACACGGTCTGCGACTATGGAACCAGAACGCCATTGCGGTTAAAACCGACGGCAAGATTAAACCAAACGACCCCTTCAATGCCGCGAACAACATTGTTGATCGCGCTCTGCTCGCGCCTGAGGTCCAGGCAGTCGTGACCGTCGGTTTGGAAGGCACACACCCGATCGGCACGACTAAGCCAACCAACGCGCCTTGGACTAAAATTCGCGTTCGGCAGTATTCCGACTGGGGTGCTGTGCTTGCATACAAGGATGAAGCCAACGAGATGCAAATCACGATGGCCAACGGGTCGCCGTGCACCTGGTTGGAGCGAACGCAAGGACAGGCAAACTTCCTGGTGTGGGCGGGCGGATCCTCGGCTGGCGGCGGCGCGCCTACCGTGTGG
>Ga0081540_1000019_pt1 | contig 163281 bp, 146 predicted proteins | sample TabmetS2T1R1_FD_71024 | JGI IMG/M metagenome (GOLD analysis project Ga0081540, IMG submission 71024) | Tabebuia heterophylla rhizosphere microbial communities from the University of Puerto Rico - S2T1R1 | ecosystem: Host-associated > Plants > Roots > Rhizosphere ... | reverse complement strand
AGCGGGCGATCCTGGGCTGGGAGGCGGGCCAGTTGGTGCACTGACTGCATCTTCGCGACACCCGGTTCGGCGGCGTACACCGATTGGCAAGCTGACTGCTGCATCCTAGCCTTCGCATCGGGCGATCGCTTTGCGGCGCCCGCAGTGGGGCGACGTCAGGACGTGATCACGGTCATCGGGTCGATCAACCTCGATCTCATCGCGACGGTCGAGCGACTCCCGGCTCCCGGCGAAACGGTGCCGGGCGATCACTTTGCCACGGCCCCGGGCGGCAAGGGCGCCAACCAGGCGCTGGCCGCGGCGCGGGCGGGCGCCAGGGTGCGCATGGTGGGCGCGGTGGGCACCGATCCGTTCGCCGGGCAGGCGACCGAGTTGCTGCGCTCGGGCGGTGTCGATCTGACGAGCGTCCAGGTTACGGCCTATCCGACCGGAGTGGCCCTGATCCTCGTCGGCAGCGACGGCGAGAACGTCATCGCGATCGTCCCGGGGGCCAACCAGGCAGTCGACGCGACGGCTGTCGAGGCAGCGTCGCTGCAGCCGGACGAGCATGTCCTGCTGCAGCACGAGGTACCGCTCACCACCGTCGATGCCGCGCTCGACGCGGCCCGCAATGCCGGCGCCGTCACGATCCTCAATACGGCTCCGTTCCGCCGCGAGGCGGCGGGCCTGCTCAACAAAGCGAGCTATGTCGTCGCCAACGAGACCGAGTTCGACCTCTATGCTCGGGAGCTCGGCTTGCCGGGCGTGGACCGCGTCGCGCGCATGCGCTCCTTCGCCCGCTATACCGATCGCACCATCGTCGTCACGCTGGGCGGAGAGGGCGTCATCGCGGCGACGCCCGAGGCTGATCTCAGCGTGTCGGCCCTTCAGATCACGCCGGTCGACACCGTCGGCGCCGGCGACACGTTCTGCGGCTATCTCGCGGCCTCGCTCGCCGACGGCCTGCCGCTCGAGCCGGCGCCGCGCCCCCGGCGTCGTCTCTATTCATTTGCCGGCCGCCCGACACGATTGGCGAGGCGCGGGTCGAGCATGGCGCGGTTCGGATCGAGCCGCGCACAGCCGCCCGTGAGGACGCTCGCTGGGCTTCATTCGGCGTCGCTCAGCACGACATCATTGCCGAGCTCGAGCGGCGTCGCGCGCCGCTTGAGCATTTCTTGTCGCTCGCGACACGCTCCCGATCGTTGCCCCAGAAACCCGGGTGCGCCGCCGTCGACTTGGCAGCGGATGCATGCCTTCGCTCGGCGTATCTCCGGCCTGGGGACGCGGAGGAAACTGAACCGCACGGCGCATGGCGAGAGCCCGGCGCGCGGCTTCGACGTGCGCAGTCCGTGCCTCCAGATTCTCCATGCGATGGAGTTCCCGGTTCACCCGTTTCAGGGCGGCGGCGAACACCTGCTTGCGCTCCAGCGGATGCTCGGCTGTGCCGGGAAGGCCTTTTCCTCTTTCCGGCCCCTTGCCGCGCGCTTCACGCCGCTTTGCGCGCGCCAAAGTGCTCTCCTTGTCGCGCATGTCGCGCAGGCGCTGGCGCAATGCCTTGAGGTCATCGAGCCCAGCCTCATAGATTTCGGGATGATGACTGCGCAGGATGACCCCGTGCTCGTCATAGCTGAGGATGCTGCGCTCGAACTTGCAGGGTATCGACATGAAAGACCCTCCCGGTTTCGCGAACGCGGCCCTGCTTGGGCTGCTCTCAGTTTCACCTCTTGTTCGGCAAGGAGGGCGGCTCTGCGACGTTGCCGGCAGAGCCGCCAGATTTCGAAACAACGAGCCCGTCACGGCGGGCCTGCGGCCACCGGAAGAGAGGTCATGACCTCGTCGCAGGAAGTGGTCGTGGACGTTGGGATCCCGGCCGACCTGGCTTCGACGGACGAGTGGGCGGACGAACACCTGGGCGGTGGATTGGTGGACGGACGCCTGGCCGTTTCCACCCGTGCCACCCGACCGGACCACCCCAGCCCATGCCGCGCCGCCACCTGAAGCCACATTCGTACCACCCGCCGCCCCGCCATCCGGTGTCGTACCAACAGTAACGTCGGCCTCTCCAAGTTCTAACTTGGACGGTTTCCGTCAGACGAAGCGCATCGGCGGCCCCACGCAAGCCCAGCGGCGCGATGACGCCGGCTTGCGAACGACCGCCAGTCGTCGTGACCGCCGCCGAAACAGCCGCAATCGCGACCGCCCACAAGATCAGTCTTCGCATGATTTGCTCCTCTCTTGATTTCCTCCTCCTTTGGGTGGGCACGAAGGGAACGCACCCCGCTGCTCCCCGTTCCGCTTCGGTGATCGAGAGTTACATGGCGCAGCCCGGCATCACGGCGAAGCCGGGATACGACGGCTGACAATCTCGCCTGCACGATATCGTCGCTGCTCAACGCTTCCTGGCGCGAGCTGACGAGCTGGCGGCAATCGCTCGACGTCCATCGTTCGACCCGTGAGGAAGCGCGACAAGCCCGCGCCACTTGTCCACATCGCTGAAGCCGAATGAGGCAAAGCCGGGGCGGCAAGTCCCCGGTTTCGCCCCCAATTGGCCGCGATCAACGGATCAGTTTGCGCACACAGCGGGGCTAGAGAATCAAAGGAGGCAACGGGGGGCGAACGGGAGTTGTGTCATGCGTATCATGATCGTTGCCGCCTGCATGTGCGTGTCCTGCTCCGCATATGCCGCCATTCCTTGTCAGACCGGCAAGACCGGCGATGCATACTGGTCCTGGCGCGAAATCGACGGACGCCGGTGCTGGTATCAAGGCCGCCCCGGCAAGGCGAAGGACCAGCTCTATTGGCAAAAGGCGGCCAAGGCGACGTCGCCGCCGGCGCCGCAAGCGCCCGCGCCAATGCCGGTGGTCACTCTGCACGTGACGCCGACGACGCCGGAGACCAGCGCCGACATCCTGCGCGCGCAGCCGATGAGCGTGGGCGTGCTGGTCGAGACGCCGGGCTCGATCATCCCTGACGCGGTCGCGAGCAACGAAGCCGACATGTGCTGCTGGCCGCCGCTCGAGGATCTGCCGTTCACGGAGCGCTGGAACAACGTGCCCACGTTGCTGGAGGCGCAGAAGAAGGCGGTCGCCGGGATCAAATAAGCAGACGGCAGACGGCGCGCATCTCAGCGCGCCAGGATCACCTCGCCGACCAGCGAGCAATGATCGCACGGCACCTGCTCCTCGCGCGTCGCGGGTGATCACGTCGGCGCGTACGCGCCGCATCAAGGTCCCGATCTCGAGTCCGGGGGTCGACAGGTGCCTGAGCAGCGCCGCGGTGAACGGGCCGTTGCGAGGTCGCGTCCCCAGTGGCGTGTCGGGGTACCTCCCCGCCGAATTCCTGCCCTAATTTATCACCCCTGGCGTCCTAGGTTCGGCCGCGGAACGCCTCGATGTATGCCCGAGTAAGACGTTCGCACGCGTATCGGTGCGCACCATGGACGATCGAGAAGAGCGTTACCGGCGTAACGCAGCCGCCTGTCTGGAATTGTCGAGAACGTCGTCTGACGAGAAGATGCGCCAGACGCTTCTCCTCATGGCGCAAACTTGGCAGAAGCTCGCAACGCCCGCGTCTGAATTCCGCGCCCCAGCCGGGACGCCCGCCGACACTCGGCCCCACAAGCCGTAGGCCGCCTCATCCAGGATCTGCGGCGGGGACGGCCTTGAGCTCGACCGGGCTCTGCGCGCTCGCGTCCCGGAGCGCTGGCGCTGAACGTCCGGGACGTTGCGGCGCGGCGACCCGCACCAGGCAACCGGGTCGGCCTTTCTCATAACAAACCTCGGCGCCCAGCTGCTGAGCGAGCAGCCGCATCAACCGCGAGCCGAGACGTTCCTGTTTGTCGACGGGACACCCGATCCCGTCGTCCTCGACGATCAGCTCCCATTGCGGACTGCAGCGAAAGCGAACCTCCACGGTTCCCGGGCGATCGTTGGGAAATGCGTGCTTGAATGCGTTGGTGACGAGCTCATTGACGATAAGGCCGAGCGGTATCGCCCGGTCGGTCGGGAGCTCGATCGCATCGGCGTCGACCTTCACCACGATCGGCCTCACCTCCCGCAGCGACTCGGTCAGATGCTCGCAGATGTTCTGAAGGTAGGGCTGCATTTCCACGTGCCCGTTCTGCGAGCCCGGATTGAAAAAATCATGGGCGCGCGCGATGGCCTGGACGCGCAGGACGGCTTTTTCCAGCGCGGCTCGGACGTCCGGATTGGTCTTCGACTGCGCCTGCAGCGACAGCATGGAGATCGCCATCGCGAGGTTGTTCTTGATGCGATGGCCCAGCTCCTGCAGCAGCAGGTCCTTGGCATGCTCCGCCGCCGCCGCGCGGTGCCAGGCGGAGCGCAGTCCGTCGCTCACGAGTGCAAGGCCCAGCGCCACGACAGCGAACACAAAAAGCGCAAGCGCGAGCTCGCCGCTCGGCAGAAGGCCATCCCCGGGCCTGACCAGCAGGTACAGCAGCGCGGTGCTCGAGGCGATGGCAAACAGTCCGGCGTCGCGACCGAACAGCACCGATGCAGCGAATATCGCGGGGAACGTCAGATAGAACCCGAGGATGCCGGCCTGCCGATGCAGCCCGAGCGTCATCAGGAAGCACATGCCGACGAGCAAAGCGGTGATCGCCAGCCGCGTCGCCACGGATCGCGGCGGCGGCAGCATGCGCAACATCTGCTCGAGGTCCCATTTGCGCGCCATGCGCATGAAAACGCGGATGACGGGATGTCGTTGCCATTTGCGGCGCAGCAATCTGCTCCGCGCCCGGCCACGACAAAGGCGGCGCGCGTTCCAGTGCTGCGAACCCTCTCTCCGGCTGCAGGTGACGTCCGTCAGCCGCGCATGGCGCGTGCGAAACGGAGGAACCGCTGTGAGGCACTCGACTTTACGCAGTAGTGGCAATGCGAGGCGAATGCTGCCGTGGCTGATCGACACACCTATGAGCGGAACCTGGAAGAAGCCAGGCGGCGGGCCGAACGGGCCGTGAGCAACAGCGAGCGACAGGCGTGGCTCACCATCGCGGCGAGCTGGGAGCGTCTTCTCGGGCTCGAGCCGCAGCAGCAGTCGCAAGAGCAGCTGACCGAAAAGAAAGAATAGTTGGTCCGTCGCTCGGGCGCGGCGGAGAACCTCGACGCGCTTGCGCGGAACAGCCTGACATCCCGCCCGTTGACTTCGCATCCAGTCGTTCTGTGCGGATGCTCGGTCGATGCTGCAATTGGTGGGCGTGGTTGCCATGTTCTTCCTGATCGGCGGAGCCGTCGGCACGGCGCTGTTCTCCAGCGGCCTGTTCGACAAGCGAGCACACAGCCCGCCCAGGGTGACTGCGAGCACGGTGCCACCGGCGAGGATTGCCGCTGCCGTCGTACCGGTCGATCAGGCAAGCGGTGCCGGCGCGACGCCACGTCCGGCGGCCGAGCATCGCACATCGCTGGACAGCTCCGCCGTGTATCGTTTCAAAGTCGATGCGCGGCACCGGCATCGTAGCCTTGAACGGTCCCGCATCGCCCGACGTGTTCGGGCCGACCGTCACGCGGGCAATTTTTAGACAGCATCGATCCGCCGGTCTGAAACGCGCGCTACCGCTCGACGTGGCCCAATAACCACTTCGATCAGAAACTCCGCTTGGTGGGGTTGGCACTCGTTCGTCGGCACGCTGCATAATGCCGTTTCGAAGCGTACCGCGTCTCAACAACCGCACAGCAATCCCGGGAGGCGTGATGGCGCAGGATGCCGATGTCATCATCGTTGGCGGTGGTCTCGCCGGACTCGTCGCGGCGGCCGAGCTCGTCGACGCCAGGCGCAAGGTCGTCATCGTCGAGCAGGAAGGCGAGCAATCGCTCGGGGGGCAGGCGTTCTGGTCGCTCGGCGGCATTTTTCTCGTCGACTCGCCCGAGCAGCGACGCATGCGCATTCGCGACTCCTACGAGCTCGCCCTGGCGGACTGGATGGGCACCGCCGCGTTCGACCGCGCCGAGGATGTTTGGCCGCGGCGATGGGCCGAAGCCTACGTGGCTTTTGCGGCCGGCGAGAAAGGTCCGTGGCTGCGGCAGCGCGGCGTGACATTCTTTCCCGTGGTCGGCTGGGCCGAGCGCGGCGGCGACAACGCGACCGGACATGGCAACTCGGTGCCGCGCTTCCACATCACCTGGGGCACCGGCCCGGGCATCATCGCGCCGTTCGTTGAGCGCGTGCGCGACGGCGCCACGCGCGGCCTCGTCAGGCTCGCCTTCCGGCACCGCGTCGACGAGATCACCCGGACCAACGGCGTGGTGGACGGGGTGCGCGGCGCGGTCCTCGTGCCGAGCGACGTCGCGCGCGGACGGCCGAGCCCGCGCGAGGTCGCGGGTTCTTTCGAGCTGAAGGCCGGCGCCGTGATCGTCGCGTCGGGTGGCATCGGCGCCAATCACGAGCTCGTGCGCCAGAACTGGCCGGAGCGCCTCGGACGCCCGCCGAAACGCATGATCACCGGCGTGCCCGATCACGTCGACGGCCGCATGCTCGCCATCACCGAAACGGCGGGCGGAACGGTGATCAACCGCGACCGCATGTGGCATTACGTCGAGGGCGTCACGAACTGGGCGCCGATCTGGACCAACCATGCGATCCGCATCCTGCCCGGCCCGTCGTCGCTGTGGCTCGACGCGCGCGGCTCTCGTCTGCCTGCCCCGCTCTACCCCGGCTTCGATACGCTGCGCACGCTCGAGCACATCATGGCGACGGGGTTCGATTACTCGTGGTTCGTCCTCAACCAGCGCATCATCGCCAAGGAATTTGCCTTGTCGGGCTCCGAGCAGAACCCGGACCTCACGAGCAGGAGCTGGCGCCAGGTCATCGATCGCGTGCGTGCGGGAGTCCCCGCCCCGGTCCGGGCCTTCATGGACAAGGGCGAGGATTTCATCGTCGAGCGCGAGCTGCCCGCGCTGGTCAAACGCATGAACGCGCTGGCGGGCGAGGACCTGCTCAGTGTCGAGCGCATCGAACATGAGATCCGCGCGCGCGACCGGCAGATCGACAATCCGTTCTGCAAGGACATGCAGGTCATCGCCATCCGCGCGGCGCGGCGCTACCTGGGCGATCGCCTCGTCCGCACCGCGCGCCTGCACAAGATCCTCGACCCCGATGCAGGCCCGCTGATCGCGGTGCGGCTGAATATCCTCACGCGCAAGACGCTGGGCGGCGTGCAGACCGATCTCGACAGCCGCGTCCTCGGCGCCGACGGCGCTCCGGTGCCGGGACTCTATGCGGCGGGCGAAGCCGCGGGTTTCGGCGGCGGCGGCGTGCACGGCTACGCCGCGCTCGAAGGCACGTTCCTCGGCGGCTGCATCTTCTCGGGTCGCGCGGCCGGGCGCGCTGCGAGTGCGGCTGTGCGTTGACGGCGCGCCGGCTATCACGTCACAGCCGTCGCGACGCTGGAGCAAGGCGCAAGGACGTACTCCGCGTGCGACCGCTTGCGCAGGCAAGTCGTGGAATTCAAGCCGATCATCTATCGATCGTTCGTCGGACGCTGCTATCAACGCGCTTCGGCCGCTGCCGACCGTGCGGTCATAGCCAGCTCGGGTCGCACAGGTCGCAGCGGTGGCAAGTTGCATCCGCAACAGCTTCCGGCCGACTTTCAGGCCGAGCTCGGAACGGTTTCCGGGAAGCGCTGTTCTGTTCCATGGATGCCGCGATAACGAGCGCGCGCTTGCGCGACGCGCGGCTGTGGACCCACCAAACGGCGAGCGGGACGGAGCGCCGCTCGTCGACGGCCCCGGCGTCACCGCGGATCAACACCAGGAGATCGACATGCAAGGCGACCCGACCACCAAGGATGCGGGCGATGCCGGCACCCGCGAGTTCCCGCGTTACCACACGGCCACCGCCGGCGGGACGGGCGCCGGCGCGGCCGATCAGGCCGCGCGTCAGGCGCGCAGCCTGGCGGAGCAGCAGAAGGAGGCCGGCGCGGAGCAGCTCGGCGGCATGGCCCAGGCCATCCATGGCGCCGCGCGGGAGCTCGAAGACCAGATGCCGCAGGCCGCACGCTTCGTGCAGGATGCCGCGACGAAGCTCGAGGGCGCGGCCGACGCGCTGCGCGAGCACAGCGTCGACGATCTGCTGGCGACGTTCGGCAGGTTCGCGCGGACCCAGCCGCTGGCGTTCTTCGGCGGCGCAGTGCTGGCCGGGTTCGCCGTCTCGCGATTCCTGAAGAGCTCGGGCCGGATCTCCGGCGGGCAACGCGCACGCGGACGTGAGGCGTGAGGGAGCGCACCATGGCAGTCTCAAAGTTTTCACGGGCGTTGCCGGACATCCTGACCGACCTGATCAGCCAGCTCGCGACGCTGGTCCGCAAGGAAGGCCAGCTCGCGCGCGCCGAGCTGTCCGAGAACATCGGCCACGCTGCCGCCGGCCTCGGTCTGGTGGTCGGCGGCGCCGTCCTGCTCATTCCGGCCCTTGTCATTCTGTTGCAGGCCGGCGTGGCGGCGCTGGTCGAGCGAAACGGCATGTCCCAGCCGGCGGCGGCGCTCAGCGTGGGCGGCGTGGTGCTGGCGCTCGGCGTCATCCTGCTGTTGATCGGGATGAGCCGCCTCAAGCCGGAGCGCATCATGCCGACCAAGACCATCAACCAGCTTCAGCAGGATGCATCCGTCGCCCGGCAGCACACGAGGGAAGGTCATGAGACACAGCGAGCGGCTTGAACGCGAGACCGAGCAGACCCGCGCCGAGCTCGCGGAGACGATCGAGGAATTGCGGGCCCGCGTCACGCCCGGCTATCTGGTCGACGAGCTGCTCGACTACGCGCGTGACAGCACCGGCGCGGAGTTTTTCGACAATCTCAAACGCCAGGTCGCGGCCAATCCGCTCCCGGTCGGCCTGATGGGCGCCGGCCTCGCCTGGCTCATGATGGGAAAGGGCAGGTCAAACGCTCCAACCGGCGCCGTCGGGGACGCGGCGCGTCAGGCCGCCACCCGCGCCGGCGACGCAGCCGGTTCGGCCGTCTCGTCGGTTCGCGAGACCGCCTCGGCCAGCTATGACGCGGTGGCCTCGAGCTCCGCCAACATGGCGGAGAGCGCCCGGCAGACGGCGGCCGATGTGGCGCGATCGGCCCGGGAGCTTCGCGCGAGCGCAGCCGGCACCAGCCGCGCGCTTGCCGACTTCTGCCGCGAGCAGCCGCTCGTCGTTGCGGGTATCGGCATCGCGCTCGGCGCCGTGATCGGTGCGCTCGTGCCCTCGACGGAAACCGAGGACCGGCTCATGGGCGACGCGAGCGACGCGGCAAAGCAACAGGCCAAGGACATGGCCGTCGCGCAGGCAACCCGCGCACGCGAGGCAATGGAGGCACGTGCACCGCAGGAGCCGTCGCAGCCGGAGCACACCCGAGAGCGTGGCGCGCCGGCCGCGGCCGCTGCCGGCCACGAGACGAGCCTGGTCCCGTCGCATGAAACGGAGACCGGCATCCCGGCGCTCGACGACGCCGAGCGACGCGGCGCCGAGGCCGAGCGCAAGCTGAAGGCAGACGGCGAGCGGCTGGCACGCGAACGCAGCGAGTAACGGCGAGGGCCGCGCAGCGGCCCACGTCCCGGTTAGCTCGCTTCGGCCCCTCACCCGCCCGGCGGCGTCGATGGGTGGTTCCGTGCCGGCCCGGCGCCGAACGGGGAAGGACTCCTCTGACGAACGGCCGGCTCGGATGCCTGCAGCTTGGCGATGTCGCGCGCCATCTGCGCCTGGTTCGCAGCGATCTCCTCGACGCCCTTGCGCAGGTCGGCGATATCGCCGGAGAGGATCTCCAGGGTGGAGGCATGAAGCGCGATGGCTCGGTCCACGGCATCGCCCTCGCCGCGCCGACCGGCGCCTGTCGCCTCACCCTCCGGCGCGGGCCAGCTGATCTCCGGCACCCAGCGCGCGATCGCCTGCCTCGTTGGCTCACCGTGTGAGCGCCAAATCTCCGCGAACCACTGCTCCGTCATCTGCTTGGCGGGCTCGCCGTGACCGTCCCAGGCTGCCGCAATCCATCCCGCCGCCACGCGTTTCGCCGACTCGCCGTGCGCTTGCCACCCCAGCGTTGCGGCGATGCCGAGGCAGAAGGCGATCAGATAGCGCCGGAGCGCGCGCCGCCGACGTGGTCTGTGACGCGCCGGCATCTCCTTCGGAGCTGGCGCTTTCGGGCCGGCGGCAGGCTCGGGTCCTCTGCGACGCCGGGCGCCGGCGATGCGTGCGAGCTTCGAGAGTGCATCCTCGGCCCCGGTCCAGTCTTTCCACTCCGACCGTGCGAGATTGATGACGTCGTCAGGGCTCGACTTGTACGCCATACGCTGCTCCGTACTGCGACTCCCCGTACCAGCAGGCGATCATCGGGGTATGACCAAACCAAGGCACATGAGATGCTCGGCCTCGTATAAGTGTTCGATTCCCGACACTCCGCATCACATTGCGGCGAGCGGAACTGTTCCGGTATTGGCGCACTGCCGGTCGTCACTCACGCGATCGCAAAGACCTGCCGCTCGAACCGCGCATAGAGCTTTCTCATCTGCACGCGAACGCTCTCGAATTCCGCGCTTGCGGCGCGCGCCGCCAGATCGGCGTCGCGTGCGGCCAGGTCGGCGAACGTGCATTGCCAGGCGACATCCGGCTCGCTGCCGTCACCACCGGGATGCTTGACGAATATCTCGCCGGCCGGAAGTCCGATCGAGACGCGCACGGCGGAAGCCTTGCGTCGCACATCGAGGACCTCGGCGGCCAACCCGGGCTTGGCGTAGTACTGCGTGCGTTCGACGATCATGATGGCTCCAGTCGTCGCGGTGATCGTGCCCTGTGCGAGCATCGCGACAGGCGATGCGATCGGCAAACCAGCAGCGCCCGCCGCCAGACTGAGAAAACGTCGACGGGGAAGTGTCATGGCGTCATCTCCTCGAGCTTGACTGCGTGGAGACGGTACGCGTTTCCGTCAGAGGGCACCAATGCCTGCGTCACGCGATGGGCAAGCCGTGCAGCTTGAGGAAAGAGAGCTTGTCCCGGTCGTCACGCTGGAAGGGCGGTGCGTCCGTCCCGCACGGCGCCCGGATCGAGCGTGATCTCGTCAATGTGGTCGAAGCTTTCGATGTGCTCGCGCAGCCGCTCGGGACCTTCGTCCGTTAGGTCGTGACCTCAAGCGTCGGCCGCTTGCCCGCAATGGCTGCCGCTCCTGCAGTTGCGCCCATAGCAGCCATTGCCGCCAATCCGTCCGAAACCGTTTCTTCGCTTCGTCCGACGTTTCAGCCAGCCCGCTTCCCGCGAAGTCCAGCGGTTTATCGGAGACTGCGAGAACGTACCGCCAGGAACCCTTATTAGGCCCGTCGGCAAGCTGCTCGATCAGGCCGACCACCAGCCCGCCGCTGCGCACGACGTACCGGTAGTGGCCGCCCATATGCGGACTCTGATCCAACTTGATGGTCAGCGGCATGCTGCATAGTAGCCGGATGGCCAGCAAACCGAAGACTGAAATCCGACATAAAGGTTACTGGCTCGGCGGCGTTAAGGCTGAATGCTGACGAGGCGATCAAGGTCGCGGTGAAGGAATGAATTGCGCGCCCCAGCCCGGAGCGCGCGAAGCGCTGGCAGCGCAGCGAGAGAGATGATGGTTGCTCAAAAGAATATTCGGTAGAGCGCCGCCGCGACCAAGCCCCAGACCGCGAGCCTGCCGACAACCCCGAGCATGACCAGCCTGAAGTCGCGCGCTTCCTTGGTCTCAGGTCGGAGCACACTCAGCAGGTCCTGTGCCTGCTTCAGTAAACGCGCCCTATGTTCAACGTCAGGGCTCGCTTCCGCCGTTCTGATCAAGTGCACCACTGCATCGCGCAGCTCGTCTGCAAGCATCGACATGGCCAGCCTTTGCGGTTGGCCCATCAAGCCACAACTGGGATGCAAAAAAACCACGACAGACGACCTACGCCTGGCGGATTAGGCAGACCCGCAATCGGCAGCCGGCGAGGTGCGCCTGTTACTTCGCCGGGGTCGCGTCACGCCACGACGCGGACACCACCGCTGAGACCGGCGCTCAAGCCGAGCGGCCGAGCGACTGCCAGGTCGATCCAGATCGATGAAAATTCATCAATCGGAACTTCACCTCGTATCGTCTTCCTGCTCAACAAGTGCTTGGACTATGTGCGTTTTCAAACTGACATGCACGAAGTTGCTTACCTAACGTCGTCCTTTAGGTGCCCTATGCGTCATTAACCTTCTTATCGCCGACTCAGCATGGAACCCGGCGCGTCGATTTGCATTACTACGCTGGCCGGAATGCGTTACCATCCCTGTCAACACGACGGGTACACATATGAGCTTCGAGTCAGGACCAGACGATAGTGATCGTGAGAGGCTTACCTTAAAGCAAGCCGCGGAACGATTTGGCTTACCTATTGCAACATTGCGGGAAGAAGGCGCGCGCGGAAGGCTGACGGTCTACCGGATCGGGAAGTGGTTCTACACGACGCCCGCAGACGTGGACCACATGGTTCGTCGGCGCCGCATCGAATTCATGGCGCAGGTGTGCCGACGCCACGCAGCTGCATGCGACCGAAAGGCACAGCGGACCGACGATCCCGTGGCGCGCGAGCTTTGGAAGGAACGGGAAAAGTGTTGGGCCAATATGGAAGAAAGCTATACGCTGTCAGCGCAGATATCTTTCCCCCTCAATGCTGAAAGTTTTCACCCCAGGCTGGGGCTCGGGTAGTCACCGCTCTTCTCCTTCCAACTCGCGTGTCGAGTCGCAGCGCTCGTTGTCTCATTCGGTCGGCTATGGGATTGCGTGATCCGATCTCATCACGCATTTGATCCGCACCACGTGGGCGCGCGTTCGAACAGCTCGCCGCAGCGGCCGTCGCGTCATTCGACGGGCAAGCCGTGCAGCTTGAGGAACGAGAGCTTGTCCCAGTAGCCGCGCTGGAAAGCGATGCACCCGTCGCGAATAGTGAAGAATCCGCAGCCGCGCAGGCCCAGCGGATCGCGCCATTCGAGTGCCACGACGTCGCCCGCCTCGTGGATGGCCTCCACGATGCACGTCATCCCGGCCGCCGCAAACTCCCGCTCGAACATGGCGCGGATCGCGTCGCGGCCTGCAACGGGCTCCTGCGTCACCTGATGGTTCACGGCATCGGGATGATATAGCTCAGCCAGGCCGTCTGCGTCGGCGGCGTTGAATCGCTCGATCCAGCGTTCGACAACCTGGCGCGGTGACATTATTCCTCCTCCGAGGGAATGCTCGAAGCTCCCCCTTTGGTGCCCACATGTGGATTGCCACATGCGACTGCCTTGGGCGGAAGCCCGATTATGCTCACTTTGAGTTTTGTCCTGAGCCAGGCAGTCCGCACCGGGATTGAAAATCCCACAGGCAGCAGTCTCCGCCAATGGTATCCTCCCGCTTGGAGGGCCGACCGCCCCACCTCGATATTGGCCCTCCTGGCCTGCCGCGAGGCGATCCGATGCGACGAAGCGAATTCATTGCGCTTCTCGGCAGCGTAGCTGCGGCTTGACCGGTCGCAGCGAGTGCACAGCAAGGCGAGAGGGATTCGGCGCATCGGCGTCAAGGTTGATCACCGGCTCATGGTTGGTCGCCGCCTTCGTCAACGATGTCACCTGGCGTTATCGCCGTCCTCCACGTCTCGCGTACACATTTTGCAGATCTGTCAGGTCATTGATCTCACGCATGGCCACAGACACTTGATCGCTCCAAGGCCAAGGGGATGTCAGTGACGAAGAGGAAGATGGTGGTCGTGGAGAGATCGCCGTCCAGACCGTCGCGCAGCGGAGCGCGTCGCATTGTGATGCATATCGTGTTCGGTCTGGCGATGGCCGTGACGCTCGTCTCGGCGCGAGCGGAGCCACTGCCGCGCAGCGTTCTCTTCCTCGATGAGGACACGCCGATATATCCGTGGTTTCGCCAAATGAGCGACGCATTCTACGCCACCACAAAAACGGAAACCGACAACCCTCCCTTTGTCTTTATCGAGAATCTCGGAATTAATGTTTATGATACGCCAGACTATTTCAATATCTTGAGTTCTCACTTCCGTGAAAAATATCGCGACAAGCGCATCGGTGTTATCATATCCAACGCCTCGCGGTATCTGCCGTTGACGCTGAGGTTGCGCGACGAGCTCTGGCCCGGGACACCCGTTGTCCTTGCCGGCATCCAAGAGCGGCGCGCCGCCCGCTTGAGTCTTCCACCCAACGTGACCGGATTCACGTTTCGTCACCAGCTGGAAGACATTGTCGCGATGGCGGATGCGCTCATCCCGAATCTGAAGCGAATTGTTCTCGCGGGAAGCCGCATCGAGCGAGGCGGATGGCGGGAGGATTTCCTCGATGACCTGCCTCGCGTTCGTGCGAAGTTCGAGGTGATTGACCTGACCGGCTTGCCGATGGCCGAGTTGAGACAACGTCTTGCCGAGCTCCCAGACGACTCAGCGGTTGTGTACGTCGGTTTCTCGACGGATGTTACTGGAGAACACTATCTTCCTGCCGAAGCCAGTCAACTGGTTGCGGAAGCCGCCGACCGGCCAACTTTCGTTGACAGCGAAACGTTTATCGGAAAAGGCAGCGTTGGCGGTCCTGTCGTCAGTCCCGGTGGCATCGGCAGGGTCGCGGCTCGGTTTGCGTTGCGCATTCTCGATGGAGAGAATGCGTCCAACATTCCAATTTCCAACAGCGAAGAGATTGTGACGCCGATTTTTGATTGGCGGCAGTTGCAGCGGTGGGGCATCAGCGAGAGCCGACTGCCCCACGGGAGCGAAATCCGGTTTCGCTCACCGACGGCGTGGGAGCAGTACCGCTGGCAAATCATGGTGATTTCAGCCTTGCTGGTGGTGCAGTCGCTCATGATCGCAGGGCTGTTCTATGAACACCGGCGCCGCCGCCAAGCCGAAGTGGAAGCGACCCACCGCATGGCAGAGCTGGCGCACATGAACCGCAGCGCCGCCATCGGCCAGATGTCGGCATCGATCGCTCACGAGATCAAGCAGCCGCTGGCGGCCATCGTCATGAATGCGGGCGCAGGATTGCGTTGGCTGGCGAAAGACACGCCTAACGTCGCGCAGGCGGCTCGTGCGCTGAATAAAATCGTAGGCAACGGCGACCGCGCGAGTCGGGTAGTCGAAACCCTCACGGCCATGTTCAAGAAGGAAACATCGAACCGCACGCTGGTCGATATCAACGACACCATTCGAGAAGTATTGACGCTGCTACGAATCGAGCTGGATGAGCACCAGGTCTTGACGAAGGCTACCCTGAAGGAGGGCTTGCCGCGTGTGATGGCGGATCGTGTTCAGCTTCAGCAGGTCATTTTCAACCTGGTCACGAACGCGATCGAGGCCATGAGCTCGGTCTCGGCCGGCTCACGCGTCTTACGGCTCAGATCTGAGGCGACCGAGACCGGAGAATGCATTGTTGCTGTCGAGGACACCGGCCCGGGAATCGAGCCGGAAACACTGAAACGCATCTTCGAGCCGTTCTTCACAACCAAAATCAAAGGGATGGGAATGGGGTTGTCGATTTGCCGCTCGATTGTTGAGGCTCATGGCGGGCGTCTGTCGGCCGCTTCGGCGAAGCCGCGTGGCGCGATCTTTGAAATCGTGCTGCCATTGCCGGAATAGACGGCCTAGGAGGCGCGGGCGGGCCTGACGGGCAGCACGACTTCGAACTGTGCCCCGCTCACGCCATCGGAGGATGCCACAAGTTCACCGCCATGATGTTCGAGAATCTGGCGGCAAATAGCCAGTCCCAGTCCCATCCCATGCGGTTTGGTCGTCACGAAGGCACTAAAAATCCTGTCGACTTGAGACGGATCAATTCCCGGTCCGGTGTCTTCTATCACGACTGCAATCGCGGTTTCGCCACGACGCTCAGTCCTCACCCCTAGCGCGCGTTTTCGATCTGGCACGGTCTGCATTGCATCCAGCGCGTTCTGCACGAGGTTGTAGACGACCTGCTGCAATTGATTTCGATGGCATTCGACGGGCGGCAGGTCGGCTAATTCGCGGGACGTGACAATGCCGTTGTCCATCAATTCTCTGCCGACTGATTGCAGTACATCGCGAACAATCTCGTTCACGTCGACCGCTTCTCGTTTCTGACTGGCCCTTCCGAACAGGGAGCGGATACTGTCAAACACCTGGCTGGTTCGGTGAGTTTCACTGATCATCTTGTTCAGGTATTGTCGTATCTTGTCATGGTCGGGTGGCGTTTTCTTCAGGTATTGCAGCGCCGCGCCGCCGCTCGCGACAATCGCCATCAACGGCTGTCTCACTTCATGCGCAATCGACGCCGTAATCGCCTGGGCGTTTAAAAGCTTGTTGTCTCGTTGGCGCTCCAGCAGTGCATAGGAGCGAGCGAGCCGCATATATAACCGTGTCATCTCCTGGAGCAGGAGCACCAGCACAACCATTGAAGTAATGAGCCAAATTGATCGTCCAACGTACCAGCCGACCGTGAACCGCTCGTTCGTCAACGAGAAAATTGCTTGTTCCTGGATCATGGCAACACAGATCAGCATCAACCAATAGTCCAGCACACTGCGTCTTCTGATCCATAGGTCGACAAGCGCGATGAAAGCGACCACGGCGATCGATCCGAAAATCACCAGCACGCGAACACGTATGGCGTGCGTCTTGTCGATCAGAATGACTGGAAGGTACTCGCTCCCCACGGTCGCCACCAATGCAAGACTGCCTGCGCAAGCCACCGCGATTGCCACGCTGATGTAGATGGCTCGTCGTCCCGAGGATGGTCGAAGGGGGTTTTCGCGATCGACGTCCTTCAGCCGTGCATAGGCAAGCAGCACGGCGGGAGACCCAAAATGCGACGAGAAGTACAGCCACGGGGTGGTCTGCGGACCCGCGCCGAGCAGACCGCCCGGCGTGAATGCGCCTGGAAACGTGAGCCCATGAACAATCATGATCAGCGCCATGAACAGATAACCGCTGGCGAGCACCAGGAGGCTTCTCGAATGAGCAACCGAGCATTGGGAGTACAATAAGATCGACGTGATGAGATCGCTGATGACCATCAAGGCTACCGACGACGGAACGAAGCCGCTGAACTCGGGTAGCTCCACATTTGCAAACGGCAGTAGAGCCGCGAATGCAATGAACACGAGCACGCCGACGAGCAATACCAATCGGCGCTGTCGCGAGCTCGCTGGCAGGTTGGCCAGCGAGATGACGGTGTCATCGGATTTTTCTGGAACGGGCACGTTGGCCTCGCACCAATATCCGGCTTCGGCGGTCGTCCTCTCTGCCGACGCGTCCCTCAGCACCTCGGTCCCATCAGCTCGAGGCTCGCCACATCCGGATCATTTGCACCGCCAACGACAGGAGATCCGCCGCCATCACATCAGGCTGTGGCAGTCCCGGGACAGGCAGGGCAGCATTCCCGGGACGAGTGAGCAGCGCCCCCGCCATCCCGGCGCTTTGGCCGCCGATCGTGTCCCAGACATGCGCCGCGACCATGCAACAGGCGGCGGTCGGAACGCCGAGCTCTGTTGCCACCATGTGGTAAACGGTGGGCGTGGGCTTGTAGGCGCGAACCGCATCTATGTGGAACTGCCGGTCGAAGAACCGATCGAGTCCCGCGCGTTCGAGCGGAGTCTGACTTCCGCGCATTGGCGGAGAATTAGTCAAGGTGGCCATGCGAAAACCGGCGGCCTGCAACTGCCGCAATCCTTCCGCGGCATCGGGGTGGGCTGGCATCGTCTTCATGCCGTGCACCAGGGCCTCGACATCGTCCGGTTTGACCGGAACGCCATGAATGGTTCCGACCATTTGCAGCACGCCAGCACCCAGTGCCCAGAAGTCCGTGTATCGGCCAGCCAGCGTGACCGTCATGGAATACATGATCAACTGATCGAACCACATGCGCAGGACCCGCTTGTCACCGAATATGCGCTCGAATGTCGGCGCCAGTGACTCGAGGTCCAGCAGCGTTTCGTTCACGTCGAAGATGAGAACCGATGGGACAGACGTGTCGTGCATGAGGGCGAGCTCCAATGATTCAGCAGGACAGCAAGGATGCGGTCGAGCGGCGTGCCGGGCCCACATCGAGAGGAGGCGTGGTCCGTACCACAACGACCGCGGATCAGCCCCGTCCCTTGTGTCGGGCGATAAGTTGATCGGCAACGTCATCGAGGTCATCGCCGATGATCTGAGGCTGGGGGCCGACTCCGAGGACATCGTTGCCGACGCGCTTGATCAACGCTGCGCCCCAGCCGGCCGCCACGGCACCTAGCGTGTCCCACGTATGGCATGCGACGAGACAGAGCTGCGAGGGTGCAGCACCAAGCTCGCTCTCGACATAGGCATAGGCCTGGCGCGACGGCTTGTGGTGCTTCACACCATCTGCGCTGAAGCGTCGCTCGAACAGATCGACAATGCCGCCATGCTCAAGTTGACGGGTTTGCACCTCAAGCAGATTGTCCGTGAGGGTGAACAGCCGGAAGCCCGCATCGCGCAGCCTGCGAAGTGCTGCCGGCACCTCGCGATGGGGCGGCATTGTCGAGAACCGCTCCGTAAGCTCCTTCCTGTCCGCGTCGCTGATTTTGATGCCTTGCGTATCCGCCAGCATCTTCATGACGGCCGAACCAATGTCCGTGAACGGAACGTAGCAGCCGGCGACCGTCAAGGCCGTGGAGTACATGATGAGGTTGGCGAACCAGAGACGCATGGCGCTTTTCTCGCCAAAGACGCGCTCGAAAGTTGGCTCCATTGCTTGAAGATCGAGAAGCGTCTCGTTGACATCGAAAACGATCAGAGGACGGGCGACCATGTTTATCGGGCTCCGGCTTGCAGTACACGCATTCGTCCACTTGACTGATTTCTCTCACCGATCGTCGGCTCTCGGTGGGTCCTAGATCGACCTCACCTCCCCGCCGTCGATACGAAGTTGCGTACCGGTCAGCCACCGCGCGGCAGGCGAAACCAGAAAGGCCATGAGCTCGGCGATATCCTCCGGTTCGCCATAGCGACTGATGCCCGCCTGCATCAGAAGCTTTTGCTTTGCTGCATCGATGCTGACGTCGTTCGCCATGGCCCATTTTTCGATCATGGATAGCCGCCGGCCGGTCATGACCGGCCCGGGGGACACGCTGTTCACCTGGACGCCGTCCTTGAGACCCCGATCGGCAAAGGCCTTGGCCAGCGCGACGATTGCAGCGTTGATCACACCAACCGCCGCAGTCGAGGCCGTTGGCACCTCGGCAGTATTGCCGGCCATCAGAACGACAGCGCCTTTCGTCGCCTTCAAAGCCTCCCACGCATGGAGTGTCAGTCGGCGCGCGCCATGGAGCTTGAGCTCCAAGCCCGTGTTCCACTGCTCATCAGTCAGTTGGAACAGGTCGATGCCCGGCACTGCGCCAGCGATGTTCAGCAGCGCATCGATCCGGCCGAACCTGGTGAGGACCTGACTGATGACGGTCTCAGCTGCGGTCGGGGCCATGAGGTCGAGGTCGATCGCGAGCGCCTCCGCCCCGTTCGCCCTCACTTGTTCGGCAACCTCATCCAGGGCGTCCGCGCCCCGCGCCGCCAACACGAGCGCCGAAAAGTCGCGTGAAAGTCGGATCGCTGTTGCCCTGCCGATGCCGGAACTCGAGCCAGTTACGATCGCCACCGATTCGGGCACGCCACACTCCTCTGGATCCGTTCGATCGCCCGCCTCGTGAGGCCATTCATTCAAGCGTTATCTGGAGCGCGCCAGGAAATTGCGGATTGCCGCAGCGATCTCCTCACAGTGCGTCTCGAGGGCGAAGTGGCCGGTGTCGAAGAAACGCACGTCAGCATCTGGCATGTCGCGCTTGAACGCCTCGGCGCCCGCCGGCAGGAAAAACGGGTCGTTCTTGCCCCAAGCCGCCAGAAACGGCGGCTTGTACTTGCGAAAGTAGGCCTGGAATTCGGGATACAGCGCGACGTTGCTCTTGTAGTCGCCGAACAGGTCGAGCTGCACTTCGTCGGCGCCAGGTCGCGCGAGATAGAAGTTGTCGAGCGAATACCCGTCCGGAGAAACCAAGGACGCGTCGGTGACGCCGTGGGTGTATTGCCAGAGCGTTGTCTCTGGCGAAAGAAAGGCGCGCAGAGCTGTGCGGTTTGCTTCCGACGGGTCTTTCCAGTATGCGCGAATCGGATTCCAGCCCTCGCTGAGGCCCTCGACATACGCGTTGCCATTCTGCGAGATGATCGCGGTGATGCGCTCGGGGTGTCGCAGCGCGAGGCGGAAACCAGTCGGCGCGCCGTAGTCGAAGACATAGATGGCGAAGCGCTCAAGTCCGATCACGTCAGTGAAGCGGTCAATAGCCCCGGCGATGTTGTCAAAGCTGTAGCTGAACCTGGTCCGTTCCGGCATGTCCGATTGCCCAAACCCGGGCAGATCGGGCGCAATCACATGAAATCGGTCGGCGAGCTGCGGAATGAGATCACGGAACATGTGGCTCGCCGTTGGAAAGCCGTGCAGCAGAAGGAGGGCCGGACTGTTGGAGCGACCGGCTTCCCTGTAGAAGATGTCGATGCTGTCCACTGCTGCTCGCCGGTAAGCGATCCTGGTCATTTTGTCGGGTCCTCCTTGCGTGACCTGATATCCTTTCGTTCCTGACGAAGAGCTGCTTCAGCCGGCTGATCGTCGCTTCTCTTGGACGGTGAATCCCAGCTGTTCGAGCACCCTTACGGCGCCTGTCTTCCCGCCCTCGAAGTCACTCGAGCCAAGTCGCTGGCCCGTGGCGAATTCATAAGCCGTGCCCAGGATTGCTTTCGGCGGGTAACGACGTTTTTCCCAGGCCAGCTCGTAAGTCGTGGTCGGGGCGAAACCATGCTCAGAGAAGAACCGCTCCGGCCCCAGTCGGTCGTAATGCTTTATCGCGCGCAAGACGTGAGCACGGGTGACGCGATTCCAGGTCACCATGTAATTCACTCCTCCAGCATGGCGGCGTCGAGCGGGCGCGAACTTCAGGTGACACTTATGGCGCCGATTGCGTCATGGATGATGTCAACGACAGCTTTTGGTGCGGTGACGCTGGGCGTGTGATCGACGGAATGCGCTTTTGTCTGCGCCTTCATGCGTTCCGCCATGTAGCGCTGCGTCTCAGGAACGATCATCCGATCGTCTTCGGCAACCAGAAACCAGCTCGGAACGTCCTTCCAAAGCGGGCGCCCCGTCGGAACCGTGATGCAGTTCAGCGAGATCGGCCGCTGCACGGCGGCGAGCAACGCTTGATCCGCGGCGGACGCATGCTGCGCGAAAGCGGTCGCGAAGGCTTCGTCAGGCAACCAGATCAAGCCATTGCTGTCTGGCGCGAGCCTTGGCGCCTGGGGATGCGGCTCCAGGCGATAGAATACGTCCGCGACTCTCTCTCCTTCGTCGGGAGCAAGAGCCGTCACGTAAACCAGCGCCCGCACTCGTTCAGGGCGCGCCAGCGCTATCACCGCACCGGCATAGGCATGTCCCACCAACACGATTGGCCCTTCGGTCCGGTCCAGGCTGCGGTTAAGGGCGACCACGTCGTCGGCAAGAGAGGTCAGCGGAAGCGGAGCCGCCGTCACCTGCATCACGTCTGCTCTCAGGTCGGTGATCACCTGCGCCCAGCTTGATCCGTCCGCCCACGCTCCGTGGGCAAGCACCACGCTGACGTCCTTTGCCGCCATCCTGTTGCTCCTGACATCGTGGCCCTGCATGGCCCCTCCGTCAGCCCAACGTCCCCATCCAGCCGGCAATGGCCCGGCCGATCTCGTCCGGCGAATCTTCCTGGACGAAATGGCGCCCGGCGACCTTCGCCTCGGTCAGCGCCGGAAACCTGCGGATGAAGGCCAGATCCTCCTCGTTGGCGAGGATCGCACCGGGCTCGGCCCTGAAGAACAGCTTGGGCACGCGGCTCGTTGAGAGCCAGTCCGCGGAGGCGGCCACGATCTTCACCACATCGGCGGGCTCGCCATCGATGGGAATCTGCCGGGGCCACGTCAGCGTCGGCCGTCGCCCCTCGCCGGGCTCGGCAAACGGCCGTCGGTACTCCGCCATCTCCTCGGCGGAGAGGGTGCGCAGGATGGCGTTCGGCAGGATCTGCTCGATGAAGAAGTTGTCTTGCAGGACCATCTTCTCGCCGGCCTCGGAACGCAGCGCCTGCAGGGCGGGACGCATCTTTATCTTGTCCCAATGGTCCCAGCCCTGCGGCCGCACGATCGCCTCCATGAACGCGATGCCCTTCACGGCCTCGCGGTGGCGGTTGGCCCAGTCGAAGCCGAGCGCCGAGCCCCAGTCATGGATCACGAGGGTGACCCGCTCGCGCACGTCCAGGGCCTCGAGCAGGGCGTCGAGGTAGCGGCGGTGCTCGACGAAGCGATACGAGCCGGGGCCACTGTCAGGCAGCTTGTCGGAGTCGCCCATGCCGATCAGGTCGGGGGCGATGCAGCGACCTAGCGGCTGCAAGTGCGGCAACACGTTGCGCCAGAGATACGACGAGGTGGGATTGCCGTGCAGCAGCACGATCGGGTCGCCCTCTCCCACCTCCACATACGCCATCTCGCAGTCGAGAACCCGCCGCCGCTGCTTTTCGTACGGAAATGCTGCGGAGATCATGTTCGCTGCTCCTGTGGCAGCCGGGTCAGATTGTGGAGCTGAATCACCGTCTCCTCGTCCACGGACACGGAGTGCGGGGCGCGGGGCCTGCGTCATTGCGGTGGTCTCCCAAATTCAGACTTTGAAGTCCGTCTGGCCGTGCATTGAAGCGTGCACAGACAGTACGGCTGCGCGACGAGCGCGCTCAATTGCGCTCACGTCTGGGTGACAGATTGGAAGGTGGCGGGGCCCCTCGACCTTGGTCTCGGGGAGTCGCGACCATGAGTGAGTGAGATCGAGCCCATCGGCAACCTTGGCCAGCCCGAGGGCGATGGAACGGGCACTCCGTACCATCCCAACGCGACGTGTGCCGTCGCATCGCTTATGCCGATCACCGCGGCAATCTGCTTATTGAGGCGACCGGCCAGGCCGGCGCCGCCATCTCGCGCTCGCGCAGGGGCTCGAGGAGCCCGTGACCATGAAATTCGTTTTGACCGACATACACATCTCAAGTCAGGTGAGAAACACGCTCATTTGCGCAAGATCGTTTCCAACTCGGCAATAGCAAGGAAGCCATTCGCTTCGGATGCCACTAACTGGAGCAGTGCCGCCATCGGCTTGTCGATGTCGAACGCAACATGGAGAGGCCCTGTGAAGAAGCCTATCACTGCTCTCGCTCTTGCGACTCTCATTGTCTCGCCCGCACTCGCCCAGTCCTATGAGCCCGAGGTCGGCAGCGGAAATATCGCGCACCCCTATTTTGCGCAGCCGGTTCCGCCGGGTGTCTATCTCGGCAATCGCTTCGCCCCCGCTCGACGAGGACGCGATCGATCAACGCATCGTGTCTACCCATACAACGGTGCCTTCTCAGGCTGGCGATGATCCCGATTGCACTCCGGAAATACGGAGTGATCGTCGTTTCAGCTCTGCCGACGTGAGCTCAGACCTCCGAACGCAATTGGGCAAGTGTGTTCGCTCGCGTACAGGTTTGGAAGCGGCTGGCTAGACGCTGCGTGTCAGCAGACGCGGAGCCGGTAATGCAGGTCCTGTTCTTTTTTATTTTTTGGACAGCGTTCTCGCTGGGCACCGTGACGATCGTTGCCGTGTGGTTCTCCACCTATGACTATTCTTTTGTATCGATCGCGGTCGTCATTGGCTTTGCAGGAGGCGCCCTGCTATCCGCGTTGATAACAGGCCTATTCGAGGACGACCAATGGCCACAATCAAGGTAGTTGCCGGTGCGAGGCCATGGTGCGCCATCGCAAGGTGGTGCTGCAGGAGCGCAAGGCAAACTCGCGCGACTGCGCTCACGGCGCGAGGAGCTTCAGAAGCCTTGGGTCCATGCGCACGGCCGACGAGCGACCTTCAAGAGCGACCCGTCCCCGATCGAGGACATAAGCATAGTCCGCCAGGCTGAGGGCGAGCTCGAGATGCTGCTCGACAATGACAACGGCGATATCTTTGACGAGCTCTCGCAGCCGCTCTGATATCTCCTCTATGACCCCGATCCACACGCCCTCGGTCGGCTCGTCGAGCAGCAGGAGCTTGGGATTGGACAAGAGGGCACGGCCGATCGCCAGCATCTTGCGCTCACCGCCCGAAAGCGTTCCTGCCGGCTGCCCGAGGCGTTGACCGAGCTTCGGGAACAAGGCGAGCACCTGATCGATCGGTGACCGGTCCCGGCTCGAGAGCGTACCCACCTCGAGGTTCTCGCGCACGCTCAGCCGGCCGAAGACGGAGTGCTCCTGCGGCACATAACCCAGACCCGAACGGATACGACGCTCGGTCGGGAGCCGCGTGATGTCGAGAGGACCGAAGACGATGCTCCCGCTGTGAGCCGCGAGCTCGCCGACAATGGTCTTCAGTAATGTTGTCTTGCCGGCGCCATTGCGACCGAGTACGGCTACAGCGCCACGCCGTGGCGCCGCGATTGTGACATCGAACAGGACCTGACTGCGGCCATAGAAGACGCAAAGCTCGCGCGCCTGAAGGAGCGTCGTCTCAGACACGGGTGAGATAGACCTCCCGCACCTTGCGGCTGTTCTGGATGTGCCCCACCGTGCCGCTGTCGAGCACGTTGCCCTGGTCGAGGACGGTCAGCAGATCGCAGATGTCGCGGACGAAACCAAGGTCGTGCTCAACGATGACCAGCGAGCAGCGACCTTTGATCGGCATCAGCAGCTCGCCGGTGATGCGGCGCTCTTCGAGGCTCATGCCGGCCGTCGGTTCGTCGAGCAGGAGCAGCCGCGGTTCAGAGGCGAGCGCCATTGCGATCTCAAGCCATTGCTGCTGACCGTGGGACAGCACGGCAGCAGACTCGGTCGCACGATCGGCGAGTCGGAACTGCTCGAGCAAGTGCATGACTCGTTCGTGGAGCGCGCCGCGCGTGCGCGAAAAGACCAGGCTCGCGATCGTGCTTTGCGCCTGCAGTGCCAGCAGCACGTTATCGTAGACAGTAAGCGCCGGGAGCACGCTGGTGATCTGGAACTTGAGACTGAGGCCGGCGCGGGCCCGCTCGGCTGGCATGGCCGCGGTGATATCGCGCCGGAGGAATCGGATAGTCCCATTGGTCGGCAGCTCCGCGCCGGCGATGCATTTCATCAGCGTGCTCTTGCCGGAGCCGTTGGGACCGATGAGACCGTGAAATTCGTTTTCACCAACGGTCAGATCGATACCGTCGAGAGCCGTCAGCTTCCCAAAAACCTTGGTGACACCGCGCGCCTCAAGCAGCGGCATCGTCCGCTCCCCCGACAGCATGGCGCGACGGCAAATGAGGGCGGCCGAAGCTGCCGACCCGCTCCCGCTCGGAAACCACGAGTCCGATCAGCCCGGTTGGCCGGAACATGATGATGAGCAGCAGCAGCAGGCCCAGGATGATGGGCCAGATCTCCTGGAAATGATCAGCGAGCCAGAAGCTGACGATCTCGATCGCGATGACGCCGATGACGGAGCCGATCAGCGTGCCGACGCCACCAAACAGGGCGTAGAGCACGATTTGCGTTGATAGGACGATGCCCAGCATGTTCGGCCCGACGAAGCCCTCATGGAAGGCATAGAGGCCGCCTGCGAGTCCGGCGATGGCGCCCGCCAGCGAGAACACGATTGCCTTCAGGTGCTGCACCTTGTAGCCGAAGAAGGCGATGCGCCCCTCCTGTTCGCGCGCGCCGGCGAGCGCGAGACCGAATTGCGAACGCACGACGAAGCGACACACGAGATAGACGATCACGAGAACGGCGAAGGCCAGATAGTAGTATTCGGGCCCTTCCGAAAGCACGTAGCCCCCCGCGGTCATCGGCGGGATCGAGGGGATGCCGTTCTGGCCGCCGAGATAATACCAGCCACGCGCAAGCCGGTCGGCAGCATAGGAGCCGGTCAGGGTGCCGAGCGCGACGAAGATCGTGGTCGGCGGGTGCCGTCCGAGCAGCAGGAAGCTGCCAATGGCAAAAGACAGGATCAGGCCGATGGCCAGCGCCGCGGGCAGCACGACAAAAATGGACGTGATGCCGAGATCGCGCGCCAGCAGGGCCACGCCGTATCCCGCCGCGCCGAAGAACAGCGCCTGGCCGAAGCTCATGATGCCGGAGTACCCCCAGACGACATCGAAGCTCAGCGCAAGCAGCGCCAGGATGAGGACACGCGTGATGAAGACCGTGAGGTAGTTTTCAACTACGAGCGGCAGCAGGGCAAAGACGGCAAACAGCACGATCTCGAGCTTCGGAATCATCTCGAGCTTCGCAGTCACCTGGTGCCGGCGCCAGCGGCTGTCGCGCAGCGCGGTGGTGGTTGACGGCGCTTCTGCCGCATGCTCGGCCATGGTGATGATCGGCGATGGCGTTCATGGGTCGGCACGAATGGACCGGCGCGCCAGACGCCGGTCCTGTCGGGTTCAGCATTCCTTGGGATCGACGAGACCCTCGCTGCGCGCGACGATCTCGAAATTTCCATTCTTGGCGACGGTCGTGTACATGTTCATCTTGCAGTGATGCTTGCCCGGCACCATCTCGGCAGGCCCGCCGGGTCCCTCGCTGATCTTGGCATGGTCGAGCGCCGCGGCGACGGACTCGCGGTCGAGTTTGCCCGCCTCCCTCACCGCTGCTTCCCACAGCTTCAGGCCGCGATACATGCCGGTCACCGCGCTGCCGGCGGCCAAGAGGAGTTTGCCAGGAAATTTTCTGTCGTATTCGGCCTGAATTCTGGCGCTGCCCGGATCCTGGGCTGCGACGGCGCGGAAGTAGTCGAGGCAGCTGGCCAGCCCTTCGATCTCGTGGGGTGCGCTGATGTTCAGGTTGTTCTCGTCGTAATAGACGCAGGCGAGCCGCCCGCCGCGCTTGCTGAAACCAGCCTCGTAGAGCTGCTTGAAAAAGGGTCCAACGCCCGGCGGAATGACGGTGTTGAACACCACGTCGACGTTGTTGGTCATGATACGGTTGACGGTCGCGCTGTATTCGACCTGGTCGAGCGGATAGTACTCCTCGAAGATCACCTCGCCGCCGCTCTTCTCGATAACCTTGCGAGCGTATTCATTGAGGACATGCGGCCAGACGTAGTTGGCGGACGGCAGCGCAAAGCGCTTGCCGCCGTTCTTGATCAGCCAGGGGATGAACTCGTCGCATTGCTGCGCCGGGGTGGGTCCGGTGCAAAAGAGGTTGGGCGTGCATTCCTTCCCCTCGTATTGCTGCGGATAAATGTAGAGCGTCTTTCCGCGCGTTACGATGACGTCCTTGATGGCGTTACGCATCGAACTGGTGATGCCGCCCAGGACGACGTCGACCTTGTCGCGCTGGATGAGCTTGCGCACATTGGCGACGGCGACCGATTCGTTGGAAGCGGTGTCTTCGATGAAGACTTCAATCGGGCGGCCCAGAAGACCGCCGGTATTGTTGATCTCCTCTGACACCATCTTTGCGACATTGGCATTGGCATTGCCGGCATAGCCCATGGCGCCGGTAAGGTCGGTGGCGATGCCGACCTTGATTGGTGCCGCGGCCGCATTTGCCCAGCCGGGCTGGAGGACCCAGCTGCTGGCACCGGTGGCGACCGCACCACTCGTCCAGGCGGCGCTCTGCATGAAGCGCCGTCGATCCATCATCGAAGAAGCGCCGCCATCGTTGCTTGTCCGCTCGCGCATGGTCACACTCTCCTTCCCGCAACAAGCCCGCCCGGCCGGAACTTGACGAAGACGATCGCGATGACGAAGACCAGCACATCTGCCAGCACCGGCGCCACCGCCCAGGGCAGCGCCGCGGTGAGCGTGCCGACGACACCGGCGCCCGCCATCGCTCCTCCGAAGGTGCCGATGCCGCCGAGCATGACCGCGAGGAAGCCCTGGATGAGAAAGCGAATCCCGAGATCGGCGAAAAGCGAGAACAGCGGCACCACAACCGCGCCGGCAAGCCCCGCGAGGGCCGCGCCGAAGGTGAAAGTGATGGCATAGATGCCATTCGTCGAAATGCCGGAGACGCGAGCGAGGGATGGGTTGTCGAGCGCCGCGCGAACGCGCAGCCCGAAGGACGTCCGGCTCAGCAGCAGGTAGCTGGCGACCATCACGGCGGCGGTGATGACGACGACGGCGAGCCGCCACCGCGAGAGATGCACGCCGGCGATCGTCAGCGAGCCCACGATCGGCTCAGGCACCGAGAAATAGAGACCGCCGATGAGGCTGCGAACGCCCTCGCGAATGACGAGGCCGAGCGCATAGGTTCCGAGCATGGCGGCGATGGGGGCGGCATAGAAGCGCCGGATGACAAGGCGCTCGACAATGAAGCCGATCGCCGCCACCACGAACGGTGCAGCGAGCATACCGAGCCAGACCGGCAGCCCGACGCTGTAAACAAGATAGGTGATGTAGGCGCCGAGCAGCACGAACTCGCCGTGGGCGAAGTTGAAGATGCCCATCATGCTGGCGATGATGCCGAGTCCCAGCACCACGAGGACAATGACGGCCCCGAAGCTCAGGATTTCGAAGGTGGCATTCAACGCGCTTTCCATGCCGCGTCACCTGCAGCGAAAGATCGAATGCCGCGGGCGGCGAACCGCCCCCTCGCTCACATTTCTTTTTTCTTTCTGTTCTTTCTTTCTGTTCCAATCGACCATTTGCGTGAGCGGCGCCTTTTGTCCGCACTCGCAAAGCCGCTCAATTTGCATTCGCAAAGTCGCTCAACTCAGGCGTGTCATGGCGGAGGCAGAGACGGCACTCGTCGTGATATAAGTGATATCACCTAGCACCGTCTCCGCCAAATGGCGGCCGACCTAACGTCGGAGGTCTGGTTGATGAACCCATCCTCCTGGTTCGGCGCCGGTAGGCATAATGGTTTTCGCGAGGTGTTATGGCAGGACGACGAGCGAGTCGTCTGCAGGACATGGCGCGTTGGCGCCGACGGCGACCGCCATGCCGTTCTGGCGGTGCTTCCGGCCATGGAGCACCCAACACCTGGCAGCCTCAAGCGTCTGACACACGAATACGAGCTGAAGGGCGACCTCGACGATGCGTGGGCGTTGCGGCCGCTCGAGCTTGTGCGCGAGCGGGGGCAGACCATCGTGATTCTCGAGGCGCCCGAGGGCGAGCCGCTCGACCGCCTTATCGGCCCACCAATGGAGGTCGGAAAATTCCTGCGCCTCGCCATCGCCCTGTCGGCTGCGCTGAGCCGGTTGCACGAACGTGGTCTCGTCCATAAGGACATCAAGCCGACCAACATCCTTGTCAATTTCGCGACCGCGCAGGCTTGGCTGACCGGTTTTGGCATCGCTTCGCGCCTTCCGCGCGAACGCCAGTCGCCGGAACCTCCCGAGTTCCTCGAAGGCACGCTCGCCTATATGGCACCCGAGCAGACCGGCCGGATGAATCGCTCGATCGATTCCCGGAGTGACCTCTACTCGCTTGGGGTCACGCTCTACCAGATGCTCACCGGGAATCTCCCCTTCACGGCTTCCGATCCGATGGAGTGGGTTCACTGTCACATCGCCAGGAAGCCGCCACCGCCAAGCGAGTGGTTGACGAGTGTCCCGGTCCCTGTCTCTGCGATCATCATGAAGCTTCTCGCCAAGACTGCCGAGGAGCGCTACCAGACAGCGGCCGGCCTCGAGCGTGATCTTCGGCGCTGCGTTGCTGATTGGGAAACTCGGCGCCACATCGACGAATTCCCGGTTGGCGAGCACGACACGCCCGACCGGCTGCTGATCCCCGAGAAACTGTACGGGCGTGCGCGGGAGATCGATGCGCTGCTCGCCTCTTTCGACCGCATTGTGGATGGCGGCAGGCCGGAGCTTGTTCTCGTCTCAGGATATTCCGGCATCGGCAAATCGTCCGTCGTCCATGAACTGCACAAGGTGCTCGTGCCGCCGCGCGGCCTTTTTGCCTCCGGCAAGTTCGACCAGTACAAACGTGACATTCCATACGCCACGTTGGCGCAAGCGTTTCAGAGCCTGGTCCGTACTCTGCTCGGCAAGCCCGAAGCAGAGCTCCGCGGATGGCGGGATGCGCTTCTCGAGGCGTTGGGACCCAACGGCTTGCTGATGGTGGATCTCGTTCCCGAATTGAAGCTCATCATCGGAGAGCAACCGCCCGTCCCTGCTCTTCCGCCACAGGATACGCAGCGTCGTTTTCAGCTGGTATTCCGACGTTTCATCGCCGTATTCGCACGGCCGGAACATCCACTCGCGCTCTTCCTCGACGATCTGCAATGGCTGGACGCGGCAACGCTGGACTTGCTCGAGAATCTCTTGAGTCAGCCAGACGTCCGGCACCTGATTCTGATCGGGGCCTACCGGGATAACGAAGTCAATTCCGCCCATCCGCTGATGCGCAAGCTCGAAGCGATCCGCAAGGCCGGGTCGATCGTGCAGGAGATTGTGCTTTCGCCCCTTACCCGTGAAGACTTGGGACGGCTGATTGCGGACTCGCTTTACTGCGAACCTGAGCGTGTTACCGAGCTTGCGCAACTGGTCCACGAGAAGACGGCGGGCAATCCGTTTTTCGCCATTCAATTCGTGTACGCGCTTGCCGAGGAAGCTCTGCTCAGCTTCGACCATGTCGCCGCACGATGGTCTTGGGATCTCACTCGCATTCACGCCAAGGGATATACCGACAACGTCGTGGATCTCATGGTTGGGAAGTTGAACCGTCTTCCTGCGCAAACCCAGAACGCACTGCGTCAGCTGGCCTGTATCGGCAACAGCGCAGACTTCTCCTTGCTGACGATGGTTTACCAGGACTCCAAGGAAGAAATGCACGGCCAGCTTTGGGAAGCGGTCCGAACGGGCCTCGTCCTGCGCTCGGAACGTTCCTACAGCTTCCTTCACGACCGTGTCCAGGAAGCGGCGTATTCTCTGATCCCGGAAGAGTTGCGCGCCGAGTCCCATCTCCGAATAGGAAGGCTGCTTGCCACGCGCATCCCCGCGGAGAAGCAAGAGGAAGCGATCTTTGAAATCGTCAATCAGCTCAATCTCGGCGCGGACCTGATCACCTCGCGAGACGAACGCGAGCAACTGGCCGAGCTCAACCTGATTGCGGGCAAGCGCGCCAAGGCCTCCACGGCCTACGCCTCCGCGCTCAAATATCTCATCGCCGGCGCGGCGCTGTTGGCGGTGGACGCCTGGGAGCGCCGACACCAGCTCGCCTTCGCGCTGGAATTGCAGCGGGCCGAATGCGAGTTCCTGACCGGACAGTCGGCAGCTGCCGAGAATCGCTTGGCCGCACTTTCATCACGCGCCCTCAATACGGTCGAAAGAGCGACGGTCACATGCCTGGGCGCAGATCTCTACTCGATCCTGGATCAGAGCGACCGTGCAGTGGCCGTGTGTCTGGATTACCTCCGACACCTGGGCTTCGATTGGTCGGAGCATCCGACAGAAGAGGAAGCGCGACGAGAGTATGAGCAGATCTGGTCACGGCTGGGAAGCCGAGCGATCACGGAACTCATTGATCTGCCCATAATGAGTGATCTGGACTCACTCGCCACTCTCGATGTTCTGAGCAAAGTGGTTTCGCCGGCATATTTTAATGACGAGAACCTGGGCTCGCTCGTCATTTGCCGCATCGTCAATCTCAGCCTCGATCGCGGCATCAGTGACGCGTCCTGCGTCGGCTTTGTATGGCTTGGCATCATAGCCGGCCCGCGCTTCGGCCACTATAGAGAGGGATTTCAATTCGGTCGGCTCGGATGCGAGCTCGTCGAGAATCGCGGCTTGAAGCGTTATCGAGCCCGAACCTACCTTTCGTTCGGAAATATCGTCGTGCCATGGACGAAGCATGTCCAGGCCGGCCGCGATCTGGTACGTCGCGCGTTCGCTGCGGCGAACGAAATTGGTGACCTTACCTTTGCGTCTTATAGCTGCAACCACCTGATCACGAACCTTCTCGCCGCGGGAGATCATCTCGCAGAGGTGCAGCGTGAAGCCGAGAATTGTCTCGAGTTTGTCGAGAAGGTTCGGTATGGCCTCGTCATCGACGACATCAGCGCGCAGCTCGCGCTTATCCGGACCCTGCGCGGATTGACCCCGAAATTCGGCTGCTTCGACGACGAGCGGTTCGATGAGAAGCGTTTCGAGCACCATCTGGCCAATGACCCGGTCGTGGCGGAAGCCGAGTGCTGGTATTCGATTCGAAAGCTGCAAGCCCGCTTCTTTGCCGGGGATCATGCTTCGGCCGTCGAAGCATCGATGAGGGCGCAACGGGGACTTTGGACGTCACCGGGTCAATTCGAAAGGGCAGAGTTTCACTTCTACAGCGCTCTCGCCCGCGCGGCTTCCTGGGATTCCGCGTCTCCCCAACAGAGGCCGCAGCATGTTGAGGCTCTGAACGCGCACCACAGGCAGATCGAAATATGGGCCGAGAATTGCCCCGACAACTTCGAAAACCGTGCCGCGCTGGTAGCGGCGGAAATCGCGCGCATTGAGGGCCGCGCGCTCGACGCTGAGCATCTCTACGAACAGGCCATCCGCTCGGCTCACGCGAACGGGTTTGTAAACAATGAAGCGATCGCCAACGAGCTTGCCGCGCGCTTCTACGAGGCGCGTGGTTTCGAGAAAATCGCGCATGCGTATTTGCGCGACGCCCGTCACTGCTATCTGCGTTGGGGAGCCGACGGCAAGGTGGCTCAGCTCGATCAATTGTATCCGCACCTCTGGGATGAACGGCCGCGACCCGGTGGGACGAGCACGATCCTCACGCCCGTCGAGCATCTGGATCTCGCTACCGTCATAAAGGTCTCACAAGCCATCTCTGGTGAGATCGTCCTGGAGACACTGCTCGACACGCTCATGCGCACAGCGATCGAGCACGCGGGGGCTGAGCGCGGTCTGTTGATTCTTCCGCAAGGTGATGAGCTGCGAATAGAGGCGGAAGCCACGACCCGCAGTGATGTGGTGACGGTCGATCTGCGGCAAACCACCGTGACGGCCGCGGATCTGCCGGAGTCGATCCTCCACTACGTCGTGCGGACGAAAGAGAGCGTACTTCTGCACGACGCGTCACGCGAGAACCCGTTCTCCGCCGACGACTACATTCAACGGCATCACGCACGTTCAATTCTCTGCCTGCCCTTGCTCAAACAGACCCGCCTGGTCGGAGTGATCTATCTCGAAAACAACCTGACACTCCACGTCTTCACCCCACCCCGGTTGGCCGTCCTCAAACTGCTCGCCTCCGAGGCGGCGACCTCGCTGGAGAACACTCGTCTGTATAACGACCTTCAAGAACGGGAAGCGAAGGTCCGCCGTCTGGTCGACTCCAACATCATCGGGGTCTGCTTTTGGGATCTGGAAGGTCGCATCGTCGAGGCCAACGACGCCTTTCTCCGTATAGTGGGATACGGCCGCGGCGACCTCGAGTCGGGTCGCCTGCGCTGGACGGAGCTGACGCCTTCCGAATGGAGCGGGGCCGACAACCTCGCCTTATCAGAGATTGGCGCCACCGGAGCCTGCACCCCTTTCGAGAAGGAATACTTCCGAAAAGACGGCAGTCGCGTGCCTGTCCTGCTCGGCGGCGCGTTGCTGGAGGGACAGCGAGACCAGGGCGTCGCTTTTGTGCTCGATTTGACAGAGCGCAACCAGGCCGAGGATAAGTTACGAGAGAGCGAGCGGCGATACCATGAAGTACAGCTCGAGTTGGCGCATGCCAATCGCGTCGCGACAATGGGGCAGATGTCGGCTTCCATCGCTCACGAGGTCAAGCAGCCTGTCGCGGCCGCAGTCGCCAACGCTCAGGCCGCCTTGCGATGGCTCGGCGCAAAGCGGGCAAACATCGAAGAGGCCAGGCAGGCACTCGGCAGGATCGTCAAGAACGGCAATCGCGCCGGCAACTATGTCGATCGCATCCGTGCACTCACCAAGAAGGCGCCGCCGCGGAAGGAAGCCCTGGAGATCAATGAAGCGGTGCGTGAGGTCATTGCTCTGACCCACGGCGAATTGATGAAGAGCGGCGTCTCGTTGCAAACGCAATTCGCGGAGACCTTGCCGCTCGTTCAGGGGGATCGGGTCCAGCTGCAGCAAGTGATTCTCAACTTGATCATCAACGCAATCGAAGCCATGAGCGACCTTCGCGAAAGCCCGCGAGAGTTGCTGGTCTGCACCGCACAAGCCGAATCGGGCGGCGTGGTCGTCACCGTGCAGGATTCGGGCCCGGGGCTGGGATCAGCGAGCTCCGATCACATCTTTGACGCCTTCTACACGACAAAACCCGACGGCCTGGGCTTGGGCCTGTCCATCTGCAGTTCCATCGTCGAAGCGCATGGGGGGCGCTTGTGGGCGACCGATCGCGTGCCCCGGGGCGCCACTTTCAATTTCACGTTGCCTGCATATCCAGATACGGCACGGTGATGTGGTGTGCACCCAACTGATGCGAACTTCGGAAGCGGGGCACCAGAGCATGATCCCGAAAAGTGGATACCCGTTTTCGGAAAAGGATCATGCTCAAACAAGAAGCTAGAGCGGGATCATGATTCGAAGATAAAGTCATCCCGCTCTCGTCAATCGCGGGAGGGACGCGGGCTCGGCGGGCGCAACGTACCAATATCTCCTCCATCCGTCCGACATTCGCTTCCCAAGCTCTTTCGGGACTTGTCCGGACTCACATCGTCGGAACAGGCGCCATCCGACGGAGTCGGCCGCGTTACGGAACAACGACGGAACATCTTGAGGCGCATGAAGTTGGGACCAACCGCGATCCGGACGTCGTCTTGCGGCCAGATGATCAGATTCGATACGAAACGTTCTCCCGTCGTTTGCGCTGGACCAAAGCAGTGCAAATGGGCGGCGTATATGGTGCCGTGTGCTCCCGCAGTCTCGCTGACCCAATCCACGGTGCAGTTCGCCTCGTCACTGACATAGTTTTTGGCGGACAGTTCAATGACGGACCTGTCCCGTTCCGATCCTACCCACTTCCCCCAATACGCCTCCGGTATGGCATCGTGCCGGACAATGTCGGCCATTGCGACGTCCGATATCAAGCTGGCGAACAATGTCAGAAGCGCTGCGTTGCAGATGGATCTTGCCATGGAGCCCTCGTCGCTTCGGCGCCGACCACGCGGCCTCACTCATGCCCGTGATCTTGCGCTCAGCGACCAGCGCCGGCTTTCCTGAATACGACGGTCACCTTCGCAATATTGCTGCAATCTGTTCAGGGATTGGTGGTCAACAGGCCGATGCGGGCTTCCCGTTATTCAGAGATCATGAGTGATGTCCGCTTGGAGTGGTCCGCTGCAAAGCTGACGAGACGCATCCAAGCAACTCATCGTCATTGCACGGCTTGGTCAGATAGCAAATGACGCCATCAGCCAAGGCGCGAGCCCGAACGCTCTCATCGGGAAATGCGGTGATCAGGATCGTTGGAATGGCATGGCCGGACTCCACCAAGCGGCGATGCAGCTCGATCCCGGTCATCCGCGGCATTTGGACGTCGACGATCAGGCAGGAGGTATCGCGAACATTCGGCCATGCCAGGAAATCCAGCGCGGATGCGAAGGCCTGAACCGTGAACCCCAGCGACTCGATCAGACCTGCTACAGCCTCGCGAACGGCAGCATCATCATCGATGACCGCGATCAAAGTCTCCGCAAGCACTCCGGCCTCCTGACTCTCGTTCGAGAGTAACACTGCACGGCTCATCAAGGCCATTTGGCCCGGCATACAATTGCCAACTCGTGGTATCGGCGCGATTATACCTCGGAACAGGAAAACCCCGCCTTGCGGATAAGGACAACAAGGCGCACTCTGAAGCGGGGCGGCTTCAGGAATGACTGGAGCGCGGCTGGTTGCGGTGGTTATGATGGTACAGCCGAAGACCATGACCGAGCCACAGCCCTGTGTCGTCATCGTCGATGACGATCCGGATATCCGAGAGGCGTTTGAAAGCCTGGTGCAATCGGTCGGTCTGCAGGTCAAGGCCGTGCCGTCGGTCGGTGAGTTCCTGAAGTCCGGGCGCCCCGAGGGTCCGACCTGCCTGGTGCTCGACGTCAGGCTGCCCGACCGAAGCGGCCTCGACTTCCAACGAGAGCTCATCGCCGCCGACATTGACCTGCCCATCATCTTCATCACCGCCTACGGCGACATCCCCATGTCGGTCCAGGCAATGAAGAGAGGAGCGCTCGAGTTCCTGACCAAGCCGGTTCGGGATCAGGACCTGCTCGATGCGATCCAGCTCGGCCTTGCGCGCGATCGCGCCCGCCACGAGAACGAGAAGACACTGTCCGCTCTGCGTGAGCGCTTCGAGACGCTGACCGCCCGTGAACGCGATGTGATGGCCGGGGTCTTGAAGGGTCGGCTCAACAAGCAGATTGCCAACGACATCGGCGTCAGCGAGGTCACGGTAAAAGCCCACCGCGGCCAGATGATGCGCAAGATGAAGGCTTCCTCCGTACTTGATCTCGCGCGCATGGCGGAAAAGCTGAAGCTCACGCCGGAAGCACTGCAAGGCGGCTAGTGTCTGATACCGACACTAAGCAAATCTCAGGCAGCGTGCGCCCGCCATTTCGAGCCAACGACCATGGGGCGTATGGACCGCCCTCATGAGAATGCCATCGCAACAGGTGCACCTCAGGACCGCACCCATGGGCGCCGCATAGAGACGCAAGGCGCCGACGGCCCCGCTGGAGCCGCATGCCCCGCATTGAATTTGTGCGGTCGTGATCTCAACGGCGAAGATGCCCTGAAGAAGACCTGCGGCAGCATTGCCATCCAGCACGAAATCCGAGTCACTCTCGGTCATGGCGACGATCCTCCTGTGGGTCCGAAGCGTTCCGTCCTTATCGTGTGTGGGTCATGTCCGAGCTCGACCAGAAGCGTCGAGACACTTTCAACCAAAGGAGTGGGCCCGCAGACAAAAATCTTCGGATTTTGCTCAGGTGGAAAGCACACCTCCGCGAGCAGCGCTTTATCAATTCTCCGCCGATACCCCATCCATTCCTTCGGCTGCTTTCGGGTCAGCGTGTGGACGACACGCAAATCAGGGTCGCTGCGCGCCATCGCATCGAGCTCTCCCAGGTAGATGATGTCCTCCAGGCTTCTGGATGAATACAGCAGCACAGCAGGACTGCGAGTGGTCGAGCTGTCACGATGACGGAGCATCGCCATCAGGGGGACAACGCCCGATCCGCCTGCGATGAGAGACAGAGGACCGCCCATGGCCGCGGTCCAGACGAAATAGCCGCCAATCGGCCCCCGCAATTCGAAGCGGTCACCCGCACGCAGCTCGTCGACGAGATAGGGAGACACCTCGCCGTTCGCCACGCGTTCGACTGTCAACGTGACCAATTCATCTTCCGGCGGCGACGCGATCGAATAGCTGCGCTGCGCCTGGTAGCCGTCTTCGCCGGTCAGCCGGATATCGACATGCTGGCCAGCCAGGTGTCCCTGCCAACCAGTTAGTTGCAGCACGACGCTTTTCACGCGCGGCGTCTCGGCCACGATGTCACTCACCTTGGCCACCTGCCACGCAAGCCGCCGCGCGGGAGCGGCCGCCGCTTCAATCTCCGTCATATCTCTGTTCTTTCCAGGGGTCGCCGTAAATGTGGTAGCCCAACGACTCCCAGAAACCGGGCTCGTCCCGTTCCATGAAGCGCAATCTCCGCACCCACTTCCCGCTTTTCCAAAAATAAAGGTGCGGCACGAGCAGCCGGGCTGGACCGCCATGCGCTGGCGCAATCGGCAAGCCGTCATAGCGGGTTGCGATCATGCCCTTGCCACCCACGAGATCCGCGACGGGCACGTTTGTCGTGTATGCGCCGTCGCAATGCGCCATGATGTAGGGCGCCGGCGGCTCCACAATGCCCGCTGCCTTCAACAAGTCGTCGAATGTCACGCCTTGCCAGACCGTGTCGAGCTTCGACCATTTGGTGACGCAGTGAATGTCCGTCTTCATCGTGGTCTGAGGAAGCGCCTCGAACTCCGCCCAGCTCCACTTGCCGAGCAGTGATCCGGCGAGTTGAACGGCGAATGTCCAGTCTTCGACTTTGATTTGCGGCGTTGGTCCGGCCGAAAGTATCGGGAAATCCGTCGTGACGTATTGACCTGGCGGGATCCGGTTGGTCGGAGCTTGCGCTTGCCGCCTCGACCTGAAACCGCGGGAAATCGGGGGCTCGTCCATGCGACTGTGCCTTTGCGTCTGGAACTGGCTGACAGACGACCATCAATCGTAACCGCGCCTTGCTCGGCACAGCATAAGCGCCTTGGGCAGAGAAGCACATTGGCCGGCCAGCCAAACCATTCCTGACCGTCGGTGGGTTTGCTAAGTCGGCGGTCGCGGCGAGCGGGCCGAAAGCCACACCGATCAACGGTCCGCACATACGACACGCCCGATGTCGCGCGCGCGCAGTCGCATGCCCCCTCGACCAAGGTCCAATCCGGTCGCCACCTTCATCCATCCGCTTCTGACGCGAGTGCAATTGAGCGCCTGCGTTGCGCGGCGCATGGTCGCGTCGCGCCGATCGTACTGGTCCGTGTGGCGCTAAGGAGAACGGTGATGCGTGCAAAATTTCTGGCCGTAAGTGCGTTCATTGCAAGCGGCGTGGCTGTCACAGCCGTGCTCGCACAGGCACCCTCCACGAACAGCACCAAGCCGCGTTATCTACCCGAGTACACCACGTCTGGCGATCTGATACTGCCGAAGAATTTCGAAGAATGGGTGTACGTCGGATCGCCACTCACGCCCAACGCACTCAATAACGGCATGGCCGGTTTCCCGGAGTTTCACAACGTCTACATCGAACCGGGCTCATACGAGATCTACAAAAAGACGAACGTGTTTCCCGAAGGCACAATCTTCTTCAAAGAGCTGCAACTGACGCTCAAGGGGGAAAACCCGGACGGTTCGCGAACCGAGCCTTCGGGACGAGGCTACTTCCCCGGAGCCTTGAATGGCGCCGATGTGACCGTGAAGGATACCAAGCGCTATCCCGATACTGGCGGGTGGGGATACTACAATTTCAATCATCACGAGCCGAAAGCTCAAACAGCCAAAGTGAAGTCAAAAGACGAATGCGCCTACTGCCATATGGCCGGCGCCAAGAAAGACGAGGTCTGGACCCAGTTCTATCCCCGCCTGGACAAGTGACTCCGCAACGCGACGTTCGGCTCAGCCGCGGGAGAAAACAGAATCATGGGGACGACCGGCGCCATACCCATCAGCGCGGCAGGAGTATTGGCACTGGTCACCGTGCTCGCCCTCGCCGCGCAAGCGCAGATGGGCACGAATGGTTCGGGCAATGAGCCGAAAGCAGAAACCGTCGTCGACGCGAGCGGGAATATGCATGTGCCCGATGACTATCGTACCGCCTATCAGCTGCTGGGAAGCTGGGCCGTGGCAGCGGACCAGGGCAACGGTTCGAAGGAGCTCCATGTCGTGTATGCGTCGCCCGGGACCATCACTGCCTATCGCGACAACGGACGTTTTCCTGACGGCGCCGTGCTCGTGAAGGAGGTGTTCCAGGCGGCCACCGGAGAAATGACGACAGGCACCGTCAGCCGCGCCGATACGCTGAAAGGCTGGTTTCTCATGGTGAAAGACAACGATGGTCGTTATGCGGGCAATAGGCTCTGGGGCGATGGCTGGGGTTGGTCGTGGTTCGATGCCGCCAACCCATCAAAGACAACGTCGACCGACTACAGACTGAACTGCAAGGCCTGTCACGTGCCGGCGCAGGCATCCGATTGGATTTACGTCGATGGATACCCTGCGTTGAAGCGATAGCGGGGACGCTTCGTCGAAAAGTCAATCAACCCCGAAAACCTGATCAATGCCAACCAAAGGAGCGACACGATGGCGAAGGAGCCGATGATGACGAAGGAGATGTCCATGTCCGAAGGACACGGCGGACATCTCTACCTGCAAACCAATGAGATCCGCAACGCCATCATCCATTACAGTCGGTCTGCGGATGGCACGCTTACCGAGCTCGAACGTATTCCCACGGGCGGCGCCGGATCCGGTGTCTTCAAGCCGATCAGCGGCCAGGAGAGCGCACCGAATGCGTTCGAAGGCGCGGGCAGCATTATCCTCACGCCAGATCGACGGTTCCTTTTCACGACCAATGGCGGAGACAATTCGGTCTCGAGCTTTCGCGTCGGCATGGACGGTCGGCTGACATTGATCGACGTCAAGCCGACAGGCAACCCCGTGGAGGGAAAGAGCGGCACCGCCAAATCACTGGCCTATGCGCCGTCGTGCGGCGTGCTGTTCGTGCTCCACTCGTTCGGCCCTGACCATCTCCGCCTCATGTCGGTCGACGCCCAAGGCAAGCTCACGCCCCGTCCCGAGCGATACACGGTGAATACCCACGACAAGCCCAACCGGGTGTCCACCATGGTCGTGGTCTCGCCCGACGAGAAGCTCGTCTTCGTCGGCACCACGTTCGACGAGCCAATCGTTTCCACGGGCGTGTATCCGGATGGCTCGCCCATTCTCTGGGTCCAGCGGGGTGGCGGCGCATTCCACTCGATCGCCTCGAACGCGCCGGACCCCGATGGTCTCGCCGTCTTCCCGCTGCGCGAGGACGGCTCGCTCGGCATCGCCAGGTTCTACGACGGCGGAGGCGGCTCTCCGTTCTACATCGCCTTCCTGCACGGTCGGCCGGATACCTTCGTCATTGGATTTGCCGTCGGCGACGGATGCGCCATGGGCACCATCGGGAAAGACGGCAAGGTCAGCATCGGCCCGCTCGTGAAGATCGACACGAGCGCCGGTCTGCCGTCCGAGCTGTGCTGGCTGGCCGTATCTCCGGACGACCGGACCATCTACGCCACCAACTTCGGCTACAGCAACATCAGCACCTATCACATCAACGGCGGTGGCCTGGAAATCGCCTGCGATCCGGCGTGCCCCAAGGTTCCGGGAGACGGCACCGCCAGGGGACTGTGTGGAGACATCACCAGCGGCCCGGCCGACAACTGGATCACGCCGGACGGCGCGTATCTCTACCAGATCTACGGCAATGCCGCGAAACTGGTGGGCTACGCCACGCATAGTGACGGCACCCTGAAAGAAGTCGCGAGCGTGAAGATTCCCTACAACAGCCCACAGGGCCTGGCGGGATTCTGACTCTGCTCAACTCACTGCGACGCGATCCGGATCGGCGGCAACCTGCTCCAACGCGGACGCGTCGCAGTCAAGACGAGTTGGTGAACGCCCATGTTCGACGCGACGCCACCGTCTGATCTCGCCGATCAGAGAGGCGCATTCGGTTCGCTGCGAGTGCTTGCAGGCAGTCGGTCCGACAAGGATCTGCAGCGGGCGGAAGGCGCCGGTCGGATCGTACTGAGCAGATCTGAACAGGGCACGCGCATCATGGACCTGTTTCAACGCTCTCCGATTCGCATCATGTTTCCAAGGACGGGCAGCGCTTCCGTCGAAGAGGCTGTTCTCGCAAATACTGCTGGCGGTGTTGCCGGCGGAGATCGACTCGAATCGTCCGTGACAGCGCTGGCCAATGCTTCCATTGCGGTGACGTCCCAGGCGGCTGAAAAGGTCTATCGGGCCTTGAACGAGCCCGCGCAGATTTCAACAACGCTGAAAGCTTACGGGGCCGCGAAGCTCGCCTGGCTCCCGCAGGAAACCATCGTCTTCAATTTTGCGCGTCTCAGCCGGAAGACGGAGATCGAACTCTCTTCAGGGGCGGAGCTGCTCGCCCTCGAGTGGCTCGTGCTGGGCCGCGCTGCGCACGGCGAGGAGATGGTCGGCGGACACATAGCGGATAGCTGGCGCGTCAAGAAGGACGATCGGCTGATCTGGGCTGACAGCTTTCGCGCCGCACACGAGACGTTCCCACACCTTCACAGGAACGCCCTGCTTGCAAATTGCAGAGCCGTTGGGACGCTCATCTATTTCGGGCCGTGTCCGGACGCACGACTGGCGTTCTTGCGCGACATTGCTCCGTCCATGCCGTGCCACTGCGCCGCAACCTTCGTGGGCGGGCTTGTTGTCGTTCGCCTTGCTGCGAAGGCGTCCTCTGACCTGCGGCTCGCGCTGCGCAACCTGCTCGAGAATTTCGGCAAGGAGCTCGGACCGGGCCCTTTCCGCGTGCCGAAGATGTGGTCCTGCTGAAGCCTGCTGCGGAACGGAGAAGCTCATGAATCTCACGCCGCGCGAAAAGGACAAGCTGATGGTCGCGCTCGTGGCGTTGGTCGCTCGCGGCCGCCTGGCGCGAGGCGTCAAGCTCAACTACCCGGAAAGCATCGCCATCATTACGGATTTCGTGTTGGAGGGAGCACGCGACGGCAGGTCGGTTGCCGACCTCATGTCCGAAGCCGGCAAGATCCTGACCCGCGATCAGGTCATGGAAGGCCTCTCCGAGATGATCCACGAGGTTCCGGTCGAGGCCACTTTCCCCGATGGCACCAAGCTTGTGACCGTCCACGAGCCTATCCGTTGAGGAGCCAATGTTGCGGTTGATCCTGATCGTCTTGGCTTTGACCGGAGCGCTGGTCTCCCCTGCGCTTGCGCATAGTGACGCCGGTTCGGCCACCTCTTTCGCCTCCGGGGTCGCACATCCGCTCGGTGGGCTCGACCACATCACCGTCATGGTGTCGGTGGGTCTGTGGGCCGTTCTGCGAGGCGGTGCCGCGCTCTGGGTCTGGCCGACAACATTCGTCAGCGTCATGCTGATCGGCGGCGCGCTGGGCATGACGCACATCGCCATTCCGTTCGTCGAGCCTGGCATTTTGGCGTCGATCGTTGCGCTCGGACTCATGGTTGCGCTGGCGGCCGATCTGCCGGTGGCGGTCGGCGCAACGATCATCGGCGCTTTCGCACTGCTGCATGGCCATGCCCATGGCACCGAGGCGCCGCACACCCTCAACGGCCTCGAATACATGGCCGGTTTTGCGCTCGCCACCGCCGCCTTGCACGCGGTCGGCGTCGCTTGCGCGCTCGTCCTGCAGCGGACCGCATTGCGTCCGGCAATTCGCCTGGCCGGCGCGGCCTGCGTCGTCTTCGGCGTCGGATTGCTCGGCGGAGTGCTCTAGATGATTCCGGGCGAGATCTTTCCAGCATCTGGCGAGATTGTCCTGAACAAGGATCGCGCGGCCATTTCGCTCAGCGTGGCCAACACGGGCGACAGACCGATCCAGGTCGGCAGTCATTATCATTTCGCCGAGGCCAACGCGGCCCTCGATTTCGATCGACAGGCAGCTCTTGGGTATCGCCTCGACATTCCGGCGGGAACGGCTGTGCGCTTCGAGCCCGGCCAATCCCGAGATGTGCAGCTGATCCCCTACGCGGGTGCGCGCCTCGTTTACGGCTTCGACCAGGCGGTCATGGGAGCGCTGCCAGCGCCATGACCGGTTTCCCGATCACCGAGGTCCTCGAGCATGCCTAATACAATGAGCCGCGCCGCCTACGCGCAGATGTTCGGACCAACGGTCGGCGACAAGGTGCGCCTTGCCGATACCGATCTCTTCATCGAGGTGGAAAGGGATTTTACGACCTACGGCGAGGAGGTGAAGTTTGGCGGCGGGAAGGTCATCCGCGACGGCATGGGTCAGTCCCAGCATTCCCGCACCGAAGGCGCCGTTGATACGGTGATCACCAATGCGCTCATTCTCGATCACTGGGGAATTGTGAAGGCCGATATTGCCATCAAGGATGGCCGCATTGCCGCCATCGGCAAGGCCGGCAATCCCGACGTGCAGTCCAACGTCGACATCATTATCGGACCGGGCACGGAGGTGATAGCCGGCGAAGGCAAGATCGTCACTGCCGGCGGCATCGATACGCATGTCCACTACATCTGCCCGCAGCAGATCGAAGAGGCGCTTTATTCAGGCCTCACCACGCTCATGGGCGGTGGCACGGGGCCGGCGGCCGGAACCACTGCCACGACCTGTACGCCGGGGCCTTGGCACATTGAACGAATGCTCCAGGCCGCGGATGCCTTTCCCATCAATATCGGCATCTTCGGCAAGGGCAATGCCAGCTCGGCGGCTGGTCTCGTCGAGCAGATCGAGGCCGGGGCCTGCGGCCTGAAGCTTCATGAGGACTGGGGGGCGACTCCCGCCGCGATCGACTGCTGCCTCGCAGTCGCCGATGACCTGGACGTACAGGTCGCCATCCACACCGACACGCTCAACGAGAGCGGTTTTGTCGAAAAAACCATCGCGGCCTTCAAGGGCAGAACCATTCATTGCTTTCACAGCGAAGGCGCCGGCGGTGGCCACGCCCCCGACATCATCAAGGTGTGCGGCGAGGCAAATGTCCTCCCGGCGTCGACAACTCCGACCCGACCCTACACGGTGAATGCGACCGAAGAAGCGCTCGACATGGTCATGGTCACCCATCACCTCGACCGTCGCATTCCCGAGGATGTCGCCTTTGCCGAGAGCCGCGTCCGCAAGGAAACAATGGCCGCCGAGGATATTTTGCATGACCTGGGCGCCATCTCGATCATGTCATCGGACAGCCAGGCGATGGGGCGCGTCGGCGAAGTGATCATCCGCACATGGCAGACCGCCGACAAGATGAAGAAGCAATTTGGACGGTCGGCCGAGGAAACACGCGACAACGATAATTTGAGAGCGCGTCGCTACATCGCGAAATACACGATCAATCCCGCGATCGCTCAAGGCATTTCCGCATATGTCGGCTCGATTGAATTCGGAAAGCTGGCCGATCTCTGCATTTGGAATCCGGCGTTCTTCGGCGTGAAGCCCGACATGGTTCTGAAAAGCGGCACGATTGCCGCCGCGATCATGGGCGACCCCAACGCTTCCATTCCGACTCCCCAGCCGGAATATTACCGGCCGATGTTCGGCGCGTTCGGCGGCGCCTTGACCAGGAGCTCGGTCGCGTTCGTCAGCCAGGCCTCACTGGAAGCCAGCGACAGGTTCGGACTTGCGAAAACGCGTCTTGCCGTCGCGAACACGCGCAAGATCGGCAAGCATTCGATGATACTGAACAACGCCACTCCGCGTTTGGAGGTGAACCCGGAGACCTACGAGGTGCGGGCCGACGGCCGGCTTCTCACGTGCGAACCGGCCAAGGCGCTGCCAATGGCTCAACGTTATTTCATGTACTGAAAACGACCATGCAGTGCGTATCAATTCATCGCCCTGCGGGGCTTTGGCCGAAGGAAAAGGCATCGGACGCCCTCACGCTCGATTTTGACGCGCGCCATCGCCGCCGTATTCGCCTGACGACCGATCAAGGCGAAGATGTCCTTCTCAACCTGCCGAAAGCGGTTGCGATGGTCGAAGGAGACGGCTTGCAGCTCGAGGACCGGAGATGGCTGAAGGTCCAGGCCGCTGCGGAGCTGGTGGTCGAAGTGAGACACAAGGATCCCAATCAGCTTGCGCGGCTGGCCTGGCATCTGGGAAACCGGCATCTGCCGACGCAAATTCGAGACCAGGTGCTTCGCATTCGGCCCGACCATGTGATCGAGGACATGCTGCTCGGCTTCGGAGCGGAGCTTGCAAGGGTGCAGGCCCCGTTCCAACCGGAAGGCGGCGCATATAGCGGCCATGGCCACCGCCACGACCATGATGATGGAGAACATCATCATGCGTGAGGCACACTGCCGCCTGCCGCCACTGGCGCTGCTCAGATTGCAAAGCTGGCTTTCGCCCGCCTTCCCTGCCGGCGCCTACAGCTATTCGCATGGTCTCGAATGGGCTGTCGACGCCGGTCATGTCGGTGACCGCAACAGCCTGGTCGATTGGCTGGAAGCGGACCTTTGCTACGGCTCGGGACGCAACGAAGCGATTCTCTTCCGCGAGGCTTGGTACTGCACGATGGACGATGATCGCGCGAGGCTGCTTGACATTGCGGAACTCGCGGCCGCCCTTCGCGGGACATCCGAATTTGCCCTCGAGTCATCACAGCAGGGGGCGGCCTGCCTCGCGACGCTGCGCCAGGCGTGGCCCCATCGAATCCTGGACTGGCTTTCGGAAACTCTCCGCGAACGCCGTGTTCAGCCTGCCCCGGCCATCATTCTTGGCGTTCGCGCCGCGCGGCAGGACATTCCGGCCAGCCTGGCCTTGCCCGCCTTCCTGCAAAGCTACGTCGCGAATTTGGTGACCGCGGGCGTTCGACTGATCCCGCTCGGCCAAACCGACGGGCAACTTGCCATCGCCGAACTCGAGGACGCCGTGCTGACAACGAGCGCGCAGGCCGCCGGCGCCACGATCGACGATCTTGGATCCGCGGCGTTCATGGTCGACCTCGCCTCCATGGCGCATGAAACGCAGTATACAAGGCTGTTTCGCTCATGATTTTTGTCGCAAGCCCTGATGGCCAGATCCGCATCGGCGCAGATCATCACGGCCCTTTGCGCGTCGGGATCGGTGGCCCGGTCGGCTCAGGCAAGACGGCGCTTGTCGAAGCGCTGTGCAAGCGGCTGCGGGACGACTACGACATCTACGTGATCACCAACGACATCTACACGAAGGAAGACCAGCTCATCCTCACACGTGCGCAAGCGCTGCCTGCGGAGCGCATCATGGGCGTCGAGACAGGCGGCTGTCCTCACACGGCGATCCGGGAGGATGCCTCCATGAACCTCGCCGCCATTGACGAGATGAGCCGCAGATTTCCGCGCGCGGAATTGTGCTTTGTCGAGTCCGGCGGCGACAATCTGGCGGCGACCTTCAGCCCCGAGCTGGCCGACCTGACGATCTATGTGATCGACGTCGCAGCAGGCGAGAAAATACCCCGCAAGGGCGGCCCCGGTATCACCCGCTCCGACCTTCTCGTCATCAACAAGACAGACTTGGCGCCTCTCGTCGGCGCAAACCTTGAAGTGATGCAAGCGGATGCGCTGAGAATGCGCGCAAATCGCCCTTTCATTTTTACGAATTTGAAGAGCGGCGAAGGTGTCGATCGAATTGCAAGCTTTGTCATCGAGAAGGGCGGATTGGCAAAGCCGTAGCCGTCTGACCCGCGACGCACGTGTCGCCGAGATGAGCCGCCAGCCGGATCCCGGCTGTGGCCCTTCTCTCCACCCCCGGGCCGCAGTTCATCCCGAGTGCGCGAACCTTTGGGAGCGGCGAGCGTCCAGGTCCTCTGCTTCTGATGCGAGCAACACCCTCGCCAAGTCCTGCTTCAGCAAGTAGATCGATACGGCAAGAAGAACGACATCCTTCATGAGGAAGGGAACGTTGCCGGTCATTGCCGGAAATCCGCCGGCGGCTTCATCCCAGCCGTTCGGCATGAACGGAATGATTGTGACGGTCGCAGCGAATGTGACGACTGAGCCGGCGGCCCCAAGGACGCCCATCTTCTTGTTCCAGAATCCCAGCAGCAGCAGCGCGCCGAACAGCCATTCCGACACGCCCAGGAACCAACTGGCCCCGCGGACGCCAAAGACAGGGTACAGCCAGAAGACAAGAGGCCCGTTGCTGATGTAAGGGACGAGGACCTGCGCCTCGTACTCAAACCATTTCTGATACCCGAACAAGAAAAATATGAGCACCATCGAAGCGCGGAGCAGATGGTAGTCGAGGTCGTGCTTGAGAAGACCGAGCCGAGTCAATACACCTGCGAGTCCCTTTACGAGAGAGTTCGCTGCGGTTCTCTCCTCGCCCTCGGCAGCAAGCGACGCTCTCACCACGTCCTGCTTCAACAGGTAGAAAGATGCAGCAAGTAGGACGACATCCTTCATCAGGAAAGCAACGTTGCCCGCCATCGCCGGAAATCCGCCGGCAGATTCGGCCCATCCGTTCGGTATGAATGGAATGATGGTGATCGTGCCGATGAACGTGATGATCGAGCCGATGGCGCCGAGGATTCCAAGCTTCTTGTTCCAGAAACCGGAATACAGGAGAACGCAAGTCAGCCACTCCGACCCGCCCAAGAATCGAGTAGCTCCGCGGACGCCGAAAGCCGGGTACATCCAGGAGATCAGCGGTCCGTTTTCGAAGAACGGCATCAGCGTCTGCGCCGCATACAGATGCCATTTCGTGTACCCGAAAAACGCGAATACGATCACCATCGACGCACGGATCACGTGGTACTCGAAATCCTCCTTGAGAGGACCTGACTTCGTGAGGCTGATCATGCCGACTCTCATCATATCGTTCTTCCATTGATGCCGAAGCCACGCCGACGACAGCGCCTGCGGCCATCGGTGTGAAGTTCAGCCACTCATCGATGGGGCCACTCTGTAGCTTCGCTGATAGGCGCTGGGGGTAAACCCCGTCGCTCGTCGAAACACCGCGGCGAACGAGGTAGCATTGCTGAAGCCTAACGTCAGGGCGACCTCCGTCACCGAGACCGCTCGTGTTGCCAGCAGCAGCTTCGCGCGCTCGATGCGACGGTCAATCTGGTAGCGATGCGGCGGTGTTCCGAATGACCGTTTGAAACTTCGGCAGAAATGGTGCGGACTGAGGCGAGCAAGCCGCGCCAGCGCGGCGAGCGGCAGCCGCTCCGCAAGATGTTCATCGATGTAGCCAGAGACAGTCCGTTGTTGCCATGCGGCGAGGCCACCTCGGACCTGAGGCACGACGCTGGGCGTCCCGCGATTGAGGCGCACAAGCTCGTGCACAAGGACAGCGCCGAGCGCTTGAAAATACAGCCGGTCTCCGGACCTCGGATTGTCAACCAGGCTCCTCAGCTTGTTGACCGTGTGCCACAGCGCTGCGTCTTCAAAGAGCAGCCGAGGGGCGAACGATACGTTGGCGATGCCGAGCTCTGAACAGGTTTTGGGCCCCGCGGGATCGAAGTAGAAACAAATGATCTTGGGCCGCATCCATGCGTCGTGCCATGCGTGATACTCGTGGCCAGCAGGCACGAACGTGAGCTTGCGCGCGACGTTTCGGAGCATCGACCGGGGCAAACCCTCGACGAATGCCTCTCCATTGCGATGCTCGCCGCGCTCGTAAGCCATGAGCAGATGAACCGATGCCCGGAAGCGATACTTGATGACGCCCCGGCGCACGCATTGGACGGACTCTGCCGCCATTCCATACCCGGTGATGGCTCGACGTATCACCAGATCCCGTGGAGCAATGTCGACGGCGGGATGCGCGACGTCGGCGGGGTATCCGCGGGGTCCATGATGCGCGTCGCGATCGATCCGCTCATCATGGCCGCCGTCATAGGGCTGTGACTGCTGTGCCATGGCCTGCCACATTGCGATGGTCTCCCGCTCCGAGTCTTTGGAGTCCGTCAGCCTTGGTTTCGAGCCAGCCTTGCATTGCAGTGCGTGGGTACACTGCGTCAGGCAATGCAAGCGCTCAATTGCACTCGCGTCCGGACGGAAGCGCGGCATGTGGGAGGGCGGCTGGACCCGGGTCTAGGAGACCTGCGACTTTGGTTGAGCGGGCTCGAGCCCTTCAGCTATCTGGGCAAGTTCCTGGCGCGACGCATGGGGTGCACGCAGACTCGATCGGAAAGGATCGACCATACGCCGTTGGTTACCGCGCCGGAATTCGTCGTCGAAACAATCATCGACGCCCTAACCAGGGTCGCGGCTCGTCCAGACACTTGGAAAGACGGCATGCGGCAGCGTCGTCGCGCGGGCCGCCTACGGCCGGTAATCCGACTCGAACAGCAGCCGCCGCCGATTGCGCGGGATGAAGATCTCCTGAAAGTACACCGCCTTGCGCTCGACCGTGTAGCCGGTCGCCTGCACCATCACGTGCGGCGGCTCGGCGAGGCCGAGCTCGCGCCAGGTCGCATCGTCGGCGAGCGAGACGGTCTGCACGATGCGGGTGATCGGCATGCCGAGCTCGCGCAGGATCACGGTCTTGAAGTTCGCGGTCTCGACGTTCTTGCGCGGCAGCTTGAGCAGCGGCTGCGCGATGGTGCGCGGCGCGTAGAAGCGGATGAAGATCTCGAACTCGTCGTTGATCGACACCGCGCGGTCGATCCGCACCACCTGGGCGCGCGCGCCGAACAGCTCGCCCCAGCGGCGATCGCGGCCGGCGGTCGCGTGGCCGGTGATGCGCGGATAGATCGGCAGCACGTTGCCGTCGTCGTCGAGGAAGCGGCAGTGCCACGGCTCGTTCATCTGCCGGTGCAGCGAGGCGACGAAGCTGCCGCGCCCGCGCGTGCGCACGATCAGCCCGTCCTTGACCAGCTGGCCATACGCCTTCTGCACGGTGCCGAGACTGTAGGGCACCAGCTTGGAGAGTTCCGCCTCGGTCGGCAGCCGCTCGCCCGGCGTCCAGTCGCCGCTCGAGATCGCGGCCAGGATGGCGTTGCGCAAAACCTGGTATTTCGGCCCGCCGGCCGGCTGCGCCGCAGCGACACGGGCGCGGATCATGTCGATCATCCGCCCGCCATTGGGAGCGCCCCCGGCGCCCACTTCGATCACGTCCATCATTTCACCTTCAGCCCGGTGCGTTCGGCCACTTTGCCATATTTCTCGGCTTCCGCGCGAATGAAGGCGGAAAATTCCTGTGGCGAGTTGCCGACCGGTTCCGCGGCCTGGGTCTGTAGAATGTCCCGCACTTTCGGGTCCTTGAGGGCCTCGGTGGCCGCCTTGGCGAGCTTGTCGATGACCGGCTGCGGGGTTCCCGCGGGAACCAGCAGGCCGAACCAGTTGGTGAAATCGACGTCCTCGAAGCCCTTGGTCTCGGCCAGCGCCGGGATGTTCGGGAACGACGGCGCGCGCTGCTTGCTGGTGACGGCGATCGCCTTGAGGCTGTGCGCCTGCAGATGCGGCACCACCGGCGGCATGCCGGAGATGGTGAGCTTGACCTGGCCGCCGACCGCGTCGGTGACCGCCGGCGCGGCGCCGCGATAGGGCACGTGGATGAGCTTGGTGCCGGCCAGCTTGTTGATGTACTCGCCGGTGAGCTGGTGCGACGAGCCGATGCCCGGCGTCGAGAAATCGACCGGCCGCGATTTCGCAAGCGCGACCAGCTCGGCCGGCGTCGACGCCTCGAACGAGGGATGCGCGGCCAGCACCAGCGGCGTCCAGGCGAGCAGCGTCACCGGCAGGAGATCCTTGAGCGGATCGTAGGTCATCTCCTTGGAGACGTGCTGGTTGAGCGCGATCTCGGCGGGCGAGCCGACCAGGAGCGTGTAGCCGTCGGGCTCGGCCTTGGCGACGGCGGCGGCGCCGATCATGCCGCTCGCGCCGGGCCTGTTCTCCACCACGAAACGCTGGCCGAGCGAATCACCGAGCTTCTGCGCCACCACGCGCGCGACGCTGTCGGTGCCGCCGCCGGCCGGGAATGGAACGATGACCCGGACCGGCCGCTCGGGCCAAGTGTCCGCTCGCGCCTCCGCGACAGCGGCGACCGTTGCGCACAGTGAAACGCAAAACGCGACAACGCGCAGCATGACCCTCACCCCTTATCCTCACCCGGGACCCGTTACCAGTTTCTTCAGCATCAGCGTAGACAACGCTTCAACCCTGCGTGTTCGGCGCTTTACCTTCGGTCGCGTCTACTACATAGTATTTCCCGGGGGGTCCTTTGCGAACCGCACCAGGTGCGCATCGAAACATGCGATCGCAGAACCTCGTCATCTTGATGTCCGACCAGCACAGCCGCGACCTCATGGGTTGCTACGGCCACCCCCTTGTGCGGACGCCGAATCTCGACCTGTTGGCCAGCCGCGGAACGCGGTTTTCCGCCTGCTGGACGCCCTCGCCGGTCTGCATCCCGGCGCGCGCCGCGTTCGCGACCGGCAAATACATCCACCAGATCGGCTTCTGGGACAACGCCGATCCGTATGACGGCTCGATCCCGAGTTGGCACCACCGCCTGCGCGAGGCCGGCCACCAGACGGTGTCGGTCGGCAAGCTGCATTTTCGCTCCGACGACGACGACAGCGGATTCTCCGAGACCATCGTGCCGATGCACGTGATCGAGGGCAAAGGCGACCTGATGGGCCTGATCCGCGACGACCTGCCCGTGCGCGGCGCCGCCTACAAGATGGCGCGCATGGCGGGACCTGGAGAGTCGCCGTACACGCAATACGACCGCGACATCGCCGCGCGTGCGCAGATCTGGCTGCGCGAGGAGGCGCCGAAGCACCGCAACAAGCCATGGGTGCTGTTCGTCTCGTTCGTCGCCCCGCATTACCCGCTCACCGCGCCGCCCGAGCATTACTTCCGCTACTACGACGATCCGAACCTGCCGATGCCGCGCCTCTATGCACGCGACCAGCGGCCCGCGCATCCGTTCGTGCGCGACTATGCAACGTCGTTCAATTTCGACGACTATTTCGAGACCAAGGACGACGTGCGCCGCGCGGTCGCCGGCTATTACGGCCTGGTCAGCTTCATGGACGAGCAGTGCGGCAAGGTGCTCGCGGCGCTCGAGGCGTCCGGCCTCGCCGGCGAGACCCGCGTCATCTACACGAGCGACCACGGTGACGCGCTCGGCAAGCGCGGCCTGTGGGGCAAGTCGACCCTCTACGAGGAGACCTGCGGCGTACCGTTGATCGTCGCCGGCGACGGCATTCCGCAGAGCCACGTCGTCGATACGCCGGCGAACCTGATCGATATCTATCCGTTCATCATCGACTGCGTCGGCGAGTCGCACGCGGGCATGGTCGAGCGCGATCACCCCGGCGTGTCAATCGCGCGGCTCGCCGCCGGCGAGCAGCCGAACCGCACGGTGCTCAGCGAATATCACGGCATGGGCTCGACCACCGGCGCCTTCGCGATTCGTCACGGCCGCTTCAAATACGTGCACTACGTCAAATACCCGCCGCAGCTGTTCGACCTCGCCGCCGATCCCGAGGAAACCAATGACCTCGCCGCCGATCCGGCGCACGCAAAGCTACGCGCCGAATGCGAGGCGAAGCTGCGCCACCTGCTCGCGCCGGAGGTGGTCGATGCCCGCGCCAAGAAACGCCAGGCCGAGCAGCTCGCGCGGCACGGCGGCCGCGAGGCGGTGATCGCCCGCGGCGACCTCGGATTTTCGCCGCCGCCAGGCTTCCGTGCGGAGTTTCACTAACAGCGCGTGCCGAAAAAACACACGTCCCGGAAAATGGTGATCGGTCTTGCGATCAGGACATGCGCAAACACCAAAGTGTGAATAGAGTGAGTGAACTGATGCGACGCACGACCGAACAAACGATAAAGGGAACGACGACGTCGCAGTGTGAGATGCCGATGATCGACAAGCTCAAGGACTGGTTCCACACCGTGCCGATGTGGCTGCGGCACCTGCTCGTGCCGGGCTACCGTCCGGAGCTGCACTACATGCGCGGGCCTGGCCCGGCCTGCGCCCAGGTCGCGCGGCGCGGTCAGAACCCGCCGAGCGAGCGCGACGGCAGGTAGTGTAATACGCGGCGTTCGATCAGGACGACCGCCAGGTAAGCCACGCTGCCCACCACGGTCAGCATCAGGATCGCGACGAACACCATGGGCGTGTTCGCCTGCCCTTCCCCAAAACTGAGCAGATAGCCGAGCCCGCGGTTACCGCCGACCAGCTCGCCGACCACGACGCCGACCACCGCGAGGGTCGAGCCGATGCGAAGCCCGGCGAACATCGGCGGCATCGACGAGGGAAACTCGACCTTCCAGAAGATCTGCGTCCGCGTCGCCTTGAACGAGCGCGCCAGGTTGACCAGGTCCGGATCGACCGTGCGGACCGCGGTGAGCACGTTGATCATCACCGGGAAGAATACGATCAGGATCGCCACCAGAATCTTCGGGTAGACGGTGAACCCCATCCAGAGGATGAACAGCGGCGCGAACGCCACCTTGGGCGCGATCTGCAGCGCAAGGATGTAAGGAGAGAGCGCGAACTCCGCGGTCGGCGACATGCCGAGCAGATAGCCGATCACGGCGCCGAGCAGACTGCCGATGATAAAGCCGGCCACCACCTCGCCGGTGGTGACGGCGGTGTGCATGATGAGGTGATTGACCTGCACCATGCGCACGAACTCCTCGGCGACCATGGACAGCGGCGGAATGATGAAGGGCGGGATGCGCAGCAGCCCCGGGCCCCATTCCCACGCGGCGAGGAACACCACCAGCAGCGCGAGGCTGGCGATGGTACCGCGGCGGACCAGCGAACGGCGTGCCTCGCTCATGCGGCACCGGCCGCGATCGGCGAAAGCCCGTCGGCGCCAATATCGAGCCGCTGCATCAGCCGTGCGACGAAATCGCCGAGCCGCGGATGCCCGCGCCGCGCGATCGGATTGTCACGGTCCGGCAGGTCGACCGTCATCTCATCGATGATGCGGCCGGGGCGCTTGCTCATGACCAGCACGCGGTCGGACAGGATCACCGCCTCAGCGAGGTCATGCGTGATGAGGAGTGCGGTCTTGCCGGCACGCATCAGCGTCTGCGCAAGGTCGCGTTGCAGCACGATGCGCGTCTGCGCGTCGACCGCGGAGAACGGCTCGTCGAGCAGCAGCACCGACGGATCAACCGCAAGCGTGCGCGCCAGCGCGGCACGCTGGCGCATGCCGCCCGACAATTGATGCGGATAACGGCCGGCGAACTCGGCGAGGCCAAAACCTTCGAGCAGCGACTGCGCGCGGCGGTGGCGCTCGCTCCTGGCGCAGCCCTGGATCTCGAGGCCGAACATCACGTTCTCGGCGATGGTCCGCCACGGTAGCAGCAGGTCCTTCTGCAGCATGAAGGCGACGTGCGCGTTCGGGCCTTCGACGCGCTCGCCGTCGACGAACGCCTCGCCTTCGCTCGGCGCGTAGAGTCCTGCGCCGATATTGAGCAAGGTGCTCTTTCCGCAGCCGCTCGGGCCGATCAGCGACACCACCTCCCGGTCGGCGATCGCAAAGCTCACGTCGCGGATCGCCGTCAGGCTGCCCTCGCCGCCTGCGTCCGCGAAGCGCATGGTCACGTTACGGTACTCGAGGCGATTGAGCGGCATTTTGCGAAGCTTCACGAGGCCTGCGTGGCGTGGACGATACTGGTCAGTCCAGTCTGACCGGTCCTATACTGGCAAGGCTGGCACGGCGGATGCAATAAACCGCTCCGCGAATAATGTGTGTCACGATCACTCAGCGTTGGGAGACGGCGTATGATCCACCTTGGTTTGCAACAGATCGCGCGCATCGCGGCCGTCGCCCTGTTCGGCGCCGCCGTATCTAGCGCGCCGCCGCTCGCATCCCCCGCAGGCGCGGCCGAGGCGGTGACCTATCTCTTCCCGGCGCCACCGATCCTGCCGGCATTCGGCCCGATCCAGATCGCCAAGGGCAAAGGCTATTTCAGCGAGGCGGGCCTCGACGTGACCTTCGCCGTCGGCCGTGGCGGCGTCGACGTGGCCAAACAGGTCGGCGCCGGCAACGCGCCGCTCGGCGGCATCGTCGCCGACGGACCGATCATGGTGCGCGGCAATGGCGTGCCGGTGAAGATCGTCGCCGTGTTCGGCGGCAAGGGTTTTATGCAGCTCGTCGTCCGTGAGGACAGCGGCATCGAGAAGCCGGCCGATCTCAAGGGCAAGACTCTGACTGTGATGTCCTACCAGGACACGACGTTCTACGCGCTGCTCGGGCTGCTCGCCAGCGCGGGCCTCACCCAGGACGACGTCAACATCCAGGCGGTCGGTCCGACCGGCGTCTGGGAGTTCGTCGCCGCGGGCAAATCGGTCGGCATGGCGGGCGTGCCCGACTGGATCCCGCCGGTGCAGGCCGCGGGCGTCAAGGTCAAGGTGATCCCGACCGACGAGTTCTTCCCGCACATGGCACAAGGCATTGCCGTGTCCGACCAGACAATCAAGGAGAAGCCGGAGCTGGTCGGCAAGTTCGTCAAGGCCGCGTTGCGCGGCATGAAGGACATCATGGACGACCCCGACAAGGCCGCCGACGATTTCGTCAAGTTCGTGCCGGACTGGAAGGGCAAGGAAGGCGCGGTGAAGGCGGCGTTCAGCTACTACGCCAAGCTCGTCTATCCGGGTCAGAAGGACCTCGGCGAGGTCAATGCCGAGCGGCTCGCCAAGCTGCAGGACTTCTACCTGGCCAAGGGCTTCATTCAGAAGAAGACACCGGTCGACGAGCTGTATTCGAACGCGTTCATCAAGTAGGCGCGCATCAAAGTCTCGCCTGCGTCGCGCGGGCTTCGGCGCGCAGTTGGCTCTATCCGCTGAAATCGTCCGGCACTCTGCCGAACGACTTCAGCACGACTGCATCCTCGAACTCGCCGACATAGGGATCGCCCTTGCGCGAGAAGGCGACCGCTCCAACGTTGACCGGATCGCGGGACATCACCTCCGCACGCCGGACGGCATCAAAGCCGTGCGAGCACTCCCGGGCTTGGCCGGTGGCCAAGCCGCCGTCGACATCGATAAAGGGCAAAGCGACATAATAGATCATGTGGCATGCACTAGAACAAACCAAGAACGATGTCAAGACTGATTTTTTGCGTCCGTTCCGAGCGCGCCGATCTGAACGCACTCATCGGGGGCGGCGCGCGCCCGGAAACGACGTCACGATCCCCGCCGTGGCGCGAACATGAACAGCGTGCCGATGCACTCGTATCGACACGAGGATAAGATCGAGCTCCTCCGGGTCGACGTCATGCGCGATCCACTTCTCCTTGCGGTGGTCGCGCGGATTCTTGCGCGGCGCGTCCCGCATCGACACCTCGATCGCGAACTCGAACTCCCGATCTCGCCGCTTCATCGCGACAGACTGGGCCGATCGAGAAATGCATTCATCAAGTCGTGATCGAGGAGTGATGCACTGAGCCGCCGCTGCTCGCGTAGGCTCAGCTTGCCGGCCTGACACACACACCACCGACGAGGTCGGTCGATCATGCGCATCCCTGCCAGGATTATGCTTGCATTGGTCGCTGGCGCGATCGCCATCGCGATCAATATCGGACTCCTCAACCTGTGCGACGCCGCCGGCATCGTCACCGCGCGCGGCGGATTGCAGCGCCTGGTGCGGATGTGGCTTGGCGGCCCGCTGACCCAGATCGGCATCGCCGACCTGTGGGCCGCGGCGGGGATGCCCGGACCGGACACGGCGATCTTCCGCAACGGATTCAAGATCTCGGTCGGTCTCGCCATGGCGGTGTTCTACGCGCTGCTGGTCGAGCCGCTGCTCGCGACAGGCACGCTCGTGAAGGGGCTCGCCTACGCGCTGTTCGCCTGGCTGATCAACGCGCTCGTCGTGCTGCCACTGCTCGGCGAGGGCATCGCCGGCGCGAAGGTCCTCACCCCGCTCGGCATGACCTGCTTCGCCGCCGCGCACACGGCGTTCTATATCGTGCTCGCTTATCTCTACGACGGCCTGGTCGGCGGCGCGAAGCGGCGCCAGGCGACGGCGTGACCGACCAAGCCGCGCCGCGAGCGGGACACGACCTCTACCCTGCCTTCTTCTTGAGTTCGCCGACGGCCGGCGTCGAGGTGAAGTGATCGACCAGCGCGCCGTCGGTACCGGCCCAGCCGTTCTTCGAGATGTCGAAGATCACGCCGTCCGGATCCTTGAACTTGCGCTCGAAATTGCCCGCCCGCTCGTCGCCGAGGTCGAAGAAGAACTTGCCTCCGGCCTGCTCGATGCGGCGCTGGGTTTCCGCAAGGTCGTCGACCTGGAAGCCGAAATGATGCGCGCCGACGAAGGTCGAGTCCTCCTTGAGGTCGGACGCCTTGCTGCCGGCCGAACCCTTGAAGTTGAGCAGCGCCATGTTGATCACGCCGTCGGTCATGTAGACGGCCGAGCCGATCTCGAGGTCCTCGCGGCCGACCCGGCGCAGCTCGAACACCTCCTCGTAGAACTTCGCCGACGCCTCGATGTCCCTCACGACGACGGCGATATGGCGCAGGCGGGCCATGGTTGTCTCCTTCGCATAGGCGCTTTGAACAATGACTATTGCCGAACGCGCGGCGCCCTGCAATCCATGGGGCATGACGGAACGAACCGCCGAGATCGCCGGCGCCGGCTTTGCCGGCCTGACTGCCGCCTGCGCGCTGGCGCAGCGCGGCTGGCGCGTGCGCGTGCACGAGCGCGCCGACGCGCTGCGCACCACCGGCGCGGGCATCTACATCTACGAGAACGGGCTGCGCGTGCTGGAGGCGGTCGGCGCCTACGACGCCGCGATCAAGGGCGCGCCGGCCGCGCGCGAGCGCGAGGTGCGCGACGACCGCAACCGCGTCGTCTCGGTGCACCGCTGGCAGGGCTCACGCGTGTTCTCGATCGTTCGCCAGCGCGTCATCAACGCGCTCGCCGACGCTGCGCGCCGCGCCGGCGCCGAGATCGTGACTGACTCGACGGCGGTCGCGGCGACGCCGGAGGGCGAGCTTCTGCTTGCCGACGGGCGCCGGATCAAGGCCGATCTCATCGTCGCCGCCGACGGCGCGCATTCGAAACTGCGCGACAGCCTCGCGTTGGTCGCGAAACGCAAGTCCCTGGTCGACGGCTGCATCCGGCTGCTCATCGACAAGACCGAGGAGGAGCGGCGCTTCAACGAGGAGGCCAGGACGATCGAATACTGGTCGGGCACGCGGCGCGTCCTCTACACGCCGTGCAGCGAGAGCGACGTCTATATCGCGCTGACCATGCTCGACAGCGACGCGGCCGGCAAAGCCGTGCCGGTCCTCCGCGACGAGTGGACCCGTGCCTTCCCACATCTCGAAACGCTGATCGCGCGGCTCGGCGATGGCGGTCGCTACGACCGCTTCGAGCTGATCAAGCTCAGGCGCTGGTCGGCCGGCTGCGTCGCGGTGATTGGCGACGCCGCGCACGCACTGCCGCCCAACATCGGCCAGGGTGGCGGCTGCGCCATGATGAACGCGCTCGCGCTGTCGGTTTATCTCGACCACGAGCGCGACGTCCCCGCCGCGCTCGAGACCTGGGAGCGCCACGAGCGCCCCCTCACCGACCACACCCAGCGCGTCTCGGTGCTGCTCGGCCTGCCGACCACCTGGCCGCCGCGCCTGCGCGCCTTCACGCTCGGCCTGGTCGGCCGCTCGAAATGGCTGACGCGCCAGCGCACCCGCATGGTGCATCACATACCAACGGGGACGTAAGGCACGGCCGCGTGTCCCGGGCGAGCGAAGCGAGACCCGGGATCCAGGGCCACAGACTCATAGAGTGGGTCCCGGCTCTGCGCTCGCATAGTCCGTCGAAGACGGGGCGTGAACGCCCTTGTGGCTCGCTCCGGCCGGGACATGAGTCAGCACTAGAACGGCACCGTGATCCCATCCAGCGGCGCCTCGCAATTCACCAGGTCGACGCGCTTCCAGGCGATGCGGATGCCGCCGCTGTCCTGCACCAGACGATGCAGCATGGTGCCACCGAACAGGCGCTGGGTGTCGCGGCGGAACTCGATCAGCATGAATTTCGATCGCACGGTCGCCGCGGTGCGGTTCGGCTCGGCGTCCTCGATGGTTACATTGGAGACGATGCGGCTCGTCCGCGATCGCGGCTCCTGTGAATACATGCGCGGGCTCGCCAGCCGCCGCACGCGCGTCTCGAGCAGCCGCCGGTCGTCATAGATCAGCGACACGGTGTCGTGCGGATTGTCCTGCTCCGGCTCGCTCGGCACCCAGTACCAGCCTTCCGGCGTGAACAGCACGAGCCAGTCGTCGAACTTGCCCTCGTCCAGGAGCCGCGCCTCGTGCAGCAGGAACTGCTCGCAACGCTCGCGATCGAGCGGCTCGGCCGGACGGCGAGCTGGCCGCGCCCGCAACGCGCTGGTACGCCGCGGCGCAGGCGATAGGGATTTTCGCGCAGGTTTTGCTTTCTTGGCCATTTGAGTCACGGCACGATGCAGCGGCCGACAGCATCTCGGCCGACGCACATTACACTAAAGTATCGCCTGTATCGCCCGGCCGCCTTTCCGCTGTCCACGTCTTCTCGAAATGTTTTATGGTCCGGCGGCCATGTCACTGCTGGTCAGCCCTCTCCTCACCGATCTCTATCAGCTCGCCATGCTCCAGGCCTATCTGGAGCAGGGGCAGACCGATATCGCCGTGTTCGAACTGTTCATGCGCAATCTGCCGGCGCGGCGCAATTTCCTGGTCGCGGCGGGGCTCGAGCAGGCGCTCGATTATCTCGAGAACCTGCGCTTCTCGGCGGAAGAGCTCGACTGGCTCGCCTCGACCAGGCGCTTCAACACGAGGCTGATCGATCACCTCGCGACGCTGCGCTTCACCGGCGACGTGCACGCCATGCCGGAAGGCACGGTGTTCTTTCCGAACGAGCCGATCCTGCGCATCACCGCACCGCTGCCGCAGGCGCAGCTCATCGAGACGCGGCTTATCAACATCGTCAACTTCCAGACCCTGATCGCGTCCAAGGCGGCTCGCTTCATGCTGGCGGCGCCGGGCAAGCTGCTGGTCGACTTCGGGCTGCGCCGCGCCCATGCCGCCGAAGCCGGGCTGATGGCCGCGCGTGCCAGCTACCTGGCGGGCTTTGCCGGCACTGCGACGGTGCTCGCAGCCAAGGAGTTCGGCATCCCGATCTTCGGCACCATGGCGCATTCCTACGTCCAGGTGCACGAGGACGAGAGCGTTGCGTTCGAGCATTTCGCCCGCGCGCGGCCGAACAATCTCACGCTGCTGATCGACACCTATGACACCGAAGCGGCGGCGCGGAAGGTCGTCGCACTGTCGCCGCGGCTCAAGGCCGACGGCATCACCATCGGCGCCGTGCGGATCGACAGCGGCGACCTCGCCGCCCTGTCGCGCCGCGTCCGACGGATCCTCGACGAAGGGGGCCTCGCCGACACCGCGATCTTCGTCAGCGGCGGACTCGACGAGGACCAGGTGCAGGCGCTCGTGGCGTCCGGCGCGCCGATCGGCGGCTTCGGCGTCGGCACGAGCATGACCACGTCGGCCGACGCGCCCACGCTCGACAGCGTCTACAAGCTCGAGGAATACGCAGGCAGCCCGCGGCGCAAGCGCTCTGTCGGCAAGGCGACCTGGCCCGGCCGCAAGCAGGTATGGCGCCGCATCGATGCCGACGGCCACATGGCCGGCGACGTGCTTTCGACCGAGACCGACACCCAGAGCGGAGAACCGCTGCTGATCCAGGTGATGAAGGGCGGCAAGCGTGTCGCGCCGACGGAAACCCTCGCCGACATTCGCGCTCGGGCGGCACGCGAGCTCGAGCGCCTGCCAAAACCCTTGCGCCGGCTGGATGGCAGCACGACTTATGCGGTGGACGTGGCCGAGGCGCTCAAGCGGCTCGCCGCGGACGTCGACCGGCGGACATAGAGCACGATCCCGAAAAGTGGACACCGGTTTTCGGAAAAGATCATGCTCCAATGATAGCAACGAACAACAAGCAACGAACAGAACAACCAGAGAGAATGTGATGGTGGACAAGATCGACATCCGCGATAGCGACGTCCTGGTGGTGGTGGATGTGCAGAACGACTTCTGTCCCGGCGGCGGCCTCGCCGTGCCGCACGGCGATGAGGTGGTGCCGCTGGTGAACCGGCTGGCGGCGCAGTTCAAGAACGTGGTGCTGACCCAGGACTGGCATCCGTCCGATCACCTGTCGTTCGCCTCCTCGCACAAGGGCATGAGCCCCTTTGACGTGATCGAGGTGTCATACGGCAATCAGGTGCTGTGGCCCGATCACTGCGTGCAGTCGACGACAGGCGCAGCGTTCCACTCAGCCCTGCAGATCCCGCAGGCCGAGCTCGTCATTCGCAAGGGCTTTCACCGCGAGATCGATTCCTACTCGACCTTCTACGAGAACGACCGCAAGACGCCGACCGGCCTGACCGGCTACCTGCGCGACCGCGGCCTGAAACGCGTCATGCTTGCCGGGCTCGCCTTCGATTTCTGCGTGCGCTATTCGGCCGAGGACGCGCGCCGCGAAGGATTCGAGGTGGTGGTGATCGAGGACGCCTGCCGCGGCATCGATCTCAACGGCTCGGTCGCCGCCACGCGTGAGAGCCTCGCCGCGCTCGGCATTCCCTGCGTGACCAGCGACGCGGTGATGTGACGCGACACGCATCCATCGGTAATGACGAACGCCCGCGGCATGCCGCGAGCGTTCTGTAACTGGATCAGCGCCTGGGGCTAGCGACCGGCCTGCGCCTTCATTTCGGTGTTGACGATCTGCACGCGGCGGTTATCCGGCGCCAGCGGATTCCCCGGGTGCTTCAGCTGCTCCTTGCCGAAGCCGACCGCGACCAGCGTATCCGGCGCGAGCTTGTACTGCTCGATCAGCACGCGGCGGACCGAAGCGGCGCGGCGCTGCGACAGGCCCAGATTGTACTCGGGGCTGCCGGCCGCGTCGGTGTGGCCGTTGATGAAGAACACCGTGCCCTTGAAGTCCTCCTTGGAGAGGACGTTGCCGAGCGCGATCAGGGCGGGCAGTGCCTTCGGGCCGATATCGGCCGAGTTGTAGTCGAAGTAGATCTCGAGATCGATGCTCGGCTTCTCCTTGACGATCTCGGCAATCTTGGCGCGCTCTTCCGGCGGAGGCGGCGCAGCCTGCTCGGCCGGACCGGTCGCCTCGATCGCGATCGACCGCGTGCGCAACTTGTTGATGAACTGCTGCTGCTCGGCGGCCTTGGGGTCGGCGTTCAGCGAACGGGTGGTGCCGCCGCCGAGGCTGCGGGTCAGGCCCGGCTGGGTCTTCGGCTGCAGCTGCTTTTCGATCTGGTCTTGCAGCGACGGGGCCTGCGCCGATGCGGCGCCGACGCCGAAAGCCAGCGCGAGGCCGGCGACGATGCTGACGAACAGTCCGGTCTGCTTGATCATGCTCCCCTCCGGTTTCGGCCATCTTATCATGCAGAGGCCGTGTCGGCCGCATGACAGACGTGCGGATCACCCCGATACCACTGACGGCCGGGTGCGCCGCATCAACAGATCTCCATGATGCTTGGTCGCGGCCGCGCCATGGCAGGTTCAAAACAACGGAAACCCGGCCTTTTTCAGCCGGCTTTGCTACCCGCATCCCGATGGCTTTGGCCTCACCGGTTCAGATGCCGAGTGCGCTCTGGTAGGCGAACAGCGCCGGCGCGCCGCCTGTGTGCACGAAGACGACGTCCTCGTCCTTGCGCCAACGGCCTTGGCGGATCAGGGCGATCAAGCCCGCAAGGCCCTTGCCCGAATAGACCGGATCAAGTGGAAGAGCCTCGAGCTGGCCTGCAAGTCGAATTGCTTCAATCGTGGCGTCGTGCGGGACCCCGTAGGCGGGTCCCGCATGTCCCGCCACGACTTCCACGCTGGCTTCGTCGAACGGAACGTCAAGCAGCTCGGACGCTTCCCGCGCAAGCCGCACGACATCCGCGCGGACCCGCGCCGGCTCGGCGTCGACATCGATGCCGACGATCCGCGTGTTCGGCATCGCTACGGCTGCACCGACGACGAGACCTGCCTGCGTGCCGGCGCTTCCGGTGCAGTGCACGATAGCGGTTGCTGCGAAGCGCAAGAGCGTTGCTTGCCGCTCGATCTCGGCAATCGTCGTGGCATAACCGACCGCGCCAAGGGCATTCGAAACTCCGTATGGCACGAAGTACGGCCGGTGACCCTGCATTTCGAGATCGCCGACGAGCTCGCGAATGGCTGCATTGCGGTCGCCGGTCCACGGCACATCATGGAGGTGGGCGCCGAACAGCCGATTGAGAAGCGCGTTGCCCGAGGTCTTGTATTCCGGCGTCGGCGGCTCGAGTCGGCCGTGGTAGACGGCAAGATGGCACGCGAGGCCGAGCTTTGCTGCGACTGCCGCAACCTGCCGCTGGCTGTTCGATTGCACGACGCCGCCCGAGACGATCGTATCGGCGCCGCTCGAAACTGCCTCGTACAAAACATAGTCGAGCTTGCGCAGCTTGTTGCCGCCAAAACCGAGCCCGGTCGCATCTTCACGCTTGACCCACAGCCGCGGTCCGCCGAGATGAGCCGTCAGTCGCTTCATCGGCTCGAGCGGGGTCGGCAGATTGGCCAGACCCAGGCGAGGAAAGGCGGCGAGTCGATCGGACAATGGTCTGCGACCAATTTGCATCGTTCAGTCCGCCTGACCGCGCGCATGCCACAAGTGACATGCCAACATGGCCCGAAGGCTGCTGTTGTAGCCCCATCGAGCATCGTCGCGGCATCACATTCAGGCGAATGATGGCGAGCTTCGGATCCGGGACTCTCTAGCCCCGCGCCGCCGTGACGTTCGGCCGGGCAAACGCCGCCTCCATCTCGCGGCGCACTTTCACGGCGACATCGTTCGGGTCGTAGACGACGTCTGTCCACTTGAGCCGCTCGCCAGCGGCGACGTCGCGCGTGAGCTTGACGTCGCTCGCGAGCCCGAGCGGCAGGAAGCCTTCCGCAAGCGACTGCTCGGCCGGCGTCTGCTTGCCCCAGACGCAGAAGCCGCCCTCCCCGTCCAGCATCTCACCCTGCTTCAGGTCGCGCTTCGCCGTCGCGGCGACGTCGGAGCGGAATCCGGTCGGGGCTCCTGTCGGCTCGCCGCGCAGCGCCGCCGAGGCGACCGAGATGCCGAGCTCGAGCCCGATCATATGGATCGGCCGGTACAGCGCGGCGTAGCGCCCGCTGGTGTCGGGCAGCATGGCGTATTCCTTGAAGCAGCGCCGCGCATAATCGGTCTCGCCCTCGAACACCACATAGGTGCCGAGCGCGAGATGATGCGGCACGTCGCGCCCGTCGCGATAGACCGATGAGGTCACCTCGGTGACGCCCTCCTTCTCCAGCGTGCCGCCGGCGCTCCTCGGCTTGCATATCTCGGCGAGCTCGAAGCGCGTCGCCGGCGGAAAGCCGAGCCCCTCGCTCTGCGGCACGAGGCCGGTCGCGTTGCATACCGCCGTCATCTCGATGCCCGACTTGGTGCCGTCGACGAACGAGTTGAACATCTTCGGATTGATCGAGGCGCGATCGGTGATGTTGAGATACTTGTCGAGGATGTCCCACACGTTGTCGGGATTCGATTGGTGATAGTGCGGCTCGTAGCGCGTGCCCTTGCCGGCGGCGATCACTTTGAAGCCGCAGGCGCGCGCCCAATCGACCTGTTCGCAGATCAACGCCGGCTGGTCGCCCCAGGCGAGGCTGTAGACCACGCCCGCCGCCTTGGCCCTGCGCGCGAGCAAGGGGCCGGCGACCGCGTCGGCCTCGACATTGACCATGACGATGTGCTTGCCGTGCGCGATCGCGTCGAGCGCATGACGGATGCCGGCCTGCGGCACACCGGTCGCCTCGATGATCACCTCGACGTCGGGAAACGCGATCAGCGCGGCGGCATCGGCGGTGACGTGGGTGAGACGACGCTTGTACGCGTCGCCGAGCGAACCTGCGGCGACGGCGCCCTCTTCCCAGCCGGCGGCCGCGAGCTGCCGGCGTGCCCGCGCGACGTCGAGATCGGCGACGCCGACCACATGCAGGCCGCGGGTCAGCCACGCCTGCGCAAGAAACATGGTGCCGAACTTTCCCGCACCGATCAGTCCGATGGTGACCGGGCGGCCCGCGGTTTCACGCTCGAGGAGCTTGGCGTGGAGGTTCAAGGCAGGATCGGGCTCCGAAGTCCGCGCGTCTTACTGACACATCGCGCGCGTGACGTAGTGCTCCATCGAGCAATCGGTCGGCGACTTGACGCCGGTCAGATAAACCCGCGTCGGGCATTTCTCGGCGCTCTGCATGTCGACACTGCTGCCGCCGGTATAGCCCGCGCTCTTGCACAGGCGCTCCGCGGCGGCCCGACAGTCTGGCGCGCCGTTCGCCGCAATGATGCAACGCTCGCGGCCATTGGCGAAGCGCGTCGTCAGCGGACGGGTGACTGCGTCGGCGGCACCTTTCGCCGCACCGGCGGCGGCGCTCGTCACACCCTGGGCGGCGCCGCTCGCGGCGTCAGCGGCGCCCTTCGCCGCGCCGCCAGCCTGGCCGCCCAATCCGCCGATCACGGTGCGCGCATTGTCCCATCCGGACCTCGCAACGCTTGCGGAGTCCTCCATCCAGCGGCCGAGCGCGTTGAGGAATCCGGGCCGGTTGGCCGGCACGGCCTCGGTCGGAAGCGGCGGCGCCTCCGACACGGCCGCCGCTGCTGGCTCCGTCGGCGCCGGTGCTGGTCGCGGCTGGATGACCAATTGTTGCTGCGGCGGCGCTGGCGCCTGCTGCGCCGCCACGACGGCACAGGTCACCGGCAGACTCCCGATCGCGATCGCCGCCGCCGCGCCCGCGGCGATCGACGTGTCTCGCAATCCAAATCCGGTGCTTCGCCGTGCAATCATGATCCTTGTCCGATCACACCTTATCGTGTTGCTGCATATTTAATGTTGCAATTGTGCAACTTTTTGTGCCGACCGCGTGGCGAAAATGAGGACGCCGCCCGATACCAGCGGGGCGGCTCGGCGGATCAGAACAAATAGAGCGCCGCGATAATGCCGATGATAAGGACCGCCAGGCTGACGAAGAACCAGAACGTGAGCCGCTTCTCGATGATCTCGCGCGCCCGCGCGCCGTAGCGGTTGAGCAGGAACGCGGTGAGATAGAACCGCATACCGCGCGCGATGAACGAGAACACGATGAACAGCGCGAGGTTGTACCCGGCGAAGCCCGAGGTGATGGTGACGATCTTGTAGGGGATCGGCGTCACGCCCTTGAGCAGGATGATCCAGGTACCCCAGCGCGCATAGGCCTCGCGGAACGCCTCGACCTTGTCGCCATAGCCGTAGAGCTGGATCAGCCAGTGGCCGATCGTCTCGTAGAGATAGGCGCCGATCACCCAGCCGAGCACGCCTCCGGCGACCGATGTCACCGTGCACAACGTCGCGTAGCTCCAGGCCTTCTCGGGCCGGGCGAGCGACATCGGGATCAGCATTGTGTCGGGCGGGATTGGAAAGAACGAGCTTTCCAGGAACGACACCAGCCCCATCAGCCACATGGCATATGGCTTGTAGGCGGCGTCGATACACCAGTCGTACGCGCGTTGCAGCATGGCGCGCTTGCTTAGCGGGGCGGCCCGTCAATGTCCACGGCGTTGGGACTTTTGCTTAACGCCCTGCCGTCGGGCGGCTACGATACGCAGGATTTTCTTCAACCCCACGAATGTATGGGCGCACAATGGCAGAGCCAGTATTCGGCTCGTGTTGCAAGGATCTTGCGGACGCGATGAGCGCGCCTCCGAACTCGTTCCTCCATGTCGCAGACATCGGCGTCCTGTATTTGGCCGTCGGCTACGCCCAGACGGAACGCGGACCCGCCTTTTTCGACCAGGCCGTCATCTACTGCCCGTTCTGCGGCACTCAGGTGCAGGACCGGGCGGAGATCGCCAGGAAAGCAGGCAAGACTGACTAGAGTGGGCCGCGACGTGCGGCCGAACGTCGCGTGTTGGACTAGCGCCGCTTGCGGACGCGGCGGCGGCCTTCGAGCGACACGACCTGCCGGCGCGCTGCCGCCTCGGGCAGCTTCTTCGGCAGTTTCTCGGCGATGCCGAGCAGCCGCTCGCGCCGGTCCATCTCCTTCCAGACGTCTTCCGGACGGATGCCCGCGGCGGCCCAGAGCACGACCAGATTGTAGATCAGGTCGGCACTCTCGCGCACGACGGCGGAGCGATCGCCGTTCATGGCGTCGATCACCACCTCGACCGCTTCCTCGCCGAGCTTCTTCGCCACCTTGGCGCGACCGGCATGCAGCAGGCGCGCCGTACGCGACGTCGCAGGATCGCCCGTGCGAGCGGCGAGAACGGCTTCGTACAGGCGATTGAGCGAATCACTCATACGCCGAGAATAACGCGAACGCGCCGAGAGAAAAGTTAACGACAGGTTTTCTACGTACGAACAGCGTTAAAAAAGGCCGCCGCCGCTCGATAAAAAGCGACGGCGGAGAGTTTCATTTGCACTGCATCAAAGTCAGCGATGCCAGTGGTGATGGTGGCCCAAGCCGTGGAAGCGCGGGCCGCCATGGTTGTAGTAGCCGCCATACGGGCCGGCTCCGTCATAGGCATACGGGCCGCCGTCATAGTAGTCGTAGTGGCGGCGGTAGTTGTTGGCGGCGGCAATCGCGCCGATCGTGCCGACGATGCCGAGCATGGCGCCGATCGCGGCACGGTCACCGCCGCGATATTGCCGGTGACCCGAGCTCACGTCGGTCATTCCACCCGCCTGCTCCTGCTTCACCGCGGGCGCTGTCGCCGGCGCCGCGACGACCGGCTCGATCAGCACGCAGGTGAGAGCCACGGTGCCGGCGGTCGCGACCGCGATCGCGCGGCGAGTCATGTTGCGCATGAATGCAAACTCCATCTTCTCCATTCGGTCCACCCTTGGGGACCACAAGTCTCGACATAGGAAACAGGTTGCGTTGTCGCGATGGAATCGAGGCGCTCCATCGCATGAAGTTTTTGTAACGACGCGGCGCAGCACCTCCTGAAGATTCATTCAGCTTCGCACGCCAACCTTGCCTGCAGCGCACAGCGACTGTGCGGACAATGATCGCGACACGCGGTCGCGATCCTCGCGAACCGATTCCGCTTGCCTCACTCTCGGGACGAGCGCAATGCCGCTGCAGTCACCTTGCGTCGCGCGAAGAGCTCTTTGAACGCGCCGCCAGACAAGAGGACGTCGCATGGCGGGTAGAAGTCCGGACCTCGAAGCCGCTTTGCGGCGAGCCGCCGGGTTCGCGCGTGAGGTGGGCCACGCGCACGTCGGCAGCGAGCACGTGCTGCTGGCCCTGCTCGACGAGCCCCGCGCCGCGGAGATGCTGCGCGCGTTGCAGGTCGATCCCGACACGCTCAGACGCCGTCTCGCCGAATGCCTCGACGACGAGCCGCTCGCGACGGAAGGAGCTGAACTGCAACCCACCGACACGATGCAACGGGTCCTCGCTCGCGCGGCGCTGAACGTCGAGGCCTCGGGCGCCATCGAAATGACCGGCGCTCACGTCATCCTCGCCGCCCTGGGCGAACGCTGCCGCGCCGCGGGCTTTCTGCAAGAGCAAGGCGTGAATCGCAGCGATGCAGTCGCCTATGTCACGCGCACCATCATTCCGCCGCCGCTCCCGCCGCCGGAGACGCTGCAGCGGGTCGCCGTCCCCGCGAAAGGTTACGTCGACCTGCCGTTCCCGGAAGCGGTCCGCGAGCTCGACCTCGAGCGCCGTCTCGGTGGGCGCTGCCTGTGGAACTACTACGAGACGGCCGACGACCAGATCGCTCGCATCGAGGGCGAGGCTTGGCTGCTGGAGATCCATGCGGACAAGCCGGACTGGCGAGACAAGCTCCGGCGGGAGCGGCGCCCGGTGCCCTATGTGCGGTATTGGTCGGGCGACGCCGTCATCGACGGCGACCTCGACCTCGATTCGGCGTTCGATCCCTACTGGATCGCCGGCTTCGCCGTCGACGGCAACGCCACCGTCTCCGGATCGATCACCAACTGGGAGATCGACATCCACACGTCATTCCTGTCGGTAGTCGGCAATCTCGCCTGCGCGCACGTCGTCGCCGGCTGTTCCGACATCGTCGTGCGCGGTGACGTGCGCGCGTCCGGCGTCATCGTCGCGACCTACAATCACGGTTGGCTCGAAATCGGCGGCGACGTGCATGCCCGGACATTGATCCTCGACGATCACGACGCCATGATCGGCGGCAAGATTCACGCGCTGGGATGGGCATCGCGCGACTACAGCCTGCCGCTGCCCGTGAGCGAGTGGCGCGACGAGGTCCGCGGGGAATTCATCGACGAGTTCTTCGACGCGGACGGCGAGCTCAGGTGCGGAAACGGCAATGCCGCACTGGTCGAGGCCCTCGTGGCGGGGCGGGACATTCTCAAGAAACGGCGGCGCCGGCGATAGAGAGGATATTCACTCCCGCTCCGCCAGCAGGCTGGCGTTGCCGCCCGCCGCCGCGGTGTTGATCGCCACGACCTGCTCGCTCGCAAAGCGATGCAGGTAATTCGGCCCGCCCGCCTTGGGGCCGGTGCCGGAGAGGCCCGAGCCGCCGAAAGGCTGAGTGCCGACCACGGCGCCGATGATGCTGCGATTGACGTAGACATTGCCGACCGCAAGTCGCGCGATGATGCGCTCGACCGTGGCGTCGATGCGCGAATGGATCCCGAGCGTGAGGCCGTAGCCCGTCCCGGCAATCTCGTCGAGCACCTGGTCCAGGTCCTCGGCGCGCCAGCGCACGACGTGCAGCACCGGGCCGAACACCTCTTCCTTGAGGTCGCGCGCGCGGTCGAGCATGACGATCGCCGGCGGCACGAAGGTGCCAGTGCCGGGCAAATCCTCGGTGCGGTCCCAGCGGAACTGCACCCGGCCCTGCCCTTCCATGTCCGCGATCCACTTGTCGAGCCGCGTCTTCGCTTCGCCGTCGATCACCGGGCCGACATGGGTCGACGGCTCGCGCGGATCGCCGAGTTTCAGCTCGGCGGCGGCGCCTTCGATCATCTCGATGATGCGATCGGCCACGTCGTCCTGGACGCAGAGGAGCCGCAGCGCCGAGCAGCGCTGGCCGGCCGAGCGGAACGCCGAGATGATCACGTCGTCGGTGACCTGCTCGGGCAGCGCGGTCGCGTCGACGACCATCGCGTTGACGCCGCCGGTCTCGGCGATCAGCGGCACGATCGGCGCGTTCTTGGCGGCAAGCGCGCGGTTGATCGCCCGCGCGACCTCGGTCGAGCCCGTGAACGCGACGCCGGCGGTGCGCTTGTCCGCCACCAGCGCCGCGCCGACCTTGCCGTCGCCCGGCACGAGATGCAGCGCAGTCGCCGGAATGCCGGCCTGATGCATCAGCCGTACCGCTTCCGCGGCGACGAGTGGCGTCTGCTCGGCGGGCTTCGCGACCACCGCATTGCCGGCGGCGAGCGCCGCAGCGACCTGGCCGGTGAAGATCGCCAGCGGAAAATTCCACGGGCTGATGCAGACGAACACGCCGCGACCGCGATAGCCGAGCTCGTTCGCCTCGCCGGTCGGCCCCGGCAGCGGCTGCGCGGTGAACGCGCGCCGTGCTTCGGCCGCATAGTAGCGGCAGAAGTCGGCCGCCTCGCGCACCTCGGAAACGCAGTCGTCGAGGGTCTTGCCGCCTTCCGCCTGCAACAACGCGATCAGCGGTCCGCGCGCCGCCTCGATGGCGTCGGCAGCACGTTCCAGCGCGGCGGCGCGGTCGCCGACCGGCGTCGCGGACCAAGCGGCAAACGCGGCGTCCGCCGCCGCCATCGCGGAGATCACGATCGCCTCGTCGCCCTCGGTCACCGTGCCGACGACCTTGCCATCAGTCGGCGACGCGACATCGCGTCGATGTCCGGCGATCGCGACGCCGTCGATGAGCGGCGCGGCTTCGGCGCCGGTCGGAAGCCCGGCGCGGATCTCGGCGAGCAGGCCGTGAAAACCCTCCGCATGTCCGAACTCGACGCCGGTCGAATTCTTTCGCACCGGCGCATAGAGGTCGCGCGGCAGCGGAATCTTCGGGTGGCGCGCGTGTTGCGCATCGCCGATCCAGGCCTGCGGCCGTTTGAGCACCTCGGCGACCGGCACGTTCGGGTCGGCGGAGACCGAGACGAACGACGAGTTCGCCCCGTTCTCGAGCAGGCGCCGCACCAGATAGGCGAGCAGGTCGCGGTGTCCGCCGACCGGCGCATAGACGCGGCAGGCCGCCTGCGGCTCCTCGGCAAGCAGCTCCTCGTAGAGCGCTTCGCCCATGCCGTGCAGGCGCTGAAATTCGTAGCCTTGGACGCCGCCCGCCTGCTCGATGACACTGGCGATGGTCAGCGCGTTGTGCGTGGCGAATTGCGGAAACAGCCGCGCGCGGCGCTGGAGCAGCGCGCTTGCGCATGTGAGGTAGCAGAGATCGGTCATCGCCTTGCGCGTGAACACCGGATAGTCCGGCAGGCCACGCTCCTGCGCGCGCTTCACCTCGGTGTCCCAATAGGCGCCCTTCACCAGCCGCACCATCAGCCGGCGGCCGAGCCCGGCGGCGACGCCGTCGATCCAATCGATCACCTGCGATGCGCGCTTCTGATAAGCCTGCACGGCGAGGCCGAAACCCTCCCAGCCGGCGAGCGACGCGTCGGCGACGACGCGCCCGAGCACCTCGAGCGACAGCTCGAGCCGGTCGGCCTCCTCGGCATCGACCGTGAAGGCAAGATCGTACGCCTTGGCGAGCCGCGCCAGCTCGATCAGCTTCGGCGTCAGCTCGACGAGCACGCGCTCGCGCGACAGGGCCTCGTAGCGCGGGTGCAGCGCCGACAGCTTGACCGAAATGCCCGGCCGGTCCGGCAGCGCGGCATTGCCGGCGCTCTTGCCGATCGCCGTGATGGCCCCGGCATAGGCTTCGAAATAACGCGCGGCATCCGCGGCGGTGCGCGCCCCCTCGCCCAGCATGTCGTAGGAGTAGCGGAATTCGCCATGCCGCCGCGCCCGGTCGAGCGCCTCGCCGATGGTCTGTCCCAGCACGAAATGCGCGCCGAGGAGCCGCATGGCTTGGCGCGTCGCCGTGCGCACCGCCGGCAGTCCCAGCCGGCGGATCAGGCTGTCGACGATGGTGTGCGGCGTTTCGCCCGGATGGATGATGCGCGCCGACAGGCCGAGCGCCCAGGCCGAGGCCGACACCAGCAGCGCGGTCGAGTGCACCTCGTGGTGGCTCCAGTCGGCGGCGGCGAGCTTGTCCTCGATCAGGCGGTCGGCGGTCGCCGCGTCGGGCACGCGCAGCAGGGCCTCGGCCAACACCATCAGCGCCAGCCCCTCGCCGGTCGTGAGCGAATATTCACGCAGGAAGTCCTCGATGCCGCCGAGCCCGCCGGCGCGCGCCCGGATCGCCTCGATCAGCCGGCCGGCCCGATCGTCGATGCGTCCCTCCGCCGCGGCATCGCGCCGCGCCTCCCGCAGAAGGCCGGCCGCGATGTGCTCGTCCGGCGGGGCATACGGCGCGTGAAACGGCGGGATGTTGGTCATGCTTAACGGCCGTCCTCAAACGACTCGGAGGGATCGTACCAGCGTCACATCGCGCTGGCAGGACCACGCTCCCGCGGTGGTGAAGCCTTGAGCTGAGCCAGCGCTCTCCTGCCCTGCCCTTGGGCACGGTCCCGACAAACCCGAGCAGAATCTTGCCTCTTCGTGCAGCTCGAACTTGCCCTTTCAATCGGCATGTTCTTTGCTCATAACCTATCCAAGGACGGGTGGCGGCTCACGTGGGCACAGTACCCGTTCATGAACGCCGTCAGGAAAGGATCATCGAGATGGGCGTCATCGATTTCTTCCGCCCGGTGCCCACCGGGCTGGCCGCCGCCGCCGTCGCAGCCGTGCTCGTCGCGACCCCGGCCGGCGCCCAGACCCCGATCAAATTCACGCTCGACTTCAAATTCGAGGGACCGTCGGCGCCGTTCCTGGTGGCGATCGACAAGGGCTACTTCAAGGCCGAAGGCCTCGACGTGACGATCGACTCCGCCGCCGGATCGCTCGAGCCGATCAACCGGGTCGCGTCCGGCACCTATGACATGGGCTTCGGCGACATCAATTCGCTGATCAAATTCCGCGACGCCAATCCGGGCACGCCGATCAAGTCGGTGTTCATCCTCTACAACAAGCCGCCGTTCTCGGTGGTGGCGCGCAAGAGCCGCGGCATCACCGCGCCGAAGGACCTCGAGGGCAAGAAGCTGGGCGCACCCGCCGCCGACGGCGCCTTCGCGCAGTGGAAGATTTTCGTTCAGGCGAACGGCATCGATCCCCACAAGGTGACGATCGAGAATGTCGGCTTCCCCGTGCGCGAGCCGATGCTGGCCGCGGGCCAGGTCGACGCCATCACCGGCTTCTCGTTCTCGTCCTACATCAATCTCAAGGACCGCGGCGTGCCGGTCGAGGACATCGTCGTACTGCTGATGGCCGACCACGGTGTCAATCTCTACGGCAACACCATCATGGTCAGCCCGAAATTCGCCGCCGAGAAGCCGGAGGCCGTGAAAGGCTTCCTGCGCGCCTTCGTCAAGGGCCTCAAGGACACCGTGAAAGATCCGGCCACCGCGGTCGACTCCGTCATCAAGCGCAACGACGTGGCCAAGAAGGACGTCGAGCTCGAGCGGCTGCGCATGGCGCTGCGCGACAACATCCTCACGCCGGAAGTCAAGGCGAACGGCTTCGGCGGCGTCGACATGGCGCGCCTGGACAAGGCGATCGACCAGATCGCGCTGACCTACGAGTTCAAGGCGAAGCCGAAGGGCGCCGACGTCTTCGACGCCTCGTTCCTGCCGCCGGAGGCCGACCGGAAGGCGAACTAGGATCGCGACGGTCCGGGGGAGCGGTTGTCCGCGTTCGTTGCACTCGACGGAGTAAGCCATTCCTATGGCGGCCAGGGCGGCACCCTCGCCGTCGAGGGCCTGTCGATCTCCGTCGCCGAGGGCGAGTTCGCCGCCGTGGTCGGTCCGTCCGGCTGCGGCAAGTCCACCCTGATGAAGCTCGCGACCGGGCTGCAGTTCCCGTTCAAGGGGACGATCCAGGTCGCAGGCGAGCGCGTCGAGAAGCCGGTCAAGATCGCCGGCATGGCGTTCCAGGCGCCGACCTTGCTGCCGTGGCGCACCACGCTCGAGAACCTGCTGCTGCCGCTCGAGATCGTCGAGCCGCATCGCAGCGAGCTGCGCCGCCGCAAGGCGGACTACGTTGCACGCGCCGAGGCGCTGCTCGCCTCGGTCGGCCTCGCCGGCCAGGGCGTGAAATATCCGTGGGAATTGTCCGGCGGCATGCAGCAGCGCACGTCGCTCTGCCGCGCGCTCATTCATGAACCGAAGCTCCTCATGCTCGACGAGCCGTTCGGCGCGCTCGACGCGTTCACGCGCGAGGAGCTGTGGGCCGTCATTCGCGACCTGCACGCCGCGCGCAAGATCACCGTCATCCTGGTGACGCACGACCTGCGCGAGGCGGTGTTCCTCGCCGACCGCGTGTTCGTCATGTCGGCGCGGCCTGGGCGCGTGCTGGTCGAGCGCAGGATAGATCTTCCGCGCCCGCGCGACCTCGAAGTGACCTTCACGTCGCAGTTCACCGATCTGGTGCACGAGCTGCGCGCGCACATCGTGAGGGCACGCCAATGAAGGGCAGCGCGCTCGGCGTGCGGCTCGCGCCGTGGCTCTACACGCTGGTCATGTTGGTCGCGTGGGAGGCGATCGTCCAGATCTTCCAGATCCGGCAGTTCGTGCTGCCGGCGCCGACCGCGATCGCCCGGGCGATCGTCGATTTCTGGCCGGCGATCTATCGCAACTCGCTCTTCACATTGTCGACGACGGCGATCGGCTTCGCCATGGCAGTCGGCTTCGGCCTGTTCCTCGGCCTGGTGGTCGGCTGGTCGCGCACCATCTATGCCGGGCTCTACCCGCTGATGATCGGCTTCAACGCCATTCCGAAGGTCGCGGTCGTGCCGATCCTGGTGCTGTGGTTCGGCATCGGATTCATTCCGGCGGTGCTGACCGCGTTCCTGATCTCGTTCTTCCCGATCGTGGTCAATGTCGCGACCGGCCTCGCCACCATCGAGCCCGAGCTCGAGGACGTGCTGAAGGCGCTCGGCGCCTCCAAGCTCGACATCATGCGCAAGGTCGGCATCCCGCGCACGCTGCCCTACTTCTTCGGCTCGCTGAAGGTCGCGATCACCCTCGCCTTCGTCGGCTCGGTGATCTCCGAGAGCATCGCCTCGAACTACGGCATCGGCAACCTGATGCTGCAGGCGCAGGCGCAGTTCCAGGTGCCGCTGATCTTCGCCGGCCTGGTCGCGCTCGCGGTCGAAGGCATCGTCATGTACTGGGCCATGGCCGTGCTCGAAGCACGCATGACCAAGTGGGCGCAGCGCTCCGGGTTTGCTCAGACGTGAGTCGCATGATCAAATCATCTCGCTTTGTAACCGCCTATCCGGCCATCGCCGACCTGCGCGACAAGGCCCGCCGGCGCATTCCGTTTTTTGCGTTCGAGTATCTGGACTCCGGCACCGGGCGTGACGAGGCCTGTGCTCGCAACGAGATGGCGCTGTCGACACGTTGTCTCGTGCCGCGCTTCTTCAGGGGAGCATGCGAGCCGAGCGTCGAGACCGAGCTGTTCGGCCGGCGATATGCGGCGCCGATCGGCGTCGCGCCGGTCGGGATGACGAGCCTGATGTGGCCGGGCGCCGAGCAGATGCTGGCGCGCATGGCCGCGGACAAGGGCCTTCCCTATTGCCTGAGCACCGTCGCCGCCGAGCCGCCGGAGACGATCGGCCCGCTGGCCAAGGGAAATGGCTGGTTTCAGCTTTATCCGGCGCGCCGGATCGATATGCGCGACGACCTGATTGCGCGCGCCGCGCAAAGCGGCTTCTCCGCGCTGGTCGTGACGGTGGATGTCCCGGTACCGAGCATCCGAGAGCGCCAGAAACGCGCTGGACTGACGATGCCGCCCGAAAAGACGTTGCTGTTCTGGTGGCGCGTGGCGACGCGACCGGCGTGGGCGATCGCCACCCTCAAGCGCGGCGAGCCGCGCTTTCTCACGCTCGAAAAATACGCCAGCAGCGAAGAGATGCAGAGTCACTCGCAGTTCTTTGGTCGCGAGCTCTGCGGCACGCTCGACTGGGACTATGTCCGCGCGGTTCGCAGGCTTTGGAAAGGCCCGCTGCTCCTGAAGGGCATTCTCTCTGCCGCGGACGCAGTGCTCGGCGTCGAGCACGGCGCGGATGGAATCTGGGTCTCGAATCATGGCGGGCGTCAGCTCGACGGCGCGCCGGCCGCCATCGATTGCCTGCGAGCGGTCAAAGACGCGGTCGGTGACAAGGCGAAAGTCGTTTTTGACAGCGGCGTGCGCTCCGGCCTCGATATCGTCCGCGTGCTTTACGAGGGAGCAGATTTTGCATTCGCGGGTCGGCCGTTCATCTACGGCGTGAGCGCGCTCGGCGACCCCGGCGCGACGCATACCGCCGAGCTGCTCATCGCCGACCTCAAGAACGCCATGATCCAGCTCGGGTGCCGCGATCTCACCGAATTGCGGACGCTCGACGCGAAGTAGAATCCCGCCCTTGCGCCCGGTGACGCTTTATTGGCCTGGCTACCGCACCGCCGCCTTGCGCGGCAGCGGCCGCAGCGCCGCATCGGCCGGACGCAGCGCGTTGAGCAGCGAGTCGGCGAGCTCGTCGACCGCAGCGTGGCCGACGTCGTTGCGCACATAGATGCCGCAGACGAGATCCGGCAGGCGCGGCAGCTTGGATGAGCGGTCGCACATGGCGAGACTGGTGGTCGAGGCCATGCGGCGCGTGAAGGCGAACACGCCGAGCCCGGCCTTGGCGGCCGCCGCCATGCTGAGGAAGCTCCGCGCGATCAGCACGCGTTCGTGCGGCTGCTTCGCCTGCTCGAGCACCGACAGGCTGAGCTGGCGGCTGAGGCTGTGATCGCCGAAGCCGAACACCGACACCGGCCCCTCCGGCTCGAACGCTTCGTCGGAGGCGCCGATCCAGACCAGCGGCTCCGCCCAGGAATAGCGCGCCTGGATCGATTGCGCGGCGTCGCTCAGCGCCAGCACGAGGTCGAACTCGCCCTGGCGGAAGTGGCGCAGCAGGTTCTCGGAATGGTCGGTCTCCGCCTGCAGCAGAAAGCCCGGCTGCTTGCGGCGGAATTCATCGACCACCTGGAACACCTGCTCCGGCAGGAAATCCGTCGGGCAGCCGAGCCGCACGCGATCGGGCATGTCGCCCTGGGTGGTGAGGCCGAAGATCTGATCATTGATGGCGAGGAGCCGTCGCGCGTATTGCACCACGCGCTGGCCCTTCTCGGTCAGCGCCACGCCCGGCGCGCTCTTGTCGAACAGCTCGCCGCCGAGCAGCGCCTGCAACCGTTTGATCTGCGCGCTGACCGCGGGCTGGGTGATGCCGAGCGAATGCGCGGCCTTGGTGAAGCTGCGCAGATCAACCACTGCAACCAATGTTCGCAACAGCTCGGTGGGGATATTGGTCATCACCAATCCTTGTCATCGTGGGCCCGTCATTTGCGCCCACACGCGATCATCACCCTGGCCACCCAATTATAACAACTGGCGTGCCGCATAATGGACACCAATGGCGCTGAAAAACATGGACACATCGCAAGTTTCCTCCATATGTTTTTGTATTTTCTGAATTATTTCACTTCACCCGCGGCGTCGCAGGACCATGACCGCGCCGCCGCGCCGGTGGGGATCGGAATCCTGGCCGCTTCGGCCAAAGTGCCCACACCTGGCATACATAATCCACTAGGAATATCACGAGCCTCAATAGGTAGTTCCCCGCGATTCGACATCCTTTAGTTGTAGATGTTTACGAGCAGATCGCCTAGCGTTCATCGCTTTTCCACATGTGGATGATCGCGACGCCCGAGGAAACCCGACGTCCACCTCTGCCGTATGACTCGGTGTCGCAGCCTTCGTCGGCTCTGGACACTTGCCCTGTCCACACTCCTTTTTTTTTCGGGAAGCCGATCGCCACCTTGTCCGGGACATGCGCTAAAAGAAGGGCCCTGACCGCAAACGTTGCCGGATCATGAGCTTCGTCCGCCTTTATCTCCGCGTTCTCCAGTTGCTCGGCCCCGAGGCCCGACTCGCCTGGTTGCTCGCTTTCGCCAATGTGGCGCTGGCCGCCGCGCAGTTCGCGGAGCCCGTGCTGTTCGGCCGCATCGTCGACACCATGGCGACCGCGCAGGGCAAGGGCGTCGCGCCGGATTGGAACGACCTCCTGACCCTCGCGGCCGCGTGGGTCGGGTTTGGCCTGTTCTCGATCGGCTCCGGCGTGCTGGTCGCACTGCATGCCGACCGGCTGTCGCACCGGCGCCGTCACGCCGTGCTGACCGACTATTTCGAGCACGTGCTGCAGCTGCCGCTGAGCTATCACGGCGGCGCGCATTCCGGCCGCCTGATGAAGGTGATGCTCGCCGGCACCGACTCGCTGTGGAACCTGTGGCTGTCGTTCTTCCGCGAGCACTTCGCGGCATTCGTCGCGCTGTTCGTGCTGTTGCCGCTGTCGATCTTCATCAATTGGCGGTTCGCGGCGTTGCTCATCATTCTCTGCATCGTGTTCGCGATCCTGACCTCGACCGTGTTGCGCAAGACCGAGACGCTGCAGCACTCGGTCGAACGGCATTATTCCGATCTCGCCGAGCGCGCCTCCGACGCGCTCGGCAACGTGGCGCTGGTGCAGAGCTTCGCCCGCGTCGAAGCGGAGGTGACCGGGCTGCGCGGCGTCGTCGATCGCCTGCTGGGCGCGCAGTTCCCGGTGCTGTCGTGGTGGGCGCTGGTTGCCGTGCTGACGCGCGCGTCGACCACCATCACGCTGCTCTCGATCTTCATGCTCGGCACCTATCTCTACATGCAGGGCCTCACGACGATCGGCGAGATCGTCACCTTCATGAATTTCGCCGGCCTGCTGGTCGTACGCCTGGAGCAGGCCTCCGGTTTCGCCAACCGGCTGTTCATGGACGCGCCCAAGCTGCGCGAGTTCTTCGACGTGCTAGACACCATCCCGGTCGTGCGCGACCGCCCGGATGCGATCGACACCGGCCGCGTGCGCGGCCTGGTCGAATTCCGCGACGTGTCGTTCTCCTATGACGGCAAGCGCGCCGCGGTGATCGATCTCACCTTCACCGCGCTGCCCGGCGAGACCATCGCGCTGGTCGGTCACACCGGCGCCGGAAAGTCGACCGCGCTCGCGCTCCTCCACCGCGTGTTCGATCCGCAGTCGGGCTTCATCACCATCGACGGCATGGACATCCGCGGCATGAAGCTGCACGTGCTGCGCCGGAACATCGGCGTGGTGTTCCAGGAGGTGCTGCTGTTCAACCGCTCGATCGCCGAGAACCTCCTGGTCGGCAAGCCCGACGCGACGGACCACGAGCTGCGCGACGCGGCGGCCCGCGCCCAGGCGCTCGACTTTATCGAGCGCAACCCGGACGGCTTCCAGGCGAGCGTCGGCGAGCGCGGGCGCCTGCTCTCGGGTGGCGAGCGGCAGCGGCTGTCGATTGCGCGCGCCTTGCTGAAGGACCCGCCGATCCTGATCCTCGACGAGGCGACCAGCGCGCTCGACGCCTCGACCGAGGCCAAGGTGCAGGCGGCGCTCGACGAGGTGATGAAAGACCGCACCACCTTCGTGATCGCGCACCGGCTCTCGACCGTGCGCCACGCGACACGCATCCTGATGTTCGAGGACGGTCGCGTCGTCGAGTCCGGCACGTTCGACGAGCTGATCCGGCTCAACCGGCGATTCGCGGCGCTGGCGCGCTCGCAGTTCCTGGTGCCGGAGACCACCGGCCCGCGCTCGCTCGCGGCTGAAGTATAGAGCCGGTCAGGCGCGACGTACCCAGAACTGATACATGCCCGCGAACGTGTCGGGATTTGCCGTCTCGAACGCATGCCAATGGTCGAGATTGGTCATTGCGCGGTCGTCGGCGAACCGCGCCGCATAAGTGCGCCGCACCGGGTCCGGCAGCTTGAAGCCAAGGAACGACAGCCCGTTCGCGGTGATGAAATCCTTGATATCGGCAATGCCGATCCGGTGCTCCTGCACGTGGAACAGCAGGTCGCGACATTCGCTGGTGCTGAAGAAGTCGTAGAACTTTGAGACCCGCCGCGCCGGCGACAGCGCCAGCTCGCGCCGGCAGGCGCGAATGCCCTCCGGCGTCGGAGCGAACCCGCGCGCGGCGATCAGTTCGCGCGCCGCGACCACGTCGCGCCGCCCGAGCTCGCTGTAGAAGGCGAGCTGCATCAGGCCGCCGGGCCGCAGCAGCGAGACGAGCACGCGCCAGCCCTGCATCGGATCGGCCATGTGGTGCAGCACTCCGCCGGCGGCGATCAGGTCGAACGTGCGCCCGATCGTGCCCAAGTTGAGGATGTCGGCCTGGCCGTACTCGATATTGATCACGCCGGCCTCGCGTGTCTTGCGCTTGGCATAGCTCAGGCTCGCCAGGCTGAGGTCGACCGCGAGGACCCGCACGTTCCTGAACAGCGCAGCCGTCTCGATCGATTGCCGTCCGGTGCCGCAGCCGGCGATCAGGATATCGAGCGCCCGGTTGTCGCCGGTGTCCGGGAGCGGCGTGGTCGCGAACTCGCGCTGCAGATATTCGCCGATCGTCATCGGCGTGCGCCGCGTCGCCGCGCTCACCCAGCGCGGGTAGGGATTTTCCTCGTATTGCTGCCGCACCAGTTGCGAGACCTCGTCCTCGATCGATGTCAACGCCGGAATCGATGCCGCGATCTCGCGCTCCTCCTCTGGCTCTTCGATCTGCTGCCTGACGACCTCGCCCAGCGGCTGCGGCCATTTGCGTGCGCGCAGCGCGGCGGCGTTGTTCAGCGCAGCGAGCGGACCATAGGCTGCGACCGTGATCGCCCACAGCGGAGCAACCGGCGCGTTCGCCGCGAGCGCCGCCTCGAGCTGCGCCCGCAGCCGCCCGATCTTCTCAAGCTCACCCGGCGCGGTCGCGAACACATATTCATTGATGAAGCACTGCTTCGCCAGCGCGCAGAACAACGGCAGCAGCTTGTCGTCCGTACGATCTTCGGCCTTTGCGGCGGCGGCCGCGTCCAGCATCGCCGCGCGGACGGCGGTCATCACCTGTTCCAGGTTGATCTCGCGGATGGTGGCCAGCTCGAGCACGCAGCGCAGCAGCGGATCGCCGGCGATCGCGGTGACGCCGGCAGGGCCGAACAGTTCGCCGACCGGGAGAAGCCGCGGCCACGCCTGCGCGGCGCGCGCCGTCGCCTCCCGCAGCGGCGGATTGACGGCGAACAGCGTGTCGAGAACGTTCTGGTATTCCTCGAAGATCTCCGGCACCAGCGCGATCGACTGGGCGAACCGCGCCGCGGCTTCCTCGCGCTGGCCAAGGTCGAGCAGAACGCAGGCGAGGCTGTTGAGCGCCGCGCCATTGCCCGGCTCGACCGCGAGCGCGCGCTTGTAGAGCTTCGCCGCCTGGTCGAGCTTGCCGAAATGCTGGAGCTGCGACGCCTCGGCCAGCAGCGCCGCGGCCGGCGACGGGCGCGGCCCTGGCGCGCCGCTCGGCGCCTGCTTGCTGAGCGCCCGGCGTTCTTTGCGGTTCATGTTTTCAGATCAGACCACTCTACCGGAGCCGCTCCAGGATGCTGACAAAATTCGCCACGGCGGCGCCGCCCATGTTGAAGATGCCGGCGAGCCTGGCGTCTTTGACCTGCATGTCGCCGGCACTGCCCATCAGCTGCATCGCCGAGATCGCATGCATCGACACGCCGGTCGCGCCGATCGGATGGCCCTTGGCCTTGAGCCCGCCCGACGGATTGATCGGCAGCCTGCCGTCCTTCGTGGTCATCCCCTCCTTGATCGCGCGCGCCCCCTGGCCGGCCGGCACCAGGCCCATGGCCTCGTATTCGATCAGCTCGGCGATGGTGAAGCAGTCATGCGTCTCGACGAAGGAAAGGTCGCCGAGCGTCACGCCGGCGTCGGCGAGCGCCTTGCCCCACGCCTGGGTGCAGCCCTCGAACTTGAGGATGTCGCGCTTCGACATCGGCAGGAAGTCCTGCACGTGCGCGGTGGAGCGGAACGCCACCGCCTTGCCGAGCGCACGCGCGGTCTCCTCGTCGGCGAGCACGACCGCCGCGGCGCCGTCGGAGACGAGCGAGCAGTCGGTGCGCTTGAGCGGACCGGCGACGTAGGGATTCTTCTCGCTCTCGCGGCGGCAGAACTCGTAGCCGAGATCCTTGCGCAGCTGCGCATAGGGATTGCCGACGCCGTTCTTGTGGTTCTTCGCCGCGATCAATGCCAGCGCGTCGGACTGGTCGCCGTATTTCTGGAAATACGCATTGGCGATCTTGCCGAAGATGCCGGCAAAGCCGCCCTCGATGTCGGCCTCCTCGCGCACATAGGAGCACTTGAGCAGGATCTTGCCGATCTCCGGTCCCGGCGTGGCGGTCATCTGCTCGACGCCGACGACGAGCGCAATGCGCGCGCTGCCGGCTCGGATCGCCTTGATGCCCTGGTGCACGGCGGCGGAGCCGGTGGCGCAGGCATTCTCGACACGCGTCGCGCGCTTGAAGCGCAGCTCCGGCGAGGCTTGGAGCACCAGCGAAGCGGTAAAATCCTGCGCCGAGAAGCCGCCATTGAAATGGCCGAGCAGGATCTCGTCGACATCGGCCGGCGCGACGCCCGCGTCCGCCAGCGCATCGGTTGCAACACGCACGACCAGGCTCTCGACCGTCTCGGCATCGAGCCGGCCGAATTGCGAGTGTGCCCATCCGACCATGCAGACGGTCATGGCAGTCTCCTGTGTCGCGGTTGCGCGTTCCGCAGCAGCATAGTCCGCGCGCTGAACCGCGCCACACTCTTTTCCGACCGACATGCGGGCGCGGCGAAGGCAACTCAGGGAAAGTTCCTGAACTGCCATTCAGCTTAGTTCCTTTGCCTTTGCGGGACGATCTGTTTAGATAGGGTCACTTCCTCCCCGCGTGGGCGAAAAGGACCCGGGGCCCGACCACCAAGACCGGACCACGAGTGATGCAGTTTGTTGCGCCTGTTCCCTTCCGAGGGGCTTTCTGGAGCGGCCTGTTCGTGGCGGTCGTGCTTGCCCTGACAGCGCGGCCCGCGGCGGCGGAAGCGCTTCTCCTGGTGGACGTCGACACCGGCAAGGTGCTGCACGCGGAGAACGCGACCTATCCCTGGTACCCGGCCTCGGTCACCAAGCTGATGACTGCCTACGTGACGCTGAAGGCCGTCAAGGAAGGCCGAATCACCCGCGACACGTTGTTCACGGTGTCGGCCAACGCCGTCGCCCAGGCGCCCTCGAAGATGGGGTTCCCGCTGGGCACGCAGCTCACAGTCGACAACGCGCTCAAGATGCTGATGGTCAAGTCGGCGAACGACATGGCCGTGGTGCTGGCCGAGGGCGTGTCCGGCTCGATCGAAGCCTTTGCCAACGAGATGAACCGCAACGCGCAGCGGCTCGGCATGACGCAGACCAGCTACGTCAATCCGAACGGCCTGCCCGCCGACGAGCAGATCACCTCGGCGCGCGACCTCGCGATCCTCGCGCGCGCCATGCTGAAGGACCTGCCCGAGTACGACTATTACTGGCACATCCACGCCATCAAGTTCGGCCGGCGCGTCATGCGCAACACCAACAAGCTGATCGACGCTTACCAGGGCGCCGACGGCATGAAGACCGGCTTCATCTGCGCCTCGGGCTTCAACGTGGTCGCCACCGCGACGCGCAACAACCGCCGCCTCATCGCCGTGGTGCTCGGCGCGCCGTCGTCGCCGGTGCGCGCGGTCAAGGCCGCGCAACTGTTCGAGCGCGGCTTCGGCGGAAACCCGCTCGCCTGGCTGCAGCCGTCGCTCGGCACGGTCGACGCGATGGTGCCGGTCAACGCCACGCCGCCGAACCTGCGCGAGGACATGTGCGGCAAGCACCGCAAGCGTCCCGCCGCCGAGGACGCCGACGACGATATTGCCAATACCGATGCCAATTCCCCGCTCGGCGTGCTGCTGTCGAGCCTGCGCCCGCACGCCAAGGGATCTGAGATCGTGACGCCCGGCCTCGCGGCCGGGCCGCCGATCGTCGTCTACACCGGACCGACGCGCGCGCCCGGGCAGCAGATCGAGCTCGCCGGCGACAGCGCCGAGCCGAGGGGCCGGCGTGGGCGCAAGGGCGTGAAGACCGAGACTGCCAAGACCGACGCCGGCAAGGCGGACGCCAAGGCGCAGCAAGCCGCGCCGGCGCCCAAAGCGGCGCCGACGAAGCCGCAGCCGGCGGCTCACGCCGCGGCGCCGGCGAGGAAGCAGCCCGTCGCGGCCAAGACCGACGGCGCAAAGGCGGAACCGGCAAAGACTCCGCCCAAGCCGGCGGTGGCCTCGTTCGGTCCGACCATCTCGGCGCCGGGGACCAACTCCTTCACGCCGCCCGCAGCCGCGAACCAGGCGGCAGGGACCGCAGCGCCGAAGAAGCCGAAGCCCAAGCCGGCGCAGACGTCGGCGGCGCCGGGCGGCACCGCGCCGTCGGCGCGCTGAGTTCGACCGCCACGTTGCACTGCACAGCAGTACGAATCGTCGCGAACTTTGCTACAGCCCGTTCAGCTGTGGTGAAATGGGGATCCGCTGCGGCAGTGATACGTGACCGCAGCACCGGGGAAACGCGATGGGGTTCGTGGAACGCCTGAAGGCGGATTTCATCTGCCTGCGGTCTGCGCTGCGCACGCTGCGGCTGACGACGCCGATCGGCCGCAATCCGACGCGGGTGTTTCCGGTCGTGGTCGAGGAGCTGGCCGAGAAATTCGCCGACCGGCCGGCGCTCATCTCTGAACGCGAGACCTTCAGCTATCGCGAGCTCGGCGAGCGCAGCAATCGCTATGCGCGCTGGGCGCGCGCGCAGGGCCTGGCGAAGGGTGATGCCGTCTGCCTGATCATGCCGAACCGTCCCGAGTTTCTGGCGATCTGGCTCGGCATCACGCGCGCGGGCGGCGTGGTCGCGCTCATCAACACCAACCTGACCGGCCAGTCGCTCTGCCATTGCATCAACATCGTGGCGCCGAAGCACGTCATCGTCGCCGCCGAGTTCCTGCCCGCCGTGACCATGATCAGCCGCCAGATCAGCGCGGGCGCCAAGCTGTGGCTGCACGGCGAGGCGGCGAGCGGCGTTGCGAGTGACTTGCCGCGCATCGACAAGGACGTGATGACGCGGTCGGGCGGCAAGCTCGCGGCCGATGAACGCCCCGCGCTCACCGTGGAGGATCGTGCGCTGTTCATCTACACGTCGGGCACGACCGGCCTGCCGAAGCCTGCCAACATCAATCACTACCGGCTGATGCTGGCGAGCCATGGCTTCGCCGGCATCATGAACACGCAGCCGACCGACGTCAGCTACGACTGCCTGCCGATGTACCACACGGTCGGCGGCGTGGTGGCCCCGGGCGCGATCCTGATCGCCGGCGGTGCACTGGTGATTCGCGAGAAATTCTCCGCACGCGAGTTCTGGGACGACATCGCGCGCTGGAACTGCACGATCTTCCACTACATCGGCGAGCTGTGCCGCTACCTCAACAATACGCCGCCGCACCCGAAGGAGACGGGCCACAAACTGCGGCTCGCCTGCGGCAACGGCCTGCGGCCGGACGTGTGGCACGTGTTCAAGACGCGCTTCCGCATCCCGGAGATTGTCGAGTTCTACGCTGCGACCGAAGGCAATGTGCAGCTGTTCAATTTCGACGGCAAGGAAGGCGCGGTCGGCCGCATTCCGTGGTTCCTCAGGCGCCGCTTCCCGGTCAACGTCGTCAAGTTCGACATCGAGAAGGAGCAACCGATCCGCAACGCGCAGGGCCTCTGTATCGAATGCGCGATCGGCGAGACCGGCGAGATGATCGGTCACATCCTGAAAGACCCGAGCAAGCCGGGCGCGCGCTTCGAGGGCTACGCGACGGAGTCCGAGACCGAAAAGAAGATCATGCGCGACGTGTTCAAGAAGGGCGACATGTGGTTCCGCACCGGCGACCTGATGCGCAAGGAGGCCGGCGGTTACTTCTATTTCGTCGACCGCATCGGCGACACGTTCCGCTGGAAGGGCGAGAACGTCTCGACCTCGGAAGTGTCGGAAGCGATCACTGTGTTTCCGGGGGTCACGGAGGCTAACGTCTACGGCGTCGCCATCCCCGGCCGCGAAGGCCGCGCCGGCATGGCGGCGCTGGTGGTCGATGAGACGTTCGACGTCGCGAAATTCCGAACCTATCTCGCCAAGCAGCTGCCGGACTACGCGCGGCCGCTGTTTCTGCGCCTGCTCGGCGAGATCGAGATCACCGCGACGTTCAAGCAGAAGAAGATGAACCTCGTGAAGCAGAGCTTCGACCCGTCGCAGACGCGGGATGCGGTCTATTTCAACAACCCCGAGTCCGGCGCCTTCGAGCGGATCGATCAGCCGCTTTACGAGCGGATCATGACCGGCAAAATCCGCATCTGAGCCTCGGCCTCCGCCCTCGCCCGAACGTCGTCGCGATGCCGCCGCATCACGATGATGCCATCGTCTTGCGAAAGACCAACCCGCGATGCCGCTGTTCGACAACAAATCTCCGGACGCCCCCTCGGTGTTCCAGCCGGCGGCGCTGCTGCGCGAGGCGCGGCGGCAGAAGGGGCTCCCGGCCGTCGATGTGCCGGCGGTCTGCGTTCTCGATCCTGACGGCGACATTGCGCGACGGCTCCGACGGACCGGACAATCGCGACCGTTCGAGAGCTGGCCCTGCTATCACACCGGGCTCGACAGCTTTACGCTGGCCGGGCAGACGGTCGGAATCGTCAGCTGTGCGGTCGGCGCGCCGTTCGCCGTGCTGGTGGCCGAGCAATTGTTTGCCTGCGGTTGCCGCCTTCTTCTGAGCCTGACCTCGGCCGGACAGATCACGCCGGCCGGTCCGCCGCCTTACTTCGTCGTCATCGATCGCGCGTTGCGCGACGAGGGCACCAGCTATCACTACGCGGCGGCATCGGACTACAGCGAGGCGGAACCCGCGCTCGTCGCCGCGGCGCTCTCCGCCCTCCGCGCGGCAGGCCTGCCGGCCATCGCCGGGGCGAGCTGGACGACCGACGCGCCGTTCCGCGAGACCGCGGACGCGATCGCGGCGGCGCGTGAGCGGGGCGTGCTCGCCGTCGAGATGGAAGCGGCCGCGCTCTACGCCTTCGCGCGCAAGGCGGGCGCGCGCGTTCTTTGCCTCGCCCATGTCACCAACACCATGGGACTGGCCGATCAGGACTTCGAGAAGGGCGAGGCCGACGGCACAACCGGCGCGCTGCGCGTGCTCGAGGCGATCATCGCTGGCTGCGCTGTAACGCTATGCGCTGGCGTCGCGCCTGGAATGAAATGATCGACTGTCTGTACAACGACAGATGGTTCCATCTCCACAGATTGCCAAAATTGCGTCGCACCTCATTGCGATCGATATCGATCGGATACCGTCGTGATGGAGGCGACATCGGTGGCGAGGACATGATGAAAAAAGCGCTCTTCATTCTCAATGATCCGCCCTACGATACCGACCGTTGCTACAACGCGCTCCGCGTCGCCGGAGCGTTGATCAAGGAAGATGCGAGGACGCAGATCACCGTATTCCTCATGGCCGACGCGGTGAACGCGGCAAGGATAGGCCAGCAGATGCCGGACGGCTGCAACAACGTCGAACAGATGCTCAAGCGGGTCCTGGCCGGCAGGGCAAAAGTCTTGCTGTCCGGCACCTGCATGGACGAGCGCGGCCTGAGCGACGTCGAGATCATGCCGGGTGCGCGGCGCAGCTCCATGGACGCACTCGCCGCCGCCGCCGTCGAGGCCGACAAGGTGCTGGTGTTCTGAAGCATGACCGCGACACGCCCCGAGGATGTCCTCGCCTTCTGGCGCGCCGCCGGCGAGGACAAGTGGTTCAACAAGGACGACGCGTTCGACGCGGAGATCCGGGCGCGGTTCCTGCCGACCTATGAAGTCGCGGCGGCGGGCAACCTCGGCGCCTGGGAGGAAACGGCGGAGGGCGCGCTCGCGCTCTGCATCGTGCTCGACCAGTTCCCGCGCAACATGTTCCGCAACTCGGCGCGAGCTTTCATGGCCGATCCGCTCGCCCGCGCCGTCGCCGAACGCGCCATTGCGCGCGGCTTTGACCAGGGTTATCCGCCGGCGGAGCGCTCCTTCTTCTATCTGCCGTTCGAGCACTCCGAGCATCTGGACGACCAGGCGCGCTGCGTCGCGCTGTTCTGCGCCTGCGGCGACGCTGATCTGTTGAAATGGGCGGAGCTGCACGCCGAGATCATCCGCCGGTTCGGCCGCTTCCCGCATCGCAACGCTTTGCTCGGCCGGGCCACCACACCGGAGGAGCAGGCGTTTCTCGACGGCGGCGGGTTTGCGGGCTAGCAAAATCAAAGAATGTTGAACCGCCTATCACATGGCGAAAATCAGTGGGACGGCCCCCGTGCTCTGCTGCTAGACTTGCCGCAAGTCAAAGACACCGCTCGCCAACGACGGGCATTCGGGAGGCTAGATCCATGACAGAGGTGACGAAGATCCTGCGTCTATCGACCGCCGCCATCGCGCTCGGCCTGGTGCTGGCCGCGACGCCGGCGGCGCTCAACGCTCAGCAGACCGCCGCGGTTGCGATCGATAATGACGATATCGGCGGCGTCGTGCGCGGGCCGAACGGGCCAGAAGCCGGCGTGTGGGTGATCGCCGAGACGACCGACCTGCCGACCAAGTACGCCAAGATGGTCGTCACCGACGACCAGGGCCGCTACGTGATCCCCGACCTGCCGCGCGCGAACTACCAGGTCTGGGTGCGCGGCTATGGCCTGGTGGATTCGCCGAAGCTGCGTGCCAAGCCCGGTCAGCTGCTTGATCACGGCGCGGTGCCGGCGCCCAACGAAGCGGCGGCCGCGCATTATTATCCGGCGCTCTATTGGTTCGCGATGCTGAAGATTCCGCCGGCGGGCGATTTCGGCGGCTCGACCGACATCCCGAAGAACATCACGCGCGAGAACTGGCTGCGGCAAATGAACAACGTCGACTGCATCGGCTGCCATCAGATCGGCCAGGAAGCCACGCGCACGATTCCGGCGCAGTTCGGCGCCTTCAAATCGGGCGAGGAAGCCTGGATGCGCCGCATTCAGTCGGGGCAAGCCGGCGAGGCCATGACCAACCGGCTGGTCGGGCCGTTCGGCATCACGCCGTTCAAATATTTCGGCGACTGGACGGACCGCGTCGCCAAGGGCGAGCTGCCGAAGGACAAGCCGCCGCGTCCGCAGGGCGTCGAGCGCAACGTCGTCGTCACGTCGTGGGAATGGGGCACCGAGAAGCAATACCTGCACGACCTGATCTCCTCGGATCGGCGCTATCCGACTGTCAATGCCTATGGCCCGCTCTACGGCTCGCCGGAATATTCGACCGACAACATGCCGATCCTAGATCCGAAGACCCACAAGGTTACGTTCTTCAAGATGCCGGTCGCGGATCCGGAGATGCCGGAGTCGCTCGGCCCGCCGCTGCACGGCAGCGCCGCGCCGAAGCCGGTGCAGCCCTCGGCCTATTGGGGCGAGGAGAAGGTCTGGGACTCGCGCGCCAACAATCACAACGCGATGTTCGACAAGCAGGGCCGCGTCTGGATCGCCGCCAACGTGCGCGGCAACGAAAGCCCGGTATTCTGCAAGAAGGGCTCCGAGCATCCGTCGGCCAAGGTGTTCCCGATCGAGCGTAACGGCCGTCAGGCGGCGATGCTCGATCCGAAGACGATGAAGTACACCTTCATCGATACGTGCTTCGGCACGCACCATCCGCAGTTCGGCTACGACGCCAACGATACGCTGTGGTTCAGCGGCACCGGGCAGGTCGCCGGCTGGCTCAACACCAAGCTGTTCCTCGAGACCGGCGACGCGCAGAAGGCCCAGGGCTGGTCGCCGTTCATCCTCGACATCAACGGCAACGGTAAGCGCGACGATTACGTCGAGCCCGACCAGCCGGCCGATCCGGCGAAGGACAAGCGCGTCATCGCCGGGTCCGGCCCCTATGCGGTGATGCCGCATCCGACCGACGGCTCGGTCTGGTACACCGTCGGTGTGTTCGGCGGCGCGCCCGGCTTCCTGCGCTTCGATCCGGCGACCGGCCTGTCGGAGCTCTACAACCTGCCCAAGGAAGGCTACGGCATCCGCGGTGGCGACATCGACAAGAATGGCGTCCTGTGGGGCTCGGCTTCCAACGGCAGTCTGGTGAGCTTCGACCGTCGCAAGTGCAAGGCTCCGCTCAACGGACCGAATGCGACGGGCAATCATTGCCCCGAGGGCTTCACGTTCCACCGCTATCCGGGACCGGGCTTCGAGGGCGAGCAGACCAGCGCCGAGGCGAGCTATTACACCTGGGTCGACCATCACAACACGCTCGGCCTTGGCGAGAACGTGCCGATCTCGACCGCCAACCTCAGCGACGGATTCGTCGCGCTCAAAGACGGCCAGATGGTGCGGCTCCGCATCCCCTACCCGATGGGCTTCTACGCCAAGGGTCTCGACGGGCGGATCGACGACCCGAACGGCGGCTGGAAAGCGCGCGGGCTGTGGAGCAGCAGCGGCGACCGCACGCCGTGGCTGATGGAGACCGGCAAGGGCTCGAAGCCGCGCGCCGTGCAGATTCAGGTACGGCCCGATCCGCTCGCGCACTGAGCGGGCACACAGTCTCGAAACATTGCCGGGGGCCTCACGGCCCCCGGTTTTTTTTAGGGTGGGCGACGGCCGCATATCGCAGCCTCTCCGCATGGGCAAGATCGTGCCCGCGCCGTGCCCACGCGTGAGGCCGCGCCAGACGATTTTGCCACCCGACGATTTCAGCGATTTAATACCGCCACATCGAGCGCACGCCCGCCACCGTGGCGTTGCGGCTCGCATCGCCGTTCGGGTGGAAGATGAACTGCAGGTTCGGCTGCACCGTCCAGCCCGGGATGATCTGCGCCGCGTAGGTCAGCTCGACGTTGGCCTCGTAGTCGCGGACCACGCCGGGCACGCCGGCGAACGCGATGGTGTCGCGGTCGAACGCGCGGATTGCGTCGGAGAACCGCGCATAGATGAAGCCCGCGCCGAACTTGTCGTCGGGCCGGCCGCGGACCATGCCGCTGAACACGATGCCGCCGTCGATATAGGCATCGACCAGGTTGCGGTCGGACGGACTGACCGACGCGCGCGTGTACACGGTGATGCCGCTCTGCGCATCGCCACCGCGGGGACGATAGATCTGCTGGTCGATGATGCCATAGATGCCGCTGGTGCCGCGATGCCGCACGGGGATCCCGGAGCCGGACGGATCGGCGAGCAACGTGCCGTCGATCGCGAGCCGCTTGTCGTCGAACTGGCCGAGATGGCCCCAACCGCCGACCTTCACGGTGGTGGCGAGGCCGGTGTCGTGCTTGCCGGTATTGGCGGTCAGCTGCGCCTCGCCGATCAGGAAGGCCGGATCGCGGACGCGGAAGTTGAGCCCATGAAAATTGCGGAGCTGCTCGTCGCCCGGGCCCGGCCCGGCCGGATCGCCGTTGAGCACCGCGAACAGGAGCGAGACATTGTTGATCGGGTCGGCCTTCACGCGCACGCCGGGCGTCGACAGTGGATAGGCCGCGCCGCCGCTCGGCAGGTTGACCGCGGCGATGGTCGGCCAGTCGCTTTGCAGAAACAGCGTGCTGGCATCGCTTGAAAAGAACTCGGCGTCGGCGGCGAGCTGGCCGATGCGCAGGCTGGCGGCGCTGTTCCAGAAACTCTGCTCGAGCCAGATCTCCGAGAGCCGCGTCGTCGACGTCGCCTCGATCGCGGCGATGGTGTTGATGCCGCCGACATAGTCGCGGCGGAGGTGGCCGGTATTGTGGATCTGGAACGCGTTGGAGAAGAACTTCAAGCCGCGCCAGCCGGCAAGCTTCTCCAGGTCGATGTTGAGGATGGCTTCGAGCTTCCCCTGGTCGATGGTGCCCGTGCGCAGACCGCCGCGCAGGTTGGACAGCACGTCGTTGGTGTAGATCAGCTGATAGGTGACGCCGTGCTCGGCCAGCCAGCGCCGCGTGCCTGAGCTGTCGCCATTGTTGGGCAGGCTGGTCGCGATCGAGGGCAGCGTGATGCCCTCCTTGGTCACCGTCTCGGTCTGCGCCAGCGCCGCAGGCGCGAGCAGCGGTCCAGACAGCGCGGCAACCAGCGCAGCCCTCAGCCAGTCCAAGCCGCCCACGCGCATGGAATCTCCAACCGTCCCGCCCTGGTAATCCGAGCGCTTCCAACTCGCAACTGCAACGTGAAAGCCGTGTGACACCACAGAAGTCTTCAGGCGCCGGACCCCCACATTGTGGCCGGAACGTCACTTGGCTACGATCCGGGCTACGTGTCGCGGGGGGAGGCGCATCGGTCGGGCATCCGGCCGAATTCGGAGGAAACAATGCTGAAATTGCTGACCCTGGCGGCAGCCACCATCGTCTTGACCTGCGCCGGCGACGCGCGGGCACAGGCGCCGCAAGGTTACCCTGCCGACTACGCCAAGACCGTCGAAGCGGCCAAGAAAGAAGGCAAAGTCATCGTCTATGCGACGACCGACGCCGCGGCGTCCAACGCGCTCCTCAAGGACTTCCAGGCGCTCTACCCCGGCGTCCAGGTCGAATATTCGGACCTCAACTCGACCGAGCTCTACAACCGCTTCATCGCCGAGGCGGCGGCCGGCAGCGGCACCGCCGACGTCCTGTGGTCATCGGCCATGGATCTGCAGGTCAAGCTGGTCGCCGACGGCCAGGCCATGACCTATGCGTCGCCGGAAATCCCGAACCTGCCGAAATGGTCGGTGTGGCAGAACCAGGCCTATGGCACGACCTACGAGCCGATCACCTTTGTCTACAACAAGCGGCTGGTGCCGGCCGACGACGTCGCGCAGGACCATGGCGCGCTGCTCAAGCTGCTCACCGCCAAGACCGACACGTACAAGAACAAGATCACCGCCTATGACCCGGAGCGGTCCGGCGTCGGCTACCTGTTCGTGACGCAGGACGTGGCCCAGTTCCCGCAGGCCTGGGAGCTGTTCAAGGCGTTCGGCAAGTCGGGCATCAAGCTCTACACCAGCGCCGGCGCCATGATGGAGCGCGTCGCCTCCGGCGAGCACACCATCGCCTACGGCATCTTCGGCTCCTATGCGCTCGGCCGCTCGAAGAAGAATCCGAACCTGATGATCGTGATGCCGAAGGACTACACGCTGGTGACCTCGCGGGTGATGTTCATCTCCAAGAACGCAAAGAACCCGAACGCCGCGAAACTGTTCGTCGACTATCTCCTGTCGAAGCGAGGGCAGACCATCGTCGCCAACCAGGCCGACCTTTACTCGCTGCGCAGCGATGTCGACGGCGAGGCGACGGTGAAGCGTGTCACCGACCTGATCGGCGACAAGGCTAAGCCCGTGCCGATCAGCGGCGATCTGCTGGGCACGCTCGACCAGACCAAGCGGCTGGAATTTTTGAAGCAGTGGCAGGCCGCGATGAAGGGACAGTGAGTCGGCGCGTCCCTTCGGAGCAGAGGGGTTGCATGTGTGAGGTGGGCACGGCCGTTGTGCCCCCTCTCCCCGCTTGCGGGGAGAGGGTCGGGGTAAGGGGGCGCTGCGGCCAAGCTCAGACTCGCGGCAACGCCCCCTCACCCGCTCGCTTCGCTCGCGACCTCTCCCCGCAGGCGGGGAGAGGTGGAGTCAGCGGCCCGGTGCCCGCACAACCCATCAACTGACATGCCCCTTTCGCTAACCCTGTTCCGCCTGATCGTCATCGCGCTGACCGCGGCGGCGGTGCTCGCGCCGCTGTCGCTCGTGTTCTACCAGAGCTTCCTCGATGCGCCGTTCTTCCAGCCGGTGACGCATCTCGGCCTGTGGGCCTACAATTTCGTCTTCACCGATGCGGATTTCTGGACCGCCTTCGTCACCACCGTGGCGCTCGCCGCCGGCATGACGGTGATCGCGGTGCCGCTCGGCGCCGCCCTCGCCTTCCTGATGGTGCGCACCGACGTGCCCGGCCGCGCCTGGCTCGAGCCGGTGATCCTGATCCCGATCTTCGTCTCCGCGGTGGTCATCGCATTCGGCTACGTGGTGGCGGCGGGCCCCGTCGGCATCTTCTCGACCACGGTCAAGTCGCTGATCGGCGTGGTGCCGTGGAACCTCTATTCGCTCACGTCGCTGATCGTGATCGCCGGGCTCACCCACGTGCCGCACGTCTATCTCTACACCGCGGCGGCGCTGCGCGGCCTCTCGACCGACCTCGAGGAAGCCGCGCGCGTCACCGGCGCGGGGCCGCTGAAGGTCGCCGTGAATGTGAGCCTGCCGATGGTGATGCCGGCCGTGCTGTTCGCCGGGGTGCTGGTGTTCTTCCTCGGCTTCGAGCTGTTCGGCCTGCCGCTGGTGCTGGGCGATCCGCAGGGCGTGCTCGTGCTCTCGACCTATCTCTACAAGCTCACCAACAAGCTCGGCGTGCCCTCCTACCAGCTCATGGCCGTCGTCGTCGTCACCATCGTCGCGGTCACCGCCCCGCTCGTCTACCTGCAGCGCCTGCTGCTGCGCCAGGCGCAGCGCTACGTCTCGGTGCGCGGCAAGGGCCTCAAGGTCGTGCCGCTGCGGCTCGGCGTGTGGCGCTGGCCGGCCTTTGCCATGATCGCGATCTGGTTCGCCTTCACGGTCGCGGTGCCGCTGATCGGCATCGTGGTGCGCTCGTTCGTGATCACCTGGGGTGAAGGCGTCGAGCTGCTCGAGGTGCTCACGCTCGATCATTACCGCGAGATCCTCGACTATCCGAACATCGAGCGCGGCATCATCAACACGCTCGGCATCGGTGTGATCGGCGGCGCGGTCGCGGTGCTCTGCTACACGGCGATCGCCCTCTCGGTGCATCGCTGGAACTCCGGCTGGACGCGGCTGGTCGACTATCTGGTGCTGGTGCCGCGGGCGATGCCGGGCCTCGTCGCCGGCTTGGCGATGCTCTGGGTATTCCTGTTCTTCAAGCCGCTGACGCCGCTGCGCGCCACGCTGGTCGCCGTGTGGCTCGCCTACACGGTGGTGTGGCTCGCCTACGGCATGCGGCTCGTCTCCGGCACGCTCCTGCAGGTCGGGCCGGAGCTCGAGGAGGCCGGCCGCACCGTCGGCGCCAGCGACCTTCGGGTCAAGCGCGACATCACCATCCCGCTGATCCGCACCGGCATGATCGCGAGCTGGCTGCTCATCTTCCTCATCTTCGTGCGTGAGTATTCGACCGGCATCTATCTGCTCGGTCCCGGCACCGAGGTGATCGGCTCGCTGCTCGTCTCACTGTGGGGCACCGGCGCGGTCGATCTGGTCTCTGCCCTTTCGGTCGTCAACGTGGTGATGATCGGCGTCGGCCTCGCCGTCGCCGTTCGGCTCGGAGTGCGCCTGCATGGCTGATCTCGTGGTGGACAACATCGCGCTGCGGCTCGGCGGCAACGACATCCTCAACGGCGTGTCGCTCACGGTGCCGCGCGGCCAGGTGGTCGCGCTGCTCGGACCGTCGGGCAGCGGCAAGACCACGCTGCTGCGCGCCGTCGCCGGGCTGGAGACGCCGCATGCCGGATCGATCCGCATCGGCGACACGGTGTTCTTCGATGCCGCGAGGCGCATCGACCTGCCGGCCGAGAAGCGCGGGCTCGGCCTCGTGTTCCAGTCCTATGCGCTGTGGCCGCATCGCACCGTGTTCGACAATGTCGGCTATGGCCTGAAGCTGCGCGGCGTATCAGCGGGCGAGATCAAGCGGCGCGTCGAGAAGGCGCTCGCCAATATCGGGCTCGGCCATCTCGGCGAGCGCTATCCGCACCAATTGTCGGGCGGCCAGCAGCAGCGCGTCGCGCTCGCCCGCGCGCTCGTCTATGAGCCGCCGGTGATCCTGCTCGACGAGCCGCTGTCGAACCTCGACGCCAAGCTGCGCGAGGAGGCGCGCGCCTGGCTGCGCGCGCTGATCGTCTCGCTCAACCTCTCGGCGCTGTGCGTCACCCACGACCAGGTCGAGGCGATGGCGATCGCCGATCGCGTGACGCTGCTCAACAGCGGCGTGATCGAGCAGCAGGGCACGCCGACCGATCTCTACAACCTGCCGGGCTCGCTGTTCGCCGCCGAATTCATGGGCAGCAACAACCGGCTCGCGGGGACACTGAAGGAGAAATTCGGCGACCGCGGCGCGCTGATGGTCGAGGGCGTGCGGCTCGATGCCGTGCTGTGCGGAAGCCCGACCGTCGGCGGGCCCGCGACCGGTGTGATTCGGCTCGAACGCCTGCGCGTCGCCGACGGACCGGGCCCGAACCGCATCCCGATGGCCTTGCAGACGCAGATGTATCTCGGCGAGCGCTGGGAGCTTCTGTTCGCGCGCAACGTCACGTCGGTGCGCCTCTATTCGCCGACGCAGCTTGCGCCCGGCGAGCATCACATCGAATTTCCTGCCGACGCGCTCTGGGTGTTCTGAAGCGGAAAGCCAAGCCCGCGTGTCTGCTTCACGCCCGAAGCGGGACCTGGAAACGGACACGCTGTGATGTCCGTGAGGGCCCAAGCGTGCTTAGATCAATACACCCTTTCTTTAGGTTCAATGTAGGCCACGTCATTGCTCAGTGTGTAAGCATGGACGGGCCGGTAGTCGAGGGTAACGGTGCCGTCAGAATTGAGCCACGCAAGCGTGTGCTTCATCCAGTTATTGTCGTCGCGATGAGCAAAATCCCAGCGCGCGTGTGCGCCGCGGCTCTCGGTACGATTACGCGCGGATTCCAGCGTTACCACCGCTTGCGCGAGCATATTGTCGAATTCGAGTGCCTCGATCAGGTCTGTGTTCCAGATCAGCGAGCGGTCGGCAATCCTCAGGTCACCAGCGTCCTGGAGAAGCTCGCGAATGCGATTGACGCCCTTATCCAATTCATCGCCGATGCGAAATACCGCACAATTGTCTTGCATGATCTTCTGCATCCTGAGCCGCAATTGCGCGATCGGCGTACTGCCTGCGGCATTGAGATAGCGGTCCAATCGCACCAGGGCGCCTTCCGCTGAATCTTTCCGCAACTCCGCGTGCTTTTGCCCGGGCGAGATGAGCTCGGCGCACCGCAGGCTGGCGGCGCGACCGAACACCACAAGGTCGATCAGCGAGTTTGAACCGAGTCGATTGGCGCCATGGACCGATACACAGGACGTCTCTCCGAGCGCAATCAGGCCCGAAACCATTTTGTCGGGATTCCCGTCCTGCTTTGTCAGAGCCTCCCCGCGATGATTCGTCGGGATGCCGCCCATTGTGTAGTGCGCAGTCGGCACGATTGGCACTGGCGCGCGTGTGAGATCGACCCCGGCGAAAATGCGCGCCGACTCCATGATTCCGGGCAGCCGCTGTTCTATGATCTTCGCGTCAAGGTGGTCGAGGTGGAGGAAGATGTGATCCTTGTTCGGCCCGACACCGCGTCCTTCGCGGATTTCCATGGTCATGGCGCGCGATACGACGTCGCGCGACGCGAGATCCTTGGCGGAAGGTGCGTAGCGTTCCATGAACCGCTCGCCCTCGCTATTGACGAGATAGGCGCCTTCGCCGCGCGCTCCCTCTGTCAGGAGGCAGCCGGGGCCGTAGATCCCCGTGGGATGAAACTGCACGAATTCCATGTCCTGAAGGGGCAGACCCGCGCGCAATGCCATCGCGTTGCCGTCACCGGTGCAGGCGTGCGCGGACGTCGCCACCAGGTATGCCCGCCCATAGCCGCCGGTCGCGAGGATCGTCATGTGGGCCCGGAAGCGATGAATCGAACCGTCGTTCAGGCAGAGCGCCACTACGCCGCGGCAATGCCCGTCTTCCATGATGAGATCGATCGCAAAATATTCAATATAGAATTCAGCCGAGTGGCGCAGCGCCTGCGCGTACATGGTGTGCAACATGGCGTGACCAGTGCGGTCGGCTGCGGCGCAGGTACGTCGCGCGGTGCCCCTACCGAAATGCGTGGTCATGCCGCCGAACGGTCGCTGGTAAATTTTGCCGTCCTCGGCACGCGTGAATGGCACTCCCCAATGCTCGAGCTCGTAGACCGCATCTGGAGCGTTGCGGCACAAATATTCGATAGCGTCTTGGTCGCCGAGCCAGTCGGAGCCCTTCACAGTGTCATACATGTGCCAGCGCCAGTCGTCCTCTCCCCCGTGGCCGAGCGCGGCCGCTATGCCGCCCTGCGCTGCGACTGTGTGCGAACGAGTCGGGAATACCTTGGTAATGCAGGCCGCCGTCAGGCCGGCCTGGCAGCAACCGATCAATGCGCGCAGACCCGCGCCGCCGGCACCAATCACGATGACGTCGTAGGTATGGTCCTCAATCGGATAGGCTTGGCCATTCGCCATTGAGACACCGCCATTCGGCCCGTTCGTCGCGAATTGATCGGAAGCTACATGGCCGCGCAGCATAGATGCTCAGAAAAGCCCGAGCCAGAGCGGACGGGCCGCGCATGCCCAGCCTCATCACATATCTCAATCAGTTGCCTGGACGACTGCCGGGTGTCTGAAGCTGACGCCTTGCAGAAATGACGTCATATCGCGCGCGTGCTGGCGTCGGAGGCAAATGAACCTCGATCCAACCTCGACTTCATTCCGCAGCGATCAGCTGGGGGCGCTGTTGATGCGACTCCGGCTCCACCGTCGCAGCGAGGGCTGGCCGCGCGAGTGCGCGCTTCAGCTTGCTGTCGAAGCGGTCGAGGTAGAGATAAACCACCGGCGTGATGTAGAGCGTCAGCAGTTGCGAGACGATCAGCCCACCGACCACCGCGATGCCGAGCGGCTGACGCAGCTCCGCACCGGCGCCCTGCCCGAGCGCAATCGGCAATGCGCCGAAGATCGCGGCGAAGGTCGTCATCATGATTGGGCGGAAGCGCAGCAGGCACGCTTCCACGATGGCCGCTTCGGCGGAAACACCGGCGAGCCTGCGCTCGAGCGCGAAGTCGATCATCATGATCGCGTTCTTTTTCACGATCCCGATCAGCATAATGATGCCGATCATCGCGATCACCGACAGCTCGGTCTTGAGCAGGATCAGGGTGATCAATGCGCCGATGCCCGCCGACGGCAGCCCGGCAATAATCGTGATCGGATGGATGAAGCTCTCATACAGGATGCCGAGAATGACGTAGGTAGCGAAGATCGCTGCGAGGACAAGGAGCCATTGGCCCTGCATCGCCTCCTCAAACAGCTTTGCGCCACCCTGGAAGCCGGTCGTCACCGTCGGCGGGATGTTCGCCTCCTTCTCGACCTTGCGGATCTCCTCGATCGCGCGGCTGAGCGGCACCCCGGGCGCAGGATTGAAGAAGATGCTAGCCGACGGACGCTGGCCGTTATGCATGACCTTGACCGGGCCGGCGCTCGGCACGACCCGCACGACCGCATCGAGCGGGATCACCTGTCCGCTGGCGGTCTTGATCCGCACGCGCGACAGATGCGCGGCATGCGTCTGGAATTCGGGAAGCGCTTCGAGGATCACGGCGTAGCCGTTCGATTGCGTCTGGATGGTCGAGATGACGCGCATGCCAAAAGCATCGAAGAGCTCCTGGCGGATCCGGTCGTTCGAAATGCCGTAGACGGCCGCCTTTTCCCGGTCGATCAAGAGATCGACTTTCGGAGCGAGCTTCAAGTCGGTTGAGACGTCCGTCAGGACCGGCAGCTTCGAGAGGGTCTCGAACAGCCCCGGCACCACATTCTGCAGATCGCTGATGCGTTCGGCGCGAAGGTTGAACTCATACGCCGCCGAGCCGGCGCTGAAGGACATGACCTGCAGCGGCGTGATCGAGACCCGGATGCCCGGCACCACGGAGACAGCTTCGCGCAGCCGCTTCACGATCACCTGCATGGGGTCGCGTTCGCCGCGCGGTTTCAGTTTGACGCTGATGTTGTTGTCTTCCGTCATGTGCACGTGGTGGACCGTGTCTTCGACCGCAGGATCTGCTCGTACGATCTGTTCGACCTGAAGATGGCGCGCGCGCAGATAGTCGTGCGACGCGTCGGTCGGCACTTCGGTTTTGATCCAGAGGATTCCGTTGTCCTCGTCCGGGAAAAAGCCCATCGGAATGATGGCAACGAGCCACGCAGTGCCGGCAAGCGTCAGGAAAGTCACGGCAAGCGTCACCGCCCTGAGGCGGATGCACCACCCAAGTGTCCATTCATAGGCGTTGAGCCAGAGCCGAAACGCGCGGTCGAACGCGCGCAGCACCAGGTTCTTGGCCGTTTCGGAATGCGGGCGCAGTCCATAGGCGCACAGCATCGGGACGAGCGTCAGGGACACGACGGCGGATATGACAATCGCCACCGACATGGTGATGGCGAATTCCCGGAATACGCGTCCGACCACGCCGCCCATGAAGAAGATCGGAATGAAAACCGCGATCAGCGACACCGAAATCGACAGGATGGTAAAGGTGATCTCGCGCGCGCCTTTGATCGCGGCCTCGAAGGGCTGCAGACCCTCCTCGATATAGCGCGATATGTTCTCGAGCATGACGATCGCATCATCGACGACAAAGCCGACCGCAAGCGTCGCCGCAAGGAGCGTGATATTGTTGAGAGAGAGGCCGAAGACGTACATGAAAGCGCAGGTACCGATGATCGAAATCGGCAGCGTGACGGCCGGAATGATCGTTGCCCGCAGCGAGCCCAAGAACAGGGCGATGACAAGGATGACCAACCCGATCGCAATGAGGAGCGACATCTGCACGTCGCGCGCCGCCTCACGGATCGGAATCGAGCGGTCGGTCAGCGGCTGGATGCTGATCGAGTTCGGGGCGTTCGGGAGCAGCCGGTCGATCACGGCCCGAACAGCCGTCGCGACTTCGATCGCATTGGCGTCCGGCTGCCGGTAGATGCTGATGTTCACGGCACGTTCCGGGCCGTGCCACGAGACCGAGTTCAGCCATTCGACGCTGTCAACGACGCGAGCGACATCCTTGAGCCTGATCGGACCGCCATGACGCCAGGCCACGATCAGATTGCCGTATTCCTCGGCGCGCCCCATCTGTCCGCTTGGCGTCAGCGGGATGTTCTGGCGATCGCCGGACAGCATACCAGTTGGCGTTCCGGAATTGGCCTTGGCGATGACATCGCGCAGTTCGTCGAACGAAATGCCGCGCGCGGCAGCCGCCTCGTGATCGACCTGCACGCGCACGGCAAACTTGGACATGCCATGCACCTTCACGCGGCCCACGCCCGGGACCTGCGCAACCTGCCGCTTCACGACGTTGTCGGCATAGTCGTAAACGTCCGAGAGCAGGAGGAGCGGCGAACTGACCGAAACATAGAGCAGCGCCTTCTCGGCCGGATTGTTCTTGGAGAACCATGGCGGCGACGGCATTTCGGTCGGCAGCCGCTTCTGCGCAACCGATAGAGCGGCCTGCACGTCGAGCGCTGCGGCGTCGATGTCACGACCAAGCTCGAAGGTGACGGTGATGACGGTCTTGCCCTGGATCGCCCAGGAGGTAAGCGATGTGACTCCTGCAATCGCGGCCAGCTGATCTTCGATCGGGCCTGCGACCGTTGCCGCGACCGTCTCCGGATCGGCGCCGGGAAGGTCGGCTTCGATGACGATGGTCGGAAAATCGACCTTCGGCAGTGACGAGATCGCGAGCTGCTTGTAGCCGAACAGCCCGAGCACCACGAACGTGACGGCAAGCAGGGTCGTGAAGACCGGACGCCGGATGCTGATCTCGCTGAGGTTCATGACCGCGCCCCGACCTTCATTGGCCGAAGCGCGACCAGCGCGTTTTCGCTTAGCCGCAAATGGCCGTCGGTCACGACGACCTCGCCGTTGCGCAGCCCCTCCGCGACCACAGTCTCCTCGCCGACCACCCGGGCGACGCTCACGCGCCGAATTTTCGCGCGGCCGCTCTCGACGACGTAGACGTAGGCACCGATCTGGCCGGCCTTGACCGCGTGTGACGGCAGCGCAATGACACTCTCATTCCGCAGCGTGAGTCGCACGCTGACCAGCGTGCCCGGCCAAAGGATCTTGTCCTCGTTCTTCATTACGGCGCGGACCGTGACGAGACCGTTGCCGGCGTCGACCGTATTGTCGATCATCGCCACAATTCCGGAAACAGGCACCTTCTCTCCGGGGACAGCGACTTCTACGTTCGCTGTCCGGTTATCCAAGGCGCGGCGAAGCTCGGGGAGTTCGCGCTGTGCCACCGTGAAGGTCACATAGATAGGGGCCGTCTGTACAATAACGGCAAGTGGCGTCTTGTCGTTGAACCGAATGACGTTGCCCACTCCCAGGTTTGCGACGCTGATCCGGCCGGAAATCGGGGCGCGAATTCGGGCATGGCTGAGCTGAAGCTTCAGGCTGTCCACAACCGCCGACTGGGTTTCGAGGTTGGCGCGCGTGATGGCAACTTGCGTCTTCGCATTCGCGAGCGTGACCGGAGTGCTCGCATTCTTGACCATCAGTTCTGCGGCGCGCGCGACGTCGCGCTCGGCCTGTTCCAGTTTTGCCTCTTCGGCCGCGATGATCGCCTCGACACGCTTGATGTCGATCTCGATATGGCGGCTGTCGAGGGTGAACAGAAGATCGCCCTGTCGGACTTCCGCGCCGTCTTCGAAATGCACTTCGGAGATTGCGCTCTCTATCCGCGATTTGACCGCGACGCTCGCAAGCGGAGAAACTGTCCCGAGCGCCTCAATGGCGATAGGCAGCGTCTTTACCGTGGCCGATACGGTCTCGATCAGCACCGGCTTGCTTTCGCTCACCGGCACAGGCTTCGCCGCGGCGCTGGCCGGCCAGAGATTGCGCGTTGCAAGGCCTGACACCGCCAAGGCAGCGGTCACAACAATTGCTAAAATGCTGGTGCGTCGACCCATGGCACGCGCTTCCCATCATGGACTGCACTCCGAGTGGTCGCGCCTGCATTACAGGGGGTTCATCATATAAAGACGCATCTATCAAACACTCCGCTACGTCCGCAAAATTCGAGTGCCGGTCAATATGGAGGCTGCGATTCCATCTGAGTTGGCTCGCGAAGTCGCGCTGGGCGAAGCTGCGCCTCAGTAGGCGAATACTGTTTACTCAAGGTCATGGCTTGCTAAAGCGCAAATGCACGCGCGGCGAGTTATGGATGAGGCGGACCACATCATCTGTAGTGTCCGGGTGTTTCCCCCAGCTCGTCTTGACCGATCGACGCGGTAGCCGCATAGGGCCCTCGCGGCGCGGACCACGCCGTTCACGTGATGCCCGATGCCGGCCTAGAGACACGTCAGCGCTTTTCGAAACCCTTCCGCCTGCGCGTCCTCCTCCGAGCAGAACCACCGCTGAGCCCGCTTCAGCGCGCGATAGCTCCGGCAGCCCGGCATGTGATAGATGCCGAGATAGCCGGCGATGTGGGCACGCAGCGCCAGCTTTCCCTTGATCCGGCAGCCGGTGGGCATCGGCGGGTCGACGCGGAACAGCTTGTCGCGGGTCCGGTTCTCGTGGCCGGCCCGGCAGCCGGCGCCGAACAGCCGCCCGCCGACATTCCAGCGGCGCAGGTCATCCGGATCGGCAAAGCATCCCTGCCACAATCCGCGCCGATTCTCGCGCGCATCGGCTTCCTCTGCCGCGAAGGCGCCCTTGGCATCGCTCTCGCGCTTGATCGCCCAGCCTTCGCGCACGGCCCATTGGTTGAGCGTGACGGCTTCGCCCTCGATCGAGCACAGACCGATCCGCCGCCGCGCAAAGGCGGGATCCGGCCCCTTGTCGTCGCACCGGACGGCGCGATGCTGGATATGCGCGTTCAGCCGGTCGCGCGCCTCGACGCCGCATGGCCACAGATTGCCTTTCGGGTCGAGGCACATCTGGTCGATGTCGGGAGCATTGATGCCGTCGAGCCGGAAGGTCGTGCCGTCGAGCCGCACCGTGCCCGCATCGGTCACCTCAGGATCGGCGGCCAGGACCGGCGAGCCGATCGCAAACACCATCATCGCAATGAGCAAACGCATGTTGTTCTGGAGCATTCTTTGTTTCTGGATCATTCTTTCTGGATCATTCGCAAGAAGCGCGCCCCCACGGCGCGCCCCGGCACCATCGCACGATAGCTTGCGCACGATAACTTGCGCACGATAACACGGACGGGCCGGGTCAGACATTCCGCCGTCCCCCGCGAGCCATGTCGATCTCGCCCTTTCCAGCCGTGACGAGCCATGTACACTTTTGATCAAACCGCCCCGGCAAACGTGGCGGCAAAGGGAGAGAAACGCATGAGACTGTCCCGCCGCGCGTTCCTCCAGTCGGCCACGTCGGCCGCCGCGCTGTCCGCCGCGACGCAGACGGCCTGGGCACAAGCCTATCCGGCGCGGGCGGTGCGTATCGTCGTCCCGGTTGCCGCCGGCGGTGCCAACGACGTCACCGGGCGTCTGATCGGCCAATGGCTCTCGGAGCACCTCGGCCAGCAATTCTTCATCGAGAACCGTCCGGGCGCCGGCACCAATGTCGGCACCGAGACGGTCATTCGCGCACCCGCCGACGGTTACACGCTGCTGATTGCCGGCAGCAATGCCGCAATCAACGCAACCCTGTTCGGATCGCTCAACTTCAATTTCATCCGCGACACGGCGCCGATCGGGACGATCGTCCGCGTGCCGCAGGTCATGCAGGTCAATCCATCGGTTCCAGCTCAGAGCGTTCCCGAGTTTATCGCCTATGCAAAAGCCAATCCCGGCAAGATCGCCATGGGCTCGGGCGGCAATGGCTCGCCGGCGCATGTCATCGGCGAATATTTCAAGCTGATGACCGGCACAGACCTGACGCATGTCCCCTATCGCGGCGCGGCGCCGGCCGTCACCGACCTGCTCGGCGGGCAAATCCAGGTGGCGTTCACCGAGATGGCAACGTCGCTTGGACACATCAAGGCCGGCAAGCTGCGCGCATTGGCGGTGACGACCGCCACGCGCTCGGAGGCGCTGCCGGAGATTCCGACCCTCGCCGAGTTCATTCCGGGCTTCGAGGCGAGCCAGTGGGTCGGGCTCGTGGCGCCCAGGGACACGTCGCCGGCGATCATCGAGAAGCTCAACGGTGAGATCAATGCTGCCCTTGGCGATCCTACGGTGAAGGCGCGGTTCGCCGACCTCGGCGGCATGGTGCTCCCAGGCTCGCCCGCCGATTTCGGCAAGCTCATCCGCGACGAGACCGAGAAATGGGCCAAGGTGATCCGGGCCGCCAACATCAAGCTGGATTGATGTCGCCCGGATTTTCCCAGCCGATACGCAAACTGGAGCGAGAGCGTGCAGCGACGCATCAGTGATCTTATTCGCGCCTACGAGGAGCAGGGATTCCACCGCACCGGAACGGCCGTCGATCACATGTCCGGAGAGTGGCTGGCCGACGCCGTGCGCCAGATCGGCGTCGAGCCGATGCGCGAGGACTTCTCGCTCAGCCGCGTCGATCCTGTTCAGGCGTCCCTCGTGGTGGACGGCCGCACGATCGAGGGACTGCCACTGTTCGACGGCAGGTTCACGAGTCCGGCAGGCATCGCCGGCCCGCTCGGAAACCTCGCCAGCGATGCAACGATCGGAGTTACCGAGATCGTACCGAATGCCGCGGAGGCCGGCGCGTTGGGTGACGCGCGCCGGCACGATCGGCATCAGGCAATCGTCGTCGTGACCCGCGGGGCGCGGCCCGGATTTTGCCCGAGCAATGCCGACAGCTTTGTGCGTCCGTTTGGTCCTCCGGTGCTGCAGGTCGCCAGCGAGAATGCGCCTGTCCTGGCCGAATGCGCACGACACGGCGTGGAGGTCCGGCTGACGGCGCATGTCGAGCGCACGCAGGCACAGGCGTTCAATGTGGTCGCGGCGGTCTCGGGAACGAACAAAAGCCTGGCGCCCGTCGTCGTGATGACGCCGCGCAGCGGCTGGTGGTGGTGTGCGAGCGAACGCGGCGGCGGCATGGCCTGCTGGCTCGAGATCATGCGCGCGGTGGGCGACGCCAGGCCCGCCAGGGACATTCTGTTTGTTGCTTCAAGCGGCCATGAGCTCGGTCACCTGGGCATTGATACTTTTATCGAGCGCCGCCCGGGACTCGTGGCGGCCGCCAAGGCATGGATTCATCTGGGCGCCAATATCGGCGCAGCCCAGGGGCCCGGCAACACCTTGCAGGCATCCGATGATGAGATGGACGCGATGATGGCCGAAGCGATGACCAAAGCCGGGCTGCGGATCGACGCACGCCGCCCGCGCGGCGCCGTGCCGCGCGGCGAGGCAGAGAACGTGCACCGCGGCGGCGGGCGCTATATCTCCATCATCGGCAACAACGACCTCTTTCACAACACGAGCGATCGCGGGGCGGACGCGGTCGATCTCAACGTCATCGAACGGTTCGCAGGCGCGTTTGCGACGGTCGCGACGTCGCTCGCCAGCGCCTGACGCATACGAATATCGGATTGATACCAGCCATGACCGACTTCCACGGTGTATTTCCCTATCTCGTCTCGCCGATCGACGCGGCGGGCCGCATCAAGACCGACGTGCTCGGCCGCCTGTGCGACGATCTCATCACGGCCGGCGTGCACGGCCTGACGCCGCTCGGCTCGACCGGCGAGTTCGCCTATCTCAATGCCGAGCAGCGCAGCGCGGTGGTCGCGGCGACCATCGAGGCGACCGGCAAGCGCGTGCCGGTGGTCGCCGGTGTCGCCTCAACCTCGACCGCCGACGCAGTCACCCAGGCAAGAGCGTACCAGCAGCTCGGCGCTGACGGCATCCTCGCCATTCTCGAGGCCTACTTTCCGATCAAGGACGCGCAGGTCGAGAGCTACTTCCGCGCCATTGCCGACGCGGTCGACATTCCGGTCGTGCTCTATACCAATCCGCAGTTCCAGCGCTCGGACTTGACGCTCGACGTGATCGCGCGGCTCGCCGCGCATCCACGCATCCGCTACATCAAGGACGCCTCGACCAATACCGGGCGGCTCCTGTCGATCATCAACCGCTGCGGCAAGGACATCCGCGTGTTCTCGGCGTCGGCGCATATCCCCGCCGCGGTCATGCTGATCGGCGGCGTCGGCTGGATGGCGGGGCCGGCGAACATCATTCCGCGCGAAAGCGTCAAGCTCTACGAGCTGTGCGAGGCGCAGCGCTGGCCGGAGGCGATGGAGCTGCAGCGCAAGCTGTGGCGCGTCAACGAAGCCTTTGCGCGCTTCAATCTTGCCGCCTGCATCAAGGCGGGGCTTGTGCTGCAGGGCTACGCGGTCGGCGATCCGGTGCCGCCGCAGCCGCCACTCACCGCCGACGAGCGGCGCGCGGTCGAGGCGACGCTCGCTGAGGTCGGCGCGTTACGCACAGCCGCGTAATCGAATTCAGGTCTGCCGCGGGACGTCGCAGCTCACCTGTCCGCCGCACTCCGAGCAACCGAACGTGCGCATCTCGCGCGCAATGCTCTTGGAGTGAGGCTCGACGCACAACAGATTCATCGCCCCACCACACGTTGAGCAGGTGGGCAGCAGGAATGGACTGATCGGGATACGCTCACGCTCGTCGATTACGTGCAGTCGCGTGGACCGAGTCATTTCCACAACTCCGCGGGTCGGCGCCGAATCACTTCGGCCAAGTCATTGCTGGACCAGCTTATTTCAGGAACCTAATAGGTCCAAGTAGCCGGACTGATGCTTTTCGTGGCAGTTCCCATGCAGAAACCGCAGGTTCCGCAACGGAATCGCGCGTTTCTCCACAGCCTGCTACCGTTGACCCGAAAAAAGTTGGGAGGAGATATGAACGTCATCGCACGCGCGATTGTGTTCGCGCTCGCCAGCTGCGCGCCGGCGGCCGCGCAGGACGTCGACACGATCCTCGTCGACGGCAAGGTTGTCACCCTGGAGGCACCTGGGGTGGCCGAGGCGCTCGCGGTGCGCGATGGCAAGATCGCCGCGGTCGGGAGCTCGGCCGACATCAGGAAGCTCGCCGGCGCATCGACGCGCGTGATCGAGCTCGGCGGCCGCACCGTCATTCCCGGCCTCATCGACTCGCACATGCATGCGATCCGAGCCGCGCTGTTCTATGCCACCGAGGTGAACTGGATCGGCACCACGTCGATCCCCGAAGCGATGGAGCGCATCAAGGCGGCCGCCGCACGCGTCAAGCCAAATCAGTGGATCATCGTCGCCGGCGGCTGGACCGAGCAGCAGTTCAACGAAAAGCGCCGCCCGAGCCAGGCCGAGCTCCTCGCCGCCGCGCCCGACAATCCGGTCTACATCCAGCTGTTCTACTCGGCCGCTCTCCTCACGCCGGCGGGTTTCAGGGCGCTCAACATCGCAAGCGATGCCGACGTGCCGCCGAACGGGAAGATCGAGCGCGATGCGTCCGGCCAGCCAACCGGGTGGATCGCCGGCGACAACCCGACCATCTCCGGCCTGTTCGACAAGCTGCCGCTGCCGACCTTCGACGAGAGCGTCGCCGGCACAAAGCTGTTCTTCCGCGAGCTCAACCGGCTCGGCCTCACCGGCGTGTCCGATCCCGGCGGCTTCAACCTGACGGCACCGAGCTATCAGCCGCTGTTCAAGCTGTGGCAGGACCGCGCGCTCACCGTGCGCATGGTCTACAGCCTGTTCGCGCAGCGCCGCGGCAAGGAGCTCGAGGACTACCAGACCGTCACGCAGATGCTGCCGATGGGGTTCGGCGACGACTGGCTGCGCTTCAACGGCATCGGCGAGAACGTCGCCTGGGGCATGTACAACAACGACAATCCGAGCGACGCCCAGAAGGACCAACTTTACGAGATCTACAGATGGGCGGCGGCGCGGCGCCTCACCATGACCCAGCACTGGAACAACGCCCGCTCGGTCGGCCACCTGTTCGACGTGCTCGAACGGGTCAACCGCGAGACGCCGCTCGCGCCGCTGCGCTGGTCGATCGCGCATTTGAACGACGCGACGCCGGAGCACCTCGCGCGCATGAAGGCGCTCGGCGTCGGCTGGCTGATGCAGAACGCGATGTATTTCAACGGCGAGGCTTTCCTCAAGGCGCGCGGCAACGAGGCGATGCGCCTCACGCCGCCGATCATGACCGCGCTCAAGCTCGGCCTCGTGGTCGGCGGCGGCACCGATGCGCATCGCGTCATGTCCTACAATCCGTTCGTCTCGCTGCAATGGATGGTCGACGGCCGCACGGTCGGCGGCACCCTGACGCGCGGCGAGGAGGAACTGCCGACCCGCGAGGAGGCGCTGCGCCTCTATACGCTCGGCAGTGCCTGGTTCACCCACGACGACGCGAGACGTGGCTCGCTCAAGCCCGGCAAGCTCGCCGACCTCGCGGTGCTGACCAGGGACTTTCTCACCGTGCCGACCGGCGAGATCGGTGCGCTCGAGTCGGTGCTGACCATGGTCGGCGGGCGGATCGTGTATGCGGCCGGCCCTTTTACGGCGCTGGAGGAGAAGCACTGACTCCTAATCCCAGGCGAGCCATAAGGGCGGTTACGCCCGTCTTCGACGGGCTATGGCGAGACCCGGGACCCAGGGCCGCATAGAGTGGGTCCCGGCTCTTCGCTCGCTACGCTCGCTTCGGCCGGGACACGAGGCTGCGGAAGACAAAACGACGCATCGTCAGCCACCTCCCGTCTCCCTCATCAAACTGCGGGCAAACGGCCTCGAATCCTCCCTCGGCACCCGTCTTAACCCGCTGTTCACCCTGAATTTTGCGTAACGGGTTCCCCACCCCACACGGTTTGCCAGCACCGCCCAACCGAAACTTAAGGGCCTGCCGCTAAGCGTCTTTCCCGAGGACGTGACGGAGGACGGCGTGACATTGATCGGTGACGGAGCAGACGGCGTTGCGGGCCGGATGACGCTCGGCCGCCTGACCGGCCGCGTCAAAGCCTGGCTCGGCGACCGCAGCGACCGCATGGTCGCGCAGCGGCTGGCCGGCAATGCGTTTCTCATCCGCGTCGCCAGCGCCGGCATCGCCTATGTTGCGCAGATCGCGCTCGCTCGCTGGCTGGGCCGCCACGAGTTCGGCATCTATGTCTATGTGTGGACCTGGGTGCTGCTGATCGGCGCCCTCTCCTCGCTCGGCGTCTCCTATTCAGCGCAGCGCTTCGTCCCCGAGTATCGCACCACCGGCGACGAGCCGCGGCTGCGCGGCTTCCTGCGCAGCAGCCGCACGCTGTGCTTCGCGTTCGGCACCGCCAGCGCGGCGGTCGGCATGGCAATCATCCTCGCCTTTCGCGACCGTGTCGGCCCCGAATACGTCGCTGCGTTCCTGATCGCCTTCTCGGTGCTGCCGATCTTCGTGCTGAGCACGGTACAGGACACGATCTCGCGCTCGTTCAACTGGATCAACCTCGCGCTGGTGCCGGCCTACATATTTCAGCCGCTCATCATCATCTCGAGCATGACGGCGCTCTACCTCGCCGGCACGCGGCTGACCGCGACCTCCGCGCTTGCCGCCGCCGTCGCCGGCTTCTGGATCGTCGTCACCGCGCAGTTCGTGCTGCTGCAGCGCCGCCTCGCCGCCAACGTTGCCGCCGGCCCGCGCGTCTACGAGATCGCGACGTGGCTGAGGATCGCGCTGCCGATCTTCCTGGTCGACAGCTTCTTCTATCTGCTGACCTTCTGCGACATCCTGATCCTCCAGCTCTATGTCGAGCCGGACGAGCTCGGCACCTACTACGCCGTCACCAAGACGCTGGCGCTGGTCAACTTCATCTACTTCGCAGTGGCGGCGGCGACCGCGCACCGTTTCAGCGAGTATCACGTCAGCGGCGACGGCGCGAAGCTTGCCGCATTCGTCCATGACGCAGTGCGCTGGACGTTCTGGCCGTCGCTCGCGCTTGCCGCCGTGCTGCTCGCGCTCGGCAAGCCGATCCTGATGCTGTTCGGAAGCGAGTTCGCCGACGGGTACCCGCTGATGTTCGTGCTCGCGCTCGGTCTGATCGCGCGTGCTTCGGTCGGACCGGCCGAGCGGCTGCTCAACCTGACGGGCTCGCAGAACACCTGTGCGGCGATCTACGCCGTCGCCTTCACCACCAACATCTCGCTCTGCTTTGCGCTGATACCGCGCTATGAGCTGACCGGCGCGGCGATCGCCACCATGACCGCGATCGTGGTCGAGGCGTCGCTGCTGGCGCTGTTCGTCAAGCTGCGGCTCGGCCTCAACGTGTTCGTGCTCAGCGGCCGCAAGTCGGAGCCGTGACCGTGCTCGCACCGCGCAGCTCGACGCTCTCGCTCGAATGGCGGCCGCTCGCCTCGCTGGCCGACGTCGACGATCGCTGGCGTGCCCTCGCCGCCCGCGCCGCCGAGCCGAACGTGTTCTACGAGCCGGCCTTTGCGCTCGCCGCGCTGCCGGTGTTCGGCATGGATGCCGGCGCGGTGCTCGCCTGGTCGACCGACGCACGCCGCGATCTGCTCGGCCTGCTGCCGGCGCGCATCGAGCGCGGCCGCTATGGCGCACCGTTTCCGGTGCTGACCGGCTGGACCCACGCCTATGGCCCGCTCGGCGTGCCGCTGATCGACCGCGACGCCGTCGCAACCGTCATCGCCGCGCTGCTCGATCAGGTCGCGCGCGATCCCGCGCTGCCGGATGTTCTGCTCCTGCCGATGGTCCCGGTCGGCGGCCCCGTTGCGACCGCGATCGCCGCCGCGGTGACGACGCGCGGCGGCCGCATCAGGGAATTCGCCCGCCATCAGCGCGCGCTGTTGGCGCCGGACGGTGATCGCTCGACCTATCTCGAGCAGTCGATCGACCGCAAGAAGCGCAGAGACCTCGCGCGTCAGCGCCGCCGCCTGGCCGAGACCGCACCCGTCGGCTTCGACATCGCGCGTACGCCAGCGACCGTCGGCGCCGTGCTGCCGGATTTTTTCGCGCTCGAAGCAGCGGGCTGGAAGGGCCGCGCCGGCACCGCCGCCACGCAGCACGCGGACGTCCGGCGCTTCCTCGACCGCGCCGTCATCGAGCTCGCGGCCGAAGGCAAAGCCACCGTCGCGCGGCTCAGCCACGGCGACGCGGCGATCGCCGCCGGGCTCACGCTCAGGAGCGGCGACACGGCCTGGTTCTGGAAGATCGCCTACGACGAGCGCGCATCGCGCGCATCGCCCGGCGTGCAGTTCACGCTCGATCTGACCGCCGCGCTGCTCGCCGACCCAGGCGTGGCGCGGGTCGATTCCTGCGCCGTGGCCGATCATCCGATGATCGACCACGTCTGGCGCGGGCGGCTGGTGCTGGCCGACTATCTCGTCGCCGTCGGCCCGAGCGCGGCGCGCAACTTCGCGCTCGCTTCATCGCTCGAAGCTCTGCGTCGCAGCGGGATTGCGGCAGCGAAACGGGTACGGGATCTGCTGCGCCGGGGCGCGTGACTCAGCCGACAATTCACCGATGATCCTGGTGGTGCTGCGCCGACGCGGTCCGATCGGCACGCCTTCGGCAGCCGGTCAGCGCCATTCCAGCTGACGAGCTTGGTGCTCGGCGGGCGTTGCAGCTCTGGAGGTCACACAACCGTGATGATTGCATCTGCAACGACGCCGACGCTTCACCAAAACGTCATGTGTGGGCGGCGAAAATTCGCGAGGCCGTGACCCCGTTACATGCCCATTTTCAGCCGAGTTCGCGCCACCAAAAACTCGGTCGAGCATGTGACCTACCGCGGACCTCGTTGCGACTCGAGCGCCTGTGTCGCGCGTCGAACCAATGTTCCGACTCGCCACGCTGCCGATTTTAATTTTGCATTGCAACGATCCGATTTTGAGAACATTGTAATTAGGCTGAATGGCAGGGGGCATGTGCGTGTGGAAGTACGGAGGTTCCTATGCCCCGCGTTCTGATAGCAGATGGACATAGTCTGTACCGAAAGGGACTGCGCGGCGCTCTTGAATCTCTCCTCAAAGAAACTCTCGTCATCGAAACTGACACCCTCGCTGCTGCACGTGAACGTCTCGACTCCGATGGCCATCTTGATCTCTTACTGGCCGATCTCGACACGCCTGGCGCTTCACTGGAGCAGCTCCGCGCAGTGCACGAGTCTCATCCGACAACTCGCATTGCGGCCATGGCCTCGTTGGCAACACGGGCCGATATTCTTCACAGCCTCGAAGCCGGTCTGTACGGCTTCATCTCGAAATCGCAGCCAGACAACGAGATTCTCGGCGCCATTCAGGACATTCTCTCGGGCCGAATCTATGTGCCGTCCACGATTGCGCAGATCGACGCTGCAATCGTTCGCGTCAACGAGGAGCGCGAAGAGAGGCCGACCAGTCTGGTCAAGACCGAAATGCGGGTAGAGAAGCTGACACGACGACAGCGCGAAATACTGCCGCTGCTCGCCAAAGGAATGTCGAACAAGGAGATTGCGCGCGCGCTCAAGATCGCCGAAGGAACGACGAAGATCCACGCGTCGAGTCTGCTGCGCGTGCTTGGCGTTCGCAACAGAACGGAAGCTGCGGTCGTTGCGCGGACATCTTATCTGTCCGGCGAGCCGATCGAACCGGCTTCGCGGCGACGCTAGTTCGACGCCTCGGTCACCCGATCCATTCCGCCACGTTGCAGAACGTGGCGGATTTTTTTGCGCCCTCATTTAGGCCTTTTGGCATAATCTCATTAGGCCATTTGACATAATCACCATAGCCTAATTCGTTCTCCATCATTCGTATCGGCTATGTCCGGCGCGGACACGTTCTACGCCGGAATTCATAGCGCGGCAGACGTACAGACATCGACGATGCCCAGCATCTAAAGAAGGTCATGCCCTCCACGTGGGGAGCTCACCTTCGTGCTCGTCTCGGCCGCCACCTGCGCTCTGGCCCGCCCGCGTGCACCGGATCCGGAACGACGACTGCGCTCGTTCCGATGATGAGTGCACGACCATGAGATCGCCCCCGGCAATCGCAAGTCATCGGCGCGGATTCGCATCGATAGGCGATCTGCTCGCGCATTTCCGGCCGAGCTACGATGATCTCGGGACGCTCGCCATCCCTTCCGATGTGTCCGCCGTGCTGATCGCGAGCCTGCTGAGCGGCGGCCTCTATCATTGGATCACGTTCGGCGACATTGGACATCTCGGCGAGGACTTTCGCATCGGCGCCATCCTCGCCTTCCTGATGGCGATGCTGATGCAGCTCAAGGGCCTCTACACGCTGGACAACGTGCTGGCGTTTCGGTCCCGGATCGCATCGATCATCTGGATCTGGAGCGGCGTGGTATTTTTCCTGCTCGCCACCAGTTTTGCACTCAAGACGAGCGAGGCGCTGTCGCGCGGCTCGGTCCTGTCGCTGGCGGTCGCGGCGCCGGTGCTGCTGCTGCTGCAACGCCGGCTGCTCGCGCGCGGCCTGGTGACGATCCTGCAGAACGGCTGGGTCAAGCGCAGAACGGTTCTGCTTCTCGTCACGGATGGGCAAGCGGTCCCGTCCACATACGAGACGCAACGCCCCTACGAGGTCATCGAAACCTATCTGTTGCCACGCGATGCCGAGGGCGTTCGAAAGGTGTTCGAACGCATGGCGAGCTTCAGGGGCGGCTTCAACGCAGGCAGCGAGATCCATCTCGCCATCGACTGGAAGGACTGGAGCGCGACCAGGAACGTGCTCGATGAGCTGCGGTCTTTGCCGGTTCCGGTCCGGTTGATCGCCGACGCGCAGGCTCGCGAAATCCTGCAATACCCGCAGCGCAATCTGTGCGGAACCGCAAGCTTCGAGTTGCAGCGCGCGCCGTTGACCCCTGGTGAGCAGGCAGCGAAGCGGCTTTTCGACATGACTGCCGCGTCATTGGGCTTGCTGATCCTGGCGCCACTCCTGCTGGCAGTCGCGCTCGCCATCCGCATCGAATCGCCCGGTCCGATCCTGTTCCGGCAAAAGCGCGGCGGCTTCAACGGACAGGCGTTTCAAATCCTCAAATTCCGCACCATGCGGGTCACGGAGGATGGCGCAGTGATCCGACAGGCGACGCAATGTGACGATCGCGTCACGCGGATCGGCCGGTGGCTGCGGCGGTCGAGCATCGACGAGTTGCCGCAGCTCATCAATGTGCTGTGCGGACACATGTCGCTGGTCGGACCGCGACCGCATGCGCTCGCGCACGATGCTCAATACAGCGCGCTGATCTCGAATTATCCGTTCCGCCACTACGTGAAGCCGGGACTCTCCGGTTGGGCGCAGGTCAACGGCTTCCGCGGCGAGACGCCGAGCTTGGCGCTGATGAAGCAACGCGTCGCTCTCGACCTCTGGTACGCCGGCAACTGGAGCTTCTGGCTCGACGTCCGGATTCTGTTCCGGACGCTGATCGAGATTTGCCGGTCGCGCAACGCGTTCTGAAGCGGGCTGTCGGGCGCTGCAACGGCGATGCCTCCGTTGCGACGAGAGGAGTTCCGCCATGAAAGTTTGCGTCGTCGGCCTGCGCGGCATGCCAGACGTGATGGGCGGAGTCGAAACTCATTGCGAGCAGCTGTTGCCGCGGCTCAAGCAACGCCGTCCTGATGATTCCTTCACGGTGATCGGCCGCAAAGCCTATCTGCGGGAACAGGCGTTCACCTACAGGGGTTTGCAGATCGTCTCGCTCGGCCACGCAAGAGGCAGGCATTTCGAGACCATCAGCAATACGATCTACGGCGTCCTGTATGCCCGCTTCGTCGTGCATGCCGACCTGTTGCATCTGCATGGGATCGGTCCCGCCCTGACCGCACCGCTTGCGCGACTGCTGGGGATGAAGACCGTCATCACCTGCCACTCCAAGAACTACGAGCACAGGAAATGGAACTGGCTCGCGCGATCAGCGCTTCGTATCGGCGAGCTGTTTGCCGCTCGGTTCGGCGATCGGGTGATAACGGTATCTCAGCTTCTGGCGGCCGACTTGAAACGGCGCTTCCCGAGGTCGGCGCACAAGATCCACTACATCCCCAATGGCGCGGACCACCTCAAGACCGCCTGCGAGATCGATTCCGCCAGGGATCTCCTCGGCAGGTACGGCCTCGCTGCCCAGCGATACGTCGTCTCGGTCGGACGGCTCGTTCCGGAAAAGGGGTTTCACGACCTGCTGATGGCATTCAGAGGGGCCAATCTCGACGGCAAGCTTGTCATTGTGGGCGCCGCCGACCACCGGGACGACTACGCGACGCGCCTGCTCGCACAGTCGAGCGGCACTGTCGTGTTTACGGGCTTCCTGCCGCACGATTCGTTGCAGGTCATTTTGAGCCACGCGTCGTTGTTCGTGCTACCGTCCTACAACGAGGGCCTGCCGATCGCCGCACTGGAAGCGGCCGTCACGCAGACGCCGATCCTGCTCAGTGACATCGAACCCCATCTGGATCTGAGGCTCAGTCCGCGCAACTATTTCAGGGTCGGCAATATCGGCGACCTGCGCCACAAGCTCGAGCAGGACCACACGACCTATCGGGTCGATGCCGGCGCACTGCTGCAGAGATTCAATTGGCAGCTCGCTTGCACGGAGACTGACAAGCTCTATTCGTCCTTGCAGAAGGAACTGGCGGCCCGAGCGTAGCGGTTCGGACGCTCGCGTGTCCGTCATTCGCGCGCCAGCGGCGGCACAGGCTTCGAGCGGACCGCCTGCGCAATCCGAGCGAGCCGGACGGCGGGTGCCGCCGCGAGCAGGTCGCTGCCAGCCTTGCACGCCTCGGACGCGAGCGGATGGCGCGTCATGATCAGGCCCAGCCACCAGCCGATCAGCGCGCCGACCGCAGCTCCGACCAACCCGAGCACCGGCACGTCCAGGCTCCAACCATTGAACGCCACGATCGTCAGCGGTCCGATCGCGCAGGTGCTCGTCGCAAGCGCACTCTTGTGCAGGGCACCGGCCCAATCGCGGAGGCCGATGCCAAACCGACGGGCGATGAACGACATCATGACGACCGCCTGAAGCGGCAGCGTCAGGAATGTGGCGGCGGCGACCGCCTGCAGCCCGGCAAACGAGGCCGCAGCAATGATCATCACCGACGGCGGGACCGAGATCAGCGAGGCGAGGAGCACATCGTTGATCCGTCCGACCGCCACCAGGATCGGGTATGACAGACAAGCACTGAACATGCAGAGTGAGGCGAGGCACAGCATGCGCACCAGCGGGACAGTCTCGCCCCATGCCGGCCCCAACAGAATTGACACGATCGGCTGGGCCATGAGCGCGATGAAAACCAGACAAGGCCACTGCACCGCCGCGATCAGCTCGGCCGCGCGGAGGTACACCCCTTTCAGGTCCGCGCTCGCCCGCGCCTGGGCGAAGACAGCCGGCATGATGACCGGGCTGAGGACCTCGCCGACCGCCTTGTCGAATATCTGTGTGATGTTGACGGCGCGTCCCCAAAGACCGACCGCGCCAAAGCCGAGCACGCGGCCCATGATCAGCTGCGGCGACATCTGGTAGAGCACATTGATGATCGCGACGGCGCTCGATGAGGCGCCAAAGCCGACAACCTCCCGCCAGCCCCGCAGACAGGGCCTGAACATCCGCAAGCGCCCGTGATAGCCGAGGAACAACGTCGTCAGTACGGCGTGGCCTGCGAGAGCTCCGAGCAATGGGCTGATGAAGCCGTGACCCGATGCCGCGAGCCCAACCGACGTTGCCGCATTGACGACATTGGCCGTGAGATTGCATCCCGCGATGACATCGAACGACATGTCACGGCGCAGCAGCGCGGACATCGTGCCCGAAAAAGGCATCAGCAGGAAGTTCACGGCCGCGATCGCGATTCCGATCTGTAGTCCCGGCTCGGAATAAAACGATGCGAAGACATCGCGCAGACCGAACAGTATCGCCGCGAACAGGGTCCCCATGCCGGCGCTGACCGTGAAGGCGGTCCTGATGTCCTGCTCCGACAGGTTCGATTTCTGAATGAGATAGTTGGCTCCGCCAAATTCCCGTGACGACACGGTCGCGAGCATGGTGAGCGCCGTGATCGCGCCATAGACGCCAAATTCCGCCGGCGACAGGAGGCGCGCGAGAATCATTGTCGCCAGCAGCAGGAGGACCGTGGATCCATAGCGGTCGATTGCGGAAAAGCCGATCGATCGATGGACTTTGTTCATTGTGAATTCGACGGCGTCATGCTGTGGCGGGCAAGGCTTGTCTCGTCGACTACTTAACACGCCGACGCGGCGAGAACGGCCAGCCAACGGCCTAGTCCGGGCGATCTAGACCGACCGCGATGTAGACGAAAATATCGTGAGTGTTTCTGATGCATTCGTCTTGAACAGGTCGACGCGCGGGGCGCAGCGGATTGATCCACATGCCAGTGGCTATCCACACGATGCAAGAATGATCGCGGCTCCTGCAGGGTTTCGCCATCGAATGCTTGCAGCCGGATTGCAGGGACTTGCTGCCTTGCGCGCCGATCGATGGCTGCGCCGCCTGGCACAGGGCCGCGGCGTGATCCTGATGTTCCATCGTGTGCGGCCCGCACAGAGGCAGGACTTCGCGCCGAATCGGGTTCTGGAAATCACACCTGAATTTCTTGACTGCGTCCTCCTCGAGCTCCGGCGGGAGGGCTTCGATATCATCCCACTCGAGGACGTGCCGTCCAGGCTTCAGGCGGCTTCCGACGGGCCCCGGCCGTTCGCCGCCCTGACGTTCGACGATGGCTACCGCGACAATGCCGAGCATGCCCGGCCGGTGCTGAAACGGCACGGCGCCGCCTGGACGATTTTCGTCACGGCCGAATTCGCCGAAGGACGCGGCCGGCTCTGGTGGATCGAGCTCGAACAGGCCGTCGCCAAACTGAATCGTGTCGTCGTTCGGGACGCGAAGGCCCTGGATCTGCCGACCCGTAGCCCGGGCGAGAAGCACGTCGCCTTTGCCACCTTGCATCGCCTGTTGCGGGCCGGGTCTCCGCAGCGATTGTCGGCCGTGGCGGAGGATCTCGCCGCGCAGGCGGGGATCGATACCGTCCGGCTCACCCGGAACGTCTGCCTGAGCTGGGACGAGATTCGCGCGCTGGCGTGCGATCCCGACGTGACGATCGGCGCGCATACGGTAAGCCATCCGGCGCTGGCGAAGCATGATGCGGACACTGCGACGCGCGAGATCGCCGACAGCCGGAGCGCGATCGAGCGCCAGCTGGGCCGCCCGGTCCGGCATTTTTCCTATCCATTTGGCGATCGATCGGCCGCCGGTTTGCGCGAGTTCCGTCTGGCCCGCGGGCTCGGCTTTGCCACCGCAGTGACCTCGCGCCCCGGGCACGTCTTCCCCGCGCATGCCGATCAGTTGCACGCCCTGCCCCGCGTCTCCGTGAATGGAGAGTTTCAGAACACGACCGCATTGCGCGTGCTGCTGTCCGGTGCACCATTTCTGGCCTGGACCGGAGGCCGTGGCGCCCGCGTTGAGCGGTGATCGCCGGCATGGCGCCCAACTGCTCCGCACGACCGCCGCGCCGAAGGCCTAGTCCACGCGACATAGTCCCTCCGCAGGGTAGACGCGATCGAAACGGCCGCTTCACATGAGCTCAAGTGAAGCCGCGCGTGTGTCACCGGAGAATCAGCCCACATGAGGATTCTCGTCTATCCGCACTCGATGCAGATCGGCGGATCGCAGATCAATGCCGTGCAGCTCGCTGGAGCGGTGCGCGACCGGGGGCATGACGTGATCGTCGTGTCGCAGGCCGGCCCGGTCACCGACCGCGTCCGCGTCGCCGCCCTGGAGCGCATGGAAATTCCTGCACATCGTCGACAGCCCTCGCCCCGCGCCATCGGCACACTCCTGAGGCTGGTGCGCGAGCGGCACATCGACGTCATTCACGCTTATGAATCCATGCCCATCATGGAGGCAAGTTTCGGTCCGCGATTGTTCTGTCGGACGCCGGTCCTGGGCACCATCATGTCCATGTCGGTCAGACCCTTCCTGCCGCGTTCAATCCCTCTCACCGTCTGCATGGAACACCTTCGTATCGCCGCGGCCGCCTCCGGCCACCGACGCGTCACTCTGCTCGAGCCGCCGATCGATACCGAAGCCGACCACCCGTCGGTGGATGGCGGCTCGTTCCGGGCAAAGCACGGCATTGCGTCCGACGAGGTCCTGGTCGCGATGGTCTGCCGGCTGGCCCGACTCCTGAAGCTGGAAGGTTTGCTGACCGCGTGCGACGCCGTCGGAGAACTGGCGCGCGCCGGCAGACAGATCCGGCTGCTCATCGCCGGTGACGGTGAGTCGCGTCTCGACGTTCGCGCCCGCGCCGATCAGGCGAATGCCGCCGCCGGCCGCCAAGCCGTGCTTCTGACTGGCGAGATTGCCGATCCGCGTCCGGTCTATGCGGCGGCCGATATCGTCGTCGGCCAGGGCGGGTCTGCGCTGCGCGGAATGGCCTTCGGCAAGCCCGTGATCGTGGTCGGAGAGCTCGGTTTTGTCGAGGCGCTGACCCCGGACACTGCACCGATCTTTCTCCGACAGGGCTGGTACGGCTTGGGGCCGGGCTCACTCGGATCGGGGGCCGCTGCCTTGCGTTCGGCGCTGGAGCACCTGGCCAGCTCGTCCGCGTTACGGGCCGAATTGGGCGCGTTCGGACGACGGCTCGCGGTGGAGCGTTTCAGCCTTCGCCGCGCGGCCCAGCTGCTCGAGGAGCAATATGCCGCGGCGGTCAGCGAGCCCGTCGCATTTGCACCGGTCGATCTCTGCCGGTCTGCCGGCAGACTGTTCGCAAGCAAATTGTACCGACAATACGCAAAGTTGCGCGACATCCCTCTCGACGACACGCCAAACTCGATAGCCGCCATGGCGCGCGCGTACCAGCCGAGTCGTGCTGGCGCGAACGCGTGAGCGAACTCAACCGGTCGCCGGCAATCGCGCTGCGACAGGTCGCCGCCCGGCCGGCTGCTGGACAGTTCCGATGATCTGAGCCGGCACGCCGGCGACGATGGCATATGCCGGGACGTCCTTGGTCAGAACAGCACCTGCACCGATGAGCGCGCCTTCGCCGATCGATATCCCGCTCAGCACGGTGACATTCGATCCGATCGAGGCGCGTCGTCCGACCATCGTCGGCTCGACGGTCCAATCGGCCGCCGATTGCATGGTTCCGTCGTCGTTGGTCGCGCGCGGATATCGGTCGTTCGTGAACACGACCCCATGACCGATGAACACTTCGTCCTCGATGGCTACGCCTTCGCATATGAAGGAATGCGAGGAAATCTTGCAGCGGGCACCGACCTTGGCGTTGCGCTGAATTTCGACGAAGGGGCCGACCATCGTGCTGTCGCCGATCGCGCAGCCGTACAAATTCACCAGGCCCTCGTCGATGATACGAACGTCGTTTCCGAGCGTGACATCTCTGATCGGCATCGGCTACACGGCCTCCTCGTTGTCTGCGGTTACCCCGTCGCAACGCGGCGCGCAAAGCCGACGCGCCCGGACGATTGTTCAACGGGCTTTTCACGCACCGCCATCCGGCACGCCTCGCCGAACACGTCGACCACGCGCTGCTGCTCCGCGTCGGTCATGTCGGCGTAGAGCGGCAGAAGGATGCAGCCTCGGTGCGCCTGCTCCGAGTGGACGAGCGAGAATCGCGGCTCGAGTCCGCTATAGGCCTCCTCGAGGTGCGCACACATGATGCCGCGCCGCGTCGCGACGCCGTTGTCGAGCATGAGCTGCATGACGGCCCGCTGCTCTGCACCGGCAGGCAGGCGCACGCAGTAGCTTTGCCAGTTGGAACGCGCCCAGGCAGGCTGGTATGGCGCGGTCACTTCGGCGATCTGGGACAGACGTGCACGGTATCGCTGCGCCAGATCGCGGCGGCGCGCCACCAGGTCCGGCAGCCGGCGCAGCTGATTGCGGCCGACCGCCGCCTGAATGTCGGTCATGCGATAGTTGTATCCGACGATCGGATAGGTCTCGAACGTGACCTGCGGTGACGCGTGCCGCACCACGTCGGAGACCGACATGCCATGCTGCCGCCAAAGGCGGAACAGGCGGTCCCACTCGGGCGTGTCCGTGGTCAGCATCCCGCCATCGCCCGTGGTCATCACCTTGCGCGGATGAAACGAGAAGCAGACGACGTCGCCCGCCGGCCTGCCGATCCGCCGCCACTCGCCATCGAGCTTGATGTCCGACCCGATCGCGCAGGCGGCGTCCTCCACCACCGGCAAGCCATGCGCACGCGCCACGCTCAGGATCGCCGGGAGGTCGCAGGGCATGCCCATCTGGTGGACGCACAGGATCGCACGCGTGTTCGGTGTGATCGCCCGCTCGAGCTTGGTCGCGTCCATGTTGAACGTCAGCGGATCGATGTCGACGAACACCGGCCACCCGCCGCAAAAGCGGATGGCGTTGGCGGTCGCAATATAGGAATGGCTGACCGTCACCACCTCGTCGCCCGGGCGAACCCCGACGGCCAGCAGCGCGAGGTGCAGGGCGGCCGTGCAGTTCGACACTGCACAGGCGTGTCGCGCGCCGACGAAGCCGGCGAACTCCTCCTCGAACGCCGCGACCTCCGGGCCCTGAGACAGCCAGCCGGACAGGATCACTCGCTGCGCCGCTTGCGCGTCGTCGGCGTCGAGCGTCGGTCGTGCAATCGGGATCATGCGCTGCACCCTAGGCAACGGCTTCCGTCGGCGTCGCAGATTGGCGCTCGCCCCGCCACCATTCGACGAGGTCGGTCAGTCCCTCGCCGAGCGGCACGGACGCCTCGAACCCAAGCAGCCGACGCGCCGCATCGGTGCTCGCGATCCGCCGGCTCACCGCGTTGACTTTGCGCTCACCGGCGAACTGCGGCTTGATGTCGTCGCGACCCATGGCCCGCAGCAGTGCCCGGAGCAGCTCGAGCAGGCTCGTTTCGACGCCGCTCGCGACGTTGAAGACAGCGTCGTCGACGTCCGCTTTGGCGGCGAGCACATTGGCGCGCGCCACGTCGCGCACGTCGACGAAATCCATGGTCTGCAGGCCGTCTCCGAATATGGTCGGCCGCACGCCGGCGTCGATGCATTCCATCCAGCGGATCAACACCTCCGTATATTTGCCATGGATATCCATCCTGGGGCCGTAGACGTTGAAATAGCGCAACGCCACGTAGCGGAGACCGTACATGTCGTTGAAGGCACGCAGCAGCCCTTCGTTGAAGGCCTTCGCGGCACCGTACAAGGTGCGATTGTTGTATGGATGATGGGCTTCCGTGGTGGGGAAGCAGTCGGCCATTCCGTAAATCGAGGCCGAAGACGCGGCGACGACCTTTTTCACGCCGTGCTTCGCGCAAAGCTCCAGAAGGTCGAAGGTTCCGTCCACCATGACCTGCATCGCCTCGCGCGGCTCGGCGGCGCAATGCGTGATCCGCAACGCGGCTTGATGAAACACCACATCGGCGCGCGCGACGAGCCGCTCCATCACCTGGAGGTCGCGAATGTCCGCCTCGATCAGCTCGACCTTGTTGCCGGCCATGGCAAGGTTTTCCGGCCGGCCGCGGATCATGTTGTCGATCACCGTAATCCGGTCGCAACCTTCCGCAACCAGCTGGTCGACGATATGTGAGCCGACGAAGCCGGCGCCGCCCGTCACCAGAACTCGCTTGTCGTGCAGGTTCATCATGCGTTATGACCCTTTCGTGCTGCTGCGAAACTGAATCCGTTGCCGGTCGTCGGTTCGCATTCCCGCCAGCCGATCACTCGCGCGGGAACGCCGGCCACCTTGGCGAATTCCGGAACGTTCTCCGTGACCACCGCGCCGGCGCCGATGATGCTTCCGCGGCCGACTGTTACGCCCGGCAGGATGATGGCGTTCACGCCGACATCGGCCCAAGGCTCGATCCGGACCGGCTCGATCCGCAAATCGGTCTGGACGATCGGAACGTTGCACGGCTCGCCGGTGTGCTGTGAGCCGAGCACCTTGGCGCCGGGCCCCCATCCGACGTCATCGCCGATGGCGAGATCGCGGGCGTCGAAGTAGCTCTGCGGCCCGATCCAGGCGCCATTGCCGATGACGCAGTGTCCATCGAAGCGCCCCTGAATGACGGTCTGATCGCCGATGAACACGCCGTCACCGATCTCCATCGTTTCTGGATGGACGATGCTGACGTTTCTACCGATGCTGACGCCGTCGCCGAATTTCTTCGCCAGTGCACGCAGGCAGCTCCGCCGCATCAGACGGTCGACATAGCCGACGCCCTCGGCAAACCGGGCGAACACCTGCTGCAACTCGTCGCCGCTCAGCCGCTCGCGCATCTCCGCGGCGAAACCGATCTCGAACTCCGGATCCGCCACCAGCTGCCGCAGGCCATGAACGGCTTTGACGAGGCGCTCACCATCCATGTCAGGCCGCCACTTCGTCTGGAAGATGTTGCAGCAGCCCGGCCACGCGCTCGATCTGCTGCTCCGTCAGCTCCGGATAGATCGGCAGCGAAAGGGTCTCCGCCGCGAAACGCTCGGCCGCCGGGAATGCGCCAGGGCGGTAGCCGAGGTCCTGATACGCCGGTTGCAGATGCACCGGAACCGGATAGTGCATGCCGGTGGCAATCCCGGCCTGGTCCAAGCGCCGCCGCGCCGCATCGCGCCCGCCAAGCTGAACCGCGTAGACGTGGTAGACGTGGCGATAGGACGGGTCGCGGGCCGGAATCCGCATGCCGGACTCCGCGAGCAGCGCGTCGTAGCAAGCTGCACGGCTGCGGCGCGCCTCGGTCCATGCTTCCAGGTGGCCAAGCTTGACGCCGAGAATGGCGGCCTGGAGCGTGTCCAGGCGATAGTTGTAGCCCTTGAGCACGTGGTGGTGCTTGGCCGATTGTCCCCAGTCGCGCAGCCGTCTCATCGTCGTGGCGAGCTCGGCGTCGTCGGTCACCACCGCACCACCCTCGCCGTAAGCGCCGAGATTCTTTCCGGGATAGAAGCTGAAGCAGCCCAGCCGGCCGATGCTTCCGGCCCGCCGACCCCGGCACTCAGCGCCATGCGCCTGCGCGGCATCCTCGATCACGATCAGCCCGTGCTCCGCCGCGATCCTTTCGATCCGATCCATGTCGGCCATGAGCCCATGCAGGTGGACCGGAAGCACCGCCTTGGTGCGCGGCGTGATGGCGGCGTCGATGCGGGCGGGATCGATGTTGCCCGTCTGCTGGTCGATGTCGACGAAAACCGGCGTCGCCCCCGCGTAGAGGATGGCGGCCGTGGTGGCGACGAACGTCATCGGCGTGGTGATGACTTCATCGCCGGGACCGATGTCGGCGGCGAGCAGCGCGAGATGCAGCGCCGACGTCCCCGAATTGACCGTCACGGCATGCTCAACGCCGCAATATTCGGCGAACTGCTGTTCGAATACGTCGACCTCGCGGCCGAGCACAAAGTTGCTGGACTCGAGCACGCGACCGATCGCCGTGTCGATCTCGTCCTTGATGCTCGCATATTGTCGGCGAAGGTCGAGAAATGGCACCATCCTCACACTCCCTCGCGCACGCGAGGCTCGTACGCGCTTTGCCCCATCGACGCTTGCTCAAGGGACACCGGCGCGCCGTGGGCATCAATCGACTTGCAGGCCGCCTCCAGGATTTCGACGACCCGCAACCCGCTCGCACCGTCGGAAATCGGCGCCTCGCCGTCGCGGATGCAGCTGACGAAGTGCTCAGCCTCGGTTTCCAACGCCTCCGTCGCGGGCAGATGTGGCGCCCACGTGTCACCCGCACGGTAGCCGATCCTGAGCTGATGCATGCTTTCCGTCGAACGGCTGAGCGTGATGCCCTTGTCGTAGACCTTGATCTTCTCGGTCGACTCCAGGTCGTCGTACAGGATCATCCGACGGCTGCCGCCGATGAAGGTCTGCCGCACCTTGACCGGCGACAACCAGTTGACGCTGATATGGGCGATGCAGTTGCTGCGGAAGAACAGCGAGATGTGCGCAATGTTCTCCGGATTGCCGGCGAGATGACTGACTGCGGTCGCCGACACGGCGACCGGCGCATCATCGAGGATGTACTGGATGATCGATATGTCGTGAACTGCGAGGTCCCAGATCACGTTCACGTCGGTCTGAAACAGGCCGAGGCTCGCACGGGTGCTCTCGTAGTAATAGATGTCGCCAAGCGAGCGGTCGCGAATGAGCTCGCGGATCTTGCGGACCGCCGGGGTGTAGATGAACGTGTGGTCCACCATCAGGACCAGTTTCCTCCGCTCCGCCTCGTCGACGAGATGCCGAACCTGTGCCGACGTCTGCGCCAGGGGCTTTTCGACCAGCACGTGCTTTCCGGCCCTGAGTGCGGCGAGCGCGAGATCGTAATGGGTATGAACGGGAGTCGCGATCGCGACCGCGTCCACCCGAGGATCGTCCAACACGGCGCGGCAGTCCGTCGTCTGCATCGTACCGGGGAACAGGCGTGTCGCAGCCGCGAGCTTGGCGGGATCGAGATCGCTGATCGCGACGAGCCGGGCGCCTTCCGACTTGGCGAAATTTCGCGCGAGATTCGGCCCCCAATAACCGTAGCCGATCACCGCAATGCCGACTGCCGGCAACGACGATATATCTCGGCTGATCGTCACTGCTGCGGCCTCCGGGCTGATGATTTCCTTGGGCGGCGGACCTTGGGTAGCGCACTGAAGGTCCGCTCGGGACATCACACGATAGTTCTTCTCCCGCTCCGTGCAGAGATCGAAATCATATGCCCGATGGCGTAGCTCTTACGGTTTATATCGCGGGATCACTCCACTCGGGCGGCGGCGCCTGATATGTCTTTCGCCTGGCTGCGATCATGCCTGGAGCACCGAGCTCCGGCGAAGCTCGCGCAGGACATGCACTCGCGCAGGACATGCAAATGACGAACACGATCGCAGCCCTGATCCCCGTCTACAACAAGGAGCCGTATGTCGAGCGAGCAATCAGATCCGTTCTGCATCAGACCCGGCCTGTCGATGAGATCGTCATCGTGGACGACGGCTCGACCGACGGCAGCCTCGCGCGCATCAACGCCTTTCCGGATTCGAGAATACGCGTCATCCGGCGTCCGCGTTGCGGCCCCGGCCCGAATCCGGCTCGCAATGTCGGGATCCGCGGCAGCACGGCGCGCTGGATTGCTTTCCTCGATGCCGACGATGAATGGCACGAGAACTTCATCGAAGAGATCGGCAGATCGATCGACGATGCGCCGGAGTCGGTGGGATGCGTGTTCACCGGCTGGCAGAATGTCTGGCCGAACGGCGTTGTCGTCACGGAGGCGCGACGGCATGCCGGCGCGGCGGCCGTCGAGCGGCTCGATTTCGATCGTTTCGTATCGACGTGGCTTGCGCTTCGCTCGTGTCCCGTGTGGACTTCGGCGACGGCGGTCCGACGCGACATTCTGGTGGCCGCGGGCCTGTTTCCGGAGCGCTGCTACCGAGGCGGCGACAAGGACACATGGCTGCGCATTCTCGCCATCACCGACGCCCAGGGCTCGGATAAGGCGTGCAGCTCCTACTATCGCGTTACCGCAAACCAGATCACCCGCACCGGAAACTCGAACGCCCGCCACTGCCTTTGTCCCACGTTGGAGAGCATGATCTCCACAACGTCGGGACGGCGGCGACGCCAGCTGATGCGGCTTTTCAATTGCGAGGTGTTCGATTACGCGATGCAGGTCGGCCAAAGGGAGCGTGTTTCGCCGGAGGTGTATCGCGGGTTCCACGCATGGCTGAACCCGATGAAGTATTGCGCCCTGCTCGCTTTCACCTATCTGCCCGTCCCGGCGCAGCAGGTCATGCGATCGCTCGCGTTGTCGCTCGTCCATGCATGGCGACGGCCGGCCTCGAAGTGGCAGACCAAGCCGTCATGAGTCACTGAAATTGGATTGCCCGTTCTCCGTCATTTGAAAATGAGCGTTGCTCCTTCTTCGATCAACGACATTCTCGCATCCGGGTGCTTCGAGACATGGCTGTCGGTCACGCTCAGACGGGCACCGGATTCGACGTGGAAAACCGTGGTCGCCGGGTCAGAATCCGAAAACCTGCAACGCGTAAATGTCACGTCAGCGCCTTGCAGGATCTCGAGTTGATCTTGGACGCCGCTACCTCCGCGACGAAGCGGCGCGTTTCCGACGCAGTCGCTGACGGAGATGTTGCGACCCCATAGCTTGAAATTATGTTTGTTGTCTTCCGCGACTGTGCGGATCAATACGGTGTCGCTGGACTTGAGATCGTAGCCGGCATCGGTATTTCCTGAAGCCAGCGTATCCTCGAAACGAATGCGATAGACGTCCCGCTCGGTGGTGAAACCGTCACCATTCCAGTACTCGTGCAAGGTGTCACGGCTGTTGCGCATCGTGACGCGGCGCAGCACGACGTCGTGCACGGTGCCCTCGAGGGCAATGCCTTCCGCGAAGTCGTCGCCGTCCTGATACTGGCTGTCACCGACAATGTCCTCGAGCAGAACGTCATGCGTGTCGTACTGAAGACGTATGGCTCCCTTGGAGAAGCCGATCACCTCCAGGTTTCGCACCTTCAATCCTTCGATACTTGCCGACTTCGCCGTGCCGGTCACATGGTTCTCAACGAACCGCTGCACGTTCCGGGCACCGACGTTCTCGATCGCGATGTCCCGAACATCCGCTGCGATATGGAAGCAGCCGTTACCCTGATTGATGAAAGAGAGATATTGAAACCGAAGATGGTTCGCTCCCTCCAGCAGGCGAAACACATCCGATCCGCGAGCTCCCTTGGAGTCATACGGAGCGGCGCGCGTCCCGACCAGCTGCGCTTGCATCGGCTTTCCCGAGCCGTCGATACCGGCCACGACGATCGGATGCTCCGGCGAGCCGCCATTGCGCAACGGGATCGGCCGCGTGACCTTGTATGGGCCAAGGTCGGCGCGGATATTCACCTTCGCGCCCGGCCCGGCTCGCGCCAGCAGCACAGGCAATTGCAACAGGACCGCGGCGTTGTCCCAGTCGGAGCCGTCGCGACGTCCCGCGCCGGTCGGCGTGATGTGGAGGCTGGACCCGGCGTCAGCTGCAACGGACAGCCGGGTCAGCGTCAACGCAGCGAGCAGGACGATCCGGGCGCCGATCACGCCGCAGCCCGCTTCTCGACATAGCGCGCGAGCGCCGCCCAGTATTGCCGGACCGCATTGCTGACGCTGAAATCATTGGCGCGCGCCGGACCGCGTCGCGAGTATCGCTCTCTCAGGTCGGCCTGGCACGCGGCGCGCATGCCCTCGGCCAGCAGCTCGATCGAGTGTGTCGGCACCAGGATCCCGTTCTCGGCCAGGGTCACATTCGTGCAGGGCGGCCCCATGCGCGCAGCCAGGATCTCCATCGGACCGACTTCGCAGTCGGTTGCGACGACGGGGCAGCCCAACGCCATGGCCTCAACCAGCGCATTGGGGAACCCTTCCGAGTTGGACGAGGAGACGAACGCGCTGGCGGCCTTGATGACCGGATACGGATTGTCGACATAGCCGGTCAGCATGACCTGCTCGTCGAGGCCAAGCCGCGATATCAGCGTCGCCAGCTCGCTCCGTTCGGGGCCGTCGCCCATGATCACCAGCTTCTCGCCGATGCCCGACGCACGATAGGCCTCGATCAGCAGGCGAAAATTCTTGCCAGCAACGAGCCGCCCGACGCCGAGGACATAGCGTTCGGGCAGCGCGATCGTCGGCGCGGCCGCAGCCTGCCGGCAAATCCAATCCGTATCGATCGGATTGTAGATCACGCGGACCTTGCGGTCGGGAACGCCGTAATTGGCGGTCAGGTCGTCCTTGACGCCCTCGGACACGGCAATGACCTGATCGGCATGCCGGTAGGTGAGCCGGATGGTTTCCCGATTCACCGCGGCCCTGAACCCCGCCCCGAGATTGGTTGTCGTGTGGCCCCGCTGACTGATGATGCAGGGATACCCGAGCATTTGGGCAGCCCAGACGTTGGCGCAATTTGCCCGATTCAGGAAACTCAGCGTCACGACCGGACCCAGCTGGCGCTGCAAACGGGTCAGCATGAAGATGCTCGTGGCGAGATTGTAACGGACATCGAGCACGTGCTTGTGCACCCATGGCGGTACTTGAAGAAGCTCCGCCTCGCGGTCGAGCAGCACCAGATGCGTCGCGAACGCGGCCAGTCCGTCCCGCATGCACGCGAGCAGCTGTATCAGCGCGCGCTCCGCGCCCCCGGCGACCAGCGAATTGATGACGAACACCACATTCCTGCGATCCGACGCCATGTCTTGGAGTCCATCGTTGTTGATCAACCTTTCGTCACTCGTGCATCATGTCTTCGCGTGCTTAGCTGTGGGTCCCGAATGCGCCGTCCGCCCTTCGGTTTTCACGGCCTGAAAAGCGATCCGTCGATCATGGCTGAGCAGTCCGAGCCCGACTTACGCCCTTCGACGTCACGCCTGATCAGATTGATGGGATGGCTGGCTGTCTCGATGCTGGTCGTGCTGTCGGTGGTACCCGCCGCCGAGCGTCCCGTCACGCCGATGCCGCACAGTTTGGAACATTTCATCAGCTTCGCCCTCGCCGGCGCGCTTCAATACCTCGGCTATGCAGGACGGCTCGTCCCCTGGCTGCTGATCACGTCTGCATTCGCCGGCGGCATCGAATTGCTGCAATTCGCGATACCCGGCCGCCACGCCCGTTTTTCGGACTTCGTTGTCGACGCGCTGGCGGCTTGCATCGGAGTTCTGGTCGGGTTCGCGATCAATCACGCGCGCGCTGTGCGCTAGCATTGCGGCCGGCTTCGGAGAGCTGGTGCGACTGCTGCTCATTCCGGGTACTGGGCAGCTCGCCGGTCGGCTCATGCAGCGATACCTCGACGACGTCGCCTGGCTGCAGCTCGAAATCCTCGTCGGCGCCGAGCCGGTCACGGCCGTTCTCGGTCTTTCTCACGACCACGATCTCAGGCTTTACCCCGCCGCCGCGCGTCAACTGTGATTTCACTGTGCCGGTGTACTGCAGCTTCTCGTCGATGCTGCGGAGCTTGGCCCTGACCTCGTTGAGTCTGACGCTGCCCTCCTGCAATTCCTTGAGCAGGTCGACCTTCCGCTGGTCGTCGAGACGCTGCAATTGACGCGAATAGTCATTGAACTGCTTCTCGAGCTGCATCAGCTGCGAAGCAGTCTGCAGCTTTCGCGTCGACGACAGCAACAGGGCCCGCCGCGCATCCGTCACGCGGGTGATCGGAATGTTCCCTTTCGAGAACAATTCCGAGACGCGTTGCAGGTCCTCATTGTCGGCCTTGAGCCCTTCTTCCTCCTTCTGCAGCTGTGCCGACGTGACTTTGATGTGCCCCTCCGTCTGTTTGACGACCTGCTGCAGGTACGCCTTCTCGCGGTCGTAATCGGTTTTGCGGGCGTCGAGCTGCTCGTTCTCGAGACCAACGATCTCCGCAATGGTGGATCGGCGGATCGGCGCGTTCATCAGGGCGCTCTTGTCCAGGTCCGACTTCTGTCCGAGCTCGGTCCTGATCCGCCAGGCCCTGATCTGCTCCTTCACGAACTCGCCCCATTGCGTCTCGTACGCGCTGCGCAGATCCGATGACTCGATGAACGGGTTGCGGTCCATCCGGAATCGCATCATGTCGTACCCGCCCGACAACGCCACCGCTTCCCGCACCGTCATCTGCGGCCGATAGCTCTGCTGGCCCGGCTTGGCGACGTCGCCGTTCACGAATACCGGCTTGAACTCCACCACGGCCGCGGTGACCTGATCAGGATCGATGATGACGACGTTTTCCCTCCCATCGGGCGACCGCTGACGAAATGCCTTGGCCGCGAGGCCGGATCGAATTCCCGCCGCTGCCTCGGACGGAAGGAGACCGGCGACCTGGATGGTTCCAAGCAGCGGATACGAAATAGTGCCGTCAGGCTGGACCGTCACACGCTGCTTCAGCTCCGGTATTCCCGCGACGGAAATTTCGAGTACGTCGTCAATCCCAAGCCGGTACTTGGATTGCGATTGCGCCGCCCAGCCAGAGCACAGCAGGATCGCCGCCGCGAGCATGACGCGGGTGCATGCTCCAACGGGCGAGAGCAGTCGTATGGTGATCATGAGGGAGCCTCCCACGCGCGTAGAGATCCGCGATCTGATCGGCGCGCTCGGGTAAAGTGGCGCAGTGGTCGTCTGGCATTCGACAGTACTGATGGCGCGTCCTTGCTGACAACGTTCCTATCGTACTAGGCCGCACGTTCTATTTTTGGGGCCCCACGCCCGGCGTACAGTATCGGCATCCTCCCAGCGCGAACCGGCGCATCCAGTGCTGCGCCGTGCGCCGGTTTCGCGAGTGTGCAATGATGCTGAACAAGCTTGCCTGGCAATCGGCAGCGCCGCCGCCGACAGCGACCGCAGCAGAACCCACCATTGACATCGTCGAGATATTTCGCCTGCTATGGCGTCAGCGGCTGCTGGTCGCCGGAGTCCTGGGCGCCGCCATTGCGGTCGCCATCCTCTACCTGATGATAGCACCGGCGCGCTACACGGCGTCCGCCATGGTGCTGTTCGATGTGCGCCAGAGCGATCCTCTCCAACCGCCGGCGCCCACCAATCCGGCGACCGATTCCGCCTATGTCGACAGCCAGGTCGAGATCCTCCAATCGGAGTCGCTCGCAAGATCCGTCGTTGCCAAGCTGAACCTCGATTCCGATCCGGAATTCTCGCCCGCGCCAAGTCTCCTGAGCAGGGCGATCGCGATTGTGCTCGACCCCATTGTGGCGAAGTTGACCGCCCTTTTCACGAAAGACGAGGATGCGGGCGCGACCGACCGATTGGCACCGCTCGTGGCGTTCTTCAAATCCAATCTCACGATCAAACGAATCGGTCTGACCTATATCGTCAAGGTCGATTACCGCTCTCTCGACCCGGCAAAGGCGGCAAGGATCAGCAATGCCGTCGTGGATGCTTATGTGGTCTCCCAGCTGGACTCGAAGTTCAATGCGGCGCGCCAGGCGAACAGCTGGGTTCGAACGCGCATCGACGAGCTCAAGGGTCAGGCGCAGAACGCCGAACGCGCAGTAGCCGAGTACAAGGCCAAGAACAACATCGCGGCCGACGGGCGTTTGCCGAGCGAGCCGGAGCTCGTTGCCCTGTCCGCCGAACGGCGGGCTGCCCTCAAGGACCTCGAAAGCACCGCGCAGATCAACCGAGCGCTCTACGATGCGTTCGTGCAGCGGGCCAGCCAGCAGCAGTCTTTCCCGACCACCGAAGCGCGCGTCGTCTCCCCCGCGACTCCGCCACTCGAGAAGAGCTATCCGAAAACGCTGCTGGTGCTGGCGGCTGCCATGCTGCTTGGTCTCGTCGGCGGCGTCGGCGCCGCGTTTGCGCGCGAGCAGCTCAGCACGGTTTTTCTGTCGCCCAGCCAGCTCGAGCGGGATATCGGGATCAACTGCCTTGGCGTGGTTCCTGCCGTGCCATCGGACACCGATGCGGACAACCAGCCCAGGCAATCAGACGATGTCGACGCCGTGTCGTCGGGGCCAGCGGCGGGCGGACGCTGTATCATCCGCGATCCCAGTCGATACACGTGCGTCGTCGATGCGCCTTTCTCGCTGTGGACGGAGGCAATTCGGTTCCTCGCGGCGGACATCACCACCGTCGGCACCCCAACACGGGTCATAGGCGTGTGCTCGGCACTGCCCGGCGAGGGCAAGAGCATGACCGCCAGCAATCTCGCCGAGCTCGTTGCAGCTGCTGGACGCAAGGTCCTTCTCATCGATTGCGACCTGCGCAAATCCGGGCTGACGCAACGGCTCGCGCCCGAGGCGTCGGAAGGCCTGCTGGACGTCATCGCCGGGCGAGCCGCGGTGAAGGATCTGGTGTGGCGTGATCCGGTCACCAAACTCGATTTCCTCCCGGCGTCGCAGCAGGCCATCCATGCCGCCCATCCCAGCGCCACGCTGTCCTCGGCGCCGATGCTGAAGCTCCTGGTGGAGGCGCAGGACGAATATGATCACCTGATCCTCGACCTGCCGCCGATCATCCCGGTCGCGGACGTGAAGGCGGCATCGCACCTGATCGAAGCTTTTATCCTGGTCATCGAGTGGGGCCGCACCTCCCAGTCGGCGGTCAAAGAGGCGTTGAGCACGGCTCCGCTGGTGTCGGAGCGGTTGATGGGAGCGTTCTTGAACAAGGCGGATCCCAAGGTGCTCAAGCAGCTCGAGTCCTATCGAGGGACGGTGACGACCGAACCGAAATCGAACTCCTGGCGGAACTGGAGGGCGTCGGCGCGCCAGTTCTTTCGACCTTCGCCTCATTTCCCTCCATGGTCCTCGTAGGATCGTGAGAGTTTAGAATGGAACCGCTGGTTCCTTCCCTTCCCCTTCCATTGACACTGCCGGTCTGCGCCGGCGCCCTGGCTCTGGTGCTCTTGCAGGTGTGGCGCCTGTGGGATCTGCAGGTCGCGTTCGTGCTGCTTGCAGTCTGGCTGCGCTACAGCATCGCGATCTTCCACGAGTACACCTACCCTCCCGTCCTGCTGGGATTCTCCATCGTCGCGCTCACCTCGATCGGCGTCGTCGCCATCGGACTGCTGGTCGTCAGGAGCCGCATGCTGCTGATGAGGAAACTCGTCCCGATCTACACTCTCATGGTGATCGTGTTGGTCAGCGCAGCGGCCAATCAGGAATGGGTCGGAGCGGCCAACGAGATCGCCAAGTGGCTCTATCTGACCGTCCTGGCGCTCGCGACCTACGAGGCGATGTCCCGCTACGGCTCCGAGCGCATCCTCAGCGCCTTTGTGGTCGTGTTTGCCGCACCGATCACGCTGCAATGGATTTCTTTCGCCGCGGGGTTCCATTCGACCAACGAGGACGGCTCGCCGAACTTCATCGGCGGCTACAGTCATGAGCAGGCGTTTTCCATCATCATCATGACGTTCCTGGTGGTGACATGCCTGTCATGGCGGACCAGCATGACCTCCGCCTACATCCGGTTGGCGATTGCAGCAGCGGGCCTCGTGTTGGCGAATTACCGGACCACGCTGCTGGCGGCGACTGTGCCCGCGGCCGCATTTGCCGTCGACCGGCTGCTCGGCAAATTCGTCCGCAAGCATCGCAGCGTGGCGCTGGTCTTCCTCGCCGCCGTCACAGTCGTCGCGTTTGTCACGATTGCAAATCTCGCACAGGAGCGTTTCGTCGACGTCGGCGCCACGCTGCACAAGGGCACGTCGCTCATCCAGCCGTCGATCTATTTCACGAGTGATGAGCTGCGGCTGTTTTCTGGGCGCGTTCATGTGTGGGCTCTGTATCTCGAGGCCTATCTTCGCAGTGACATCGTCCACTGGCTGATTGGCTTTGGTCCAGAGTCCTGGGTGACCAAGTTCCCATTATACGCCCACAATACCTTCATATCGTACACATACGAGCTCGGCCTGTTCGGCCTCATCGTTTTGATCTGGATCCTGCTCTCGAATGCGGTGATTGCCGCGCAAGTCAGGGGCGAGGGAAAGCTCGTCCTGCTCGCGTGTCATTTCGGATTTTTTGTATTGAACCTCGCAACGATGCCGCTTTGGACGATCGAGGGCGACATTCTCTACGCCATACTGCTCGCTTACACGTGGTATCAGCTGTCGCTTCAACCGGCGACACGCAGCAGTTCGAGCGCTCGTGCCGGACCGAGCACGGCCGTCTATGGCGTCCGCAGGACGTCGGCAGGTCTGGTGCACGGCGGGCGCGCCGCCGGCGATCCGGATTGGCGCGCGACATAAATGCGTGGTCGATCCAAGCCGAACCGCGAAAATGCGCCGCCGAATTGGGAGAATCCGATGTCGATCACGTTACGATCGTATGCAATCGCGGCCGCCACGTACATTCCCGGTTTGGAGAAGCTGTCCGGCCGCAAGACGGGGGGCACGGTATCCGCGAGGTACTGCTATTCGGTCTGGCTGCGCCATCTGTCGTTTCTACACCGCAATGGACTGGCGTGGCGCTGCGGGACCATCGCGGAGCTCGGCCCCGGCGATTCGCTCGGCATAGGATTGGCGGCGCTGCTCAGCGGGACCGAGCGGTACCTCGCGCTCGACGTCGTCCGTTACGCCGACACCGAGCGCAATCTGCGAATCTTCGAGGAGCTCGTCATGCTGTTCCGCGATCGCGCGGCGATTCCGGACGAGGCCGAGTTTCCGCTGGTTCAGCCGCCGCTCGGGTCATATTCATTTCCCGCCGATATCCTCACGCCGGACGTCCTTCGGGTCACTCTGGATGCGAGACGGTTGGATGTCATTCGCGCCTCGATCGCGCATCCGTCGGATTGCCGGCAGGATTCGGGCGCAGTCGCATATCTCGCCCCGTGGCAGCCGCGTATGATCGCTTCCGGAACGGTCGATCTCGTCATCTCCCAAAGCGTTCTCGAGTATCCGAACGAGCTCAGCCAAACATACGGGGAGATAGCCCGGTGGCTGAAACCCGGAGGCGTCATGTCGCACGAGGTCGACTTCAAATCGATGGGCGTCACTGCGGAATGGAACGGCCACTGGGCCTGTCCGGATCCGCTCTGGCACCTGGCGACGGCGAGGCGACGGAACAGGATCAATCGCGAGCCGTGTTCGACGCATATCGCGCTTACGGAGGCCGTCGGCTGTCGAATGGTCGGGGTAGAGCGCACGACACGAGGCTCCGACATCGACCGCAAACAGCTCACGGCACGCTTTCGCCATCTGACCGACGACGATCTGACCACCAGCAGCGCTCTGCTCCAATCGGTCAAGTCGGCGTGTCGCGGTTAGGGCCCGGCTCGAAATGGGCGGGTGGAGCCGCGCGGCTATCTGTCCAAACAAACGCCCGGCGCTCGGGCAGCATGTAACCTGCGTGGCATCAGCGCCACACTTTTTCTCAACATAAATATTGCAAAGCTGTGAGCGCGTGACGCGAAAAACACGCCGCGTTGATTCATCTCGCGATTCCCGCGCCTGTCGCGACTTGGCGGCCATGATCGCGTCTCGCCTGCCGCCAAAATTCGCCACGAACGATCCAGCGTATGGAACCCGCACGCCGCGCCGCGCGTTCAGGCGTGCGGGAGGGATTCCCGATTGCGATCTGTCGCGCGCAGGCGATCGCCGGCGAGCGATGGCGTGCGCGAGTGTTTCCCGTGGTTGTGGCGAACCTGGTGGTGTCGATGAGCTATCAAGCCGAGATCAGTCGCGCGTCGCCGACGGCGATTTTGATGGTGATGGACCAGTCCACGTCGATGAACCATCGCCTGCAGAGCGGGCAGAGCAAGGCCGCGTTCCTCGCCGACGTGCTCAACAAGACGCTCTATACGATCATCACCAACTGCTCGAAGGCCGACGGCGTGCGCGACTATTTCCACGTCGGCGTGATCGCCTATAGCGGGGCCGATGCGCGCAACGGCTTCGGCGGCTCGCTCGACGACGAGCCGCTGCACACGATCTCGCAGCTCGCCGAAAAGCCGCTGCGGGTCGAGACCCGTACCAAGAAGGTCGCCGGGGCGAACGGCGACGTGGTCGAGCAGTCGGTGCGGTTTCCGATCTGGTTCGAGCCGAAGAGCCAGGGCAAGACCGCCATGTGCGCCGGGCTCAACGCGGCGATTGACGTCCTCGAGCAGTGGTGCGCCGAGCATCCATCGGCCTATCCGCCGACCATCCTGCACGTGACCGACGGCCATCCGTCCGACGGCAATCCGGAGCCGATCGCCGACCGGCTGAAAAGCCTCGCGACCGACGACGGCGGCTGCCTCCTCTTCAATCTGCATCTCGACGCCGGCGGCGGCGAGCCGCTGGTATTCCCGAACGACGAGCGCGCCCTGAAGGATCGCTTCGGCAAGGCGCTGTTCCGCATGTCGAGCCTGCTGCCGCCGCACGCCGTCGAGACGGCGGCACAGAAGGGCTACGACATCCGCCCCGGCGCGCGCGGCTTCGTATTCAACGCCGGCATCGAAACGATCGCCGACTTCTTCGACATCGGCACCCGTCCGGCCGTCGCGGCCGACCGCTGAGCAAACAACGAGGAATCCCCATGGCCTATCAAGCCGAAATCTCGCGCGACAACCCGACCTTCTTCCTGTTCGTCGTCGATCAATCCGGGTCCATGGAGGATCTCACCGAGACCGGCCGCTCCAAGGCCAATTTCGTCGCCGACGTGCTCAACAAGACCATCTACACGCTGGTCGCGTCGTGCTCGAAGGCGGACGGCGTGCGCAATTATTTCGACGTCGGCGTGCTCGCCTATGGCGGCTCGGAGATCAAGACCGGCTTCGGCGGCGCCCTGGCCGACAAGATCGTGCATCCGATCAACGCCATCAGCGAGCACACGCTGCGCGTCGAGGAGCGCCATAAGAAGATCGACGACGGCGCCGGCGGCGTCGTCTCGCTGAAGACCAAGTTTCCGATCTGGTTCGACCCGAAGAACACCGGCGGCACGCCCATGCGCGCCGCGCTGACCAAGACCGTGGAGACGGTGGCGGACTGGTGCAAGAGCCACAACGGCTCCTATCCGCCGACCATCCTGCACGTGACCGACGGCGAGTCGACCGACGGCGCGCCGGAGGACATGGCGAACGGGCTGCGCGAAATCGCGACCAAGGACGGCCCCGCGCTCCTGTTCAACCTGCACGTCACCGCCGACGGCGGCCGTGGCACCGTGTTCCCAACCTCCGAGGCCGAGCTCAGCGACGACTACTCGAAGATGCTGTTCCGCATGTCGAGCCCGTTGCCGTCGCATCTCGCAAAGTACGCCGGCGACAAGGGCTACACGATCACCGAGGGATCGCGCGGCTTCATCTTCAACGGCGATCCGCAATGTATCGTGGATTTCTTCGAGATCGGCACCCGGCCGAAGCTGGTAGCCGACCGGTGACCAGCACCAACGCCGAAGTTCGGAAGCGAGGCGCCGGCGACGCGCGGCCAAAAGCACGCCTGCCGCTGGCGTTCAGCGTGCCCAAAGGCGCGGACTGGAAGAACGAGGACAGCTTCCACCGCTCGACCAGGGGCGTCTATGCGCTGAGCGACGGCGCGTCGGTGTCGTTCGATTCTGCGTCGTGGTCGCGCATCCTGGTGCGGCGCTACACGCGCAAGCCCGAGTTCACGACCAAATGGCTCAACGCGGCGATCGGCGAGTTCCGCAAGCTCTATGACCGCGACACTCTCAGCTGGGTGCAGCAGGCCTCGTTCGACAAAGGAAGTTTCGCCTCGCTGCTAGGCATCCACGTTATCGACGGGGGACGGCTGATCCAGGTGCTGTCGATCGGCGACAGCCTCGCGGTGCTGTGTGACGGCGATCGCATCGCCGCGACGTTTCCGTTCGCCGCCGCCTCGCAGTTCAGCCGCTCGCCGCAGCTCCTCTGCACCAACCCAGTGCAGAACACATTCCTCGACAAGGCGGACGTCGACTACGACCTGATGGCCGACTGGAGCTTCACGGGACTCGAGCAGCCGGCGCTCCTGTGCATGACCGACGCCCTCGGCCACTGGCTGCTCTCGCAGCGCGACCGCGATCGGGCGCCGATCCGCGTGCTGCGCAAGCTGAAGACCGCCAAGGCGTTTGCACGTTTCGTCGAGGAGGAGCGGGCCGCCGGCCGCATGAAGCGCGACGACACCACCCTGCTCGCTTTGTGGTAGCGTCATGGCCTATCCCCAGATCACCGACTATCTCGAGGCCGTGCAGCATCCGGCCCAGGCCTTCATCGATCCGGAGCTGAAACAGGGCGCGGTCGCAGAGAACGCACTCGGCCTGCCGCTGGTGATGTCGGGCGGCTTCGCGCTCACCTATGCGGTCACCACGCCGAAGCGCAAGTGCGCGGTGCGCTGCTTCCATCGCGAGATCCCGGCGATCCAGCAGAAGTACAACGCCATCTCGAAGAAGCTTCGCACGCTGACCAATTCCTACTTCGTGGATTTCGACTTCCAGCCGTCGGGCATCAGCGTGCGCCAGCAGACCTTTCCGATCGTGCGGATGGACTGGGTCGAGGGCGACACGCTCGGCGTCTGGCTCGACAAGAACTACACCGATGCGCGCGCGCTCGAGAAGGCGCGCAACGACTTCGCCGTCATCGCCCGCTTCCTCGAACGCGAGGGCATCGCCCACGGCGACATCCAGAACGGCAACGTGATGGTGGCGAACGGCGACATCAAGCTGATCGACTATGACGGCATGTTCGTGCCCGGCATGCGGACCGGCAACGGCAGCGAGACCGGGCATCGGCATTTCCAACATCCCACGCGCGGCGTCGACCATTTCGGCCCGCAGATGGACCGGTTCAGTTTCATCGCCCTCGATCTGAGCCTCAAGGCGGTGATCGCCGACAAGGCGCTCTACCCGAAGTTCCGCGAGGGCGGCGAGACCATCATCTTCCGCGCCAATGACTTCGCCGATCCGCAAGGGAGCGACATCTTCAAGCGCCTGATGACGATGCCGAAGTTGAAGGACGACGCGCGCAATTTTGCCGCCGTGTGCAGCGCGGGCCTCGCCGCGGTGCCGACCCTCGACGAGTTCCGCGCCGGCCGCAACATTCCGGGCACCAAGGCGCCGATCACGACGACGCCAGCGCCGGCGCCGGCCGCCAAGCCGAAACGGGCCGCCTACATTCCTGCCTATCCTGTGGTCGACGCCTTGAATTTCTCGGCCGCCCTGCAGCGGGTCGGCGACCGCGTCGAGCTGATCGGACGCATCGTCGAGATCAAGCCCGCCACGCGCAAGCGCAAGGGCAAGAACGAGCGTTACGTGTTCATCAATTTCGGCTCGTGGCGCGGCAATATCGTGAAAATCTCGATCTGGCCGGAGGGCCTCGCCAAGCTCAAGGAGCAGCCGTCGAAGGCGTGGGTCGGCCGCTGGGTCAGCGTCACCGGCCTGATGGACGTGCCCTACGAGAACAAGAAGTCAGGCTACAAGCACCTGAGCATCACCGTCCAGGAGGACGGACAGATCCAGCAGCTCGACGAGGCGGAAGCCGGCTTCCGGCTCGCCAGCATGGCGCAGCCTTCGCGCGACAGCACGACGCGCGCGGCCGCCGCCGCAAAGCCGCCGAAAGGCAAGCGCGCGCGCAAGGGGAAAGCAGCGGCGGAGCCGAAGTCGATTCTTGCCAGGATCGCACGCTGGGTTGGCATATGAAGGGTTGAAGGGCAGCCGAGCAGGCGACGATGCACGAGGCCAATCCGTTCGGTAAAGAGGTGACGCTCGATATTGTCGAATCACGTCCGAGCAAGGCTCGTGTGCCGACAAACGTACGCGCCGTTCGAATCGAGCCGGACCCGAAGGATCATAAAGCAAAACCTCTGCCGGACGAGATCGACGCGGTCATTGCGCGTCTGCCGCGCGACACGCTCGAGCTGATCGACATCCACTACGATTGTCGCGTGCCGCGGCTGCCGCGCCTGGAGCAGCAGACCAACATCCGCTACGCCCACGTCGGCGCCCACAAGCTGCGGGATCGCGCTCCGGTGTTCGGCTTGACGCGTCTGGAAGGGCTGTTCTTGGTCGCCGTACCGCTGCCGGACTTGTCCAGGCTCCAGAGTCGCAGCTTGAAACGTCTGCGGATCATCCGCGGGACCGGCACGCATCTGGACGTATCGGCGGCGACAATGTTTCTACAGAGCTGCACGCAGCTCACCACGTTCGGCAAAGTCGACATCACGTGCCTTCTGCTCGAGGCCTGCCGTCGCATCGACCTCGCGTCGCTGACCGCCGTGCGGGGGCTCAGGCAACTGGAGCTGCTTGCGCCCGGACCGCTCGCGAGCATCGACCCGCTGCGCGGATGCGCGTCACTGGAGTCATTGGTGATCACCGCCACGCCGTTGAGCAAAGTCGATTTCCGGGCTCTTCACGACATGCCGAGCTTGAAATGGCTGTTCCTGACCGTCGGCGACAAGCGCGTGGCGGAGCTGTCCGCGCAGTTGCCATCGGTCATGGTCACGAACGGCGCCGCGTGCTTTCGCGGCAGCTCGCCGTTGCCGAAGGACCAATATTATCGAGAGACGAATGACGCGAGCGCGCGTTGGCGCGCTTGACCGGACGGACCGGCCGCTCTTGACGCGCGCTACACCACGTGGTCCGGCGCAAGCTTGCAGGCCGCGGCATCGACCTCGATCTGCACGGTCGGATGCACGATCTCGAATTTGTCGTGCAGCTCGCGCGACAGCTGCCGCAGCAGCTGGTCGCCCGGGTGCCCGCCCGGCATCACCAGGTGCACCGTGAGCGCCGTCTCGGTCGTGCTCATCGCCCAGATATGCAGGTCGTGCACCTCGACCACGCCGGGGAGCCTCTGGAGATAGAGCCGCACCGCGTCGGGATCGATATGTCGCGGCACCGCCGCGAGCGACAGGTCGATCGACCTTCGAAGCAGTCCCCACGTGCTCCACACGATCACCGCGGAGATGGCGAGGCTCGCCACCGGATCGAGCCAATGCCAGCCGGTCAACAGGATGAGACCGGCCGCGACGATCACGCCGGCCGACACCGCCGCATCGCCGACGAGGTGCAGGAACGCGCCGCGGATGTTGAGATCCTCGCCCTGCCCGGCCATGAGAAGCCACGCCGACGCACCGTTGATGACGACGCCGATGCCGGCGACGACCATCACGGTGACGCCGGCGACCTCGCCCGGCGCGAACAAGCGCTGGACCGCCTCCCAGGCGATCGCACCGGTCGCCACCAGCAGGATGATCCCGTTGGCGAGCGCGGCGAGGATCGACGCCGAGCGGAAGCCGTAGGTGTGGCGCGGTGTCGGCTTCGCTGCCGCCATGACATGGGCGCCCCAGGCGAGCAGCAGGCCGAGCACGTCGCCGAAATTGTGCCCGGCATCGGCCAGCAGCGCGACCGAGTTGGCGAGGATGCCGTAGACCACCTGCAGCACGACCAGCGCAACGTTCAGCCCGGCGGCAATCGCGAAGACCGCGCCGAAATTCTTCGGCGCATGATCATGCGTGTGGACGTCGGCGTGATGTTGGCCGCTGTGGTCTCCTGCCATGCGCCTCATATACGAGAGTGCGGGCAGTTACACTATCACGCGAGGAAATCACTCAGCTCCGCCGCCGTGGTCTCCGGAATCTCCTCGGGAAAGAAATGCCCGCCGTCGATCGGACGGCCGCGCACGTCGCTCGCCCAGGCGCGCCACAGCGCGAGCGGACCGCCCTCCTCTGCGTACCAGGCATTGAGCGGCCCGCGCTTGCTCCACAGCGCGAGCACCGGACAGGCGATGCGCCGGCCGGCCTTGCGGTCGGCGACGTCGTGCTCATCATCGATGGTCGCCGCGGCGCGATATTCCTCGCAGATCGCATGCACGCGATCCGGATCGGAGAGCGCCTCGATATAGGCTTGGCGCACCTCGGCGCTGAACACGTTGGCGGGCGAGCCCCAGCCGCCGAGCGCATCATCGATCACCGCGTCGGGCGCCGCCGAGATCAGCCGCTCCGGCAGCGGCGCCGGCTGCGCCAGCAGCGACCACGGCCAGAACCCGATCGCGAGCCGCTTGTCGGCACGCTCCCACACGTCGGCGATCGGCAGCACGTCGAGCACCGCAAGTCGCGCGATCCGCTGCGGATGGTCGAGCGCGAGCCGATAGGCGACGCGGCCGCCGCGGTCATGGCCGGCGACGGCGAAGCGCGAGAAGCCGAGCTGCGCCATGGCCGCGACCATGGCGCTCGCCATGGCGCGCTTGCTGTAGGGAGCGTGGTCGGAACTCGTGGGCGGACAGGAGCTGCGGCCATAGCCGGGCAGGTCGGCGGCGACCACGCTGAAGCGCCGCGCCAGCAGTGGCGCGAGATCGCGCCACATCAGGTGCGTCTGCGGAAAGCCGTGCAGCAACAGGAGCGGTGGCCCCGCGCCGGCGCGGCGCAGGAAGACGCGCCCCTCCTCCGTCCTTACCTCCATCGCCTCGAAAGCATCGAACGCCGTGGAACCCATGACCATATAACGAAGAGCGTGACCGCAGGTTTCTGACCAAGGCGCAGGTTTGTCACACATTCAACGTGGGACTATTCTGTGATGCTCTGAAATCTGTTCGGAGCAGGGTGAGGATGAAGGGTGCCGACAGCGATCTGCAGAAGCTGATGGCGGCAACCGGTGTTGGTGCGCTGTTGCTCGATCAAAGCTTGCGCATCGGCAATTTCGCCGGACGCGTCACCGAGCTCTTCAGCCTGACGTCGGCCGACCGGGGCCGTCCGATCACCGAGGTCGCGCATCAGCTCGACTACGACGGGTTGTCCGCGGACGCACGCGCCACTCTGACCGATGGCGCGCCGGTGCGCCGCGAGGTGTGCGGCCGCGACGGACGCTGGTACGAGGTTCGCATGCGGCCTTCCGGCGCACACGGCGACATGATCGACGGCGTGGTGATCGTCGTGGTCGACGTGACCGAGCGGCGCAATGCCGAGCAGCAACGCCGGCAGCTTCTGCTCGGCGAGCTGACCCACCGGGTCAAGAACTCGCTCGCGGCCGCGCAGTCGATCGCCCGCCAGACGCTGCGCACCAGTCCGTCGCCGGACCAGTTCCTCGAGCGTTTCTGCGGCCGCCTCACCGCGATGGCGAACATCCACGGGCTGCTGGTGCAATCGGACTGGCACGGCGCCGATCTCGCCGCGCTCGCGCGTCTTCAGGTCGAGCCCTACGTCACCGAGGGCATCGATCGCCTGCACATCGACGGGCCGGCGCTGGTGTTGTCGACCGATCTCGCGACGCCGCTCGGCCTGGTGCTGCACGAGCTCGCGGCCAACGCCGCCAGGCACGGCGCGTTGTCCGGTCCTACCGGCACGGTCAGCTTGCGCTGGACACTCACGTCACCGAATGAGCAGCGCTTGCTCACGATCGTCTGGCGCGAGGCCGACGGTCCGCGCGTGCAGGAGCCCGCCAGGCGCGGACTGGGAATGACTTTGATCGAGAGCGGCCTCGCGGCAGCCATGGTGCGCCACGCGTTCGACCCCGACGGCGTCGTCTGCACGATCGAGCTGGCGTTGCCGGAGACGCGCGACCGCCGACAAACCGGAGAGCTGGGATAGCAGAGCGGTGCCGCACGGCACCTCTCCAGCGCATGTGTCCTCGAATCGCTTAAGCCGCAGAACCAGATCGTGTAGACTTGTGGTTGGGCGCAACGTGACCGTTCGGTTCGGAGGCGCACCATGGATCGCCGCAGTCTACTGCTCGCGTGCGCGCAAGCCGGTGTGCTGGCTCTGACCCGTTCGGCGTCGGCACAACCGCAGCCTCGGGTCGTTTTCCTCAATCCAGGTGAGCCATTCGACCGCGGCGCCGGTCCGTACTGGAGCCTGGTCGCCCAGGCGATGGGCGCCGCGGCGAAGTCGCTGGGCGTCGCGCTTGAGGTGCTCTACGGGGAACGAGACCACCTGCTGATGTTGCGGCAGGCCGAGGAGGTGGCGCGGCGGCCCGATGCTCCGGACTACGTCGTCGTCGTCAACGAGAAGAAGGCTGCTCCACGGATCTTCGAGTTGTTCGCGGGTTCCCGAGCAAGGATCCTGCTGATCCACAATGACCTCACGCCGGAGCAGCGTCGCAGCATCGGCAACGAACGCGAGCGTATCCCGAACTGGATCGGGACGGTGACCACGGACGCGCGGCGGGCGGGCTACCTTCTCATGGAACATCTTTGCCGCCGGCTCGGCGAGCGCGAGCCGAGCATCATCGGAATAACCGGCGACCCGAACACCCCCGTCTCGCTCGAGCGTGCGGAGGGGATGCAGGACTACATCTCGCAGGCGGGGCGCGGCAGGATCAATCAGCTTGTGTTCGGAAACTGGACCTATGCGGACGGCGAACAGAAGGCCGCCGTCCTCCTCGCCCGCTACCCCGATACGAACATCATCTGGGGCGCCAACGACTCGATGGCCCTGGGGGCGCTGCGGGCGGTCAAGGCTCGCGGTGCTTCCGTATTGGTAGGCGGGATGGGAGGCTGGCCGGACGCTCTGGTGAGCCTGGCCGAGGGCGAACTGGCGGCAACCGCCGCGGGCCTCTCATTGGTCGGGTCCTTTGCGGTCGTCCTCCTGCATGACGACCATCACGGCGAGGACTTCGCGAAACACGGTGGAGTGGCCCACCAGCTTGAGCCCCTCATCGTCAGCCGAGAGAATGTCGCCCGATACGACGAGGTCGTCATGAAGCAGCTCGGGTCTCTGGACTTCAGCCGGTATTCGAAGGTCCTGCATCCAGGGCCGGGGCCTTACGATTTCAGCCTGAAGGACCTGTTGGACAAACGGAACCTGCCGTGACGTGACGTTCGGTTCGGAGGCGCACCATGGATCGCCGCAGTCTATTGCTCGCGTGCGCGCAGGCTAGTGTGCTGGCTCTGACCCGTTCGGCGTCGGCACAACCGCAGCCTCGGGTCGTTTTCCTCAATCCAGGTGAGCCGTTCGACCGCGGCGCCGGTCCGTACTGGAGCCTGGTCGCCCAGTCGATGAGCGCCGCAGCGAAATCGCTGGGCGTCGCGCTTGAGGTGCTCTACGGGGAACGAGACCACCTGCTGATGTTGCGGCAGGCCGAGGAGGTGGCGCGGCGGTCCGATGCTCCGGACTACATCGTCGTCGTCAACGAGAAGAGGGCCGCCCCACAGATACTCCAGATGTTCGCGGGCTCCCGGACAAGGATCCTGCTGATTCACAATGACCTCACGCCGGAGCAGCGTCGCAGCATCGGCAATGAACGCGAACGCATCCCGAACTGGATCGGGACGTTGACCACAGACGCGCGACGGGCGGGCTACCTTCTCATGGAGCACCTTTTCCACCGGCTCGGCGAGCGCGAGCCGCGCATCGTCGGAATAACCGGAGACCCGAACACTCCCGTGTCGCTCGAGCGCGCGGAGGGGGTGCAGGACTACATCTCGCAGGCGGGGCGCGGCAGGATCAATCAGCTTGTGTTCGGAAACTGGACCTATGCGGACGGCGAACAGAAGGCCGCCGTCCTCCTCGCCCGCTACCCCGATACGAACATCATCTGGGGCGCCAACGACTCGATGGCCTTGGGCGCGCTGCGGGCGGTCAAGGCGCGCGCGGCTTCCGTATTGGTGGGCGGCATGGGAGGCTGGCCGGACGCTCTGGTGAGCGTGGCTGAGGACGGACTGACGGCAACCGCCGCGGGCAACTTCGTGGTCGGATCCTTCGCGATCGTCCTCCTGCACGACTATCATCACGGGCAGGATTTCACGACGCATGGTGGCGTCGCCCAGCAGCTCGAGTACCTGGTCGTCAGCCGGGAGAATGTCGCCCGGTACGACGACGTCGTCATGAAGCAGCTCGGTTCCCTGGACTTCGGCCGGTATTCGAAGGTCCTGCATCCACGGTCGGGACCTTATGATTTCAGCCTCAAGCAGCTTGTCGGCGAACGGAACCTGCCGTGACCTTTCCGTTGCTGACGCGAACGAAGCCGCGCGCCATCAGCCTGCACACCAAGCTGATGGTGGCGCTCACCATTCTGGTCGCATTGGTGGTAGTCGGTTCCGCCTACATCGTGATCGAGCGTGAGCGCGGTCGCAGGATCGTCGAGCTGGAAAACCGCGCCACGCAATTCGCCAACCTGCTCAGCCGCTCGCTGGCCCAACCGCTTTGGAACGTCGACGTCAGGGCGATCGATCTTCAGCTCGCGGCTCTGTTCGACAACGACGAGGTTGCCGTCCTCAGCGTCACGGGGGTGAATTACGGGGCGGTTTCTACGATGACAAAGGCCGAGGCGGCCACGCTCCGCGATCCCATTTCCCGCGTGTGGCCGATCGAGTACTCGGCTTTCCCGGAGGGTCCGGTTACACGCATCGGCGACGTGCGCGTCGTGCTGAGTCGCGCGGCCACGGACGCCGCGATTGCGGAATTCCGGCGCGCGATCCTTCTGATCGCGGCAGCGACCATCACCAGCCTTTACGCCGCGACATTCGCGCTGCTCAGCTGGATGGTCCGCGGGCCGGTCAAACGGCTCGAGGAAACGGTCGACCGCATCGCAGGCGGTGACCTGCAGGCGCGTTGTCAGGTGGAGTCGGGCGACGAGCTGGGCCGGCTCGCCGTCCGCGTCAACGCCATGGCGGACGCGTTGCTGGAATCGACCGGGCGGCTGCGCAACAGCGAAAGGAGATACCGCGGCATCTTCGAGACGGTCGGAGTATCCATCTGGGAGGCGGATTTTTCCGCGCTGAAAGCCGCCGTCGACCTCCTGAAGGCACAGGGCGTGGGGGACTTGCGCCAGCACCTCGCCGCTCATCCCGAGTTTGTCCAGCAGTCCATTTCGCTCGCACGCCTCGTCGACGTGAACGAGGCGACGCTCAAATTGTTCGCGGCCGAGAGCAAGGATGAATTGTTCGAGTCCTTGCCCAAGGTGTTCGTGGCCGAGACCGGAAAGGTTTTTGCGGAAGTGATCCTCGCCGTCGCTGAAGGCCGGGAGTCCTTTGAAGCCGAGATGGTCCTTCAGACCTTGAAGGGGGAAACGCTCACCGTGCTGTTCACGATCAAGTTTCCCAGAGTGCCGGCGGAATTCGACACGGTGCTCGTCTCGATGACGGACGTTACCGAAATCAGGCAAGCAGAGGAGGAACGTCGGGCGCATCTCCGGTTCTTCGAAAACATGGATCGCGTGAACCGGGCCATTCAAGGCGCCAACGACATCGAGCAGATGATGAGCGATGTGCTCGACACCGTCCTGTCGATCTTCGCGTGCGACCGGGCGTGGCTGGTCTATCCGTGCGACCCGGAGGCTCCCACCTGGCGCGCGGTGATGGAGCAGACCCGGCCCGAGTTTCCCGGTGCGTTCGCATTGGACCGCGATCTGCCCGTGGATGCGCATATCGCCGAGGTGTTCCAGACGGCACGCGCATCCGACGGTGTCGTCAAATTCATCATCGGCGGTGAGCATCCGCCGCCGGGCGGTATCGCCAATGAATTCAGCATTCAGTCCGTGCTTGGGATGGTGCTCTACCCGAAAGGGGACAAGCCATACATGTTCGGGCTGCACCAGTGCACCTACCCGCGCAGCTGGATGCCGCAGGAGGAGCGGCTGTTCCGCGAGATTGGCCGGCGGCTGGCCGACGCGCTGACCAGTCTGCTGATCCTGCGAGACCTGCGCGAGAGTCGGGCCAAGCTGGAACAAGCCCAGCGCATCGCCAATCTCGGGTACTGGGAACGCGATATCGACGCTGATCGCAGCACCTGGTCAGACGAGATGTACCACATCTTCGGACAGCCCTGGCAGGAAGGCCCGATGGCCCGTGCCAACGTGCTGCAAATGGTCCACCCGGAGGATCGCGACATGATGCGCCGGGCACTCGCAGAGGCGCTGCAGAGCGGCCGTCGCTACGATGTGGAGTACCGGGCGACCAGGCCCGACGGCGAGGTGCGCATTGTACACAGTCTGGGCGACGTGATGCGGGACCCGTCGGGCCGGCCCCGCCGCATGTTCGGCATCCTCCAGGACATCACCGAGCGCAAGCGGGCCGAAGAGGTGCTGCGCGAGACGCAGGCACAGCTCGCGCACGTCAATCGAGTCGCCACCATGAACCAGCTGACGGCCTCGATTGCTCACGAGCTCAGCCAGCCGATCGCCGGCGCCGCAGCCAGCGGCCACGCCGCTTTGCGCTGGCTGGTGAGGGACGCGCCCGATCTGAAGGCGGCACAGCGAGCCATGGAGCGCGTGATCAGAGACACCAAACGGGCCGGTGACGTGATCAACCGGGCGCGTGATCTCATCAAGAAAGCATCGCCGCGAAAGGACAGCTTCGACATCAACGAGGCTATCCGCGAGGTCGTCGCGCTGACGTTTGGCGAAGCGCGCAAGAACCATGTCTCGGTGCACATGCAGCTCGCGGAATGCTTGTCGCCCATCGAAGGAGATCGCGTCCAGGTGCAGCAGGTGATCCTGAATCTCGTCGTCAATGCCATTGAAGCGATGAGCGGTTTCGGCGCGGGGCCGCGAGAGCTGCACATCACGACCGCCAAGTCCGAAGCGGACACCGTTCTGGTCGCGGTCCAGGACTCCGGTCCGGGACTCGATCCGGAAAACTCCGAGCGCGTCTTCGATGCCTTCTATACGACGAAGTCCAGCGGCCTGGGGATCGGCCTGTCGATCTGCCGTTCGATCATCAAGGCCCATGGGGGGCGGATGTGGGCGTCGGCAAGTCGGCCGCATGGCGCCGTGTTTCAATTCACGGTGCCCGCGCAGAACGGACTCTAAGTCATCGCAAGGCGCTGATGCTGAACGACTCTCACGATTTGGCGTCTCGCGCCTGCTCTCGCAGCAGCCGCCGGATCATCTTGCCGGTCGTGGTCATCAGCGCAGAGCGCTGCTCTATCCACTCCACATTGGGACGTTCCGGTTGACCGAAAGGGTCGCGGCTTCGAAGAGAGCCCGCCAGATCCATTGCAGCATCGTCGCCTCGTCGAACGCATCAAGCTTCAGCGCATAGAATGCTCGGGGATCGGTTCGCATCAGCTCGAAATGGGGAGGCACGGTGCTCAGGCCGCGCGGTGAAAGCGCCGCGATATCTGCGAGGTTGTCGAGGAGACCGTAGGCGCTGCCGAAAAACACAGGTTCGTGGAGCATCGTGCCGCCACGCACCGGCAACCAGTAGCTTTCGATCCAGTACGGAAGATGCGGCCAGCGACTGCGCTCGAGAGCCTCGTTGGCGTCTGCCAGCCCTTCCAGCTTGGCAGTATGGTCGAGAAATGCGCTGATTGAAGCCAGGTTGAGAGCATCAATGGAGGCCAGCTCCTCAGGAGCGGCATCCCACGCTTTGCAGAGCTCAGCCTGAACTGGCTTCGTGGCGGGCGCATCGAGCGCCTGAGCCAAGTAGGCCGACGCTCCATCCAGGGCTTCCGTACTCGGCAAACGCCCGACAATAAGAGATGAGCTCATGCTCCCCTCCACGACACGCGAGCGAGCACGAGAAGACATATCGCAGCAGAACGGACGGCGTAAGGTGCTTTGGACCTCGGGCTACCCCTTCTCGCGCAGCAACCGCCGGATCACCTTGCCCGTGGTGGTCATCGGCATCTCGTCGATGAAGGCGATCTCGCGCGGATATTCATGCGCGGAGAGCCGCGTCTTGACGAAGTTCTGGATGTCGCCCGCAAGTGCCTCCGACGGCGCCTGGCCTTGCTTGAGCACGATGAACGCCTTGACGATCTCGGTGCGCAGCGGGTCGGGCTTGCCGACCACCGCGGCGAGCGCGACGGCGGGATGGCGGATCAGGCAGTCTTCGATCTCGCCCGGCCCGATGCGATAGCCGGCCGAGGTGATGACGTCGTCGTCGCGGCCGACGAAGGTGACATAACCCTCGTCGTCGACGACGCCCTGGTCGCCGGTCGTCATCCAGTCGCCGATGAACTTCGCCTTGGTGGCGTCGGGGCTGCCCCAGTATTCGAGGAACATCACCGGATCGGGGCGCAGCACCGCAATCTGCCCGGTCTCGCCTGGCGCGCAGCGCGTGCCGTCACCGCGGATGATCGCGACCGTGTGTCCCGGCACCGGCTTGCCCATCGCACCGGGCTTGATGAGCCCGATCGACGCGCAGGACGCGATCACGAGATTGCATTCGGTCTGGCCGTAGAACTCGTTGATGGCGACGCCGAGCGCGGCGCGCCCCCACTCCAGCGTCTCGGCGCCGAGCGCCTCGCCGCCCGAGCCGACGCTGCGCAGCCTGATGGCGTGGCGGCCTTGCGGATGTTTCGCCGAGCGCAGCATGCGCAGCGCCGTCGGCGGAATGAACGCATTGCGCACGCCGGTCGCCGCCATCAGCGCAAAGGCCTCCTCCGGATCGAACTTCTCGAGCTTCCGCGACACCACCGGCACGCCGTATTGCAGGCTCGGCAGGAGGCAATCGAGCAGGCCGCCGGCCCAGGCCCAGTCGGCCGGCGTCCAGAACCGGTCACCCGGCTGCGGGAAGAACTCGTGCGGCAGCTCGTTGCCGGGCCCGTGGCCGATCAGCACGCGATGCGCGTGCAACGCGCCTTTGGGCGGGCCGGTCGTGCCGGACGTGTAGACCATCAGCGCCGGATCGGCGGCGGCCGTATCGACCGGCGTGAAATCGGACGACGCGCGGGCGAGAGTCTGCTGGAAATCGAGCGCGCCCTCGCCCGCCCCATCCAGCGAGAGCACCAGCTTCAGCTCCGGCAAGCCGTCGCGGAACGCCGCCACCTTGGCGAGGCCCTGCGCGTTGCTGATCAGCGCCCGCGCGTCTGCGTTCTCCAGCCGATACGAGATTGCGTCCGGCCCGAACAGTGTGGCGAGCGGCAATGCGATCGCTCCGACCTTGTAGATCGCGATGTGAATCGCCGCGACCTCCGGTCCCTGCGGCAGCAGGATGGCGACGCGATCGCCGCGCGCGACGCCGTTCGCGGCGAGCGCGTTGGCGAGGCGATTGGAGGTGTCGCGCAGCCAACCGAAGCTGACCTTGTCGTGCCGGCCGTCGGGATGGACATGGAGAATGGCGAGCCGCGCCGGATCGGCCGCGGCCCAGCGGTCGCAGACCTCGACACCGATGTTGTAACGTTGGGGCACGTGCCAGCGAAATTGCGCATAGAGCGCATCATAATTCCGCATGGCTGGGAGAGTCGGCGCGAGATAGGTCACGCCCAAAGGTTAATCGCTGCCATTTGCAGGGTCCAGCAGGTGTTTTGCCACGATCTCGCCGGCTCGCGATCACTTCAGCGCCGATTTTCGGCGCTCCGGCGGAAACCATGAATTGGCATGAACCGCGTTAACCAGTGACCGGGCACCGCACTTCACATAAATGACAAATTCCGCCGCGCAGTAACGGCGCGTGTGGGGTATCAACCTGTCAGGAGAATCCAATGAGGAGAATGCCGGAGTACTTTGCATGCATTCGCTCGTTGGAGCCTACGCGTACCAACAGTGACATAACCATCGCGTAGTCGCGTCCTTCCGCAAAAACCGAATCGCACAGCGATCGACGTCCGCGCAGCGCGGACGAGCGGGCCGGCTTCTTCCGACATAAACTTGAGGTGATCATGACCAAACGGCTCATCGCCGTCGCTCTCGGCTTTGCATTCGTCATGTCGACTGCAACCGCCGAGGCCAAGCACCGGTACAAGAAGTCGCACTACAAGGTGGCCTATTCACATCATCATCGCCACCATCACAAGCGCTTTGCGAACCGCACGTTGCGCGGCTATGCATCGTCCGGTGCCAGCACCGACCGCGGCTGCCTGACGGCGGCGGCCAAGGGCCTGCTCGCGCGAATCGAAGCCAATTTCGGCCGCGTGCAGATCGTGTCGACCTGCCGGCCCGGCGCGGTGATCGCCGGCTCGGGTCACCCGTCGATGCATCGCTACGGCATGGCGATCGACTTCAAGACCTCGCGCAAAGCCGAGGTGGTGCGCTGGCTCGCCGCCAACAACAGCGGCGGCACCATGACCTACGCCAATTCCGACCACATCCACGCGGATGTCGGCCGCTATCACTTCGTGTCGCTGGCCGGCCATCGCACGCGCGTGGCGAGCGCCTCGCGCCGCAGCCGCAGCGTCGCCCTCAACTCCGATCTCGCTTGGGGCTCCGGCTACTCGGACGGCGCGTCGACGTCGAGCTACCGCGTCGCTCGCCGCGTCGCGCGTCATCACGGTGGCCGTCACGCCGGCCGTTCGACCTCGCGCGGCGTGCATTCGGTGCTGTAACCCCCCGTCAAGTATGGTGAACAACGGGCCGCGCATCGGCGATGCGCGGCCCGTTTCGTGTCAGAATGACACGGTTTTTGTGTCGGCTAGCCGGCATAAGAAACATAATGTGAATGAATAGGGCTTTTACACCTAATTCTCGTCAAATTTCGCCGGTCAGAAAGACGGCAGCGCGGGGACAAAACCCATCTGGAGAACCCCAAACCTGTCGGGAGAAATCCGAGACTGCTGCCGCCTGAGTTGAGGCACGTACGTCCCGGACTGTACGCGTACTGACACGTTACGGTTCGCGTTCATGAGCCCTTCGCATCCGGCCGCAGCGCGGCTGGACACTGCACGCTTGTGCGGATTGCGCGAACGGCCCCGATCAAGTCAGGAGATTGTCATGACCCAACGGCTCATTGCCGTCGCTATCGGTCTTGTGTTTGTGCTGTCCTGCTCGGCAGCCGACGCGAAATCCCGCTCCAAGCGCTCACACACCAAATCCGCCTCGTCCTATCAGAACGGCTATCGCCATCATTACCGCTCCCATCGTCAGTACGTGCGGACCTACGGCAAGCGCATACGCTATGCCAAGCGCGCGCCTACCAACACCTATGCGACACGCACCTTGCGCGGCTATGCGGCCGGCGGCATGACCACGGATCGCGGCTGCCTCACCGCCGCGGCGAAGAGCCTGCTCGCCCGTATCGAGTCGAACTTCGGCCGCGTGCAGGTGGTCTCGACCTGCCGGCGCGGCGCGACGATCGCGGGCACCAGCCATCCGTCGATGCATCGCTACGGCATGGCGTTCGACTTCAAGACCTCGCGCAAGGCCGAGGTGGTGCGCTGGCTGATCGCCAACAACAAGGGCGGCACCATGACCTATCGCGGTTCCGACCACATCCACGCCGACGTCGGACAGTATCACTTCGCGTCGATCGCCGGCTCGCGCACGCGCGTTGCGTCGCGCACGAGCCGCCGTGCCAGCACCGCGGTTGCCAGCGCCATTCAGGGCGCGAGCGATCTCGCCGCCGGCTCGGGTTATTCGGACGGCGCGCCGACCGTACAGACGCGCGTCGCCGCGCGCGGCCCGCGCTATCGCAACACCGCCTCTGCCGACGGCCAGCAGCTCGTGATGTACCGCCCGGCGCGCCGCCAGCGGCATGCGCATTACATCCAGCAATACGCGCCACAGGCGCCGAACCGCCAGACGCACTCGGCTATGTAGGGGGACCGGCCTCGGAGCCGGCAACTTGGCCGCGCAGCAACGGGTGGGCGCTGCGCGGCCCTCTACATAAAAGCCCGCCGTCCTGCTATGTCGTTCGCCGCAGTGAATGACGGAGCACGCGACGGCACATGACAAAGTCTATTCCCATCCGCATGGGCGGCTACGGGCCGGCCACGACCGGCTTTTCGCGCGCGCTCAAACTGATCGGCGACCGGCTCACCGCGCAGTTCGGTGACCGGGTCGACGTGAAGTACGTCTGGAACATCATGGACTTCGGCTACAAGGCCGAGGAGATCCTGTGGCTCGTCGAGTCGGGCGTGCTGACGCTCGGCTACCAGTCATCGAGCTATCTGACCGGTCGGGTGCCGGAGCTCGGCTTCGTCGACCTGCCGTTCCTGTTCGCGGACAACGCGCAGGCGCGCGGCGCGATGGACGGCGCGCTGGGCACATTCCTCGCGCGCAAGATCGAGGAGCGCTGCGACTTCCGCATCCTCGGCTGGTTCGAGAACGGTTTTCGCCAGATCTCAAACCGCCTGCGCGCGGTGCGCACACCGGACGATTTCAAGGGCATGTCGATCCGCGTGCTGCCGAGCGAGGTGCAGCGGCGCACCTTCGAGCTGATCGGCGCGACGCCGATGAAGATGGACCTGACCGAGGCGATCGCGCGCATCAAGGCCGGCACAATCGACGCGCAGGAGAACCCGTTCGCCAATACGGTAACCTATCACGTGCACAAGTTCCACCGCTTCCACACGGTGACGAACCACTTCTACATCTCGCGGCCGATCTTCCTGCATCGCGCGTCGTTCGACGCCTGGCCGGCCGAGCTGCAGCAGGCGATGCGCGCGGCGGTCAAGGAGGCGGTCGCCTGCCAGCGTGGGCTCGCGGTCGAGGAGGACGTCGCCTCGCGGGCGGCGATCCAGGCGGAAGGCTGCGAGATCGTCGAGGTGACCAAGGACGAGCACGCGGCGTTTGCGCGGGCCGTCGAGCCGCTGCTGGTCGATGCGCGGAAGACGTTCGGGCGGGAGATGTTTGATCTGCTGCGCACGCGGTGACGATTGTGAACCAGCGCGCAGTGGGTTCGCTCGCACTCAACCCGTCCTACAAGCCATGGCGCGCTTCACGCTCGACCGCCTCGAATGAGCCGGTGTCGAAATAGGTCCGCGCCAATCGCAAGACCGTCTCGACGTCGGTGATGATGTTGCGGCGCTTGCAGAAATATCCCTGATCGCTGCGCCACAGGCGCACATCCTCGTCGCCGCCCGCCGGATCGTCGAACTGCCATCCCGCCTCGCACTCGAACAGCGCAAAACCCGCCGCAGCGCCGCCGATGATGTTGAACGACTCCATGTCGTCGAAGCCGCTTTCCACCGCCTTCCAGCTCAGCTGAACGATCGGATGCTCGTCGTCGTCCATGTTGCGGATCGCGGCGGCGACCGCGTCCCATTCGGGCCGGTCGACCTCGTCGCAATACCATCCGCTCCCGCGCGGATGCGGATAATGGACGATGGTCAGATGGCGGGCCGGCATCACATCCTCCCATTCGGCAGTGCCCGCGTAACACGAACTCAATTCGAATGCGCGCGCGAAATCATCTCCGCCGCCTTCTCGGCGATCATGATCACCGGCGCGTTGATGTTGCCGCCCACCAGGTCGGGAAACACTGATGCATCGACCACGCGCAGTGCGTCGACGCCATGCACGCGCAGCTCGGCGTCGACCACCGCGTCGGCGTCGCTCGCAACCCCCATCCGGCAGGTGCCGCACGGATGATGCGCAGTGACCGCGGTGTTGCGCACGTATCCCTCGAGCTCGCTGTCGGTCGTCACGCCCTCCCCCGGCCCGATCTCGCGCGCGACATAGGGTGAAAGCTTCGGCAGCCGCGCCAGCTCGCGGAAGATGCGGATGCCGGCGGACAGCTTGCGCCAGTCGTCGGCGACGCCGAGCAGGTTCTGGCGGATCCTTGGATGCGCGGCCGGGTCGGCCGAGGCGAGCGTGATGGTGCCGCGGCTCTGCGGCCGCAGCAGCACGATGCGGCAGGCAAAGCTGTCGGCGAAGGCCTGCTTGAACGGTGGCAACCAGGGCGCACCCGCCAGCGAGCCGGCGATGAACAAAAGCTGGATGTCGGGGATCGGCTCGTCCGCGCTGCTCTTGACGAAGCCGGTGATGCCGCCGGGCAGCTCGGTCGCGAAGCCCGCGCCGGCGAGGAAGCCGCGCGCAAGCCCCATCAGCAGCCGGTCGGCGCGCATGTTGCGCAGGAACGGGCTCTCGTCGCGGCGCCCGTAGATGAGCAGCGCGGCGACGTGGTCCTGGAGGTTCTTGCCGACGCCGGGGAGCGCCGCCTTCACCGCAATGCCGTGCGGCGACAGCGCGGCCGGATCGCCGACACCCGACAGCATCAGGAGCTGCGGCGAATTGATCGCCCCGCCGGAGACGATCACCTCCCGCCGCGCCGCGACGAAACGGCGCTGGGCGCTCTCGACATAGTCGACGCCGACGGCGCGCCCGCCCTCGATGACCACGCGGCTGACCAGCGCGTTCACCCGCACCGTGAGGTTCGCGCGCGAGGTCACCGGATGCAGATACGCGGTGGCCGCGCTCTCGCGATGGCCGCGGCGGACCGTCAGCTGCATGCGGCCGAACCCGTCCTGCTGCGGGCCGTTGTAGTCGTCGTTGAGCGTGTGGCCCAGCTCCCGTGCGCCGGCGAGATACGCATCGACCAGCGGATCCTGATAGCGCGACTTGCGCGTCGCCAGCGGGCCGGCGCCGCCGCGGAATTGGCTCGCGCCGCCCTCCCAGCTTTCCTGCTTGCGGAAATACGGCAGCACCTGCTCGTAGGACCACGCCGGCAGGCCGCGGGCGGCCCAGCGGTCGTAGTCGGCGCGGTTGCCGCGCACATAGGCCATGGCGTTGATCGACGACGAGCCGCCGATCACCTTGCCGCGCGCGACCTCGATGCGCCGGTTGTTCATGGTCGGCTCGGGCTCGGTGTCGTAGCCCCAGTCGTAGATGCGGTTGAGCAGCACCTTGCCCCAGCCGAGCGGCAGCTTGATGAAGGGATGGCGGTCCCAGCCGCCCGCCTCGAGCAGCAGCACGCGCGCGCGGCCGTCGGCGCTCAGCCGGTTGGCGAGCGTGCAACCGGCCGAGCCGGCGCCGACGATGATGTAGTCGGACTCGTCAGTGGCGCTCACCTCATCCAAGCTCACGCCGCGCTGGCGAGCGTGCTCGGCTTGGCGCCGGTCGCGACCGCAAACGCCGGACGCGCGTCGATCGCCTTCTGCCAGCGATTGATCTCCGCGAGCGCCGGCTTCTCGATCGGGAATTCCAGACAGCGCTTCACCACCGACGCGAGCGCAATGTCGGCGATGGTGAAACGGTCGAGCGCGAACCAGGTTTTGCCGGCGATGTGGCCGTCGAGGATCTTCAGCTGCGCGACCAGGTCCGCGGCCTGCGCGGTGAAATCGGCGCTGCGCTCGGCGGCCGGCTTCTTGGCGTCCTTGAACACCGCGAGATAGGGCGGGTTGAGCGCGCCCAGCATCCAGTCCATCCAGCGGTCCACGTGCGTGACCTCGGCCGGCGTCGCGCCGGTCAGCGCCGGATTATGCCTGGCGGCGAGATAGCGCAGGATGGTGTTCGACTCCCACGCGACCAGGTCGCCGTCGATGATGGTCGGCACCTTCATGTTCGGGTTGAGCTTGCGATAGGCATCGGTGTTGGTGTTGTTGAATTGCCGGCCGTAGTCCTCGCGGACGTATTTCACGCCGAGCTCCTCGAGCATGAAGATGACCTTCTGGACGTTGCCGGATGTCGCACGGCCGAGCACGCGGATCATGGTTGGCTCCTTGTGAGTGTCACGTTTGTCGGTGGGGTAGCCGGTCAGCGCTTGAGCGGCTTGGCGGCGGCGAGATACTTGTCGGTGAAGGCGGCGTCGACGTCGATCGCCTGTTTCATCGCGCCCTGATCGAGCAGGATCTTTGCGGTCTTCGACCAACCGTCCTTGGTCATCCAGCCGATGCCGTTGGCCTTGGTGTCGGCGCTGAAGAATGTGTGGTGGACGTCGGCCTCGATCTGCTTGACCAGCACGTCCTTCTTGGCCGCGTATTCCGGGTTGGCCTCGATGATGATGTCGGCCGCCTCGTCGGGACTCTTGATGACGTCGGCAAAGGCCTGCATGTAAGCGTTGACGAAGCGCTGCACGAGGTCGCTCTTCTCGGCGATCACCTTTTCCGAGGTGAACAGGCCCGAGCCGTAGACCGCGTAACCGAAATCCGAGCCCTGCATGATCGACAGCGACCCGGGACCGCCCGCCTTCGCCTCGAGCTCGGGCACTTCGGCGTCGATATAGCCCGGCACCGCGTCGACCCGGCCGAGCAGCAGGTAGTTCTCGTAGGGCGGCGTCACCGTGCTCTGCTTGATGTCGTTCATCGTCATGCCGTTGGCGGCCAGCAGCGCCTGGAGAAAAACGTAGGTCGAGCCGGACGGCTGCACGCCGATGTTCAGACCCTTGAGGTCCTGCGGCTTCGCAAGCTTGTGCTTGCTCGCCAGCGCCAGCATGCCGAGCGGGCTCGCCTGGTTGACCGCCGCGAGCGCGACCACCGGAACGGACTGCGACCGCGCGACCGCGAGCGTCGGCAGGTCGCCGAAGCCGAACTCGGCATTGCCGTTGCCGACAAAGCGCATGGCGTTGGGCGAGCCGGTGCCGCGCTGGATCGCGGCGACGTCGATGCCCTGCTTGTCGAAATAGCCCTTCTTCTTGGCGACGAAGAACATGGCGTGGTTGCCGCGCACCACGTAGTCGAGCTGCACGGTGACCTTGTCGGCGGCGAGCGCCGCGCTGCCGGCGAGCGTCGCGATGACGAGGGCGAGAGATAAGGCTTTCATCGACGTACTCCTTTGCTTATCCGGCCGAGTGGATCGGATCGAATTTCGGCGCCCACGGCACCAGCACGCGCTCGGCGAACTCGACCACGTAGTAGAAGGCGAGCCCGAGCACCGAGACGACCACCAGCGCCGCGAAGACGAGCGGCGTGTCGAGCTGGGTCGAGGCGAACTGGATCATGTAGCCGAGGCCGCGATTGGCGCCGGCGAACTCGCCGACGATCGCGCCGATCACGCTGAAGGTGATGGCGACCTTGAGCCCGGCCATCAGGTGCGGCAGCGAATGCGGGATGCGCACGCGCAGCAGAATCTTGCTCTTGCTCGCCCCGACCGAGCGCATCAGCGCGACGAACGACGGCTCGACCGATTGCAGGCCGGCCAGCATGTCGATCGCGACCGGAAAGAACGCGATCACGACGATCAGCACGATCTTCGGCGCGAGGTCATAGCCGAACCAGAGGATGAAGATCGGCGCCAGCGCGACTTTTGGCACATTCTGGAACAGGACGATGAGCGGATAGAGCGCGCGGCCGAACCGCTCGAACCGCACGATCACCAGCGCGACGAGGACGCCGACGATCGCCGACAGAACGAAGCCGAACAAGATTTCGAGCGCGGTCGCCTGCGCCGCGACCGCGAGCGCGCTGGCATTGGCGCTCAGCGACTGCACGATCGCCGTGGGCGCCGGCAGCACGAAGGCCGGCACGTTGAACAGGCGGATGATCGCCTCCCAGGCCACCAGCACCGCCGCGGAGAGCGCCAGTGCCGGCATGACATTGTTGAGGCCGCGCCAGAATCCGGCGCCTGACGGCGTGACGGCGGTGTCGAGGGTCGCGTCGCTCATCGGCGTCCTCGCTTGTGGCTCTCGATGAGAAGGCTGCGCAGCCGGTTCTCCGCGGCGGTGAAGGCCGGATCGGAGAAACTCTCCTCCGTGCGCGGATGCGGCAGCGCGATCGGCAGCGTCTCGATGATGCGGGCCGGGCCGGTGCCCATGACATGCACCTCGCGCGACAGGAACACCGCCTCGTCGATCGAGTGGGTGACGAGGACGATGGTCTTGGCCGTCCGCTCCCAGATGTCGAGCAGGCACTCGCTCATCTCCTCGCGGGTGATGGCGTCGAGCGCGCCGAACGGCTCGTCCATCAGCAGCACCTCCGGGTCGAGCGCGAGCGCGCGGGCGATGGCGACGCGCTGGCGCATGCCGCCGGAGAGCTGCGAGGGCCGCTTCTTCTCGGCGCCGTCGAGGCCGACCAGCCGCAGCATGGCGGCGGCCCGGTCCATCGCCTCGCTGCGCTTGATCGAGTCGTCCGCGGTCATCAGCAGGAAGGCGGCGTTCTCAACCGCGTTCTTCCACGGCAGCAAGGTCGCGTCCTGGAACACGAGGCCGATCAGCCGGGCTTTCACCGCCTCCTGCGGTGACATGTCGGCGACCCTCACCTCGCCTTCCGACGGCGTGACCAGCCCGGCCATCACTTTGAGCAGCGTGCTCTTGCCGCAACCGGACGGCCCGATCAGCGACACGAAGCTGCCCTTCGGCACGGCGAGGTTGATGTCGTTGAGCACCCGCTGGCAGCGCCCCTCCAGTGTGAAGTCCACGGCCACGCCTCGCGCCGAGATATGCGCGGGCAGTGCGTCCGTACCGGGCGTCGACCCGCCCTGCTCCGGCATCGCGTTCCTGGCGACGGCTGCGCTCATGGTGATGACGTTCATTTCGGCTTGTACGCGATCGCGTCCATCTCGATCTTGGTGTTGATCACCGCGCGCGCCTCGACCGTGGTGCGCGCCAGCACGGCGTCCTTGAAATGCTCGGCGAACACCTTGTTGTAGCGGCCGAAGTCGCGGGTATCCTCGAGGTACGTCGTCACCCGCACCACGTCGGCCAACGTAGCCCCCTCCTCCGCCAGGATACGGCGGATCGACTCGATGGTGCCGGCGGTCTCCTCCTCGATGGTGCCGCTGAGCATGTTGCCGTTGGCGTCCTTCGCGACCTGGCCCGACACGAAGATGAAGTCGCCCGCGCGCACCGCCGGATGGAACGGCAGGTTCGGGTTCTTCTTGCCGATCGCATAGACGTCGTTGCGCGTGCTCATGGGCTCTGCTCCCTCCGTTATCCGATGGCCGCGGACTGGATCACGTCGACGCCGGCGATCCGGTCGACGAGATAGATGAGCCCGCGGTGGTCGATGGTGACGTCGTTCGACGAGGCACGGTCGGCGCCGGGCGCCGCGTCAGGCAGGAAATGGCCGACCTCCTTCGGCGCATAGGGATCGGCGTAGTCGACGAGGCGCAGCCCCTGCGCGAACCAGGCGTACGGAATGACCGTGCCGGCGAACCGCTCGGACGGCTGGTGGCAGCCGGTCATCGGCGGCTGCGGGCTGCCGTCCTTGTCGAGGCCGGGCACCTGGAACGTCGAGATCGGCACCGGCAGCTGCTCCTGGGTGATGTCATAGGTCCACGAGAAAGCCGGCGCCGCCGGCCACAGCTTTGCGACATCCTCGTCGGCGACGATCATCACGCGGCGGCCCTTGAGCGGCTCCGGCATCACCAGGCAGGTGTGGGTCGGATGCGGGAACGCAGGACTGGTGTTGGTGTGTGCGATCGGCTTCGGCTTCGACATGTCGCTGATGTCGAGAATGAAGAAGCCGTGATGCCAGTAGCTCACATAGAGCCGGTCGCCCACGCGCAGCGGATGATGACAGCGCGGCGACGTCCAGTTGCCCCACGGATATTCTTCGCCGCCGGCCTCATGCTGGCCCGGAATCCACCAGCGGCCGACCTCGACCGGCTTGGCCGGGTTGACGAGGTCGAGGATCATGACGATGTTGCCGATGAAGCCTTCGGCGGTCGGCGAGATGTAGGCGTAGCGGCCGTCGAAATCGAAGCGATGCACGCCGCCGCCGATGGTGCGCCATTCGGTGATCAGCTTCGGCGCCGCGGGGTTGGACACATCATAGATGTCGATCCCGCCGCCGACGTCAGTCCGGCTCGATTTGCCGAACTTCTCCTGGTTGACGATCATGATGCCGCCGGCGACGCGCACCTTGTGCGAGTGCCAGCCTTCACGCACGTCGATCCTGGCGAGGATCTTCGGCTGCTTCGGATCGGCGATGTCGATGATGGTGGTGCCGCTGGTCGGCCGCATGTGGCCGACATAGAGCGTGAAAATAATCCATGCCAACGCGAGGTGGAGCGTGACCACATAGACCGGCCACACCCTCGCCAGCCGCAGCCACAGGAAGTGCAACGTGGCCTTCATCGAGAACGACTCGCCCATGCGGTCGAGATAATTCCAGGTCAGCACGAACCCGCTGAGGATGAAGAACAGGTCGACGCCTTGTGCGCCGCAATTGATTACCGGAGCAAGCGCTGACCTGAAACCGGGCGCCGACACCTCGAGCCACGGCCGGAAGTGAAACAGCACCACCCACACTGCGGCGACGATGCGCAAGCCGGACAGGGCTTTGATCTCTCCGGTGCGCACAAAACTCTTTTCGTGAGGGACTCTGCTGTTTCGTTCGGGTCACGCCACTGCGACGGCCGGCGCCGCGATCACATCCACCGGCGTTGGCAGAATATCAGCGTGACTGCCCGGTTGCCGCGCACCGAATGCTGTGTTGTTGCTGGGAAGCCGACGATTATATGGCGCGTCGGTTAAGGCAGTCCGCCGACTAGCCCGCTACGCTGGTCGTTCTTCCGGAGCCTAGTTCGGGAAAGGCGCGCGGGATTTG